>Ga0310123_10000778_pt1 | contig 28063 bp, 21 predicted proteins | sample CB6_AW_1057_MG_FD_203505 | JGI IMG/M metagenome (GOLD analysis project Ga0310123, IMG submission 203505) | Marine microbial communities from Western Arctic Ocean, Canada - CB6_AW_1057 | ecosystem: Environmental > Aquatic > Marine > Oceanic | place: Canada: Western Arctic Ocean | collected... | reverse complement strand
TCAGATGAATCACGGCGTCGCAGACTTCGTTCAGGTTGTGCGGCGGGATGCTGGTGGCCATACCGACGGCGATGCCTGTAGAACCGTTGACCACGAGATTCGGAAACTTCGACGGTAGTACGACCGGCTCGGTGCGCTGCTGATCGTATGTCGCCACAAAATCGACAGTATCCCGTTTTAAATCTTGTAACAATTCGCCTGCAACGGCCGATAACCGGGCTTCGGTGTATCGCATTGCCGCTGGCGGCAAACCGGCCAGCGATCCGAAGTTGCCTTGTTTATCAATCAGTACGTCGCGCATCACCCAATTTTGGGCCATGCGGACCAATGTAGGATAAATGGCCTGATCGCCATGCGGGTGATAATTCCCCATAGTCTCGCCGGCGATCTTGGAACACTTGGTGCGGCTACCCGCCGGCCCCAGGTTTAAGTCATTCATCGCCACTAGAATCCGCCGCTGCGACGGTTTCAGTCCGTCTCGCACGTCCGGCAGCGCGCGGCTAACAATCACGCTCATCGCATAGGTGAGATAGCTGACGCGCATCTCGTCCTGAATATCCAATAGGCGCGTGTTTTCGGGGCGAGATGGCGAACCCCCATTGCCGTCAGACAAGTGCCGTACTCCTTAGTCGTTTTCGAGCGTCGACAACCTGTTCAACAAGGAAACGTCCGCGCGACTGCTGTTCGCGACATATTTGATGTAACTGCAGGCAGACATGAGGCAGCGAAAACATCAAACCAAACGAAACCATCCTTGGACGAATCGGCGACAGCTAGGATGAATGTGTCGGGCAACTGGCTACCAATGCCAAAGTGGAGTTCTGATCAGCTGATGCTTCATAAGACCGTGTCATGTTAAAAATACAGCCTTGCGACGTGCCTCTCAGATTCTCATTTCCGGCGCCGATCATAGTCGAAAACCACATTCTTGACAACGCACAGGAGCGGTAAACGACTCTGCTGGAAAAACGTGAAAATCTCGTATTGCCAATCCTTGACATAACCTGTCAACTTCACCGCATCGAAATTCGACCGTCCGATCAACGAACATCCGGCAGTGCAAACACCGCCGTCGATCGGGTCGGTGGGTCAATAACCTTCAGCGATTCGCTTCGTGTCGAACGGACACGCTTGTTCGAATGCCGCCGCGTGGAGTGAATTCTCCAAGGATATTCATCCAGCGCGGTTTCGTGATGGCCACCAAATCGTCAAGTATGTGGTTGGTGACACTTTCGTAGAAAGCACCATAATCACGATATTGCTGCATGTAGAGCTTGAGCGATTTCAGTTCAAAACACAGCTTGTCGGGCACATAGGTAATTGTCAGCGTTCCAAAATCGGGCTGACCGGTCTGGGGACATAGAGACGTAAATTCGGGACAGATCACTTTGATTTCGTAGTCCCGATCGGGATACGGATTCTCGAAGATTTCCAAGATGTCACGAAAGTTCTCAAGCATGCGCGTCGACCTTCGGCATTCGCCGTGCTTCGTAGACCGTCGCTGCGATTTCATTGTAGCGGCACAGGATGACTGTGCACACTGATTCGTGCGATCTGAAGATTCTACCCTCTTTAGAGAAATCGGATTATTCGTTGTCCGAAAAGATCATGATCGCCTCTTCCTCGGTCAGAGGCCGGCTTAATTGATCGGATTCAACGTGTACCGACAATCTCGCGTCGCCGGCTTGTTGTGCCGTAAAGTGCAAGTCGAATACGGCCGCAGATTTTCCGTTGATCTTGCCGATCGGTTGAAATCGCACGTCGCTTCCGACGACTGAATGTTTGACAGGTCCTTCGGCCGAAACGAACTGCAGTTCTGAAGGAACGGCAATCTTTACGGAAACGTTCGAAGCGGGACTGGACCCACGGTTCCGGACACTCAATTGGATGGGAATAGATTCGCCACGTGCCACTACGCCATCGGTTTCAGAAAAATCCAAGACCAGCGCTGCAATCCCGATTACCTCGGTCACAGTCATCATTTCCGTCCGCTCGCCACTTGCCGCCGATGCCGTGATGATGCTGCTTTGAGATCCCAGGATCTTCGGAACCAGCGTAACACTTAGAACTTTTCTTTGTTTGGGATCAAGTTTTTCAATCCGCCATGCGACAGTTCGCTTCGCCGTATTGAATTGTCCTGCCGCCGACGCCGAAGTGAACTGCATCCCCTTCGACAGTGTTTCCACGACTGTGATTCCAAAGACCGGTTTTTCCGAATCATTCGTCACCGTGGTACCAAAGACCGCAGCCCGGCCAATGTACTTGCGGACTGGACCAGTGCGTGAAAGTAGAAGTTGACTTCCGGAGATCTCAACTGCTGCAACGGCTTCGATCGAGTGCCCACCATCCGCCGTAACGGTCGCCCGATTAACTGTTTGTCCGATTTGAGCTGCGGTCAAGGTTATTGTCAATGTTCGCGATGCACCGACCGCCAGTGTTCCGACGTCGTATTCCAAATCGTTCCCGTCCGGATGACGTAAGCCGTTTGGAATCACGTCGCGCACTACCACTCCTGTTGCATCGCCAGTGCCGATATTTCTGACCATAAACTGAAAGTTAACCGGATCGCCCAATTCGGCCTGTTTTGGTGCAGAAAGCTCCAGTTCCAAGTTCGGAGAAGTGATTCGTGTCTCGGCGGTAACCTCGGCCACGAAGTTGACAGTTGCAACGCTGCCGATTTGACCTTCGGCAGTGGGAATAATTTTGACGGAAATCTTCTTGTCTTCGCTTGGCTTCAAAGTCCCGATTCGCCAAACCAGGCGATTTCCCGTCAATTCGGCACGGGGAATCGTGCCGACTAGTTCGGTCCCTTTGGGAATTATGTCTTCGACCACGACTTGGTGAGCGCTGCTGGTACCCTGATTCTTAATAATGACTGAATAGACCATTGGTTGACCCAAAATTCCAGTCGGTGGAGCCATTTTTTCGATGGTCAATTGCGGGCGCTGCGGACCACGCGGAGCATCCTTGCTAATTGTATCGTCCCCTTGCAGGTCATCGTTGGAATTGGAGGCACTTAATGGAATTTCTCCCAAAGGCAGTTCCAGACGACGTGGCGGTTTTAATGCGTCACCGCTGCTGACAACTAGTTTGCCGCTAACTGCAGCAGCAGAAACTCGACCAGGACTTCTCACTTCTTGCTCATCAAAGCGAGGTCTAACGCCTTCAGCTTTTCCAAGCCCTGCTTCGGCAGTCGACGTGACTACGGCATCCGCGCCGTACCGTAATGCGTCCTGTCGGGCAAACGGCGTTGCGACCACCTTCGACCTTTGTTCCGGAAGTGATTGAAAAAGACGCGGCCCGTTCAACTCGCCCGTTGATTCAGCGCTTTGTGAAATTGCTTTGGAAGCACTGTTAGTAGCCGCCGGTTTCTCAATTCTACCGGTTTGAACAACCGCTTGATCATGCTTCAAAGTTGCCGACAGCCGATCGATGTCAAACAAAATTAGTTCAGGCTGGTCCTCCAAAACATCAAAAGTGACATTCAACTTGATCGCTTGCAAAGCTTTTTGGCGGGCAGTCTCGATACGCCGCGCGTTCAAATCCAAGCGGGCTTCCCGAACCAACTCTTTAGCTCTTCTCTGGTCAGAAGGTATCGAGTTAGGTGTCTCAAAATCACCCTGCGATGTCGCGGATAACGATTTTCCCTCGCGTTGCACGTTTGTTAAGAGACGTGGCGACTCGGGCACATTGTTGGATCCAACTCGTTTCGTTTGCGCAACGGGATTCGGATCGAGTAACAATTGACGCGACGTGGTATTGCGCAACCTGGAAGATGATTGCGTGGTAAAATCATTATTCTCTCCGAACAGATGTGTGACACCGTTATCGGATGACTTGGCGACTTTGACTTGTTTCGGAAATTCTGACTGAGTCACCTCCGAAAAGGATTTGACATCGCCATCTGGAACAAATTCAGCTCCTAATGTCACCGCGGAACGCGCGTTGTCTGGCGCGGTGAAACTCGTGTTGGGCATCAGTTCGGGTTCCGTCTGACCCTCGGCAACATTTGAGACGAATAATGAATCGGATGACTCATCGTACAATGAGTCGTTTGCATTATTGTCGGATGAACCGAGGTCGCCAACCAATTCATTTGGCGCTGTATTGGCAACAATCTGCGTGTCGTTGCCTTGGTCCCCTCGTCGAGTCATCCCGCGCTGAGTTTGAAGGACAACCAAGAAACCAATGCCGGCCACACCAGCCAATGCCGTGAGTTTCCAAATCGAGTTCTGCATGGGAATCCTTTCCCAACTTTTACAAATGACTCGAGGTTCGATTCGCCTTCGACGTTGTCCGCCAACAAAGGAGCCGGGAACAACAGCCCAAAAGCCTGACAAAGCAGCTAATTTGACGCAAGACGTCTGCGCAACAGAAGCCACACCAAATAGCAGATTTGGAAAAATTGGGCAAGGTGAGTCTGCGGACAATTACGCCAGTGACGTGATGGCAAACACTCCTAGAATACAAGCCCATACAATGCCCAGGAAATGCCAAAAATAGGCACAAATCGTAACGCCCCAATAATACTCATGGTCGTAGCGGCCCGTGACTGCTCGAAGCGCGACAAACATAACGAACAAAAGTGCGATGATGAAGTGCAACCCATGCAAACTCGCAAATACGAAGACGAATGAATCGACTCCCGTTGACGCGTTCGACGACGACAGATTCTGCAGCAAATCCGTTAAACCGTACGTCTGGACTCCAACAAATACAGTTCCCGTGACCAATCCGAGGAGTAAGCACTGGCGAAACTGCCGTTGTCTTTCAACTACGTACGTGCTGTACCGAACGATGTAGAGCCGCGCTTCCGAGGATCAAGAGTAGAGTGCTAATCCAAAAGGCTGGCGGAAACGTGAGCCGATTATCGACACCGACGTACCGGCTGAAACGAATCAGGATGTATGCCAACGCTCCGGCAAAACCAAATATTGCCGACGTTACCAAAAAGAAAAGAATTGCAAATTCACCCTGCGATTCTATACGACGCGCTGCCATCGTCACGACTCAAATCAATAAAGTTCTTGGTTCGAAAACCTGCAAACGAAATTAACATTCGCACTTTGAACAATGTCGGCAACATCGTTGTCGCTTCCGCCCGCGATGCCCGCCATTCAACCATTGGACGACTTGTATGGCAACGGTCGTTAACTGGACAATTCTGTAATGTCTGCGCAACCGATGGCTCATAGCCGGCTTTCGCACGCAATCCCTCTGTCTAATCCCATCCGACCGGCAAATCTTGCCGATAGTGATTCGAAGTAGGGAATCAATTTTGAAGAATCTGTTGTAATAGCGTCAGACCGGGGTTGACCGCCGGCTTGGAATTTCGCTATTCATCTCCACCTCTCCTCTTCTCTCCCAAGAAGTCTCCTGAGTCATCACGGCCGCTTATTCACATCGTTCGGATTTTCACCACGTATCATTGCGACGGAGTACGGACGCGACTTGCGTTGTCCACACTGAAGGAGGAACCTACGTTGGGTAAGGCAATCCAATTTTTCGTATGTGCAATTCTGGTCGGCGGCTGTTTGTGGTGGGCCTATGTACACAAAGTAGCCAAGAACGTTTCGGCGCAAATCAACTCGGACGACACTCGACGCTCACCGCATCGGCTGCTTGCTGCGAACGATCCATTTCGTGAACGCCAGAACGCAAGTGAAAACACGGCTTCGAATATAACACGTTTAAGAACGACCGACTCGCGACGAGCACGCGTCGACGACTACATGAAACGTGCTTACATTGCCTATCGCCGGAATAATCTGCGTGAGGCTCTGCGGTTGTCGGCCACAGCGGAACAACTGGCCCGTGATGGCGATCTGCGGTTCGGTCCCAACGCTGAGAGTCCGTCGTCTTTCATCGCTCGCATCACATCTAATAACACGGCAGATAAAACTCATCAATCGGCCGGTGCCGTTGAAACGGCGTTTCCGTCAACGACCCCGTCGACCAGTCACCGACTGCAAATCCAAGATAAACAAGAAAGACAAGGTCGTGAACAGCCACACGCGGCGAACGATCTACGCGTCGACGACACATCCCTCACGGCCGTGCAAACACTTCACCAATCGCCAAGACAGCAAGCCCTCAAGCTTTTAAGACAGGCGAAACAGCACCTCAACGCAAGTCGTTTCGATCAGGCCCGGTTGCTCGCACTACAAGCCAGCGAATTGGATGTGAGCTACAGCTTGTTCGAAGATCGTCCCAAGCACGTCCTTGCGGAAATCGATCGCAAAAGCAAAACGACGACGCTCGCCCGGATGAATCGAACGAGTGACCGATCGGATGATTTGTCAGTGGCGGACGCACACAACCGTCGAGATTTTGTTGAGACTCCTTCCGACGACAATCGGCTGGCATCGGCGAAATCTGCATCGTCCGCAACCCAAAGAAAACAACGAGCTCTGGAGCTATTGAAACAAGCGCGAATCGACCTGCAGGCCGGCCGGGTGGAATCGGCTCGCCAAAAGGCTGTCGCAGCACAAAACTTCAAGGCCACGTTCGGACCATTCGATGATCAACCTGTGCTGGTCCTGTTAGATATCAACCGAATAACGTCAGTGAAACCTCCCAAGACGTTACAAGTGCCCAAACGCCTGCCCGACAGACAGCTCGCCGGGCCGGCTGTGAAACCGACTCCCACCAACGTCGAACCCACAAACGCCTTGAAAATACCGTCCGAGTCTCCACAGGATATTGCCGTCATCAACCCGGCTGGCGTGTCAGCGTTGGATCTGTTCCGGCAGGGAACCGAACACCTGGAACGTGGCGACATCCAAGCGGCCTATACCGCGTTTTTACAGGCCTACCAATCGGGCCAGAAGCTCGATTCATATCAAAGTCAACGGCTTCAAGATTATCTACGTGAATTGGCACCAGATCGCGTCTCATTGGCCTCGGCCCAGATTCCCACGGACGGCAACCCGCCTGAGACCTCAAGCGGAATTGTTCCACCGCGAGCAATTGACGTGGCCAGCCGACAACGAGCAATCCAATTCGACCGGCTGCGAAGCGAAGTCCTGAACGCCGTGTTCCGCGCAGATCGCCTGCACGAGAAAAAACCCGAGGAGGCGATCGAAGTCCTGGATGGGACCATGGCCAATGTCGAGAATTCCGATCTCGACCAGGAAACACTTGCACCGCTGGTCAGACACCTGCGCAAGACACGAGCATCGATGTCAAAGCGGCTGGCGCTGATCGAACCGACCATCAACCAGCGACAAATCAATGAGGAAGTCAAAAACAGGATCAAGCAGGACATCGAGCGTCAGGTTCGAATCGAGCAGGAACTGGCCAACTTAGTTGATGAATTCAATGAGCTGATGAAACAACGTCGTTTTGCCGAAGCCGAAGTTCACGCCAAACAAGCCCGAGAAATCGATCGCGACAATCCGGTAGTCGTCAACATGCACCTCAAGTCGAAACTCGCCAAGCAAAATCAGTTCAACGAAAACCTCCGAGAGAAAAAAGCCGACGGTTTTCTGAATGCGTTGAACGAAGTCGAGACGGCGGCCATTCCATTTTCCGGTTCTCCCATTCAGTTTGGCGATGCCAAGGTATGGGAAGAGTTATCCCGACGGCGAAAGAAATACGGCCAGCCAGACAACCGCACGCGAACGGAAGAAGAAGTACGCATCGAAAAAAGTCTCAGCAATCAGATCTCGCTGCACTTCGAAGACTCACCGATACAGGAAGTAATCAAACACATCCGCACCGTGGCCGACGTGAACATCGTCGTTGACCGCTTAGGCCTGGAAGAAGAGGGCGTTACGACAAATACGCCAGTGACGATCGATGTGGATCGCATCCGTCTCAAAAGCGCGTTGAATCTGTTGCTGGAACCGCTGCACTTGGCATACACGATTCAGGATGACGTCCTGAAGATCACCAGCTACATGCGGCAACAAGGAGATTTGGTAGTAGGCACCTATTCGATCGCCGACCTGATCGTTCCGGTTCCCAGCTTCATGGGTTTCAACGGCACAATGACCGGAACTGGACAGCCGTCGACCGCGAGCATGGCTTACCCCGGTGCAAACATGAGCGTTCCCGCCATCGGCGGAGCGCCAACGCCTCGCGGTCAATTCCAGATCGCTGGTGCCGCCAGCAGCCTACAATCGGTTGACGGTTCGCAAATGAACGTCGACTTGTCGGGCGGACCGTCCTCGTACGACTTTAGCACGCTTTCTGAATTGATCACGTCGACGATCGAGCCGGACAGTTGGCAGGAAGTCGGTGGTCCCGGGACCATTCGCGGCTTCCCTACAACGTTGAGTCTAGTGATTCGTCAAACACAACGAGTCCACGAAGAAATCGCCGACCTGCTGGAACAGCTCCGCCGCTTGCAGGACTTGGCAGTGACTGTTGAAGTGCGGTTCATTACAGTGGCCGACCGGTTCTTCGAACGAATCGGAATTGATTTTGACTTTGATGTTCAAGACACAATCGGCGGTCCCGCCCAAACAGGTGAGGAGAACGCCTTAACCCCACTGCCTCCCTTCGGATCAGTCATCGGTGGAGAGTCGGAGGGTGGGTTCTTTGCTCCGGGGCCTGGCCGGGAACTAACCGGCCGCGATGATTATGGACGCCGAGCAACGATCATCGGGCTGCAAGCACCCGGCACGTTCACGCAAGACCTAGACGTCGAATTTCGTCAAGGTTCATTCGAAATCGGCGTCCCCGATTTCGGGAATTTCAATCCGAGCGCTGGCATCCAGGTCGGCCTGGCCATTTTGAGTGACATCGAAACCTTTTTCTTCATCCAGGCGGCTCAGGGCGACGAGCGGTCCAATGTCATGTTTGCACCCAAGGTCACCCTGTTTAATGGCCAGACGGCAACCGTCAGCGACTTTTCCTCACGACCCTTCGTAACTAGTCTGACTCCCACAGTGGGTGCTTTTGCTGTCGGCTTCTCGCCTCAAATTACGACACTCACCGACGGCGTTATGCTGACCGTCAATGCAGTCATCTCGGCCGATCGCAGATTCGTTCGTCTGACAGTGATGCCGAACTTCACCACCATTACCGATGTATTTACCTTCTCGTTCGTGACGGGAGCCGCCGGTGGCGCCGGTGGCGGAGCTGCCGGAGTTGGTGGCGGCTTTGGTGGTGGCGGCGGTGGCGGCTTTGGCGGTGGCGGCGGTGGCGGCTTTGGCGGTGGTGGCGGCTTATTAGGAATTGGCGGAATCGGCGGAGGACCACGCAAGTCTAACAGTGGCTCGTTAGGTTTTGGCCAATTTGGACGACCACTGGGTGGCATCGCAGTGAGCCCCAGCGGTGAGCTGGGCTTCGGCGGTATCGGTGGCGGTGAATTCGGCATCAGCGGCGCCGGCGCCGAAGGTGGAGCTGGTGGAGATGGTGGTGGTGGTGGTGGTGGTGGTGGTGGTGGTGGTGGAGCAGGCACCTCCATCACAGTCCAGCAGCCCGTTCAGGAAGTCGTTAACGTCAGCACAACCGTTAGTGTACCAGACGGCGGCACCGTGCTTTTGGGCGGAGTCAAACGGCTGCGAGAAGGTCGAAATATGGCGGGCGTCCCCATTCTCAACAAAATCCCCTACATCAGCCGACTCTTCAAAAATACCGGAATCGGACGCGAAACAGAAAGTCTGATGCTTATGGTCACCCCCAGAATCATCATCCAGGAAGAGGAAGAATCTTTGCTCGGAATCGATTTCGATTAGCAACAACGGCCGCGCGAATCTTGTTAACGCCCAAGCATGCTGTTTAATAGAGAATTCTGAAAAGCACCACACACATGACGTCCCGGTGAAAACTGCCTGGGTGTGGTTACTACGCCAAAGTCGATAAGCCTCACAACGCCTCGACAACGAAATTACCAACTTCCGACGTGCTGTAGCCCATTTTGCCGGCAGCTTGACTTTTCATTTTTTTCCCGGTTACCAACTGGATTGCATTCAGGACACGCCGACCGGCCTTTTCCTGGCCACACTGATCCAACAGCATCGACATTGCGGCAACTGCCGCAATTGGATTAATGATGTTGCGCCCAGTGTATTTCGGAGCGCTGCCACCCATCGGTTCGAACATACTGGTACCTCCGAGTTCGGGGTTAATGTTCGCACCGGCCGCCACTCCCATTCCACCTTGCAGGATCGCGCCCAGATCAGTAATGATGTCGCCAAACATATTGGTCGTGACGATGACATCGTAATACTCTGGATTCTTCACCATCCACATGCAACAAGCGTCAACGTGATTGTAGTCGGCCTCGACGTCGGGATACTCATTCGCCACGTCCTCAAACGTTCGCCACCATAAGTCGTGACCGTAAGTCAGCACATTAGTTTTGGCGACTAACGTCAATCGTTTGCCTTTGGAGTTGTCTCGTTTTCGAGTAAACTCGAAGGCCCAGCGGATGCAGCGTTCGCAACCCTTGCGCGTGTAAATAGCCGCTTGTGTAGCGACTTCGTCAGGCGTATCCTTTTTCAAGAAACCGCCGACGCCGCAATACAGGTCTTCCGTGTTTTCCCGCACCACGACAAAATCGATGTCCTCCGGCCCTTTTCCGGCCAACGGAGTTTCGACACCTGGGTAGAGTATGACCGGACGCAGATTGATGTATTGATCCATTTGAAACCGCAGTTTCAGCAGCAGCCCCTTTTCCAAGACTCCCGGCGCAACATCAGGATGCCCGACCGCGCCGAGAAAAATGGCATCATAGGCACGTAACTCGTCGACAGCTTCATCCGGCAGAACCTGGCCGCTCTTCAAATATCGTTCGCCGCCAAAGTCGAAGTCCTGAAGTTCGTAGGAAAACCCTTCCAATTTGGCAACGGCTTGAAGTACTTTCACCGCCTCAGCCGTAACTTCAGGGCCGGTTCCATCGCCACCGATGACTGCAATTTTTAGCTTAGTTGCTTCATTCATCAAAAGCATTCTCCAAGGCTGCACATACACGAAGCGGTAATTTTATCAGTCGCCAGAATCGCTTTCAATCACACGTCTTTCAAGACGACTCGTGTTCAACTATCATCGGTATGAAAACCGGGCCCAGCTCGAAGCTTCGTACAGTTGGGTCAAAACAGCGCTTTGATCGCTTAGCAGGTTGTTGGAAAAGCTCATAGTGACAGCATTTATGTGGTCTGTTCGCGGCGAAACCCGATAAATTTAGTTACGTACAAACAATTATTCAATGGGCCGTTTAGCCGATCGTGTATAATGCAGTCACTGAACGAGTTGGATTAGAGCGAGAGGCATGTCGGGCGAAGTCTTTGTTGGACCCACAACTCTCGCAGATTGACGTCGATGTCCGAATTTCTGCTCGCGATCGATGTTGGCAACAGTCGAATCAAGTTTGCCTTGTTTGACTACTGTGACTGCCAGTCGATGCGCATGCTTCCACGCTGTCTGCAAACGACGACAGTGGCGTTGAACGAAAAGATTCCCTATGAGGAGATTCGGACGTGGTCACATAACTCAAACCATTCGCTTCGAGCAATCATCGCCAGCTCCAATACAAAAGGCCTTGAAATGGTGCTCAGTTCATGGTCGGCCACAGACTGGCCTTTGCCTACACCTATTGACGATCCAGCTCGTTTTCCATTGGTGATTCAGGTGGATGAACCCAACAAAGTCGGCATCGATCGCTTGCTGAATGCCGTAGCTGCAAACGTCATTCGTCCCAAAGATCAACCGGCAATTATCATCGATATTGGCACAGCAACAACCGTTGATTATTTATCGTCTGATGGCGATTTTGAAGGAGGAGCCATTTTGCCCGGCTTCCATCTTTTTGCTCAGTCTCTACATCACTACACGGCTCTGTTGCCGCTGGTATCAATTAACGAACTTGCCAAAATTCCCTACACTGCTGAAGCGCGAGAGCCGCTTGGGCGGAGTACTCGACAGGCAATCAAGAGCGGCTTGTACTGGGGGCAGCTTGGGGCGATCAAAGAGCTGATTGCGCGGTTGGAATCTGCGTGTCAGAATCCCCAATCCGCATACTTACTGCTCACTGGCGGCGCTGCCCCACTTATCGAATCGAATCTTCCGGACGTTCGTCATGAGCCACATTTAGTCCAACAGGGATTGGCCCTTGTCTACAAATATTTCCAATAACTCATGATCGACGAAACGTCACACGTCAGCTCGCCAATTGTCGTCGTGCTCACGCCGCGCGGTCGTGGGGCTGTGGCGACAATTGAATTTCAGGGCGAGTGCTACATCATCGACGATGCGCCATCGCCGTTGTTCCATGCAGCCAACGGCACACCGTTAGGAGAACAACCAATCAACCAGGCCTGCTTTGGGCACTGGGGTAATGGGGTGCGCGAAGAGGTTGTCGTTTGCAGGACCGATGACTACTCGGTCGAGATTCATTGCCATGGTGGAGACGCGGCCGTACAGCGGATTATCGATGATCTGCAGTCGCGTGGGTGTGCCATTCATTCGTGGCAGCAGATGAAATTCGCCAAAGCGGACCTGTTCGAAACAGAGTGTTTCGAAGCACTTGCGAGAGCAACGACAAAGCGCACAGCCGAGATTTTGTTGCATCAACAAACGAATGTACTGAGATCCACGTTTGAGAATCTATATAACTCGCATTTTTCTTCGAATTCTGACATTCGCAAGCAAATTGAGCGAGAACTGGATGAGCTATTGGAATGGGAAAAATTTGGATTACACCTAACACAACCTTGGAACGTCGTTGTGGCCGGCCGGCCCAACGTAGGGAAGTCAAGTCTGGTTAATGCACTACTCGGCTATTCCCGTTCCGTCGTGTTCGACAAGCCCGGAACAACGCGTGACGTCGTCACAGCCCAAACTGCGCTGGATGGCTGGCCGATTCAGTTCGCCGATACGGCCGGGATTCGTGATGCAGCCGACCAGTTGGAATCAGCTGGGATTGAACTCGCACGCCGTCAACTTTTCGACGCGGATTGCCGAGTTTTGCTCTTCGACACCAGCCGTCCGCCCGAAGCTGACGATTGGCGTCTGTTGTCTGATTGGCCCAATGCAATCCTTGTCGCGCACAAACAAGATCTGACGAACGTCTGGGGCGAGAAAACTCCCGAATCCGCAATACCAGTCTCGTCCTTGACAAATATCGGTCTGGACGATCTGGCCACAGTGCTAGTCAATCGGCTAGTTCCAACAGTACCTGATCTCGACATTTCAATCCCGTTCACAGCTCGACAGATCGATTTATTGAAAATAGCACAGTCTGCCGTTAAGGGTGACAACGAACCGACCTACCGCACAGCGTTTCGGGATTTACTGGCATAACGGTTTTGTCAACCCGACGATGGACGACGATCCGGCGCATCGTCCAGACTTAGTGCCCGAACGTCACAAAGTCAATAAGCGATTTGCTTCAAGATAGCTAACAACTTCGTCAGCCAGAACATCGATCCCGTTTGAGTCGGCATCGAGAACAATTTCTGGGTTGTCTGGTTCCTCGTATGGATCGTTGATACCAGTGAATCCTTTGATTTCGCCGGCACGAGCTTTTTTGTATAAGCCTTTGGGATCGCGGGCCTCGCATGTTTCCAAAGATGCCTTCACAAAAATCTCAACGAATTCACCTTCGCCAAGCAGCGAGCGTGCCTTGTCTCGGTCGGCTCGATACGGCGAAATAAATGCCGTAATTGGAATGATACCCGCATCGACGAACAGTTTCGCGACCTCCCCGATTCGGCGAATGTTTTCTGCCCGATCCTCGGCGGAGAATCCAAGGTTTTTGTTCAACCCATGGCGAACATTATCGCCGTCAAGAACGAAACTGCGTTTGCCCACGGCATGTAGCTTATGGTCGACCGTATTCGCGACAGTGCTCTTGCCACAGGCACTCAACCCTGTAAACCACAGTACAGCGACTTTGTGGCCATTCAGCTCAAATCGCTCCTGTCTTGAAACGTGGTGATCGTGCCAGGTGATATTCGTTGTCTCTTGTTCTGTCATTTGTTCTTTAGCTTTCGAGTTTCGACGACCGCAAAATGGGTGATCAACTCGCCCATCCACCGGCAGTCACAACGGCCAGGAAAATTTATTGCACACGCCGAGTGGCCCGTACGTCGTTTACAACGAGAATGTTAGGAAAACCAGTTTTGGGATGGAAGTCTGGAAATGGGATTTCTTTTCGCAAATGAACTGTATCCACGACCAGAAAAACAACAACCTTTTGCTTACTGTCGTGTCCTAGTACTGTGACTTCCAGGTCAAAAACAAGATGCAGTCGACTGGCTTAAAAACGCGCTTCCTGTTAACTTGTTGAGTCTTCTTGGACTTAATCCGCTCTTGCAACACGGTGAAACATGTGAGTGGTCCAGATTTCGACAAATTGGAACTGATCCCGGTTATCGCTCAGGATTACGACACCAACGATATTCTAATGCTGGGCTACATGAACCAGACCGCTTACAGGGAAACGATGCGGACGGGCCAGGTTTGCTATTACAGCCGCAGTCGCCAACGACTGTGGCGCAAGGGTGAAGAAAGTGGCAACGTGCAGAAGGTGAAACAGGTCTTTTTTGATTGCGATGCCGACACGCTATTGATCAAGGTTGATCAGGTAGGGGGAGCCGCTTGCCATGAGGGGTACCGAAGCTGTTTCTTCCGCAGGATCGAACTGGAATCAGAAAAGGTCGAGGTCATTGGTAACCGTGTCTTCGATCCGTCCCAGGTGTACAAGAAAAGCTGATCTCGACTATGTCCGAGCAGACACTTAAGTTGGGAATTCCATCCGGCAGCCTGCAAAAAGCCACGGCTGAGTTGTTTCAGAAGGCTGGATACAAGATTACGTTTTCGTCCCGATCGTATTATCCAAGCATCGACGACGACGCGATCGAATGTCTGCTAATCCGGGCTCAAGAAATGGCCCGTTACGTCGAGCAGGGCGTCCTCGACGCCGGTATTACTGGTTATGACTGGGTACTGGAAACGCAAGCGGACGTCATTGAAATCTGTGAGCTGGTTTTTTCAAAGACGAGCCGACGACCAGTTCGTTGGGTCTTGTGTGTCCCCAACGACTCACCTGTCCAAAATGTAAAGGACTTGAACGGAAAACGTATCGCCACCGAAGCCGTCGGCCTCACCAAGAGTTATCTAGCCCAGCACAGAGTTAACGCAAAGGTTGAATTTTCCTGGGGAGCTACTGAGGTCAAACCTCCGCAGTTGGCCGACGCCATAGTCGAAGTGACCGAAACCGGAAGCTCTTTGCGTGCCAATAATCTAAGGATTGTGGACGAAGTCCTGCAAAGTACCACGCGGTTAATCGTTAATCGTGATGCTTACGCTAATGAATGGAAAAAGGACAAACTGGACAATATTGCTTTGATGTTGCAATCCTGCCTGGCGGCCGAGAGCAAAGTAGGTTTAATGATGAATGTCCGCCGCAGCGATTTGGACAAAGTTTTAAAACACCTTTCTGCGCTACAAAAACCGACGGTCTCGTCCCTGTCAGATCCAGATTGGGTTGATGTCAACACGATCATCGATGAATCATTCGTGCGAACAACTGTCCCACAACTCAAAGCGGCTGGTGCTAGGGGCATTGTTGAGTACGCAATCAACAAGATTATCAATTGAATGGTTGAGAGTTGAGAGAACAAGAACTGGCAACGCCGAAGGACCCTCAAACCTCAAAGCCCACAATCATTTACAAAGTCGGCGGAAGTCTTCTCAATCAATCCACGCTCACAGAACGGCTTCGCGGCGTTTTGCGCTTACGACCCAATGCAAGTGCACTAATCGTCGCTGGTGGCGGAGCGACGGCGGATATTGTTCGTCAGTGGGATCGGCGTCATGGACTTGGTGAAGAAAACTCACACTGGTTGGCACTGAGCTCGGTCAAGTTAAACGAGTCGTTACTGCTGCGTCTGCTACCTGAAGCTCGGCTCGTCACCAGTCGGTCGGATGCCGGTAAAGTATGGGACTCTGGCAACCTGCCAATCGTTTGTGCTCACAAATTTACGCGTCAGGAAGAACCGTACAGCGATATCCAGTTGCCGCACTGCTGGGACGTAACGAGCGACTCGATTGCCGCCTGGATCACTCTTGTTTGGCCGGCCGACGAATTGGTGTTGCTAAAATCCACGTCCCTAACAATCGGTTGCAACACCGATATGTCGAAGACCTCTCGGTTCGTTGATTCCTATTTCCTCAATCTCGCGCGGCAGCTCCCTTGCGTCAGTTGGTCCAACCTGCGTCAGGCTCCGCTGACGATCAACCATTGGCTACCATGATACGTTCGACGGCACTGGCGTCACGTATGTAAATTGGTTTCAAAAACTGACGAAATAGATGTTGCAAAGTTGCGAACTGCATCGGCCGTCACTGCCCCTGTTCGTTGACCACCTTCACAAACTGCCGCACGAACCGCAATTATGTCCGGCTGAACCTCTCTCAACGACTCTAACATTGAGGCGTGCAAACTGCCGGCGACTGCCAGAATCAAACCGTGACAGTGAAGTTGATTTGCCAGAGAAATCAGTTCGTGTTGGGATATCCAATCAAACAATGAGCGACCAGTTTTCGCATATGTGTCGAACAGCACTCCGGCGCAACGATCAAAACCGTCGCGTGCGGCGACAACAGTCTTGACAACGGTTTCTGGCGTTGGAACAGCGGCAAGCGTCGAATCGACATAGGCGACCGCGACCCATGCGCTCGCCAGACCATTCTTCTCATCAAACCGCCGCTGAATACTGTGCCATGTTTCGATCCAGTCACTGGTCACCGTCTGACCTAACGGTCCCAGTTTGACAAAATCCAAATCTGAGATGACCGGTATCGTGCGCTCACCAGCCCAATCGGCCAAGTCGCCCAGTGCCGCACTAACGGCGACATCTGGACGAGTTTTTTTTGCTATTTCAACTACGCTGGTGATTGTTGCCACGTCCGCCATTCCCATTGAACCACGACTTGGTTCTTTGACATCGAGGACGTCGCATCCACCAGTCAGTGCCGCCAACGCCTCGATCGCATTGCGCACGCTTACCAGAAAAAATGGTGTGGACGAAGTCCGTAAATCTTGTTGCATCAAATCCATCATCAGCGTGGTTTAATGTAAACGAAGCTCAGGTCGATCGCAAACTTTACGGCCGCACCGTCAAATGATTGCCGACCCCATTGTATTTCGAACGAGCAGCTTTATCGATACAGGTGCCGACGTAGCGTTGCGAGCGGGTAAAACGTATCCCGCCAGCGTACGCCACCCTGGCGTAAGGTGACAAAAGCTGAACGCCAAAAGGCGTAGAGCATTCCCAGCGCAGCGATCGGAAGTGCTGGAACAATTCGCCAGTCTGCGCCGATTGAACACGCGACCGAGCCGTAAATCAAGTGCATGAGAGCAAACGATGCAACGAAGCCATAAATGCGTTCATCACAATACAAAAAGACAGAACCATACGGAACGAAAAACAGAATGAAGAAAACTAGAGTTGAGCCGATCAGCTTCCAAACAGAATAGTCGTGCGAGGCAAATCCGTTCTTTTCCAAACCGCGGATGGCGTCCCAGGCAGTTGGCTGCCAGCGAACACGGACTAGGCCTCCCGCGAATAAAATGTCCTGTCGGAAACCGGAACGCTTCACCAACTTGCCAAGTTTGACATCGTCCAAAACGTCGAGTCGAATCGATTCGTGACCGTGGAATTGTTCATAGGCCTGTTTGCGAATCAGATTAAAGGCACCGACTCCGGCATACAGCCGCGTCATTCGTGTATTGACGTACCATGGCTGCGTCCCCATGACGAAAATAACGCCGAAATAGCAAACGAATGCCGTTTCCCAATAACCACCGGAAACTAGCAGCGGCATCAAACAAAGGTGGTCCACTTTCGCATCACTCATGCACTGACACGCCAATCGAATGGCGTCCGGTTCGAATAACACGTCGCCGTCGGTGAACAGCAGAAATTCATACTGAGCCGACTGTGCTCCGATGTGCATAGCGTGAGTTTTCCCCAACCAACCGTCAGGTAGCTCGTCCAGATGGATGACTGTCATTCTAGAATCTTCTGCAGCAATGCGGTCCATCACGTCTCCGGTTTCGTCGCGTGAACGATCGTTGACAGCAATGACTTCCAGATTGGATATTTTCGACAGCAACAACGAGCGAAGACACGCCTCGATATTTTCTGCCTCATCACGAGCGGGCACAATCACGGAAACTCGCACGTCGCTTTTGGATTCGGTTAGGTGCCTGGTGCGTCGCTGCAAATCACGGCTGCGCCGCATCAAGATGACTGGCCCAGCACCGACAAGCCAAGTCAGAAAGATCAACCAGCCGCAAATTAGCGTTGTCCACCACATTGATTTGTCACAACTAGCAAGTCATTTCAGAGCCATTTTACATTCGTGGAATTGTGCCGCGATCGATGGGACCGATTCGACCACAGCGGTGACAGAGGAAATTTGCACCTTTTTTGTCCAGGTAAACCTGGATTGGCCATTGGATATTTAGTGGCTGCATGTTGCGGATGGGATGACAGGCCTTGCACAGCAAGCGTTTCGTCAGCCAAGTCGGCAACTTCATGACGGCGCCTACCTGTCGATTTCTCCCATCACGACGTCAAGCGATCCGACAATCGCCGGGACATCTGCGATCAACATACCCCGGGACAGCAGTGCAGTAACCGAAAGATTGCAAAAGCAGGAACTCTTGGCGCGTGCCCGTAGCGGCTCGGCTTTGCCATTACCAACGAAGTAGAAACCCATCGCTCCGCGTGGGCATTCGGTTTCCATATAGCACTCGTCGTTCGGAAGTTTCCGGTTCAGCTTATAGGGCAAGCGATAGGGGCCATCCGCGTTCGGGTATCGCTGGATTCCCTGACGAATTAGGGCGATCGCTTCAACGACTTCGCACATGCGAACGTAGAAGCGACACCAATTATCTCCGAGTACGACTTCTGGCGGTGCGTCTTCGAATGGTGCGACCGGAATTTTCCAATTGTAGCCTTCGTACATCCGTGTGTAGATCGGCTCGCCGTCACGTCGCAGGTCCCAGTCGACACCGCTGCCGCGCAACACTGGTCCCGTACAACCGTAATCGATCGCCATGGTGCGATGCAGTTCGCCAATAGTGGCTGTTCTCTTGATGAAAATCTGATTACGTGTTAGCAACGTGTGGTATTCCTGAATGCGCGGCTCTAGCCAGTCCAAGAAGATGGTGACCGCGTCAATCCAAGACAAAGTCGTATTGGAATTACGGCGAGTGAGTGAAGCCAAGCCAGGTGGGATCGTAGTTTTGCTGGGAAGATCGTGCGTCGCGCCCCCGACAGTTATATAACTATAAGTCAACCGAGCCCCGCAGACGTCCTCGAATAAATCGAGAATGATCTCCCGTTCGCGAAACGCCCACAAAAATGGGCTGAAAGTACCCAGATCCAGGCCGTACGTGCCCATGGCCACTAAGTGGCTGGCAATGCGACCCAATTCGGCGATTATAACGCGCAACACCATCGCCTTTTCGGGAACCTCCATGTCGATCAACTTTTCAACAGCCAGTGACATCCCCAAGTTCATGTTCATTCCAGCCAGATAATCCATGCGGTCGGTGTAGGGAATCCACTGCGGCGGCGACAGATTTTCACCGATTTTTTCGGCGCAACGGTGCAGGTAACCGATGTGCGGCGTCACTTCATGAACAATCTCGCCATCGGTGCGCAGCAATAGTCGCAACACACCATGAGTGCTAGGATGCTGAGGCCCCATATTGACCAACATTTCGTCGGTCTGCACATCAAATTCGACAAGACGGGGATCTTCGACCTCAAGGCTCATATCGTGCTCGAATTGAATTGAGGATTAAAATCCAAGATTTTCATTTCAAATATTACTTGCCACGAATTCCGTGGTATTCCAGTGGAAATTCGTAGTCTTTTCGCAATGGATGTCCGACCCAGTCTTCAGGGCAAAGGATCCTCTGCAGATTAGGATGGCCCACAAACTGAATGCCAACTAAATCAAAGGCTTCACACTCGTGCCACTCAGCGATCGACCATACGCCGCTGACCGATAGCACTTCAGGTAGTTGTCCTTCTTGATCGTTCTTCCAACGGGGAAGTTTGACTTTCAATACAGCCGAATGTCTTAACGAGTAACTGGACAAATGATACACAACCTCAACGTGCGGTTCATGCTCGAATTTAGCACCATTTTTCGAGTCGGGTTCATAATAGTCAACTCCACATAGGTTGTTCAGGTGTTCAAATCGGAGTCGCTCGTCATTCTTCATGAACGCTGCCACCTCGACGATGGCATCAGTGCCGACTTCGATCCAGGGATCCTTGGCTTCCAGGTTGACTCCGGTAATTTTCTGGTCACCGAACTCGTCAACAAGCAGCTGATAGATTTCCTCGACCGTCATTCGATCGTCCTACATGATATGAATGTTTTATCGCGAAATCCGAAGCCGATGACCTGGCGATCATGTTTTACTTCTGCGGAAAAAAACGGCTGGCCTGAGGGTTTAGAATCCCAAAAACCCAGGGCGACAGGCCTAGAAATTGGAACTCCGTGGCGACCAACTTGTCACGCAATGGCCTCCGATTCTCTTTGCTGTCTGACCGACGGCGGTTCAGTGGTCTGCACCGGCCTGTGCTGTTGAGCCACCGCTCGGACCCAATTTAAATCTCCTCGCTTCCAGACGTATGCGAACCCAACCAGCAACACACCGAAGAAAACCAAAATATCGACAAATCCCGTCAGCCCTAAATTTGTGGCCGTGGCGCTCAGGATCGCTTGGTCGGTTGCCGCAGGATCCGGCGGCAAATTCAACAACTTTTGACTGAGTTCGAGTCGGGCCGGGTCGCTCAGACGGGTGTCTGCTAATTGCATGGCTCCGCCATAAACCATGGCCCATGGAAAGAAAAAAGCTACTTCGACATCGAATATGATGAACAACAGCGCTACGGTGTAGAACCGCAGGTCGAACTGAATATAGCTCGACCCAATCGTCGGCTCACCGCATTCGTAGATCGCATCTTTCTCGGCAGTTTGCAGCTTGGGACGAACGAAATATCCTATTACCAGCGGCAACAGGGCAATGACAACTCCCACGACAATAAATAGCAGGATGTGTCCAACCAAGTCCGTCATAATAGAATGCTCGAGTGTCTTAACGTCTCACTACAGCTGAATCAAAGATCGCCGCTCGATTCTTCGTCGTCAATGGAAACGGGCGTTTCCAATAATGCCTGTCGACCGCGAAATCCAGCGTCCAAATCGTGCCAAAACGCCACCTCTTTTTCACCAAGCTTCCAACACAAATAGGCTTCGCGGCCGTCAATGATAGTTGGAAAATCGATCAGGCCCATGATCGGATCTTTTAACTCGATTTCCAACTCTTTCAGCTCGTCGACGTGCTCCTCCAATTGAATGATATCCTTGTCGAGTTTGCGTTCGGCCTGATCCAATTCTTCACTGTAGGCATCGTCATTGCTGCGAAGTTCGGCGCCAGGAATCTCGCGAATTTCTGCCAATCGTTGACGCCGCTCATGCACGTCACGGAACAACCGAACGATGTCATCGACAACCGCACGCACCAACGGTAACCGCTGGTTCGCTTCCTCGACGGTGAAGAACTTCTTCGAATGTCGCTTAGTGGAATCCATAACGGGCTGGTCATTCCGTTGAAACTTCAAACGGACTAGGTTCGCCTTTCACCCAAACGGAATCGTACAGCACCTTCGACTGAAAGACAGCCGTCGGATTCAGCGTATTTCGTCCCCAAGCAATCTGCAGAGGGAGCTTGGCATAATCAACGATGCACCCGTCGCGACTGTAGCAGCTTAGGTCATGGTTCGATCCCATGAAGATGCAGTCGACCGGACAGGGGTCGACACACAGCGCGCAAAACATACACTTCGTATAGTCGATGACGAATCCGTCCAGGCGGAATCCCTTGCCGACTGGACTCTTCTGCTTCTCGATATAAATGCAGTCGACGGGACAGGCAACCGCACACTTATCGCAGCCAATGCACGTCGTCAAATCATAGCGGTGAAACCCACGATAGCGTGGTCGCACCGGGACAGGCACTTCCGGATACTCGTAGACTTGAGTGAAGGTTTGCCGGCGATACGTCTTGCACATGGTCAGAATGGTTACCCACATCCCGTGAAGCACGGTGCTCACCGCAATCCAAATATTCCGAAACCACCCACTCATCGTCCGCTCACTAATGATCCGAGCCCTATGAATCTTTTCCAGTGCCGTTCAGTTTACCACGACCAACGGGACTCCATGACCAGGTCATTCCACGTTAAATTCCAGGCCACCGCCGCTTAGACTATAAAATCGCTACCGTCACGACAAGGCAACGCCACCGAAGCCTCGTAGTTACACGTTTCCGTGGCCATAGTGACTAAATCGAATTCGTGAACTTGACCAAACTGCGACACATATCGTTGGCCTTGCCCGAATCGATCGTTTCTGCCGCAACCTGCACGCCGGCATTTGGATCAACACAGTATTCGGCGGCCATAAGTGCGGCAGCGGTATTCGCCAAAATGATATCGCGTGCAGGACCTTGCTCACCAGCGAAAACGTTGCGGATCAAATGCGCGCTTTCCATGGGCGAATTCACCTTTAACTGTCCGACGTTGCACGAAGGCAAGTCGAACGTTTCGCACGTCCAGAAAAATTCTGTCACTTCGCCGCCCGCCACTTCGAACACGGTCGTCTCGCCCCAGAGACTGACTTCATCCAGCTCGCCGGCTCCGCAAACCACCATCGCATGCCTTCGACCCAAGCGTGCTAGCGCATAGGCCAGCTTCTTGGCCATGTCGGGTCGGTTTGCTCCCAACAATTGAAATGCGGCAGCAGCCGGATTCGTCAAAGGTCCCAGCAGATTAAAGACCGTGTGGAAACGCAATTGTTTTCTGACTGGGGCAGCGTGCTTCATTGCACCGTGCAGCAGTGGTGCGAAACAAAAACCGATCCCCACCTCATCCAGACATCTTCCAACCTGGTCCGGAGTCAGTTGCAAATTGACGCCCAGTGCTTCCAGCACGTCGGCCGAGCCGCTCGAACTAGACACGCTGCGATTCCCATGCTTGGCCACCGGGACTCCGACGGCGGCCGCCAGCAACGCGGCTGCCGTGCTGATATTAAACGTGTGAAGCTGATCACCTCCAGTTCCACATGTATCAAGCAATCCAGTTCGCTCGGTTGTGATCGGCGTCGCGTGTTCCTGCATGGCCTGAGCCGCACCAACAATCTCGCCCACCGATTCACCTTTCACGCGCAACGCGGTCAGTAGGACGGCAATCTCAACCACGCTGCAGCGACCACCCATTAGCTCAGCCATGGCCCGTCGCGTTTCATGGGCTGGGACGTCTTCGTGGTTTAACACGCGATTGAGTGCAGCTTCGATCTGTTCATTCATCGTGGTTTCGCTGGATTCGGAATAAAACTTGTTTTTCGCGTCAAACGACTCCCATGGCGCCGCAAGCGTAACGACCAGAATTGTTGCCCCAAACAGCAGATCCACCCTAGAAGGTACAGTCGTGCAGCCTTGTATTCGAAAGAGGACCCGCTCTTGACAATCATAGCTCGCAGACGATCTCTGACATTATTTTCGGCGTTTTAGTCGCACAATCAGCGATATCAATCGGATTGGATTTTTTGAAAAGTCTAACCAATACGAGTCGCTGAATCAGACTTGACCGTTAGCAACTCGTGTCCTAGTGTTTTTGTACCCTCTTTGAAACATGTCTTCCGACGCAAACGATGTGTCGGCACGTGGCTGTCGTATCAGTTCAACGTGTACCCCTACTGGTCGCTCAAATCGCCTGGTGCAAGAGTTCGGCGGCTCTGCGAAATGGGATGCGTGTCGGTTCAATCGTTTCCTGGTCAGCCACGCATCAAGCCTCCGTATTGGGGGTCGTTGATTGTGTTTGATCTTATAATGGCAAGTGTCCAGTAATCCAAACCTGTGGACAAAAGAGAGCGTCGATGAAAAAGACCCAAGGTTCCCTATTGGTCGTTGATGATGACAAACATACTCTCGAGGCCATGGCCGATTTTTTGAGGAGTCTGGGACATAGGACCAAGACTGCTTCAACCTGCCAGGAAGCGCTGCGTCGCATGGCTGAGTTCCCGTTTGAAATCGTGATTTGCGATGTCAATTTAACGGACAAGGATGGCTTTCATCTGCTGAAATGGGCCATCGAAAATTCGCCTGACACGGCCATTATCCTGCTGACCGGTTACGGCACAATCGAAAGCGCAGTCGAAGCTATTCGTCTGGGCGCATTCGACTACTTGACCAAGCCGGTCATCGACGACGAATTAAATTTTACGATTCAGCGTGCTCTGGGACAGCGCCAGATTGTCGAAGAAAACAAGAACTTAAAAACCCAATTAGATGAAACATTCGGTTTGTCCAACATCATCGGCTGTGATTGCAAAATGCTGAAGATGTACGACTTAATCGAGAGTGTCGCGGACATGCGTACGACAGTACTGATCCTGGGTGAAAGCGGCACAGGCAAGACGATGACCGCCCGCTCCATTCACCAGCTCAGTTCCCGCCGCGACAAACCATTCGTTGAGGTCGCTTGTGGAGCTTTGCCAGATGCGTTGCTGGAAAGTGAACTGTTCGGGCACGTTGCCGGAGCGTTCACGGGAGCGAGCCGAGACAAAAACGGAAAGTTCCTGCAAGCGGATGGAGGAACTATATTCCTTGACGAAATTTCAACCGCGTCCCCCAGCCTACAGGTGAAGTTGCTGCGAGTCCTGCAGGATCGTAAGTTTGAAGCCGTCGGTGGAACAAGAACGCACAAAGTGGATGTGCGGCTCATCCTAGCAACCAATCAGAATCCGGAGGAATTGGTCAAGAAGGGCGAGTTTCGGCAGGATCTGTATTATCGCATCAATGTCATTACGTTGACGCAGCCTCCGCTCCGCGAGCGAATTGGCGATATTCCATTGTTGGTCGAACACTTCTTACAGGAGTTCAGCCAGGTGACCGGCAAGCATTTCACAACGCTGGATGACAAAGCCATGCAATTACTACAACGATACCGTTGGCCAGGCAACGTGCGCGAGCTAATCAACGTCATCGAACGCGCGGTGGTATTGAGCAAAAACGACGTGATTACGTCGAGCGACCTTCCCGACAACCTGAGACGCGACGAAACGGCCGTTCATGCCTTCCAAGCCAAGTTCGAGACCGGAACTCTGAAATCGGCTATGGTGGCTCCCGAACGACACCTTATCCTCGATGCTTTGGAATCAAACGGGTGGAACCGGCAGAACACCTCCAAGATGCTGGGCATCAATCGAACGACGCTGTACAAAAAGATGAAGAAGTACGGCATCGAACTCGAGCAGCAGTTGACGCATTAGGCAACCTGAGTTCTCGGCATGGGCTACCTGTCGCCAGTGTGGCATCGAGTTTGACGATGGTGACAATCTTCGCGCATAATGCTAGCCCGATAAGCAGTGACTTGGTTTTCGGAACATTAAATCTGTCGCTCCACAGGCGTGCCAAAAATGAAAACTCTCATTGCGGCCGTACTGGGCGTCTTCACTGCATGCTCCGGTTGTGGTCGAAGTAAACCGCCCGACGCGCGTTCGTTTGTTGAGTCCGATCCGACAGGGCACTGTACGCGCGAAGGTGAGTCCCCGACGTCGGACAGACCGAACGCCGTTACCGAGCGTCAATACGGTGAGTACACGCTGGCCGAATGGCGAGACATTTTGAAGGACCTGGATCCACAGGAACTTGGAACCGATTCCGCTGTTCCCGGTTTGATCGACATTGTACGAGATACGAAAGTTCCTGAATTCACACGTCGTCAAGCTGCATACACTCTAGGTTGCATCGGTGCTGCTGCGCGAGATGCCGTGCCGATCTTGATTGAGGTTTTGGATCAGGCGAATGAAGAATTGGAGCCATCTCGAATCTGGGCTATCAAGGCACTAGCTCTGTTTGGTCCCGAAGCACAACCGGCTGCTCGCAAACTGATTCAAATCCTGCAAGATGAATGTGCGTGCGTCACCGAACGAATCGCAGTGCTGGAACCATTGACCGCCATTGGAACCGCTCATCCCAACATTATCCCCTCGGTGGCAGAGTTATTGAATGTTCAAACAGACGACCGATCCAATTTGTCGGCTGCTGAACGCACCCGGTTGTGCCGAGTTGCGGCCGAATCACTGGGGCTGATTGGACCGCATGCCGCGTCGACCATTCCCGTTCTAATTCGATCAGCGCAGGCCGCTGATGAAGGTCTGCGACAAAAATCGGTGACGGCCTTGGGCGCAATGAAATCCCGCGGCAACATCGCCATCCCGTCGCTTGCGGACATCATCCTCGTTGATTCTTCAGCTGTCGTGCGTGATGCGGCTGCCGAAGCATTAGCCAATGTTGGAATCAGTTCGATTCCGGCATTTGAGCAGTTGCTTCAAGACGCGGACGCGGAAGTCCGCTGGCGTGCGGCTGCTGGATTGGGAAAGATTGGACGAGCCGCGAAAACATCTTCGGTTGCTCTTCAAAAGGCGCTGCAAGACGAGAGCTCCTTGGTTCGCATCAACGTCGCCGAAGCAATATGGAAAATTTCCTCAGATGCCGAAATGGTTGTCCCGGTTCTGGTACAGGAACTGACCAACGAAGACCGACAAATTCGCATACAGTCGATTCGTCTGCTGGCAAGCATAGAACCGTCAGCGAAAATCGCGCTCACTTATCTGGAGAAATTGCTCAAAGATGACCGCGAATATGTTCGCAAAACGGCTGCCCAAGCACTGAAAAAAATCACCGCTATGTAGCGTCGTGTAACGCCAAATGATTGCTGCCAAACTAAACTGGATCCGAAATCGGCCCCGACCGCGCAAAAGTCATCGCAGAGAGCATTGACATCGTCACCAGCAAGGTAACCGTTCACAGGCTAGATAGGACGGCTGCCTGGACGGACTACGATCATGATGGAGACCTCGATTTATATGTGGCGAATGAGGCCTCGCCTGGTATGTCCTCTCCCTATCAACTGCTTCAAAATAACGGCGACGAAACGTTCATGAATGTTGCCGCAGAAACCGGAGTTCAAATCAGGTCGTTCATGGGGGGCCGCTCAGGACGACAACTGATTTATCGTTTGTTATCGTGGAACCCTTGACAGCACGTGTTCCTGCGACTTGTGGAACGCCATCCATAGATGGCAATTGTTTTGACGCAATATCTCACGAAGCCGGAACCCGAATGCTCCGGTCCGCCGCGATCCTCAACCTCAGAAAGCCACAACTGAAACCAATTAAGCAGACCGCCGTCGGACTGGCACGCCCAACCTCCCCCTCACGACCCGGCCCGCGTCCAACCCAAAAAACCGCTCGCCACATGCTTGATCAGAGACTAAGGAGTTCGGTGGTGCGACCGGCCTATTGAACCGAGAGGTGTGCGATGCGGATTATACCACTAGAAATCATCCGGAACTTGCAGGTTCGTTTCAGACAATCATCCAATCGGCGCAAACGTTTCGTCTTTGCGATCGCTGCTTTCGTCGTCTCGCTCTTGCTATCCCTACTAGTTGCCGAGTTCGAGCTGCGGCTCTTAGGATACGAGAGGCTAACGGTCCGGACTTGGCAGGGCAAGGTCGAGCCCGGTGGAAAGTATTGGGCAACCGATCCGGTTCTCGGGTACAGGAATATTCCCGGTGAATTTACGATCTGGTTTCCAGACGACCACAGGTGGAGGATGACGCACCTCCCGAATGGTAATCGCGTAACGCGAAGGAGCGAGGCCTATCACGAACCAGTCAACAATGAAAACCAGAAGGAAAGCATTTGGATTTTTGGATGCTCGTACATCCACGGATGGTGCGTAAACGACGAGGAGACACTTCCCTGGTTACTGCAAGAGAGATTGCCTGATTACAATATTGAGAATCTCGCGGTCTGTGGAGATGGCACACTGCAATTCCTGTTACGGCTTCGAGAGGCGCTGAAATCGACGACGAAGATTCCAAAAGTTGTGGTGCTGGCTCATGCCAGTTTTCATGATGAAAGAAACACGCTTGAGTGGCAGTACCGTAAAGCAGCCTATGAGTACGCTGCCATCGGAGAAAGGAACAAGCCGTTCGCACGATTGGGTCGT
>Ga0310123_10000775_pt1 | contig 28089 bp, 16 predicted proteins | sample CB6_AW_1057_MG_FD_203505 | JGI IMG/M metagenome (GOLD analysis project Ga0310123, IMG submission 203505) | Marine microbial communities from Western Arctic Ocean, Canada - CB6_AW_1057 | ecosystem: Environmental > Aquatic > Marine > Oceanic | place: Canada: Western Arctic Ocean | collected... | reverse complement strand
CGAATATGTAAAATCAAAGTGGACCATGTACTAGCTGTCGCCGTCATCCTCGAGGCGTTTGAGCAGGTTGACCATCTCAATGGCGGCCAAAGCGGCTTCGGCACCCTTGTTACCCGCTTTTCCCCCGGCGCGGTCCAGCGCCTGTTGCATCGACTGGCAAGTGAGCACGCCGAAGATTACCGGTACCCCGCTGGAGACCCCGGCTTGACCGATCCCCGCAGCCACCTGCTGGTTGATGTATTCGTGGTGCGTGGTATCGCCCTGGATGACGGCCCCCAGACAAATGACGGCCGCGTATTTCCCGCTTTTGGCCAGCCGATCGGCCATCAGCGGAATCTCGAACGATCCTGGGACACGCACAACCGTAAGATGGTCGTCGTCCGAACCGTGACGGCGCAGCGTGTCGAGCGCGCCCTCCAGCAGGCGCTGGGTGATAAGTTCGTTGAAGCGGGAAACGACAACCGCAAAGTTGTTGTCACCGGCAAGCAGGTCGCCTTCGATTTGGTGGGGCATGGGGAGGGGTTAGGAGTCAGAGTCTTAGGTCGTCACATGTGCGCGCCGTGAGCGCATGTTGGAAATCTGAAATACGAAGCACGAAATTTGAAACAAATCCGAATTTCCAATGACAGAAACCGCCGGTTGCACGTTTTGAAAATTCGGATTTCGTGCTTTGAATTTGAAACTACGGGTTGCGGCTCCGTCGCTTTAAAAGTTAGATGTTGGGACGTGTTGTCCCAGACAACCCGAAATCCGAAATCCGCAATTGTTCAGCCCAAGTTCATGCTCATCAGAAATTCTTCGTTGGTCTTGGTGCGCCTCATGCGGTTGACAAGTAGTTCCATGGCATCGACGGGGTTCATGTCGTTCAAGACCCGACGGAGAATCCAGACACGACGAAGTTCTTCGGTATCCATGAGTAACTCCTCACGGCGGGTGCCCGATTTGTTGACGTCGATGGCGGGCCAGATCCGTTTTTCGACCATTCGGCGATCGAGGTGCAGTTCGGTGTTGCCGGTCCCTTTGAATTCTTCAAAGATGACCTCGTCCATGCGGCTGCCGGTGTCGACCAGCGCGGTGGCGATGATCGTCAGGCTGCCCCCCTCTTCGACGTTGCGGGCAGCGCCGAAAAAGCGTTTCGGATGTTGAAGGGCGTTGGCGTCGACGCCGCCAGAGAGAATCTTGCCGGAGTGCGGCACCTCGGTGTTCCAGGCCCGCGCCAGACGGGTGATTGAATCGAGGAAGATGATCACGTCCTGGCCGTATTCGACCATCCGTTTCGACTTCTCGATAACCATTTCGGAGACCTGAATGTGCCGGCTGGGTGGTTCGTCGAATGTGCTGCTGATGACCTCGCTGTTGGCGCTTTTGACCTGCCGTTCCATGTCGGTCACTTCTTCCGGGCGTTCGTCAATCAGCAGGACGATGACGTAGGCATTCGGATGGTTTTTCAGCGTCGCCTGGGCCAACTGCTGCAGCAAAATTGTTTTTCCGGCGCGGGGCGGCGAGACGATTAACCCTCGCTGCCCCATTCCGATGGGGGCCACAATGTCCACAATGCGTGTGCTAAGCTGTTTGGGATCAGCCGCCAGTCGAAGCCTGCGTTCCGGATGCAGCGGCGTCAAGTCGTCGAAGAAGACCTTTTCGGTCAGCAGGTTGGGGTCCTCACCGTTGATCGCCTCTACCCGCAACAGGGCGAAGTATCGCTCGTTCTCCTTGGGTGGGCGAATTTGTCCGGCCACCGTCGCGCCGGTCCGCAGGCCGAAACGACGGATTTGACTGGGACTGACGTAGATGTCATCTGGGCAGGGTAAATAGTGGTAATCGGGGCTGCGGAGAAATCCGAACCCGTCGGGGAGGACTTCCAGCGTTCCCTCTCCGAACATGAGTCCGTTCACCTTGGTGCGTTCTTTGAGGATCTTGAAGATCAGATCCTGTTTCTTGAGGCCCGTGTACTCGGTGATGCTTTCACCGCGGGCCAGTTCCAGCAGCTCCTTCATCGTGCATCGCTGGAGTTTGGCGATGTGAATGTCGCCGCGCTTGACTTGTTCGTAGCGGTCGTCGGCTGGAAAGGCCCCTGTCCGTTGGGCATCGCCGTCGCGCGATTCTTCGCCGTTGTCGTCGGTCGTCGCCAGAGACGTGTCGATTGTGGCTTCGGAGAGACGGACTTTGGTCGATTTCGCCATGAATGGAACCTTTTGAGTCGCACTCGAATAGAGGGGCCGGGGACGTATGTTCCCGAATCGGCCGAAAAGAGACCGATCGATATCTCGCGGATGTTTAAGACGGGTCCGACGGTTGGATGGAAATCGCTGTAAGAATTGTCTGCCGGTGATGACGTCGTTGGTTCAGGTTTGTTCCCGTGATCTAACTTCGATGATCGATGATTTGACTGACGATCTGTTCGAGCTGCGCGGCAGCCTCGTCGATCGTGCCGGAATTATCGACGATGAAATCCGCTCGTTCGCACTTGTCCTGCGGCGGTAGCTGGCTCAACTCCTTGTCGTGAAACTCCCTCTCGGTCCAGCCTCTGGTCTGGATGACCCGTGCGAGCCTGACCCGGCGCGGGGCGTCGACGAACACCACACGTCGGCACAAATCATGCCAGTCCGCTTCGAAAAGAACAGCGGCATCGAGGATGACCGCATCCGCGTTGTTTCCTTTTCTGGCGTCGGCAATCTGTTCAACGAACAACTCGCGAATCTTCGGATGCACAATTTCTTCGAGATCGGCCCGCGCCTGAGACTGCTCGGGCGCCGAACCGAAGATCCGCCGTCCCAGTTCTGCCCGGACCACATCTGCCTGCTCGTTAAAAACCGAGTCGCCGAAACGCTTTCTGATCTGCTGTTTGATGGAAAGGATTTGCAAAACCTGATGGCCTGCGGCATCGCCGTCGATCACGACAATCGGCCTTTGGGCTTGGAGACCATTTGCGACTGAACTTTTTCCGGAACCAACTCCTCCGATAAGCCCAACCACGGGCACGAAACGACGGTCTGCCACGTCAATCTAGGCCGTTACGAAAGAGCTGACGTCCGGGTGAAATCACAATCCGTTGCCGATGAAGGTTTGGAGGCGACGCGATCCCACCGCGCACGAGTCAACTTCAGGGAGGTTGCGAGGAATGCTTTAATGCATAATTAATCGTGAACAAATTGATCAAAGCTGTCAACGATAAATAATCGAACTTCCAGGATTTTACAGAATTTCTCGAAGGCGAGCGGTGGACGTCAGATCGCTGTTTGCAGAGCGCGTCGGCGAAGCGACTCAGACATTCTCCGTCTCCAACCAGTTGTCGCCGATCGAAATATCGACGACCAAGGGAACATTCAGTTCCAGCGCGCCGGTCATTTCTTCGCGGACCATCTCGATCAGCGAATCAGCCTCAGCGGCCGGGACCTCGAACACCAGCTCGTCGTGGATTTGCAGCAGCATGTTTGCCGGATGTTTTTTCCGCCGGATTCGCTGATGTAGGTTGATCATGGCCTGCTTGATCAGGTCGGCAGCGGATCCTTGAACCACGGTGTTGATGGCCGTGCGCTCGGCCAGATTGCGCTGGCGGCCGGCATCGGTGCGGATTCCGGTGATTTGGCGGCGGCGGCCCCAAATGGTGCGTGCATAACCGCTCTTGGCGCACTGTTCGAGCAGTTCCTGAAGGTACCGATCGACGCCGGCATAGCGATCGAAATAATTGTCGATGAACGTCGCCGCCTCATCCTGACTGATTCCGAGCGATTCCGAGAGTCCGAACGGGCTTTGTCCGTAGATCACACCGAAGTTGACCGCCTTGGCGACGCGACGCTGCTGGGAATCGACGGCCTCGGCGGGGACGGCGAAAATCTCGGAGGCGACGGCCGTGTGAATGTCGGCCCCGTCCCGAAACGCGGACAACAACACCCGATCGCCGCTGAAGTGCGCCAGAATGCGGAGCTCGATTTGCGAGTAGTCAGCAGCAACTAGCTTCCAGCCCCGATGGCCGGGCACGAATGTCTTGCGGATCTGCCGGCCTTCCTCTGTGCGAATCGGGATGTTTTGCAGATTGGGGTCGCTGGAACTGAGCCGTCCCGTCGCCGCCACCACTTGATTGAACGATGCATGAATCCGGCCGGTTTGCGGATTGACCATCTGCGGCAGCGCGTCGAGGTATGTGCTTTTTAGCTTTGCCAGATGCCGGTGTTCGATGATGGTGGCGGGCAAAGGATGCAGGGCCGCCAGCTTCTCCAACACATCTTGACTGGTGCTTACGCCGGTTTTTGTGCGGCGGATGACCGGTAGCTGTAAACGCTGGAATAACACCTCGCTGAGCTGTTTGGGAGAGCCGATATTGAACTCGCGGCCGGCCAATTCGTGGATCTTTCGCTCGAGCTGCTCTAGTCGTGTTCCCAGCTCTTGGCTTTGTTTTTGGAGTTCCGGGACCTCGACGCGGATTCCGGTAAACTGCATGTCCACCAGAACCGGGATCAAAGGCCGCTCCAAGTTCCAATAGAGGTCCCACAGCCCTTCTAGCCGCAACACGTTGCCGATCTTCTCGGCCAACTGCCAGGCGATATCGGCGTCCTCGGCGGCATATTCGGCCGCTTTTGCCACGTCGACTTCAAACATCTTTTTCTGCGTCTTGCCGCGGCCGATCAAATCGGTGATCGGAATCATGCAATGGTTCAGATATCGCTCGGCGAGACTGTCGAGACCGTGGCTGCGGGCACCGGCATCGAGCAGATAGTCGCCCAGCATGGGGTCCATGCCAACACCCCGCAGCTCAACTCCCGCCCGCCGTAGCACGATCATGTCGTACTTAATGTTTTGGTTGTCGATTTGGATATCCGGGTCTTCCAGCAGCGGACGCAGCGACTCGACCACAGTTTGCGCATCGAGCACCGGTTGGCCCGGCGGGGCATCGACCGGGACGTAAGATCCGCTGCCGGTCTGCCAGCTAAACGCCCAGCCGACAATGTCGGCTTGGACGGCGTCAAGCCCGGTCGTCTCCAAATCGAGGCAGAACCGCGACTGCTGCTTCAGCACGCTGAGAAAGTCGGCGAATTTTGGCGCCGTATCGATAATCTCCCAGCTCCGTTGCCTCCCGATTGCCGCGGGGTCATCTGTCGAGCTGCGGATTTCCTCGGCGAAGCGGTGGAAACCGAACTTGGTGAACAGCGACAACAACCGCTGGCGGTCCGGCTCAGCGAGGCGGGCCGTTTCCAGATCCAGCTCGATCGGCAGCTCGGTGTTAAGGGTCACCAGCCGCCGACTGAGTCGAGCCTGATCGGCGTAAGTCTTGAGGTTCTCGCGGAGTTTGGCGCCCTTTGCTTCGTCGGAGTGTGCCAGCACCTCGTCGAGCGTCTGGAACTGATCCAATAACGCTTTCGCCTTCTTCGGCCCGACGAGCGGAACGCCGGGAACGTTGTCGCTGTTGTCGCCCACCAGGGCCTGAAAGTCGATGACCTGATCCGGCCGAACGCCCCAGTCGGCCATCAGCCCCGCCTCGTCCAGAAACTCGCCCTTACGGATGTTATACATCTGCACCCGCGGGCCGAGCAGTTGCCGAATGTCTTTGTCACTGGTCACGATGCGAACGTCGAGACCCTGCTCGACCGCTCGGTGCGTGATGGTGGCGATCACGTCGTCCGCCTCCCAGCCGGGATACTCGACCGCCGGGATGCCAAACCCCTCAATCAGCTCCAGAATCATGGGGATCTGCGGGGCCAGATCGACCGGGATTTCGCCCCGGTTGGCTTTATAAGCGGGGTAAATCTCTTTGCGGACTCCGGGACCTTTACTGTCGAGCGCACAGATTAGGTGCGTCGGCCGCTTGTCACGGCGCAAATTCACTAAGTCGCGCGTGAAACCGAAGACCGCGTTGGTCGGCTGTCCCTGCGGTCCGGTCATCTCGGCCACGGCGTGAAACACCTGAAACATCAGGGAAAACGTGTCGACAATGTAAAGCGTCTTCACCATCGAACAGACCGTGTGCCTTTGTGCGAAAGAGATGCCTTCGGAACGGTTGCCGCTGAGAAACCGATTTTGGACCGCTGCGGTGGCTGGGTCAGAGCGAAATCGATTGTCCAGATCCGAGAATTCCGGGCCTTTCGGATGGTCAGACCCGGCCACCCGAACACATCATGAGCGAAATTTGGAAACTCCTGAAATTGGCTTTCGGGGGGAAAGCTTGGCCGTCTCCGTCAGGGGAAGATTATTTAGAATAAAAGCAAGAGTCTTTATCGTCTTTCCGGTATGCAGGCGTGCTGACTTGTTTCAACAAGTCTCGCCGAAAAGTTGTTCTCAAAGTCATTCCTGTTCACCGCTTGCGCCAACTAAATCGTCGCTTAACTGACAGCAATTCAAGTAAAAGTAAAACTCATTTTATGATCGCGAGGATTTGATGCAACCGCCAGGTCTGCACTGGTGTATTTGGAAGCCGCCTGTGGACACTGGAAGACCTGTTCGATGCTATCTCGGATTATTCATGAGGTGTTCGCTCGACTAATACAAGCACGAAGCGCAAGCGAGTGTGCACGGCATGGACTCACTCGCTTGCGCTTCGTGCTTGTATGCGCGGCGTTTTGGGCAAGATAGTCGCAACGCCTTTTCACCACTTTTCTTGCACGAGTTGAGGATCGCCTCATGGAGAATGCAGGCTATCACGGCCCAAGACCGGGATCAAAAGTCGATGAAGGAATACAAGCGGCTGGCGGAAAAGCTGCGATCCAAGTAATCTCGGCCGGATGGTCCAACGGAGATCGCCAACTATTTTCCCCAATTTTCAAATGCAGGCACTGCCGAAGACTGCAATTTGATCTCGTCTTGGTTTGGCTGGCGTCGCGTTTCACAACCCATCGGCAATAAGCATCCGTACCGCTTCGAAGCACCCTTGCGAGACCCGCTTCAGGAACGGCATGTCGAGCGTGTCTGGGGTATCACTCGGCAGATGGTAATGTGGGTTTCGCAAGAAGCTGGTGTCGGTAATCATCAAGGCTGAATAGCCGGCGTCCCAGAACGGACTGTGGTCGCTCAATCGCGTGGCCTGGAGGGACTCTCCGTTGGCGGGCACCTGAAGGCATTCCACGGGCAACTCCTCGGCGCGTTGCATTCCGCCGCGAAACCGTTCGATCAACTCTCCGGAATTCTGATTACCGATAATCGCTATGAAGTTCCCTGTGTCGGGATACAATCCCACAAGTGGTTCCGGCAAGGTTTGACTGTTCGGGCGTTGGTCGCAATACCCCAGCATTTCCAGCGACACCATTCCCCGCAAATCAATGCCGCCCGATTTCATCAGCCGGGCATGTTCAGAGCCGCCCAGCATCCCGTTTTCCTCCAAGTCGAAGGCGACCAATTCCAGTTCGAGTTGCGGCCGACTGGGCCAGTCCTTTGGAAGCAGGCGGGCGAGTTCCAGCAACGCGGCGACGGCACTGGCATTGTCGTCGGCGCCCGGGGAATCGGGTCGCGAATCGAGGTGCGCTCCCACGCAAAACCGCGGGCCGTCGGTGACGGGATGCTGACGATGCCGAGCGACCAGATTGACGCCCTCGAGTCGGCTGTCACCGTCGCACTCGGCCACGAACCGATGCCGCTCGAGAGACCAACCGGCTGCCTCGAAACAATCGATGAAGTAATCTCGCGCCGCTTCAAGTTCGCGGCTGCCACCGGGTCGCGGCCGGGCCGCCAGCCTGACCACATGCCTGCGGAGTCGTTCGGAGTCCACATCCATGTCTCGATCTCTCCCCCTCTGTTCCAAACAATTCTTGACGTTGTTGGCGATTTTCATCACCGGTTTGCACGGGATTTGAATGAAAGGTAACTTACGGCGTGCCCGAGACGTCTCGCAACCCGGCGACGAACTGGAAGTCGGGATCGCCACGAAACTGGTCGAAGTCCTTTTCGTTTGCAATCAGCTCCCGTAGTGACTTGTCCATTCGCAGCGCCCGGCCCAGCCAAGAGAGGGCGTGCATCTTGTCGCCGGCCAGAGAGAAGTAGCAGGAGAGGTTATAAAGTACGATCGATTCGTCTGGCCGAACGTGGTAGGCCTGCTGGGTGACGGCGATGGCGCGAGGTAGCTTATCGGTGCGCTTATAGCACCAAGCCATGCCGAGCAGGACCGAAATGCTGTCCGGATTTTCCGCCAATGCCAGGGTGTAGGCATCGATGGCCGCTTCGTATTCCTTCTTCTCTCGCAGCGCTTCGGCGCGCAACTGGTAGATGTCGCAGGCGCACTCCGCGGGATCGGTCACCGCGTTGAGTTCCTGTAGGGCGTGATCGGGCATTCTGAGCCACAAATATCCCCGCGCCGCTTCGAGCAGCCGCTCCCGCCGGAGACGCTCTCTGCTTGACATCGGTCTCTCCCCGCTAGCCTGAGCGATCCGATCCTTCACCACTTCTAGCAACTCGACAACCACCCGTCCACGGAAAAGGTGTGTGGTGAGTGGTATCGGGTCGGGGTCGGGTCCTTTCCAGAAGAGATGGTTACGGATCGATGTCGATCGAAGGGTGCTTGACGATTTTCTCGGACAATGGACCAGACCCCGCGCTCGGTCACGTTGTTCAAGTTTGAAACACGCTCCAGCCCTGCCCCGGCGGAGAATCTGCTTGCGAACTCTTCGTCTGATTTCTATGCTAAAATGTAACGACGACCGCCATGGCAGGTGGCAGGTAGTTTGAAGAAAATGCTCTGAACCGACACATCGGTCAAGGTGTCGTCCATGAGGCCCGACAAAGTCCCGGAACCGCACACGAAAGCATCGGAAGCAGTGCTATGAGGCGTTTCTGGCTGAGTGTTTTGGGGCTGCTTCTGAGTCTGAACGCAGCGCTCACCGCGCAAGCGACCGAACCGTACCTGCAATTCGTTCAAGGTTTGCGAGAGAAAAAATACTATGATTACGCTCTGCTCTATCTGAAGTCGCTCAAGGACCGGGTTGATGTGCCGGACGAGGTTCGGCAAGTGATTCCGTTTGAGCAGGCCGCCCTGCTCCAGGATGATGCCCGCTCCATCCGCAACCCGGACACCAAAGGCCGGCAGCTCGATCGGGCGTTGGCGTTGCTGAAACAATTCGTCGACGCCAATCCGCGGCATCCCAAAGTCGGGCCGGCCAACTCCCAGCGGGCCCGCATTCTGATCGGCAAGGCGGAGTTCGAAATTTGGCGTTCCCAATCGCCGGCCAACACTTCAAACAAGGGCCAATTGCAGGCCGACGCCCGCACGTTGATTAAGCAGGCCCGCGACGTCTTCCAGCAGGCGCACGATCAGCATCAGGAGTGCTGGAAGGCGTACCCGCCGTTCATCGACGAAGACGAGCAGCCCCAACTTTTCGAGGAGCGGCGGGGGGTCGAAGTTGCCTACATCCGCGTCCAGGTCGATCTGGCACTGTGTACGTATCACGAAGCGCAAAGTTACGATCGCCAGGCACCCGAATATCGCAAGCTGCTGACCAGCGCCGCGTTGGAATTTGAGGAAATTCACTCGCGGTATCGCAGCATCAATGCCGGCCTTTATGCACGGATGCGGCAGGGCAAGTGCTTCGAAGAGCAGGACGAAATCGGCAAGGCGTTGGGCATCTACAAAGAGCTGCTGGGACACGGAAATTCCACGCCCGGTGAGCGGCCCAAGCCGGTTGAAGAATTTTTGAGAACCCTGCAGGGCCAGGTTCTACAGTTTCAGCTCATCTGTCTGAATCACGAGAAACGTAAGGACTTTCAGCTTGTTGTGCAGAAGGCTTCCGATTGGCTGAAGGCCGCAGGACGCCGCGGAGGGCAAACCACCCGCGGACTCGCCATTCACTGGGAACGCGCCCGCGCTTATGAAGCGCTCGGAGCCGAACGCACCCTGCCGGAATCTGAACGAAAACAGTTTCTCAGCGCAGCCCTGACCGACGCCCGGGAAATCAACCGCTGGCCCGGCCAGTACCGCGATGTGTCGACGTTCATGATTCAGCGTCTGTTGGTGGCATTGGACAAAAATCCTCAGGATCCGAAAAACTTTGACGCGGCCCTGGGGATGGCCGACTATTTGATCAAACAGATCAAAGGCTTCGACGACGAGATCGAGGATCCGAATAACCAGGACAAAGTTGAGCAGCTCAAGCGGGACCGCGATGAACACCTGCAGGAGACGTCCCGCATTCTCAAGCTGGCCTTGAATCTCGTCACCGACGAAACCGAGCCAAAACAGTTTCAGCGGACACGTTATCTGCTCGGATACGTTTATTACCTGACCGGCGACAGCTACGAAGCGGCGATATTGGGTGAATTTGTCGGCCGGCACGTCGACAAGGACAACTCGCAGATGGGCCTCGATGCAGCTTATTTGGCGTTGGCCGCGTTCCTGCAAGCCTATACCGACGTTCCCCGCGGTGAGCCTCGATACTTCGAGATGCAGCAGATGACGCGGGTCTGCAGCATGATCACGACATCCTGGCCTCAAAGCGACCACGCCAACGACGCCCGGATGACTCTGGGCCGCATCTACGGACAAAGGGAACAGCCGGTCCAAGCCGCCGAATGGTACGACGGCGTCCCCCAGACGTCGCCGCGGTACACCGAGGCACAGCTCGCCGCTGGTCAGTCGTATTGGTCGGCTTATTTGACGGCAGCGCCGCTGCACGACGATGATCCAAACAAGCCGGACGTCGAGAAGCTCCAACACTGGCAGGACGCGGCGGCCAAACATCTGGCCGTCGGCATCGTCAAATCGAAAGAGCAACTGCCGGAAAACGTCACCAGCGGTGCAGGCTTCGCGGAATACATTGCAGCCAAGGTCTCGATGTCACAAATCTTCATCAGCCGGGGAGACTACCAAAAAACCGTCGAGCAATTGAGATCCGATCCGCATCCGGTCATGAAGATGATTCAGGTTCCCGAAGGAACGAAACGGCCGGACCAGGGAATCAAAAGCCAGAAATTCGCCGGGCTTTGCTATCAACTGCTGCTGCGGGGTTACGTCGGCATCGGCGTCCGGGAAATCGAGAACGCCCTGAAGACTATGAGAGACCTGGAGAAACTCACCCCCAACGCCGAGGACGTGCTGAGCATTTACGTCCAGTTGGGCCGCGAACTCGAACAGGAAATCGAACGTTTGAAGGGCCGGAAACAATCGCAGCGGCTAGCGGAAGTCCGCGCATCGTTCGAGAAGTTTTTGAACGAGCTGTTCAACCGCAAGCAGGACATGGCCGCCGGATCGCTCCTGTGGATTGCCGAGACCTACTACGGGCTGGGCAAGGGAATGAGCGACGACAAAGCCGCCGCGGCCAGCCAGTACGAGCACGCTGCCGAGACCTACCAGGAAATCATCAACAACGCCGAACGCCAAGGTACGAAATGGCTCGACCCGGCTCATGTGGCCGGGGTCAGGCTGCGTTTGGTGAATTGCCGCCGGCATCAGCAACAGTTCGAGACGGCCCGTGAAATCGTTGCTGCCGTCCTCCAAGAAAAGCCCAATGCGCTTGACGCACAGATTGAGGCCGCTTACGTGCTGCAAGATTGGGCCGACAGCGGGCAGGGCGACAACGGGAAGCGGTTTTTGGAGGCGATCAAGGGGACCGACATCGGGCCAGACCAGACACCCGTCTGGGGCTGGGGCCGAACGGCCCTGTTCTTGCAGCGAAGGATCGAAGTCGCAGCACCCGATCGGAGCCGGAAGCTCTACCCGAAACTCTACGAGGTCCGCTACAACTCAGTCTGGTGCCGGCTTCGCTGGGGCCAGGCACAAATTGGCACACCGAATAGGACGATGGCCTTTCGGGCCGCCAAACAGGAAATTCTGGCGTTCGTGGCAATTTCCGACAGTATCGACGAGGAGTGGTGGAAGAAGTTCGACATGCTTTACCAGAACATCCTGCGCAATCTGGGCGGTCCGGTCGTCAAGCTGCAACAGCCTCAAGAGTTCAAGCCGGTCGCAATGGTGGATATGGATGCCGCGACACCAACCAAAAAAAAGAAAACGGCGGCCGTGGCGCCGAAAACTACTCTGCCGCCTGGAGGCCCCGGCTGGCTGCTGGGCGGGCTCGGTTTCGTTCTGGTGTTGGGGGTTTTCGGCTACACGATCTACTTTCTGATATCTCAATCGGCCCGGCGCCGGCCCGTGACCGTTTACGCCGAGACGGCTCCAATTCTGCCGCCCGAACTCCGACGGCCGGCTGCAAGAAAAAATACAGTCGCCGGAAAAACGCAGGCCGCATCAAGGGCGGCTGCGAAGAAGCCGGCAACTCCCAAGTCGGGACCCGGCCAATAAACCGCATCGAAACGGAACCCTTCCTGAATGAGTTTTCGGTTACATCTTTGCCCCTGTTTTGAGACCAGAGACCGCCACGTAGAGCAACGGTCGCCGATGCTCAGCTACAAGAATCAACCACAAGAGTCGCTGGGTCGCTGACCGTCGGCTCTCCAACCTTTCCTGACGGAGACGTGCCATCATGCCAAACCAGTTCATCTGGGGGCTTTTCGTCCCCGTTCTGCTGGCCGTCGCAGTGGAAACGCTGAGTGCGGCCGATATTGTCACCATCAAAAGCAGCGAGAAAAACGTGTCGGGCGACGTCTCCCAGGTCACCAAGACAGAGCTGACAATCAATGCCGGCTTGAAAAAAGACAAGATCACCAAAATTCCCGCCAACGATATTGCCCGCGTGAAATGGGATGGCGAGCCGATCAGCTTGCGACTGGCAATCAACGCGGAATTACAAGGACATTTGGCGGACGCACTTCAGCGCTATTCCCAATTGCAAGCCGACAACAAATCAAATCGCCCGTACTTGAAGGCCGACCTGAGCTTTTTCATCGCCCGGACGACGGCAAAGATCTCTCTGACCGACCCCACCATGCTCGACGAAGCCGCCCAAAAGCTGGACGACTTCTGCCAAGCGAACGGCAGCAGTTTTCGGTACTACGAAGCGCTCTCGCATTTGGGAGAAATCTATTTAGCCAAGAAAAACTTCAATCAGGCCCAGGCCACATTTCAGCAAATTGCCCAGGCCCCCTGGCTCGACTACCAGATGGCGGCCCGCTCGGCCGGGGCGAAGCTATTGTTGTTTCAGAGTAAAGTTTCTGAAGCGCAGGCCGAATTTGATGCCGTTAGTAAAATGCCCGCCAAAACGGCGGCCGAGCTGTCGCAGAAGTACGAGGCCATGCTCGGCAAAACCGTCTGTTTGCAACGGCAGGGGCAACATCAGGCGGCCATTCAGGAATTGGTCACGGTGACCAATCAGGCCGATGTCGAGAACACCCGCCTACAGGCCGAGGCGTATGTTCGTCAGGGAGACAGCTATCGGCAGTTGGATCTGCCGCAGCCGAAGTCTGCTATTCTCGCTTATCTCCACGTCGACATTCTGTTCAGGAAAGAAGCGGCCCTGCACGCCGAAGCGTTGTACCGCCTCTGGCAGTTGTTCACCGCCGTGGGTGACCCGGACAAGGCGGCTGACGTCGCCTCGCGGTTGGAAACGCGTTATCCGAATAGCGAGTGGACGAAAAAGCTGGCTGATGTGGGAGGGGGTTGAAGGCGCCGAGACCGGAGTGCATAACCGCAGGCCGCAGATATCGAAACAACAGACACTAGAATCACCATTGATCCGCTCATAGAATCAGCGTTCGGTTTGTCATCCGACCCGAGGCGGAGAAGCGAAGAGTTGAGCACGGCGCAAACGATCCCCAGTCCGGGAAATCGCGCTCTGGAGAAAAGACGATGTTGAACGCCAATCAGCCGAACATCCGACGCTGGGACTGCATGGTCGTCCTTGTCCTGGCGATCGGTCTGACCTTTTGGGGGTCTCTGACTGTCGGCAACTCGCCGGCGCAGGCATACCAGGACAACGGTAGCCAGGACGAAGGCGAACCGGTCGAAAAATCCGACGGCGGAAACGACTCGGCGGCAGACACCGCCGCTCCCAACGCGGGTGCCGCCGAAGATAAAGCTACCGAAGAAGAGAACACACCCCAAGAGCAAAATTACCTGAGTTGGGCGCTGAAGGCCAACGGTCTGATTTTCGGACCAATTCTGCTGATTCTCTCCTTCATCATGGTGGCACTGGTCGTGATGAATTTCATGCAGATCCGCCGAGACACGCTGCTGCCTCCGGCCTTCATTGAATCCTTTCAGCAGCAACTGGCCGCCGGGGACTATCAGGGCGCCTACGAAACTGCCAGGTCGGATGACTCGATTGTCGCCCGTGTTTTGGCGGCCGGTCTCAGCCGGCTGAAACGCGGCTACAACGAAGCCATTGAAGGCATGCAGGAGGTTGGCGAAGACGAAAACATGGCTCTGGAGCACCGGCTGAGTTATCTGGCGCTGATCGGCACGATTGCCCCCATGGTCGGCCTGATGGGGACCGTCTACGGCATGATCAATAGCTTCCAGGTAATCGCCACCAGCACCACGCAGCCCAAACCTGCCGATCTGGCCGACGGCATATCGACCGCCCTGTTCACGACGCTGGAAGGCCTCGCCATTGCCATTCCGGCCATGGTTTTCTACAGCCTGCTCCGCAATCAGGTGGCGCGGCTGGTCTTGGAGATCGGCATCGTCAGCGAGGGCCTGATGAGCCGTTTCGCCATCGTCGGCAAGCGGGCATCGACAACGGCGACCGCGCCGGCAGCCCCCAAACAGCAAAAAACCGAGTCCGAATCGTAGCCGCGGGCGGTATCCCAAAGTTTTCTCCAACGGGAGTTCAGGTCGAACAGGTCGGCAACACAGGAACCCCAGCCATGCGGATCCAGCGAAATAAGCCGAATCTCGCCGAAGTCGATATGACTCCGATGATCGACATCGTCTTTCAGTTGATCGCCTTTTTCATGATTGTCACCAATTTCGAGAACACCAAAGCCGACGAGCGCGTCAAGCTGCCCGTTCAGGATCTAGCCAAGCCGGGCGAGGTGGCACGTCAGAAGGAGCTGATGCTCAACGTCGGCTTCATCCGTGATCAAAACGGTGTGAAGCGATCCAAGACCCTGCTGTTTTATGCCGGCGAGCAGATTCCCATTCTCGAATCCGCACGCGTGCTGAAACGCGAAATGCAGATTTACAAGGACCTGAAAACCGACCCCCAAGATGTCACCGTCGTTATTCGTGCCGACCGGGCAGCTCCCACCGGATTGATACAGGAACTCATCCGGCTCTGCCAAGAGGCTGAGTTCCAGAAATTCGCCCTGAAAGCAACACAGGAAGTGAACCGCTAAGGGTCCGCACAGAAATAAGTTGGTCAGTCTCAGTTCCCAAATCCGAAACAAATCCAAATCTTGAATGTCCAAAACGTCAGAAGATAGCAGCAGATGACTGGGAAGTTTTGAACATTCGTATTTCGAGAATTCGAATTTGTTTCGTGCTTCGAATTTCGGATTGGGAAGCAGGAACAAAACTCACGTTTCGCATCCGAAAACCGCCTCATCATGTTGTGCAGCCAAACCGTCTATGATTCACCCTTTGAATCGGTCATTCAGGGGCGCAATCGGCAGGTCTTGCCGGACTTCGGCCCAGATGGGCATTCGAACGTCGAAATTTCAAAAAATACTGTCGAGAGGTCTTGACCCGCTCAATCAGTTTTCGGTATTTATCCCGCCCTCTTCTCCACTCTCCCACTGACAGCACATTCCACATCCATTTCACCGTGGTTCGCAAGGCAACGAGGCGCAGTTAAAACTGCATCCGTCTTGTGAGCTTCATCGCGAGTTGCGCACATGTTCTCACCGGCCGGTGGTGCGTGTGTCGACTCTCCAGAGATTGGTCTTGATTCCGAGTATCAACCCCGAGACCTGAGAGTCGCTCACCGGAAATCTCTTGGGACCTGAAGGAGGAACAGAACGTTGGCCAAAGCAATCGGATTTTTCGCCTGTACAATTTTGATCGCCGTTTCGGTCTGGGTCGCCCACTCGTCGGGCCCCATCAAGACCGTACGCGCCGACACCAACACCAACACCGGAAACGGTAAACATGTACAAGGTCAGTTTCAGGTTCCGACCAGCGAACAACGACGTTCGATGTCGGCCCGCGAACACCTGAAGAGCGGAGAACGGCTCTTTGACAAAGGCCGCTATGCCGAGGCGACCAGCGCCTTCAAAGCGGCGCAGTTGGATCCCGGCCGGCTGAGCTTTTTGGAAAAACGAAAGCTCAATCGGTATCTCTCCCGTTCGAAGCGGCGAGAACAACAGGCGGGCACTGACGGCCGCTCGAGATCAAAACAAGATCGAAACGCCACAACCGACCCCGCCCGCAGCAACAAGCAGTCCGATTCTTCATATCTGGTTGCCAGGCAGATACTCAACGATGCCCGCAGATACGCTGCTCAGGGTGATATTGCTAAAGCTACCCAACTCGCCCAACGCGCCGACTCTTACCGAGTGAATTGGAAGCCGGGCGATCAGTCGCCCGCCGAGTTCCTGCAGGAACTGAATTCCGGAAAACGATCAAGCGGCCTCGGCGCGCGTCCCGACCAAACCAGTCCCTTTGCCGATTCACGTCCGAAACAGTCATCGACCACCCGCAGCGAGAAACCGCTGCCAGTCATTCAATCGGCTGGCCAACCGAAGAACGTGCAGTTGACGGCAAAGCAACGCGCCATCCGTCTGATCGCAGAGGCCCGCGCCGACATGATTGCCAGGCGTTATGAGCCAGCCCGCGAAAAAGCGGCGCAGGCCCAACAACTCGACGTGACTTGGGGTCTGTTCGAAGACCGTCCCGAACAGGTTCTCTTGGCCATCGAACGTCAAACGGGACTCGTCAAGTTTCCTCGCGAGATTCCGCAGGTCGAGTCCGCTCGCAGCATCCCGGTCATTCCCGACCAAACTCCGAAAACCGTAGGAAATGACGCCAAACCACCATTCTCGGAACAGAATCCGGCACGCATCGCAAAGATGGTGCCCGCGGCACCGACAGATCTGATTGCCGGCATTTCATCGCCGTCAGCGTCAACTGTTCCCTCCGCGGCAGAAATCAACAATGAGGAGAAGAAACAGCAGTCGAATACACTCCTGACACAGGCGCGTCACGAGGCTGGGAAAGGCCGCTTTGCCTCGGCCCGCGACAAGGTCGCGCAGGCGGAGAAGCTGAACGTTGTTTACGGTCTCTTCGACCAGCGGCCAGTTCTTGTTTCAGAAGAGATTCATCGCGTCGAGGCCGCTGCTTCGCTGGTCGATCTCAACCAATCTGCCCCCGGAAACGCCATCGTCCAGGTCAGCACGCCACCACAGGCTAGCTCGCCGCAGAAATTAAGCGACAAGCGAACGGCCGAAGTGCTGCTTCTCCAGGCGCGAAGCGACATTAAAGCCGGGCGGTTCGATGATGCCCGCCGCAACGCGTTGCAGGCGCAGCAGCTCAACGTCTCTTACAAGCCTTGGGAAGACCGTCCGGAGCTTGTCCTCAGAGACGTCGACCGCATTCTGGTCAAGTATCCGCCTTCGAACACCATCACCCAGATGCAGCCGTCCACTCCAAGGAACTCCTTGAGGCAATATTCCGACACCATGCTGCCGTCCTCTACCAATGCCGGAAATTCATTCTCGGCTCCTGGGACAGCCGGACCGACGCAGAACGTGACCGAGCAGGTTACACTGGTTCACCCGTCGGGTATCTCGGCGCTGGAGCTGTACAACCAAGGCGTGCGGGAATTGCAGCAGGGGAATCGGCAAGCCGCCTACGCCGCGTTCCTGGCAGCGTATCAGTCGGGACAAAAGCTCGATCCGTACCAAACTCAGCAGCTCCAGGACTTCCTGCGAACACTTCGGCCACAGCGACGCCAGGACATCAGGCTTGTTCAGAATCAAACCAGCGATCTTAGACAACCGTTTGGTCCTGCCGCTGGGTCGGAATCAAACCAGTTCGACGTCGTCGAGCGCCAAAATTCCATCCGATACGGCCGACTGCGGACCGAAATGCTTAACGCCATCTTTCGCGCTCAGCGGTTGAAGGAAAAGGATGCACAGGCGGCCCTAGAGGTCCTCGATCAGTCGATGGCTGAGATCGAAAGCTCCGATCTGCCGAAGCAGACGCTGGCTCCTTTGCTCAGACAATTGCAAAATTCCAGGGCGTCAGTCCAGTCGCACATTCGGCAGTTTGAGCCGCTGCTGCAGTTGCAGGCCCGCAACGAGGAAGCCGAAAGCAGTATTCGGCGACTGCGCGAGCATGAAATCCGTGTCGAGCAGGAACTGGCCGATCTGGTCGAGGAATACAACGAGCTGTTCCATCAAAGGCGATATGCCGAAGCCGAAGTGAAAGCGAAGCAGGCCGAAGAGCTCGATCCGACCAATCCCGTCGTTATGAATATGAAATGGAAAGCTCTCTTCGCCCGCCGTGTTGACTCGAATAATCGGCTCCGCGATGACAAGGAGAGGTCCTTTTGGAGGCAGCTCGACGATGTCGAACAAGCCGTGATCAACCCGGTCGGCGACGAGCATCCGTTGGTCTTTCCCGATATCAAGGAATGGAAAGCGCTGTCGGAATATCGCAAGAAATACGACAGGGCCGATAACCATCAGAACACCGATCGCGAACTCGAAATCGAAGAGAGCCTGAGCCGGCAGATTTCTCTGCACTTCGAGCAGGCACCCCTGAGCCAGGTCATGAAGCACATTCAGGCCGTCACCGACGTCAACATTTGGATCGACGGAACAGGTCTGGAGGACGAAGGGATCACGACCGACCAGCCGATTTCGATTAACGTAGACGGCATTATGCTGCAAAGCGCTCTGAATCTGCTGCTCAAGCCGATGGACCTGGCTTACACCATCGAGGACGAGGTGCTGAAGATCACCAGCCGCATCCGTCAGCAGGGACAGTTGATGACTCGAACCTATCCGGTGCCCGATCTGGTGGTTCCCATCCCCAATTTTAATCAGGGTGGGGTCGGATTGATGCCGATCAACGGTCCGTCAACCAACGGCATTGCTTACACCGGGGGCGCCAATCTGAGCGTCGCATCGACCGGCGGTTTGCAGCGCCCGGCGGGTGCCCAGTTCCAGGTGGCCGATAATTTCGTCGGCGGCGCAGCCCCAAACCAACAATGGCCCGGTACCGGGCCGAACGCCCGCATCTCCGGCGAAGGAGCGGCCATCGACTTCGACACGCTCTCGCAGTTAATTACCCATACCATCGAGCCCGACTCTTGGGATGAAGTGGGCGGTTTAGGTTCGGTACAGAATTTTCCGACCACGTTGAGTCTGGTTATCCGTCAGACTCAGAGAGTTCATGAAGAAATTAGGGAGTTGCTGGAACAGCTTCGCCGTCTGCAGGACCTGCAGGTGACGATTGAAGTCCGCTTTATCACCATTGCCGATCGATTCTTCGAGCGGATCGGTGTGGACTTCGATTTTAACGTTCAGGACACGGTCGGCGATGACCCGACAGCCCCGAACTTCGGCCAGATTCTCCCCGACATGATGGGCATGGCTGGAATGGCTGGAATGGCGGGTGCGGCTGGTGCGGCTGGTGCTAATAACATGGGTGCTGGCGGCATTGGGGGCGGAAGCATGGCCCTCGGAAATCTCCTGCCGATGCCCATGGGAATTGGTGGCAATCCGGCCATCGGCATTGGCGGCATTGGCGGCGGCCTCGGAGGGGGTCAAGGCGGTCAAGTCGGTCAAGGGGGACAAGCGGGACAAGGAGGTCAGCAAGGACAGGGAGGGCAAGCAGGGTTACAGGGGATTACCGGTTTCTTCGATATTCCCAACACCAGGGCATTGACCGCCCAGGACTCCTGGCCCAAAACGGGAACTATTGTCGGTTTGTCGTCTCCCGGCATGTTTACGCCCGACCTGGACGTCCAATTTCGGCAAGGCTCCTTTGATATCGGTGTTCCCGATTTCGGCGGCTTCAATCCAGATGCCGGCATCCAGGTCGGTTTGGCCATCCTCAGCGACATCGAAGCGTTCTTCTTCATCCAAGCGGCTCAGGGAGACGAGCGATCGAATCTGCTGTTCGCGCCGAAGATCACGCTCTTTAACGGTCAAACGGCGACAGTCAGCGACCAAGTCTCGCGGCCGTTTGTGACCAGCTTGATTCCGACGGTCGGGTTTTTCTCGGTCGGCTTTACTCCGCAGATCACCGTGGTCCCCGAAGGCGTGCAGCTCACGGTCCAAGCGGTCATCTCGGCTGACCGGCGGTTCGTCCGACTGACGGTCGCGCCGCTATTTAGCAACATCACCGACGTGTTCACCTTTTCGTTCCTCTCCGGCGGCGGTGGGGGCGGTGGGCAACAGGGTCTTGGTGGCGGTGCCCAAGGTCAGGGCGGCGGCGGGATCCCCGGCGGCGGTGGATTCGGCGGCGGCGGTGGCGGCCAGGGCGGTGGCGGGATCGGCGGCGGCGGTGGTGCCATCGGCCTAGGTGGAATCGGTGGACTGGGCGGTGGCCAGGGTGGTATCGGCGGCGGCCAGGGCGGCGGCCAGGGCGGCGGTGGATTCGGCGGCGGCGGTGGCGGTCAGGGTGGCATCGGTCAGGGTGGCATCGGCGGCGGGGCCACCGAAATCACTGTTCAGCAGCCGGTCCTCGAACAAGTCACCGTCAACACCACGGTGAGCGTTCCGGACGGAGGCACCGTGTTATTGGGCGGCATCAAGCGGCTCCGCGAGGGACGCAACATGGCCGGTGTCCCCATTCTCAACAAGATTCCCTACATCAGCCGGCTGTTCAAAAATACGGGCGTCGGCCGAGAAACGGAAAGCCTGATGTTGATTGTGACGCCGCGAATTATCATCTCCGAAGAAGAGGAAGAATTCTTGCTCGGCGCAGCACCGTAATTTGCAGTCGAGCCGAGCAAACCAAAAAACACCGCCGCGAGTCTTACCAGACCCGCGGCGGTGTTTTGATTGAATGGATGCCGGTTAACCCAGATTATTCATGAGGCGAGCCTCAACTCGCGCAAGCAAAGTGGTGAAAAGACGTTGCACCTATCTTACCCAAATCTCTGCGCATACAAGCACGAAGCGCAAGCGAGTGAGTCTATGCCGTGCACACTCGCTTGCGCTTCGTGCTTGTATTAGCCGAGCGAACACCTCCTGAATAATCCGGGTTAACGTCCCTTGCCGGCCGATGATTCCGGCCGGCCGTCGTCCTGCGGGAACAACAGAACACGGTCGTGTGCAAGAATGATCAGGTCGGCGCGACCATCGTTGGTCACATCGTCGATGAGGGCCTGGCGCGGCTCCGTTCCGGTTGCCGTAGCAGCGGTAAAACTCTTCTCTTCGAAAAGCTTGAAGTGCAGCGCGTGCCGCAGGCCGAGTTTCCGATCGTAATCCAACAGCTCGACATAATGCGATCGGGTGTCGAGAACGGCCAGGTCGGCCCTGCCGTCACCGTTGAGATCTCCGACGACCACGCGTCGAAAAAAAGTCCGCCGTAGTTTCGTCTCGAATGTCGCGATTGTGCGGAGCGTGGGGTCGGTCCGGCCGGCATAGAGGACGGCAAATTTACCCCGTCCGAACAAAACCAGGTCGTCCCGCCGGTCACCGTTCAAATCGCCGACACGCGCCGACTGATACGGAAACGAGCCGAGCTCAACTTCACGCCAGGGGCGGAACAAGGCCCCCTCTCGTCTGAGCACGCGGAGCTTGTTGATGCCCGAATCGACCAGCACTACCTCATTGCCGGGTCGGCCGTCGAGATCGAGCGCCGCGATGCCGACAATCTTGGCCTTGGCCTCGGCTGCGTTGTACTGATCGACGACCTGCCAGCGGCCGCTGGCACCCAGTTGCAAGTTTCGCCCGAAGTTCTGCTGCGCCACGAGCACCGCCGGCTTCTCCAACCGCCCCACGAAGACCGAACCGGCGGAGGCGTTTCCCAGACCGATGCCGCCCTGTGCCGACACCTCGACCAGGACCCCATCTGTATTCATCGTCAGCAGATGCGACTGGCGGTCCAAGCTAAGAAACACGATGAAGTCGGGACGACCGTCGGCGTTGGCATCTAGACGAACCAGACGAACCGGCGTGCCGCGCAGTGCAATCGGCACTTGCATTTCGTCCCCAAATCGGTATGGTTTCCATTCGCCGTTCTCAGCACGGGAGAGAGCGTGCAGAGCATATTTCGAGTCGCGGCCTGCCCGCTTCCGCGCAATGTACACAATTTCGACCCGGCCGTCCTCGTCGAGGTCCGCCAGTTCAAGGGCCAGCGGTTCGTCGACCACCGGCAGCGCGTGCGGAAACGTCAGCCGGCCCTCGCGCAGCCGGCTGAGTCCGAGCGTCTTCTCCCGGACGCTGAGCACGAGAACTTCGTCTGTTTTGTCGCCGTCAACATCGGCAATGCGGACATGTTCGACGCCGAGCAGTCCCGGGAACGGCGTTCCCAGATCGAGTCCCTGACCGTTTCGCTGACGGAAAACGATCATTCGGGCCGCCTGCGGGTCGGTCACGACCACGTCCGTCAGCCCGTCGCCGTTGACGTCGCCCAGCGCCAGGTCGCGACCGCGGCCGGAATCCTGCTGACCGAAGCCGTACTGGATCAATCGCCCCGCCAACTCCCCCGGCTTCGACCGGGGAGGTTCGAGCTGCAACAATTTGAGACGATCGGTGCGCGGCTCGATGGTGATAATCTCGCTTCCGGGGCGAGCGTCGATGTCGAACAGTGTGACCAACCGTGGATTCTCCAAGTCAAAACGCAATTCGGGACCGAGCCGCCCCTGTTCGTCCTGCAGCCGCGCACACAAGATGCGGGTTTGTGCTTCGGCCGCGAGATAGCATAGATCGTTGCGGCCGTCGCCATCCAGGTCGGCAATTTGCGCTCGGCTGAGCTTGTTTGATGTATTCATCAGCGTTTCGGCACGACTCAATTGGCCATCGGCCTGTTGATAGACCACGTAGGTGACGTTTTCACCCAGCACCACCAGGTCGTCCCGATCGTCGCCGTTCAGGTCGCCGCCGGCGAGGTTGTGTGATACGGCGTTCACGTCGGGCAGACGGAAGCTGCGGCGCTCGCTCCACTGGTCCGAACCGGATTGATACCGCACGATCAACCGGTCTGGGACACCGAAATACGCCACGTCGATGCGGCCGTCGTTGTTGAAGTCACCCAGCGTCAGCGAGGCGACCTGCTTATCGACCGGAATCTTGCGATGTTCAAACCGCCAATCTGCGCCGACTTCATTAACCGGCAAGGTACCGGAACCGGCGTGTGAGGTTGGTTTTTGCTTTCGCTGTAGCAGTAGATCGAGGCGGCTGTGACTGTTGTCGACTAAAATCAGGTCGGTCAACCCGTCGTCGTTCAGGTCGCCGGAGCGCATGTTTCCCGAACGCTGCTCGAGCTTGAAAAACTCGATCTCTCGAAAGCCGTAATACTGCGAAAGGTCATTCGTGGCGTCACTGGACCCGGGAGGGGCCGAAACGACGAGCCCGATTCCGAGAACGGCAATCGCCAGGAACACCGCAGCCACGACGAAGTTTCCTCGTCGTTGATGCCCCGTCATGCCGTATCACCTTTGTGTTGGTCTTGATGGATCACCGATGGATCACCCGTTCAAAAGACCTTGGGTTATGTTCCAACAGGACGCCTTATTTCAACGTCTCCAGGTACTCCAACAGGTCGGCGACTTGTGGGGCCGTCATCTCGCGCAGCAGCAGTTCCGGCATCAGCGATTTGCGTTGCGGAGCGAACAGCTCGACGTCGTCGGCCGGGATGTGGGTCAGCTTGCCTTGGTTATCCTTGAGCACCACTTCGTCGCTCGTTCGCTTGTCCAACAACCCGGTGAAGACGCGGCCCTGCTTGGTTTCAACCAGATAGACAAGATATTTCTTCTCAATTTTCTTTGACGGTTCCAGAATGGTTTCCAGTAGCTGAGCGCGGGTGTACTTCTTGCCGATCTGATTCAAATCGGGACCAACCTGTTTACCGTCCTCGTTGATGCGGTGGCAGTTCTTGCACTCGACGCCAGCCGTGTTGAAAAACACCTGACGACCACGTGCTGCATCTCCTTTGAGTGCCAACAACTCTGCCGGCTGAATCACGCTGCCGAGTCGCTTGACCCGCTGTTCTTCCGGGATGAAGCGCTCGAACAGTCCGCGGATTTCTGGCACCGGATGCGAGGTTGCTTTCTCGATGACTGCTTGCTGCACAGAATCGGACAGCGGTTTCTCATCCAGGGCCGCCAGCAAGACCAGCGCGCCGCTGGCCGATGAGAGAAGTTGTTCGATGGCCTGCTCGGCGGAGCCGTTACCGGTGCGCAGATTCGAGACGGCTGTGAGTTGTTGTGCTTGAAGTTTTTGGGTCGTTTCGCTTTCGGTGTCGGCACTGTCGGGCTTGGCCAACTGATCAATCCAATCGTGGATTAGGCGCAGGCCCCGCCGGTCGATCATGCTGCTCCCGAGTTTCGGCATGTGACCGTTGCCAAGCTTCGCCATGCGGTAATAGAGGACCGAATGGTAAGGGTCGCCGGCGGCCACGTTCCGGGCAGCGTGAATGTTGAACGTCCCCTGTGAGGGCCGTTCGCCAACCAGTTGCAGTTGGGGGAAGTCGAGATGATACAGCAGCACGAACTTGGCCGTGCCGCCCCCGCCGCGACGGTGGCATTGACCGCAGTTCACATACAGATAGGCCCGCGCCCGGTCACCGAGGTCGGCCGTCTCGTCGAACGGGTTTGTCATACGCCGGACGCGGTGTTCGGGATTGGCTGACGGCTGGGCATACGGGTCGTCGAACAGCCCAATGTGCACCAGCGTGCGTAGCTGGTTGTCGATGACGCCGCTGTAGTCCTGGTCCCGGTTCAACTGCGGCGGTGTGAATCCGTAAATTGACCCGCCGCGGGTCGTGTGACAGACGAGACATTCGGTGCGGGCGGCAAAGTGCCAGGTTTGCTGACGGCGGCCGTTCGGGGCGTCGGCGTCGATGATCGTGAAGGTGCGATTCAACCCTTCGGCTGGTGCCAGCACGGCATCGGTCTGCTGGTCGTTCCAGATATACGTGTAAGCCTGCCAGTTGTCGCCGTGGCGGTGCAGAATCTGCGTTTCCAGTCTCCGTAGACTGTCGGGGTTTCCCGTTTCCATTTCCAGGGAAAGCGTCTTGGAAAAAACGCTGTCGATCGGATAATTCCAGTTACCACTGATGTTGCCCCGTTGGGTGTTCGTGGTCCCCCACAGCGGCAATTTCGGTGCGTGGGGAACAGCGAGGGACCGCTCGGCGACCGCTCCGTCGGCCCATGGTTGGGCGTTGATGGAATAGGGAATGACCCCCGCCGCCATCTTGTGATTCTTCACCGAAGCGAACAGGCCGGTTTCGCTCAGATTTTTGGGAAAGGCGCGGTTGACACTGGTATTTTCGTTCGGCACCAGCCGGTTCAGCGTCCCGCCGTGTCCCAAGATAAACAGCTCGCCGTCGTGGTCTTCTCCGAAGCCAACAATAGCCAGCGACGTGTCGACCAGCTCCCGCTTGGCGGTGATCTTTTGGCCGTCGTAGCGGACCCCCCAAATTTTACCGGTCACGTAATCGCCGTAGACGTACTCGCCCTGCAACTCCTTGTATCGCTGGCCACGGTAGACGTAGCCGCCGGTGATCGAGCGGCTTTCGATGTGCGAATGGGCGATGGCGGGCGGTAGAATTGGAGTCGGCCCTTGCTCGAGTTCCGGCCTGACCGACTGCGGTCCCTCGACGATGCTCCAGCCGTAATTCCCGCCCCTCTCGACACGGTAAATCATCTCCCACATTTCCCAGCCGACGTCACCGACCCACAGCCAGCCGGTTTGGTGGTCGAAGCTCATTCGCCACGGATTACGAAAGCCGTAGGCCCAGATCTCCGGTCGCGCGCCGTCGAAATCGACAAACGGGTTGTCTTGAGGAATGCCGTACGACTTGCCGGGATCGGGGTGATCGACGTCGACACGAAGAATGCAGGCCAGCAGGTCGCTCACGTTCTGTCCGGTCGACTGGCTGTCGGGAGGGCTGGGATTGGAACCGTCACCGGTGCTGAAATACAGACAACCGTCTTCCGGACCGAACTTCAAGCAGCAGCCGTTGTGCCCGCCGCAGTACCATTCGATGATCACGGTCTCACTGGCCGGATCGATCACAGGCGGATCGGTCTGTTGGACCCGGAAACGCGAGACGCGGCTGCCTTTCGGATCGCCGTCCTTCATCACGTAACTGAGGTAGACATAGCGGTTCTTCTCAAAGTCGGGATGAAAGGCGATGGCATAGACGCGAGTGAAACCGGGAATGTGCTGTTTCAAATCGAACAACAGATCGGGCTGTTTAACGCCGGGATCGTTTCTGAACGAAGAGACCTTCCCCTCGACCTCAACCACAAAAAACCGGTCGCTGCCGGGGGCCGTGGTGAAATCGACGAGCTGATCGAACTTGAGATTGGGAAAGGATCGCTCGATTTTGTAGGGCTGCGGCGGTTCGAGCGACCCAGTGATTCGTGAGGTCGTCCAGGGGGCGCGCTTCTCGATGCCGTACGGGGTGATCGCGTTCTGCCCTCTCGGTTCAGCATTGGCCGCGGCGCGATGATCGGTTCCATCGGCACCAAGTTTCAGGGCCAAGAGGGAAAACAACGTGATCGAAAGCAGCACAACCGTTCTCATGGGGTTCCTCTGGTTGGTGTTCTGTTTGGAACTGACCAGATGCACGTAATTGAACCGAAACAACGAGCATAGAATTACTGTAGGTCAGGCACCCCGTGCCTGACTTCAACGTCACGGTTCGCCTGCCGATTGCTTCCTCTCCGCGCTCAAGTCCCGAATGTCAGGCACGGGGTGCCTGACATTCGACTACGACTCGAATTCGAGTCGGCCGCAACTCGAATTGAAGCGTGTTCAACAACATCCTAACGCACCGGCGGAGGGTTCGCTATTCCTCGCGGAAACGGTTGTTGGGGGATTCACGCTGCTTGGCCCGTTGATAGATGTCTTCCATGTCGCGGAGGCTGGCATCACGGATGTCGCGGCCCTGCTGGCGAAGAACCCGTTCGATTTCGCGGAAGCGTCGCGCGAATTTTCTGTTGCTGCGGCGCAGAGCCTCTTCCGGGTTGACGTTCCAGCGACGCGCGATGTTGGCAATCACGAACAGCAGATCGCCGAGCTCGTCCTCGATCCGGCCCTGCTGCGCCGAGTCAAAGGTGGGTTCGTCTGGGGTCGGCTCAACGTCCACCGTGGCGGGGACGTCGGGAATTTTCCCTTCCGGAAAAAGTTCGTTTGCCAACTCAGCCAGCTCTTCGCGAAGTTTGTCGAATAACATGGCACGGTGGGGAAAATCGTAGCCGACTCGGGCGGCCTTGTCCGCAAGACGGGCGGCCCGAGCGAGTTGCGGCAGATCGGCCGGCAGACCGTCAAGAACCGAATCGCGGCCCTTTTTCCTCTGCTTAATTTGGTCCCAGTGACGTTTGACGTCGCCGACGGTTTCGGCCTGGGCATGACCGAAAACGTGCGGATGACGATCGATCAGTTTTTGCGTCAACCCTTCGACCACCTCGATCAGCGTGAACCGGCCTTCGTCGGCGCCAATCTGCGCATCGAGCATCACCTGCAACAGCACATCGCCCAGCTCTTCGACGATCGCTCGATCGTCACCCGAGTCGATCGCCTCCAACAGCTCGTATGTTTCTTCAAGCGTGAACGGCTTGATCGTCGCCAGTGTCTGCTCGCGGTCCCACGGGCAGCCTTCCGAGGAACGCAAGTGGGCCACCACCTCGCACAGCCGACGGAATGTGGATTCCATTCGTAGTGGTTCGGGCGGAGTACCGGCCGTCGGATGTTGATGCTGCGGTGTCGATTGCGTCATGCTGAGAATATACGTCGGCGGCGAAGGGCCGTCAAAGTGAAGCGGCACCTTCTTCGATCGGCAGAGGTATTGCTGGATGTGTTGGCGAAGTCTTCGACAAATTGTCGCTGTAGTCCGAATTGCAACAATGATACGATGAGCGTTTGCCGCGAAATTGACCAGTTGCGAGTCCACACATCACGGCTTGCGACAACCAAGAGGAACGACGAATCACCCGGCCGGCCGATTGGGAGGTGTTATGGACAACACGGTCACTCTGATTCTCGGCGGAGGGAAAGGGACACGGTTGTTTCCGCTGACCGAGTACCGTTCGAAACCCGCGGTTCCGTTGGCCGGGAAATACCGCCTGATCGATGTTCCGATCTCCAATTGACTGAATAGCGGCATCAACCGCATTTACCTGCTGACGCAGTTCAACTCGGTCAGCCTGCATC
>Ga0310123_10000774_pt1 | contig 28091 bp, 26 predicted proteins | sample CB6_AW_1057_MG_FD_203505 | JGI IMG/M metagenome (GOLD analysis project Ga0310123, IMG submission 203505) | Marine microbial communities from Western Arctic Ocean, Canada - CB6_AW_1057 | ecosystem: Environmental > Aquatic > Marine > Oceanic | place: Canada: Western Arctic Ocean | collected... | reverse complement strand
ACGCGGTCCGAGTCCAGCAGAAAATCCGAGGTTTTTTCTGTTGCACGTGGGGGGGGGGGGGGTAGACTACTCTCCAGTCAATGGTCGCTCCACCGTGGCGCTACCTGAGTAGTTACGAAACCACTCAAAATCAAGGGCGTTAGTGTATACAACTAACTTGCATTGTAACGGACTATGTACTAAGCACTTAGAGCAATCCCGCCAGGTTCGCGAAATAAACTCACGCTAGGAAATTCACGCGTTCGCTCCGGCAAACTGTAGAAGATGGGTTAAGGTCTTGAAAGGACCTCAGAAGTCAGGGAGCGTGTCTGGCTAACCCGACAATTGCTCAAAATATCTCGACAATACTCTCATGATTGGGCAGTAATGAGCCAAAACCCAACCCCAAAACCCGTTTTGAGGAGCATTCGAATGTCGGCTTTTTCAAAATCCCTCCAAACTGTTTCTCTGGTGGTCGTGACGGTCGCCACCTCGTTCGCGGACACCATGGTCGTCGGCAACAGTACCGGCGAACTGTTCACCCGCGGGGAGTTCAACGTCGGCGGCGCCAACATCAGCTATGTTAACTTCGGCTGGGCCATTGGAGCGCTTGATGATCGATCCAGCGACCGGGTCCTTGCCATCGGGCTGAACCAGGGCGGGGTATTCCAAGGAAACATCCGCGGGGCCGACAATCTCCCGGCAGATCTCCCCAATGGCGAGTTCGGTTCGGGCGCAGCGATGCTATCGGTGGCCGTGCGTCCCGACGGGCATATTGCGTTTGGCACCTCCGACGGTGCAATCTACATGCAGAATAGCACGAACCTGCTTACCGAAGCAACGGGCTATACGGGGGCCTTCAACGGGGTACCGATCTTCGCAACGGCCCTGAACGGTATGGACATTTTCCCCGACGGCGACCTCCTCATTGGCGGACAAACCGGTGAGGTCTGGGTTCGTGACCGAAACGACATCTCGCAGGTTTCCTCGAACCTCGCCGAGTTCGGCGAGGCTTTCCTCAACTTCGGCGCCGGCGAACCGATCGCCGCGGTTGCGGTTTCCCCCTCCGGGAACATGATCATCGGTCGTGGCAACGGCGGGATCTCGACCCGAAGCCCCTCCGATCCCGGAGTGGACATCTCTACCGCGAACTTCGGCACCAATGCCCCCATCAAATCCATCGATGTCCTTTCGAACGGCAATGTCGTGATCGGGCTTGGGGACGGCACGGTCGACATCCGCAATGAATCCAATTTGACCGCTTCGGTGGACTCCGCCGTTCTCGGCGCCTCCGTCGACGCCGTCAAAGTCACGTCCAACGACAACATCTGGATGGGTACGGCGGCGAACCTGGTCTTTGCGCGGTCCGGCACGAATCTTAACACCGAAATCGGCGGCACGGACGGATTGAACTTCAACGCCCCCATCACCGCCATCGCGGCGTTCACCGTTTTGCCGGCGGTTACCGAGCCGATGTTTGAGTCCATTACAAGGGGTACCTCGCAGGACACTGTGGTTCTCCAATGGAGTAGTGAAGCGGGACGGGGATATACCTTGGAAGGAGACACGAGCCTGGGCGGTGGAGGCGGATACAGTGTCGTTTCAAACGGTATTCCGGCAACTGCGCCTTCCAACGTCTTTACCGCGGACACACTCACCGCGAACGGCGCCTACCGTGTGATTTCAAATCCCGAGTAGCGGAAGTCGCGTAGACTTCCAATTCTCGAGTTTCAAGTCGGCGGAGTGGAATTGAACCCTGGTTCCGGATATAGGCTTGCATCCCCTCAGTTCCTTCGCTGAAATGTTACCCACCAAAAACCGAAGGCTTCCGCTGTGAGCCAAGGAGAAAGACCCATCCTCACCGAACGTCACGTTCAGCAGTTTCAGGCGAATGGCTACACGACCCTGGAGGCCGCGCTGCCTGCCTCGTTAATCGGGGATCTTCGCCGGGCCGCTGAAACAGGCGTGAAACTCGCCCGCGAGCGGCACGGGCCGCAGATCCAGGTCGTACAGCCCATAGCCAGTTACCCGGAGATGGATTCGCGGCCGTTCCGGGACTACGCCGAACTCCCCGAACTCAACGAGGCGGTGCAGAACCTGCTGACGCCCGAGCACCGGTACGGCGACATCGAGTACTTCGGCCTCCTCATCGAACCGGAGGAGCGTCCGTGGTGCTGCCCCTGGCATCGGGACCTGCGGGACCACGTCCCCAAACCGGTATTCGAGAGCGAGTATCGCGGCGACTGGGACCCGAGAGTCCAAGAATACCGGGTTTGGTTCGCCCAAATCAACTGTGCGCTCTATTACGACTCATCCACTTGGTTCGTCCCCAACAGCGTCTATCGGCAGGACAATACGAAGGTTGAGGATGATCTGATCGCATACCCCCAGGACTCGCTGCAGCAGCATGACGCCGAAGCGCAAATCGACGCCGAACGCCGACTGCTCCAATATTGCCGGGCCATGCCCGGCGCGGTGCAGCTGCACCTCGCCCCGGGTGACTTCTGCATCTACCGCCCCTGCGGTCTACACATGGGCAACTATTCACCGAACGTCAAACGCGCCACCCTCCACGACGGCGCCATGAGTCCGGAAGTACGAGCCTGGTGGAGGCGCGTCCATGAACGGGAAGAGGAAAGAATCAAGGAGAGCGCAAGCAATGGGTCTTCCTCCTGATGTCGCGGTAGGAATTCCCCTTTCGGGGCACCCCCCGCACAGATCCCGGCGTGCGGAACTACCGCACCGGGCTCCTGCCTCGGGTCAACCGCATCCGTCGGGGTGTGTGGGAGTGGCAAACCCGCCCTTGACGAACCGGGACGGGTACATGCTATCATGACTCGCATGCTACTCACATACACATACGGGCCGGCGCAGTGTCCGGGGTCATGTACCGTGCGCCCGTTTTCCCTTGGCCAGACTCCTTCCCTCCACACGCTCGGCAGGCGACGGCGCACCGCCCCCGTTGCTCGCGGCTTCTCAGGTACTATGGGTCTGTCCGACTCCCTACGCTCGTGTATCGTGACCGTATCCCCTTGGGGTTGTTCACGCAGACCTTGGGTGCCAACCCAGGCCGATCGTAGGGTCTCCCGATTTCCGCATAGATTGGTTCCGCGCATGCCACGGGTCTCTGACCCCGCCGGTCATCGCACACCTTGCCTCTTACGGCCTGCGACGTGTTGCCTTCCCAGTACAAAGAGACGGTCGGCACCTGAAACGCGAGTTCTGATTTCGGGGCTCGATACCGCGCCTGCGCGTTCCTCTGTCAACGCTTCAGCCGGAGCGTTACCGCTCCCGCCGCATGACTCGGGGCCGTTGTGGTTGACTAGAACTTCAACGTGGGACTCTTTCATTCCTTCCAACCTATCGGCTTTCATCGGCGCTTTCCATTGTCGTAATCTTTGTCGATTCGATGGAAGACTAAGACGATGACTACAACAAAGGACTGGAGCAATGATTACCACCTTAGTTAACGTCGTGCTTGAGTGGGTCCGTGCGCCGTCCGCCTTCCGGGTTGAGTTCGATCACGCCAAGGTCATTGCAGACGGCATCAACGTGGGGTGGGGTACCCACGATACCGCCACGCATAGCTTTACGTTCACCAGCACCGACGAGATGTGTCGTATCTGCTTCGGCCTGGAAGCCGAGGGCACGGAAGAGACCGGAATCGGGGCCGTACTCCGCGTGGTCGATACCGAGCAACCGTTTGACCTCAACATCAGCGACCTCCTGAAGCTGGAGAGAGGAGAACTGGAACTCGCGGAACCAAAAGTGAAACTGTACGCCGAACTGGACTGGTTCGCGATGTTGTGAGAAAGGCTTCAGGTTTCGCGGAAGCCTTCGGGTTTTCAAGGATTTCATACTTTCTTACCACTCGATATTGTTCATTCTAAACACTAACCACCGAACTCCCACATCCCGCACCTCGAAACTCGCCATGCCACGTACAATTCACGAAACTGTTGCCCCCGAACTACGCAAGCAACTCGGCCCGACGCGAGAGCGCGAAGTGCTTGAGACGACGAACCATGTCTACCTGGCGCCATTCCTCTATGACAACGTGGAGGTGGGCAACTTTTACGAGATCGATCCCGACAAGGGCATCGAGTTGAAGGCGCTGGATGGATACATTACCGTGGAGGAGGAGGTTCCGATCGTATCCGTGACCGTGATCGGCAGCGGGTGCGTGACCAAGGGTTTCAACATCTGCGAGTGGTGGGACGAGGGAGAGGACATCAGCAACATGAAAGACAACATCGTCAAGCGCCAGCGCGTTGACGAACTCAACGGCATTCATCCCAGCATCGGCCACCAGATGATGATGTACACCTTCCCCGGCGTGACATTCCGGACCATTACCGGCGGGCGGTGCAAGGACGCCTTCGAGGCACTGCGGCTTTCCACATGGGATTATTATGGGGACTACTACATGGGCTTCTGGGAAAACACTGCCACATTCCGCGTGGGCCCTCCCAGTCCTACGAAGATCACCGTCCGTGCCGGTGCCCTGACGCCTGAAGACCAGGGAGACCGCATGCGGTTTCCGGGCGACTACGCGATCCGAGTGATCGAAACCGCGGTGATGGTCTGAGTCGACGATGAAAACCACGCTAGTCAATATCACCCTCGAGTGGCTGCACGCCCCGGCGGAAGGTCGTTTCGAGTTCGATCACGCTGAAGTTATTGCCGGTACTCCGATCATAGGCTGGGGCGCCGTTTCGATGGAGGATTATCGCGTGACCTATTCCAGCGCGGGTGAGATGTGCCGGATGTGTTTTGCATTGAGGACAGAAGGGGAGGAAAACGACATCACCACCGTTGTCCGGTTTACAGACAACGAACACCCCTTCGAATTTTCCATCAAGAATGTGCTTCAGCAGGATCAGGAAGAGCTCAGATTGGAAGAACTCGGCGTAAAGATCGTCGCGGAAATCGACTACTTTGCCATGTTGTAAACAAAGAGAAGGGAACCGGGAAATGGGTATACCGTTATTCGAAAAATTCACCACCGAACAACGAAAGCAGTTTGGTCCGCAGCAAACGCGCGAGGTGCTCACCACCCGGCGCCACGCCTATTACGCGCCGTTCATGTACGAGAACGTGGACCTGGGCAATTTCTACGAGATCGACCCGATCAAGGGGGTCGAGCTCAAGTCGATGGACGGCTTTATTTCCATCGAGGAGGACCATCCGATCTCCGCCGTGACGGTGGTCGGCAGCGGGTGCGTTCCGCACGGGTTTAACGTCGTGGAGTGGTGGGACGAGGGAGAGACGATCGACAACATGAAGAACCAGTTGGTCAAGCGCCAGCGGATCGACAACCTCAACGGTACCCATCCGAGCATCTATTCCCAGTTGATGATGAGGACGCTTCCCGGGCTGACCTTCAGACATGTGACCAACGACGATATCAAGGACGCGGCGGATGCGCTGAAAAAACTGAGTGACGGATATTACGGCGGGTACTACCTGGGATTCTACGAAAACACCGCCAGCTTCCGCATCGGCCCTCCCTATCCGAACAAGATCACCGTGCGAGCCGGCACCAAGCTGGCGGAGGACGCCGGTACAAGTCTTGAAAGATACCCCGGAGACTATGCAGTGCGCCTGGTTGAGACGACGGTGATTGTCTGATTTCCGATTTCGAATTTGAAGATTCAGTAAGCCGGCAACAACGGATGCAGTAATGATCGGAGGATCAAAATCGAAAATCGAAAATCGAAATCCTTTTCCTGGCTCCGCGATCCCGACAACCCCATCATCCGGCCCGAGCCCGGTACCTGGAAACACGACCGCTGCACCAGCTCGACCCTGACTTTCAAGGACGGAACCTGCTTCTTCTACCACGACGGCGGCGCCGGTTCCTGGTGGAACGGCGCTCCCGGCTTCAACTGGATCGGCCTCCTCACCTGCCGCGCGGACCAGTTCGACGGCAAGACATTCACCCCGTTCGAGTGTAATCCTATTCTCACTCACGGACGCTTTTGCGACATCGACCGGCTCGGCATGATCTCGCCGCGCGTCGTTCTCATCGACGACAGGTTCTTCCTCTACTACTGCACCGTCACGTACGATACCTTCACCCCGGGCACACAACCGCGCTGGATCAAGAACATCGGGTTGGCCGTTTCACCGGACGGGGTCAACTTTGAGAAGGTCGGTCCCGAGCCGGTGGTGATGATCCCGGAAGGCCACAGCGCCGGCGTCCCCAACCTGATTCTTCACGACGGCCGGTGGCACATGCTCTTCGCCCGAGGACCCAGCGACCGCAGGGAGGGGGTTTCGGTCTTCCTCACTGTTTCCGACGATCCCTGCAGGTTTGACCGCGAGGCGGAAAAGGTATTCGGACCGGAGGACCCCGAGGCCTGGGACGGAAATTCGATCGTCACCCCCGCTTTCTGCTACGATCCCGAATCCGAGTGGTACTACATGCTCTATGGCGGATGCAGCCGGCACTGGGACTACCCCGCCTTCTACGGCCTGGGTAGATCACGGGACCTTCGCCATTGGGAGCGCCACCCCGCCAATCCCTGCATCGAGCGCGGCGGCCCGGACGACTGGGACGGCGGCGCCATCTGGATCACGGAGTTCACTAAGATCGACAGCCGCTACTATGCGTGGTACGAGGGGCGGTCCGCCGGGCAAGACCGGTCGGTCGAATACAGCCCCGGCGCAACCAAGCAGATCGGCCTCTTGACGTTGGATGGGGATCCGTGGGAGATCGCGGTCAGCGAATCCGACGCAAGAACCCGATAAGGGAAACCCCAAAGGCCAGCAGCAAGGCGGTTGAGGGCTCCGGTACGACATTCAGGGAAAGGATCGATTCGCCGAAGTTGATCCCGTCCCCGGAAAACCCGGCCGGTGTCTGGCCCAAGTTGTTGGCGTCACGGACGAATACCTGTCCGAGGGTATCCCCAATAATGGAGTTGTCATTTTTGTCGACTGCCAGTGCCGTGATCGCAAATCCAAAACTGGCGTCGTCCACATCCGGACCCAGGTTCAACGGATTCCGAACGAATACTTGTCCGTTGCCGAAGCCCAGCAATACGTTGCCGTCACTGCGGACCGCGGCATAGGCACTTCCGCTAATTGCGAAATTAATATCGCCATGGCTGGCGGCAATATTGAACCAGGGTCGTGTATCAATCACTCCCCCGCTCAAAGCAATCACGACATCGTCGTTGGCGGTTACCGCCAGACTGGTAATCGGAACGCCGAAGTTGATGCCGTCGGCGGAGGCCCCCGGTGCAACCTGGGTAATGTCGTTTTTGTCCCGAACAAAAACCTCGCCGTTATTGTTGGCGATCACCAGATGTCCGTTCGAGAGCCGGGCAATGGCGTTGATCTGGGTGTTGAAGATGGTGCCGTCGCCCGACACGCCCGGTGCCGTCGCGCCGAGATTCGTCCGGTCCCGGACGAAGATCGAGCCGTCATTCATGCCAAGCGCAAAATGTTCGTTCTCGGCAACGCCCACGGCGGTCATGGAATTGGCCGGTCCGCCGAAGGTTGCCCCGCAACAGTCGGAGCTCACGCTCGTGATCGGGCGGACGTCGGCGTTGGCGAAGTCAGATCTCCCAACAGCAAGTTCGCCCAGCGAATTCAACGCGGCACGAATCGCTATCCCGCCACCGAAATTCGCCTCACTAACGTCTGGCCCCAGGTTGGAGTGGTCGCGCGTCCATAAATGGCCGTTGCTGCTGGAAATGGCTAGCAGATCGGCCTGGGCAGTGGCGCCGAGCATGACGACCAAGGCCGAAACGAGACAATCGAATGCATATTTCTTTTTCATGCCAAAACTCCCCTTATCTTTCGTTCCTAGTTGCTCCTACTTGCTCAAACAGCGAAAAAATTTCCATGGTGAATTGTCATGCACAAATGACTTTCTGACAAGAGAAATCTTCAAAATCCTAGATAGTCGCGTGCCCGCCTGGCGGACGAGACGTCCGTCCCCATCATCTCTCCACGAAAATCCGCGGATTTGTCCAATAAGTAGGCGCGAACCCGCCCATGTGGCCGTCGACCTCGAAATCCATCAGGACGTACTGCCCGGCATAGGCCGATACGTCAAAGTCGAAGGCATACATCTTGTACGGCTTCTCGCCCCGGGGAATCCTCCCCACCTCCTTGCCGTTCAGGGAGATCACCCCATCGCCTTTTCCATGCGCCCGGTCGCCCATGCCCCATCTCCCCTGCATCCGAATGCTCTTCGCTTCAGGGAACCGGCCGAGGATCTGCGCGTCCGCCGCCACGTGGTTGAAAAACCCGTCCCCCTCTTCGACGATCTTCCCCGGATCCTGCACCGTGGAAACCACCCAGGGAAGGTTCACCCACTTTCCTTCCAGCGGCGCGTCCGAGACCCGATAGGCGATCAGGCGCGACGGCTGATTCGTGTCGGCCCCGACGGCAGCAACGCCCACCCGCGTCTTGGGATCGATCGACAGTTCTTCGCCGTCGAGAAAAACCCGGATCCCCTCCGGCGAGAACACGCGGATCTCCCCAGTCCCGGTAAACACCGCCTTGCGATACTCCAGGTTCGGTCCCAGGTCCTGGCCGCCGAATAGATCGATCGACTTGGTGTGTATCGAAAAGTTGTCCGGCACGTCGGTGACGTGGAAATCATCCGCCGGGAGTGTGACGGTCTTGTCGAAGACATACGTCTGTTCCGGATTCAGACCCAGTACCGTGTCGCCGTTGTAAAGGAACCAGTTCCGGATCGCACCCGGCCCCGGCCAACTTCTGACATTGGTGACACGCGCGCCGAACCACTGCGACTCTTCCCCGGGCACCGTCACCACCAGGCCCCGCCGCGTTGCGTGCTTCTCGAAATAGGCTACGACACCGTCAGGGCCGCGGAAGCCGGACCGCTTCACCTCATCTCGAGGAAGACGCGTATCGGGAGCCAGGTCATACCGTTGAAACGCCTCGGCAATATTTAGCCAGCCCGGATCGAAATTCGCGCCTGGATAGATCAAACCGAAGGAGTCGAAGGGATCAAAGTGCTCCGACAATCTCGGTTGATAAAAGTAACCCTCCGGCACGAGTTTCACGAATCGCTGGTAAAGATAGCCGCCCAGCGGATGTCCCAGGTCCAACGTGGTCAGCGCAAAACTGCTCCACCGCGCATTCATCAGGTTGATCTGCTCGGTCTCCAGTACTACGTGCGGGTAGGCATCGAGGATCGCCCGCTCCAGGGTCATCACCCCCTCGATGGCGGTTATCCCGTCCACGACGAACTTTCCGGTGGGCGCCATCGATTCATCCAGGTAGATCATATCCACGCCGCACTCGATCAGCGGCCGGATCCGCTCCACGATCAGGTTGCGCCACGCCTTGCTTGCCGCCGACGAGTAGGCAAACGTGAGGGTTCCCCAGTAAATCCGTTCTCCGTCCGGATGCCGGATCTTCACCCGCCCCGAGTGCACGGGTGCCGGACCAGAAAAAGATTCCCCCCCGTCTTCGTCCTTCACGACTTCAAAGAGGAAATGTCGGAATTGCTCGACGAGTTCGGACTTGGCGTCGAGACCGGTGGTGTTGACGTGGGCGCCGACATGAAAACCCAGCTCCCGCGCCCGCCGGAACCATTTCGCTGACTCCTCCGACGGCGTATAGTCTGGGAAACCGTGGTCCCAGGCATGCTCACGGTAGCCTCCCTGGCGCCCCAGCAGGGTCTTGGCCGGATCCAACCTCTGTGCCAGCGCCTCGAGCCCTTCGTAATCCCCCACGTCGATGTAGGCCTGGCTGCGGATCTCCTTCACCCATTGCTGCGGCTTTTTCTCGATCGGGACGTACCCCAGGTCGTATTCCAGCCAGTCGATATAGGGATCGACGGCGTCCTGCCAATCGCCGTGGTACGTACGGATGCGGATCTCGTAGAGTTCGGGTTTCGTCGTTGGCTGCACCGAATAGCCGCGCACAAAAACCAGTCGGGCGGTATCGCCCTGCCCCTGGCTCAGGGCGTTGGCCGGACCGATCCGCGGTTCGCGGCCTTCGACAAACCAGCCCGAGCCCTCCCCCTGGAAGAGGGCCACCAACGGGTGGACAAAGCGGGGACTGTAACCGAACTCTGACGAGCTTATATCGCTAAAACCCCCGACCCACGGGGCGTCGGCCCGTTGGGCGTTTCCGTTGCCGTCGACCACCACCAGGCCGTGCCGGGTGATGTCGCAGCCCGCGATCTCCCACTGGATACGATCGACCGGTCTGGTCGTACCGGCTTTCACTCGCAACACCAGGTCGCCCCGGCCCGGTTCGACCGACCACTTCAACTCACACGTGGTGCCGTCCGGCGCACGGATAGCGGTGACCACCGCCCGTTCGCCCTTCTCCACCGACACCTCGCAGGCATCCAGGTCGATCCCCCGTAGTCCAAAGAGCGGGATCTTCGCCTCCAGGCTCCCCGGTGCAACCTGGAGGAGTGTCTTCCCGATGACGGCATCTTCCAACCCGACAATCCGCCCGGCCTGGAATTTCGCCCGGAACGCGTCGTTCTTCAGCTCGGTGGAATACGGGGCATCTCGCCAGGAAGCATTCCCACGTGCTGCAGGCACCGAAAGGACGATCAGGAACAGGCAGGTAAACCGGACAATGGACTGCACCGTTTTCTCATGCATGATCATGGATTTACCCCTCCCCGATATCTAACTAACATCTCAAACCGCCGCAGGTACACAGCAGGCCGCACATTCCTGTTTTTCTCAAGCAGCGTCAACGCAAACTCGTTCCCCCCCGCCCGCGGAAAACGCCCCTCCAACAGATATACGACATCCGTAAACCCGGCATTCGGACCCGCCGGCGCTCCGGCTTCGAGCGTGGGAGCGTGCTTGAAACGCTCCAAGTCCTCACCATTCATCTCCAGCCGAATTCGATCCAGCGGCGTAAGGTGCACGAACAACAGGTGCAGCCTCACCTCGAGAATCAGCCGCGCATCAACACTGGACAGGTCGTCGGCAATCCTCATGCGCAGACGATTCGTCTCTCCCTCTTTCAACACCACCGGCAACGAACCCTTCTCCCCGAGGTGTGCCGAAGAGTGATCGGAAACAGACGCCTCGAAATCGAGGGCGTACAGCTTGTCTTTCTCTGCGAGGCTCGCATCGTTGCGGACATCGTTCAACACGGCCCCATCGGCATGCCGGCCGTGCCGGGCCACCTGGTCCCACAGGTTGAAAAGATAGATCCCGTCCACCCCGTCCGCATAGGCATTTGACGCCAACGCCCGCCACGATTCGATGGGGATCCCCTCCGGGACCCCAAGCTTTCCGTCCCGTTTCTCACGAAGCTCGGCAAAGCTATCATCCTCCTCTTTTTCATCGCGTCGTTTCCACGCCCGGACCTCTTCCCACGACAGGGCTTTCAAGCCGGTATCCATCCCCAGCAGAACCCGGCACGGTCGGCCGCGTGCCAGTTCGACCATCGGCCGGAGATCGATCTCGAAGCGGTTGAGCCGTGAAGGACTGGGCACCAGAAGATCGATCCACGCCTCCTCCACCCACGTCTCCACATCCAGTCCAATGCGGGCGCATCCCTCCAGCGAGGTGGGACAGCGCGCGCACAACCCCAGTCCGCGGCCCTTTGCCCGTCCCGCCTCATCGAGGATCCCCCGCGCCTCCCGCACGAGCCGGTTCATGTGCCCTTTTCCCGTCTCGGTCTGGCCGGGCTTGAAAAAATAGGGACTGCGCATGAAGTCCAGTTCGATACCGTCTATGTCGCAGGCGCCGGCCAGTTCGCGCACGATGCCCAGCTGCCGTTCTCTTACCTCCTCGTGCGCATAGTCGAACAAGTGTGCGGCAAAAGGACTGCCTTCCCACGCCTCCCCAATCCGAAACGCGGGGTGCTCACGCCAGAACGCGGGCGTCAACGGGCTCTCACCCGGCCCCCTCCGGTGATTCCACAACTGGCTGGGATGAAATGCCTCGAAGGGACCGCGGGGTTGGCCCGGAGGATCTTCGAACAGAAAATGCCCGTCGTTCATCCGCAGCGAGGCATAGCAATCCATCTCCCGCTCATGGCAGCGGCGACAGACAATCTCGAGCGGGTCCTTTCCGCTCTTTCTCAGATTCCTGAGCGTGGTGTAGGCCATCCACTCCTGAACTGTTTCGAAGACTTCCGACCCGTCGTCCAGGTCCTCCACGGAATCGGAGCGGTACCAGTACTTTGTGTTGCCGACGCCCCAGCAGAGGAGGTCGGCAGAAGCAAAATGGTCCACCGCCACCCGCAGGAACGATGCCTCGTCCAGCGGCGCCTGCCATATTTCCCACTGGCTGGCCCCGTCGTCGTTGATCACTACCTGAATTTTACGCATGGTGAGTTGCGCGATATACCTGTCGTCAGTGTTAACCATAGGTTGGCCTTCCAGGCCGACCTTAAGCAAGGATCGATCCTTGAAGGCGAATGATTGAGCCTGCGCCAACAATTCGCAAATAGGGGTATCTCCTTCACTGGACTACCCCCTACATCTTGTGCTTTGGCTTTGGGCCTCTGGCCTTCAAGGTGATGTCGTCGTACCGTACCGGCTCAAGGACGTCGGCATTCTGTAGCAGGCGGTAGAAGAGCTTGCCACGGTAACTGGACGTGCGGCGATTGAATCGAAACGTGTATTCGTCGAGGTAATAGCCCAGATGTTCATGGCTTACAGCGCCCTGGTGTGTACCGGCCAGCCATCGCTTGATCAGGCTGGCTTCCCGATGGCACAAGGGCAACAGATTCTCGCCCACAACCGCCGTTTTGCGGATCACCTTGTGTTTGTATCCCCGCGAGCGCAGGCCGTTGTAGCCGCACCAGCCATCCGTTTTGACTTTGGCCCCTGGCTCAACGGTCTCCTGAACGGCGGCCTCCAGGCTCTCTGCCGATGCGTCAGCTACCTGTTTCAGGCGAATGCGTCCGGTCGCTTCTCTATCTTCCTGTGCTGCAATTACCACCAACGTCTTCCCCTCCGCTCCACGTCCCCGTTTCCCCGGCTTTCCCCCTCCAACTATAGGTCTCGCCCACTTGGATGGAGCCCGAAAGCCTATCTTGATTCGGCCTGACCATGGCCCGCCGCAACTTGTGCAGCCAAGTCCACGCCGTCTCGTAGCTGCCCAGCCCGAGAATTCGTTGCAGACCCAGGGCACTGGCTCCGTTCTTCTGACTCGTTACCCACCAGATTGCCCGGAACCACAGAACCAGCGGCTTGCGTGTCCCCTCGAAGATCGTTCCCGCGATCACCGAAGCATTGTGTCCGCAGCCCCGACATTTCAACAACCCACCCTTCAACCTCCAAACTTCAGCATGGTCACACGCCGGGCAACGAAAACCTTCCGGGCAGCGCAACCTGGACAAGTACTCGCGGCATGCATCTTCGGTCGCGAAGCATCGCTTAAGATCCATCAAGTTTTTCGGGTACTCCGCCATACCGGGGAGTACAACATATTGGGGTTAGTCCAGTAGAGGAGATACCCCTATTCGCAAATTCATGACCTCACTCTTGCGCTGCTCGGGCTTCGAAGCCCAAGCTACGAGTTGATTTCTGCACATGTTATCAAGAATTTAGCCCATTTTCCGCAACAGGTGTTGATGGGCCGGGCGGGAGATGTTGACGGGAAAGCCTCGTCATCACGCGCTATCGAATTCGACTAGAGACATGTAGCGCCTAAAATGGTATCGTATGAGGTAGGAAGGTGGCTCTAAAATATGCGTCCATGCAGAATTGATGGCGGAATGCACCGTGTTCGGGGGTTCACCTTGATCGAACTCTTGGTGGTCATCGCGATCATCGCGATTCTCGCCGCCCTGCTCTTTCCTGCCCTCAAGAAGGCCCGCGAAACGGCACTGAAGGCCGGTTGCATCGCCCGGATGCGCAGTTGGGGAACCGCCGTCTACAATTACTCGGCCGATCACGACAATCAGTTTCCCCTCTATGCCTGGACGCGCGACGGCGGCGCCACTCACGAGGCCGATGTCTGGATCAATACCCTCTCGGCCTATCTCGGTGGTGAGACCATTGTGCGGACTGAAGTGAGGGCGGAGCAGAATGCAAAATCGGAACGGAACCGCGCCATGAAAATTCGGGAATGCCCCACCGGAGAGGCCTTCGTCGGGGCTCATTACAACCGGCCTTTTCTCTGGCTCGGCAACGACGGGTCAAGAACGGTGCCGTTCAGTTTTTACGAGTTCTCCAATCCGTCGGGTTGGATTGCCTTTATGGACACCCGGGACGGGTGGGGCATGTATTCGCCGGTGACATGGCGTTTCAGATTTGATTTCGACGGGGACGGCATCAACGATAGCACCAGCCCCGTCGACCCCTACAACTGGGCCATGCCCCGCGTCCACCTGGAGGGGATGACCGTCATCATGATCGACGGCCATGCGGAGTGGATGGCGTTCGAGGATTTTCTCAATCCGGATCATCCCAACTGGACCGACGATTCGTAATTTCCTTCCGTCACCGCTCCCCACCGATCGACTCGACCTTCCATACCGATGACGCGCATTCGCGTACTCGACGCTCTGCACGCACTTCATGTCCAACCCTGGAAACATTTTCCAACCATTGGCGGATCCCGGAAAACCGAACCTCCCTGACCAACAGGTCCCCCAGAAACCGGGAGATTACACCGTGACCATGGAGTGCGTCATGTTCAACCACGTGGGTGGGCGGGCGGGGACAGATCGTGGGGCGCTTCCCGTGCGCGAAGTCGATCGGTCTCAGGGGATCGTTCGGCATGGCCGGGCGTCCCAACTCGGTGGAACCCGGCGTGGTGCGGATCAACGGACGCGAGGTCGTCGGGGTCACGCCCCCCCGAAGACGATGTCACGCGGGCGCAGCCCTTCGACGTCGACCTCACCGCGTACGCCGGAAAGTACGCCTGCCTACAGTTCTGCGTCGAAGAACGTCCCAACGGCTTGAGCCCCGCTCACTGGTACCAGCCCCACATCGAAATCGACTCAGTAGAAAACCCGCCGCATTGAGTTTTGCGCCGTACGGAACATTGTAACGTCCTAAGAGCCCACTCAGAAATAATTTCCCATTGGGGCGATCGCGTTTGGGTAAGATTGTGGCGGTCGTCACGTACAAACTTGCTTTCCCAACCTTCGTGCTGCATCATCCAAGACTGCCCAATTGCTCCGATGAGTGAAACCGAAAAAATCGTGTTGGTGACGGTGGAACGTTGTAGACCGTCGGTCAAGGAATTGGAACCACTGCTCACCGACGGCGGTTACACCGTACGCTACTCGGCCACTCCCAGTGCCTATACGCCGGACGAACTAGCGGAGGCCTGGGGCATGATCGTGGGGGCCGAGCCCTATCCCCCCGAGGCCGTCGCGCAGTGTGTGAATGCGAGGGTGATGAGCCGCACGGGCACCGGTTTCGACAACATCGACGTGGAGACGGCAACGCGGATGAACTGTGCGGTCTGCTTCGCTCCGGCGATGAACCACCATGCCGTGGCCGACTATACGCTGGGATTAATCCTCGACCTCGCGCGGGGCATCCATATCTTCAGCCGCGAAATGTCCCGGGGCCTGTGGGAACCCAAAATCCTGCAAGGGGTAAGCGGTGCGGTGCTCGGTATCCTCGGACTGGGTCGGATTGGCAAACAGGTCGCGCTCCGGGCGCAGGTGTTCAACATCGAGGTGATCGCGTACGACATCGCACCGGATCATAACTTTGGTGAAGCGCAGGGGATCCGATTCGTCGAATTCGATGAACTCCTGGCAAGTTCGGACATCATCACCATACATACCGATTTGAATCCGCAATCCGAAGGCATGATCGACGCATCGGCCTTTGCACGAATGAAAGACGGGGTCTTCCTGATCAATACCGGCAGGGGCCGGGTGATTGACGACGATGCCCTGGTGGCGGCGCTTGAATCGGGCAAGGCGGCCGGTGCGGGACTCGATGTCTTCGCCGAAGAGCCCCCGGTGAATTCCCCCTTGTTGAAGTGCGACAACGTGCTCGCCTCTCCCCACATTGCCGGTAATGATGCCCGGGCGATCCATGCGTTGTCGAAGTGTGCCGTCGACAATCTCCTCGCGATCGGCCGCGGGGAATGGCCGGAAGGATGCGTGAACCGGGAAGCCTTGCAACTTCGGAGATAGTACGGATCCCTGTCCTGTATGGTGTTGAAACTCACACGCCTAATAACCCTGTGAAATCCAGAAATTTTGCAGGCGGCCAATTCCGAGCGTAATGCGCGGCATTACTTCCCTTCCCGGGCCGATTTGCTTACGAATCCGGAATGAAAACCGTACAGAGAAACCGTGTTCAGCCGCTGATAGTGAAAATCGAGAAGCTCTTTCACGAAGATCTTGCTCGGGAGAACGATTTTCTCCGACAGAAGAACCAAATCGATAGAAGCAGGTTCGGCAAACGCGTCTCCCTGACGTTGGCTGTGCACTGATCCTGTGTATTGGATTTCGCCTGGATGGTCGCGATGATGATTCGAGCTTGAGGGCAAGTGCTGATAGTTGAGCATTCATACCATACACGGTCGGCGGTCGTCGAACTGCTGATCGCCAGGGGCGCGGATGTCAGCCTGAAGACGAAGAGCGGCAAGACCGCCGCCGACCTGCCGAGCGCAAAGGGGAACGCGGAAGTCTCGGCCCGCCTCAATCAGGAGAGTTGAGGGTACCCCTGCCCGGGGAGTCCCTCGTGCTCCGGAGCGAATCCAAGGATCCCGCCATAATCGCGGGCTATGCCAAATAGGGTATAACTACGTAAAGGTACCAAAAGTCCCATGGGGCTTGCGGTTTGCAACGGAGAACGAAGTCCATGTTTCGAATCGACCATGCGGCGTCATGCTGGAGCCTAAAAACCACGGAACTCCCGTTCTCGATGCGGCATGCGGTTGTCGAGCTGTTGACTTCGTCTGCCTTCTTCAAGGTTGAATACGGTCATTTATCCCCTACCAAGAACCTCTCCCAAAATGCTGGCGTGTTTCGGCATTGAAAAATGGGGGGCACCTTTTTTCTGTAATCGCTTATCGAAGAAAGTGTTACGAAATTCGCTGTGGGACTTCTGGTACCTTTACGTAATTGGACCCACACTTAGGGGATCAGTTTCCACGCTGAGGGCCCAGAGGTAGCGAAACTCTCACGAGCCGCCACCCAGACGAAAACCACCGAATTTCCCGCTTTCCGGCTTCTTAGCTCGAAAAGCGGCCTCCGTATTTGCCCGAGAACGCGTTTTCTCGGACCAACCCATACCTGGACATCCCCCTGAAATGACCGAAACGGCCACCACTGCAGCCAGAGAGATCCTCCTCGGCATCCACCTTCAGCTTCGGCAACCCGTCCGCCGGACCCTCGCGCTCGCCGGCGCCGACCACCGGTTCCCGTCGCCGTGGCCTCCGCCGGCGCTCTTCGGCCGTGCCGGAGGGCTCTCCCTCTTCTCGGTTGACTAATACCGATAAAAAAAGGTTTTCGGTATAGAATAAGGAGAGTAGGGGATGGCCAAGAGTGAAATCGCAAAACAGGATTCTAATCTGCCGGCGGCCGGCTGCTGACTCGTCCGGAGTTCCAGGGCCTGGCGGAGGTCCCGCCGGAGATCGAGTGGTTCGCCAACATGTCCATCGGGTGAGAGTAAAACCATGGGACCCCCGTAAAGGCATTCGTTTTGTTATGGAGGCCAGAGGTGGAGATGTAGCCTAAGAGTGACACCGCTTCCCCTCCCCCACCGGCGCGCAACACGGCACAGAAGGAATTGTCCATAGACGAAGCGAGCGGCCGAGAATGGGCCCGGGAGGTTGCACGTCGGAGAGAGGCCGCGCACACCGGCTGTGGGCAACTCCGTGCCCCGAGAAGGCCATGCTCAGGCTGATGCCCAGAGTGATCTCGATGCGTCACCGGGGAAGATGGAGGAGCTGATCGTTGCGCGCGGCAACCGGGACGGAGGCCGCGCCGCCGCCGCTCTGGCCGCGTGGCGGCACGAGCGCGCGTCATTGAGCGTGCCCCCGAGTGGGTACGCCTACATAGCACGAGGGATCGTGCGCCGGCACCCCTCTGACCGGCTTCAAGGTGAGGTGGCCAGGGTGATGATTGCCGTGGTCCTGGCGGACATGGTCGGGGGCATGGCCATAGCGGCCGAGTAGTTTTTTCTGAAGCCAAAAAAACTCGAGCGTCTTTTTTTTGAAGAGGAAGAGCGGAAGCAGCGAGCTCAGATGAGCCTCGACCTGGGGGACGCTGAGTCGCAGCTCGGCGACCAGGACGAGGAGTCTCAGACCTCCTTACCTCTTTCTTCCCACAAGCTTCATAAGTCCCCACTGAGCAAGAGGCTGTGACAAAGCCACGAGTGCCATGTGCGGATAATGAATCTGATACCAAAGGGCGGAAAAGGTGTCAGGAAAACTCGGCCGCACGTCGATGTAACTGTCTGAACAACAACATGATCAGGAAGATATGAGGGGCGGGAGTCCTGACACCATCGATCGGCAGGAGACACCAGCGGCGCAGGATGGTGTCACCCTAATTTCCGCGAGGTAAGGATGTCTGAGTCTGCGCTCGAGCGGGTCGAGCAGCTCGCGAAGCGCCGCGGCATCTACACCGCAGCGTACGTTCGCAAGAACCATCCGAGGGTGTATAAGGCGATCGTGCTGGCCGCGCCGCGAAGTACTCGCATCTCACGATCGCTCAGACTCTCGGAGTCGCCAAATCCACCGTAGCTGCGGTCGAATCGGACGAGGGAGTCAAAGTAGGTACGCTTAAGAGAGGAATTAGCGAGCCTGGCTCGGCGCGGCGCCACCTTCTGCGCCGGCTCATCGCATCAATGCCTTGCTCACCGAATGGAACCGATCAATGCCCGAAGATCCCGAAACAAAAGGGGCCGGCCCCGGCCAGGAGGACCAGATTGAGTGCTGATCAATACCCAGCGGCCCGAACTCCTCGGGTTCTTGCGGATTCGCCCTCAAGAGGGTAACGGATATTGTCACCCCGCCCCGCCCGCAGACCCGGCAGTCGAGCACCAGGCCCTTGTCGATAGCGCCTATTTTCGCACGAATCTTCATGATACCCTTCCAGGCACTTATTCACAGCTTCGGCCCACATCGCGGCGGTCAGATGGCACCAAATGACAGCTTCGCCAGTTCTGGGCCTAGTACGGTATGCGGGATCCGCGGACCGAAGTCCGCAAGTGGTGGTGGAGCGGGGAGAACATGATCATGCGGGACGATCAAGAGACTGAATCACTGAGAGATGTCCGTCACATCCGGGTCTGCAGCAGTCCGGACACCTACTGCGGGCATCCGAGGCAGGGCGGCATCTGGAATTTCGGAGGCGGGGAGATCGCGGTGGCGCACATTCACGCGCCGTGCGCCTATCAATCGCACGCCGACGTCCGGCACGACCACGGCGGGTACCCTTCGCGGGCCGTGGTTCTGCTCCAGCGCAGTATCGACGGGGGCGAGACCTGGCCGGAAGAAAACAACGTGGTGATCTTCGACGAGACTCTCAAGTGGGAGGAACGACGCGATCGCCTGTACGGCACCCAGAACCAGCCGCCGGGCATCCTGGACATGTCGAAGCCGGAATCCATCTTCTTCTGGGGCAGAAGCTACACCGGGCAGGCCCACTCCGGCGCCGAGCTCGCCCAGACCTGCTTCGTGCTGCGGTCAGGAGACAAGGGGAAAACGTGGGAGGAGCGCCCCGCCCTGGTGCACAATCCGTTCGAGCACGGCCGGCTGATCCATCGCGACAACCACCCGACCGTGCACATGCCGGACGGCACGTTTCTGGGCGCCCTGTCCGCCTGGCCGGGCCGCGTGTGCCTGTTCGGCAGCGACGACGACGGGCTCTCGTGGGACTATCTCTCCCTCATTGCATCTGATCCCAGCGGCCTCGGCGGAGGCCGGCCCACCTACGCCGGCCTGGTGCTGTTGCCGAACGGAAGGCTGCTGTGCGTCACGCTGAATCTTTCCGGCCGGCGGAACTGCATCCAGATCAACCACTCGGACGACGGGGGCTACAGCTGGAGCGAACCCCGGCCGATCGTCCGCTGGGGCGACTCTCCCTGGAAAGCGCGCCGCCCGACGGATGTCTCCCTGCCCTACAGCTTCCACTACCGGTCCCCCTGGCCGATGCTGCTGGACGACGGCCGCTTGCTGGTGCTTTTCGCCCGCCGCAAACCGCCCTTCGGCATCGGCTGCCTCTTCAGCGAGGACCAGGGGGCCTCGTGGAGCCGCGAGTTCATCATCCGGTGCGACGCCGCGCAGGAGGACCTGGGCTACCCGGTGGCCACCCAGCTTGAGGATGGACGTATTTTCACCGCCTACTACTACAATGTGGGGGAAGGAAATATGCAGGTCGGCGGCGCGCGGTTCATCGGCGGATCGTTTTTTCGGCTTCCCTGACATCGGACGGAAAGGATCCCGAACCGAGCTGAAACATCAACATATCACTATAACCTTCAGAGCCTCAACATATCAGGAAGAGAGAGAGAGGGGGGGCTATTTGACTTGCCATGTCGGGTCGTTTTGGGCGAGACTCCACAGGTGCAGGATGATTCGTAAATCTGGAGCAACTTGAGGGCAAGGTCTGCCATGAAGATGATTCGTTCCTTTGCCTGTCTTGTTTCTGTTTTCGCGATCGGCTTCGGTACTGCCAGTGCCGATCAGATCTACTTCGGCCACGCCGACGGATTCATCGAACTGCGCGATGAGTTCGACCTGCTCCAGGAGATCGAGCTGCCGGGAACCAGTTCGGGCTGGATCAGCTTCGGCTCGATCGAGGCCATCACCGCCCTGGAAGCCAGTGCCGACAACCTGATCATCGGGACCCGGCACGGCACCGTCCATGTGCGGGCTCATACCAATCTGAACGATAACATTCCCAATGGGTTTGCGGCTTTCACGATCGGGGTCACCGAACAGATCGCCGACCTCTCGCTTCGGTCGGACGGTCGGGTACACCTGGTAGGCCCCAACGGAGGGCAAGGGCAGATCTGGGCACGTCAAGAGACGAACATGGGCGCAAGCGGCATCCCGGGCGACGGCGGCGTGCCGACCGGCAGCGGGTCGCCTCTGCTCTCGGTGGCGTCGCTGAGCAACGACGATGCGGCCATCGGCAGTTCCGCCGGCGAGGTGAACGTCCTCAGCAGCACCAACCTGGGCCAGGAAGTCACCACCGGGCAGGTCGTGTTTGGAGAGCCGATTAACGCCATCACCATTGCGAGCGGCGATCGGGTCGTGGTGGGGACGGGGACCAGCGGCATTGTCAGCGTCCGCCAGGGCCCCGACCTGACGGCCGACCTGGGCTCCGTGACCTTCGGCAGCCCGGTCAGGTCGCTGGCCACGCTGCTCAACGGAAACGTGGCAATCGGGCTGGCGAACGGCGAGGTCCACGTTCGCGACCCCAACAGCATCACCAACGATTTGAGCAACTCGGGCCAGTTCAATCTCAAGCCCATCCTGTCCCTGGCAGTGACCTCGAGCGGCAACCTGGTGATCGCCGACGGCAACGGCGGCGGCAACAGCCAGGTCTACATTCGCGATCCGAACAACGTGACCGCACTGCCTTCCGGGGTGAACCCTGCAGGCGACGGGGTGGTCCTGGTCAGCGGCGCCGATATCCAGGCCGTGGCCGTGATCCCTGAGCCGCCGGAACTGTCGATCATGCTGAGCGCACCCGGCCAGGTGACGATCTCGTGGGCGCCGGACGATCCCGGTTGGACTCTCCAGGACACCACCGCACTCCAACCCCCCGGGCGGATCCACCAATCCGGTCGTTGTGCCCGCAAGCGCCCCGGCGGAGTTCTTTCGCCTGATTCAGCCGTGATCCGGATGCGAGGAGATCGGCGTGTGTCCTGAACACGCGCCGATCCACGGCACAGGATGTCCGCGGAGTCGAGCGTTCAGGTGAATTCATGAGGTTCTCGTTGTCGATGCTGCCCTTCGTCTGGTTTGACGCGATAGATGCGTTGCACCACCTCAAGGAAATTGGCGCCCAGTGCATAGAAATCGCTCCGCGCGATGTGGACCACCGGTACTGTTCGGAAGACCGATTTCGCGAGTACGAAAAGACCGTCGAAACGCTCGGACTCGAACCGGTCCAGGTGCATCTGCCGTACCGTGGTCTCGAAGGCGTGGACATCGGAAACCTGAACGACCACATTCGCGCCTACAGTCTCGAGATTATCCTTCGGGCCATTGATTACGCCCACCGGCTTGGCGTCCGGTGCGCCGCCCTGCATCCCGGCAGCCAGGAAGCGCTCGAGGATCCCCATGTTCACCAGCGCATCGCCAGGCACGTGATCGATTCCTGCCGGACGTTGCATGAGTACGCCTCCGGAAAGGGCATCATCCTTTGCGTGGAGAACATGCTTGCCGGGAGAGACAAGAACAAGGCGCCGGACCCGCATGCCCGGCCGCCGGAACCTGCGGAGAAGACCTATCGCTTCGGATCCTCCGCCGAAGATCTGCTCCAGATACGAGAGGCGATTTCGGACATTTCTTTCTGCTATGACACCGGTCACGCTCTCGTCAACCGCCAGGATCTGATCGCCGAAATCCGAAAGCTCGGGCCCTCCATCGCGGCGCTGCATCTAAACGAAAACGACGCCGTATGGGATCAGCACCTGCCGCCATGGAAGACAGACACCGTCGATTGGCAGGAAGTCATCAAGGTTCTCAAGGAGATCGGCTACCCGGAACAGGGATACCTTAATCTTGAGATCCGCCGCGGCGACACGTTCGCCGAATCCATCGCGATTGCCAGAGAAGGAGTTGAGGCCGGCAAGAGGATGGAACGTCTGTACACGGAGACGGCTTGAGAGCGCAGTTCTTCGGGGCCGGCCCAGGAAGGCACCCGTTCCGTCTCACCTCGTCACCACGATCTTGGGGTTGCCCCAATTCGAGGGGGAGAACCCGCCGCCGACTCCGTCGACCCCGAACTCGAAGTGGGCGTGTTTGCCCGCGAAGGCGGTGATGTCCACGTCGAAGGCATGGGCAGGGTAGGGTTTTTTCCCGGGGGACTGGCGGAACACTTCGGTGCCGTTGATGCGCACCACGGCGTCCCCGCGGCCCTTGCTCCGGTCATGGAGCTGCCACGATCCCTGGATCCGGATACTCGCCGCGTCCGGGAAACGGCCCACAATGGCGCCCACCCGGCCGATGTGATTGAAGAACCCGTCTCCTTCCTCTTGGATAAACCCCGGATCGCGCTTCGGGCACACCTGCCAGGGCAGGTCTATCCACTTTCCGGCAAGTTCCGTGTCCAGCTTGCGGAAGGCCAGCAGAGCGCCGGGATCGTCCTCCGTCGCCGCTACCTGGGCACGCCAGATCCCGCTCTCCCGGTCGATGGGCACTTCTATTCCATTCAAGAACACCAGGAAATCACCGGGCGCGTGTACCGTGATTTCGCCGTTTCCGGTGAACGCCACCTTGTAATACGAGCCGTCCTCGACCAGGTCCTGGCCTCCGTAGAGGTCCACCGACTTTGTGTGAACGAGGAAGTCATCCGGGACCCCGGTAATGTGAAACGTATCCTGTGGGTACCTCACGGTATTGTCGAACACGTAGGTGCGGGTGGGATTAAGTCCCAGGACCGTATCTCCGTCGTACATGAACCAATCCCGGATGCCTCCCGGCCCGGGCCAGCTTCTGACGCCGCTCACCCGGGCGCCGACCCACTTCGGCGCCTCGCCGGACGCATAAACCACCAGGCCTCGCTTACCGGGGTGCTTCTCATAGTAGGCCGTGACGCCCCCCGGCCCGCGGAAGCCTGAGAGCTGGAAAGGGTTCCGCGGCAGGCGCGAGTCAGGCTCCAGGTCGTAGGTCTGGAATGCCTCGGCAATGTCGAGCCAGCCAGGCTCCTTGTCCGCGCCCGGGATCATGAACCCGAAGGACTGGAAGGGCTCGATCCATTTCTCCTCTTCAGGCGAGTAGAAATACCCCTCGGGAAGGAACTTCACGAAGCGGCTGTAGATGTATCCGCCCAGGTGGTGACCGAGGTCGAGAGTGGTGAGACAGAAACTCGACCAGCGCGCATTCATCAGGTTGATCTGCTCGGTCTCGAGGACCACGTGCGGGTAGGCGTCGAGGATCGCCTTCTCCAAAGCCATGACACCCTCGATGGCCGTGGCGCCGTCCATCATGAATTTGCCGGTGGCGGCCATCGATTCGTCCAGGTAGATCATGTCCACCCCGGCTTCGACCATGGGCCGGAGTTGCTTGACGAGGAACCGGCGCCAGTCCGCATTGGCCGCGGTGGAGTAGGCAAAAGTTGGGGCAACCCCCCAGTAGGTGCGCTCCCCGTCTCCGATGTCCACCCTGACCCGCCCGCTGTGCAAGGCGGCAGGTTCCGAAGAGCTCAGGTTCCCGTCGGCGTCCTTTACGAACTCCATGAAGCCGTTCCGGAAGCGCCTGACCATGTCAGGGTTGGAGATATCCACGCCGGTGGTGTTCACGTGGGCGCCGACATGGAATCCGAGTTCCCGCGCGCGCCTGAACCACTTCGCGGCTTCCGGGCTGGGCCGGTAATCCGGAAACCCATGGTCAAAGGCGTGGTGGCGGTAGGATCCCATGCGTCCCACGATGGTCTTGGCGGGGTCCAGCCGGCGGGCCAGCGCCTCCAGCCCCTCGAAATCGCCCACGTTGACGTAGGCCTGGCTGCGGATGTTCTTAACCCATCCCGGCGGCTTCTGGTCCACGGGCACGAAACCAGCGTCGTGCTCCATCCAGTCCACGTACGGATCGACGGCGTCCTGCCAGGCCCCCCGGTAGGTGCGCAGGCGGATCTCAAACATCCCCGGGGCACGGGTCGCATGGGGAAAGGCGCGACTCATCACCACGCCGGCCGTGCTTCCTTCCCCGAACGTGAGCGCAGCGGACGGGCCGATCAGCGGGTCGCGTCCGGCCAGAAACCAGCCGGCCTCTTCCCCCTGGAACAACGCAACCAGCGGTTGCACCACCCGCGGATTGAAACTGATGTGCGCGTTCTCGAGTCCATCCACGCCGCCTTCCCAGGGCGCGCGCACCGCCTGGGAGACGCCGTTGCCGTCCACCGTCACCAGGCTGCAGCCGGCGATAGCGCAGCCGAGGAAAGGAATCTGCATCAATCCCACCGGCTGTTCCGTTCGGGCGGCGCTCCGGAGAACGAGGTCGCCCCGGCCGGGTAGAATCTCCCAGTGCATTTCCCACACCGTCCGGTCAGGACAACGGATCTCCGTGGTGACCGCGCCGGGGGAGAGCTCCTGGAACACCTCGCAATCGTCGAGGTCGATCCTCCGGCCGCCAAACAACGGGATCTCGGCGGGCAATGCCTCCGGCTCGACCGATAGGAGCAGCTTCCCTTCCTCGCGCTCCTTTAGCTGGTAGATCATTCCGGAACAAAACCGTGCCTCCAGAACGTCGTTAGTGAGCACCACGCGCCGTGAAACGTCCCGCCAGATAGCACCGCCTTCCTCCGCCTCCGCCGCGCCGGCGGCGGCAGCCAGGAAAAGGGTGGCGGCGGCAGTGCACCGATTGAGGATGTTCCAGGTTGCGGACGATTTCGTGGTCATTGTGCAAACCCTTCTTTTAACAGCATGAGTACGCGCCTCCTGAGACCGGTCTGAAAGAGCGCTTTATCCCAAGAGACGGTGCCAGCACCGGCTCGTCAGCACAAGCTTGACCTCTTCGCAGCAGGGACCAGGTCAGGCAATTGGATACCCCTGGTTTAGCGGAAGGGGAAACGCTTGTGCGGGTTGCACCCGCGAGCCTGGATTCGAAGATCGCCCTCTGAGGCCGCTTGAGCCCAAGATTTGACCTTTGGTCCTTAACCCGGCTTTCTGTTCCATTACTGCCCAAACCCCTTTCCGCGTTCGAGCAAAAAAACGACCTCCGTATTGGGCCGAGAACGCGCTTTCTCGGACCAACCCATACCTGGATACCTCCTTGAAATGACCCAAACCGTCAGTATTCCACCCGCAGGGTAGGGGAGTCCTCGGGGCGCATGTTGCGCTTGTCGTAGATTCTCGTGGTGGAAATATTCGAGTGCCCGAGCCACTCCTGCACTTTCGCTATATCCGAATCATGCTCCAGTGCGTTGGTCGCCGCGGTGGCCCGCAGCGCATGCGGCCGCATTCCGGGAAAATAGATACCGCAATCCTTGGCGTACTTCAGCACCACGTCCTTGTACACCGCATGCGGGGTTAAATGTTTTCGCAGGGTTTTTCCGGAACGGTTGCGCACAGGACGAAACAGCGGCCCGTCCAGGTCCTCTTTGTGCCCGGCTTTTTCGAGGTACGCTTCGATGTGCTCAAGCGTTTGACTCCGCGTTACCAGATACCGAATTTTTTCTCCCTTGCCCTTGACCCGGAAATGCGTGAGGCCTTTGCGAATCTGAACATCCCGCACTCGCAGCGAACAAAGCTCATCGCGCCGCAGCCCATGATACAGAAGGGACGAAAGAATGGCGCGGTCCCGCAGCCCCTTGAGCGTATCGGCCGGCGGCGCGTCCAGGAGCACCCGGGCCTGGTCATCGGAGAGCGCCGGGGTCTGGCCCTCGTTGGCCTTTTCTTTCGGCCTCGCCACGCCCTTGACCGGGTTATGCGTAATGGCGTTGGCGTCACACAGAAAATCGAATAGCGAGCTCAGCGCGGAGAGTTTCCTTCGAACCGTCGACGCACCGCATCCGGCACGCATCAGCTCCTTGCGCCACGCGATCAGGTGCGCCCGGGTCACGGCCCGAAATTCTTCGGGCCGCCCGATCCCGCAGAACTCCGTGAACTCCCCAACGTCGTTCCGATACGCCCTCCGGGTATTGTCGTTTTCTATGTTGGCAAACCATTCCAGCTCCGGCGGCACCTCCGCCAGGCCCTGGAATTCTCCTCGGGTGAGCAGCCGCCCGGTTCCGCGGACCTCCGCCGGCGCATTAGAACCTCGTTTTACGACCTCTTGTTTTTCAGGCATCGGGACCCCCTTTCAAGTATTGATAACCTATTTTATCAATACTTGGCAAGGCGGAAGGGGAGCCCACCCGAAAGGACGCACTGCCAGTGCCATTTGTTGATGCTCGGCTCCAAAGAGACTCTGCGTAACAAAGACCTCCGACGCTGAAGCGACCACGGGCCTTAAGACTCTCTCCCGGTCCATATACGGGGTATGAGCAAGATACGCAAAAAATGGGACATACACCGTTTTTGCTCAATTTTCTGCTCAACGCGAAGGAGGCGGACTCGGACAAATTCTCAACGCAGTGACCCCAAGTTTCCGAACAAAAGCGCACAGCGGCATTTTGCCAAAGAGCCTATGTCCCATTTTTCGCGTATCTTGCTGGTACCCGTCAGAGCGCCGATACGGCGACACGATAGGCGACGTAGAAGACCAGCAGGTAGTTGGGAAATTGGGTGGCTGCCATGCCGAACGCACGGTGCAGATAGCTGCGGTGATAGCCCCACCAGAACGCGAGGCGCGCGAGCAGGAACCATGCGACCAGGATCGGGATGATCCGCATGGACTGCTCGGCGATGACCGTCGTCAATGCGAGGTGCCCGACGAGCAGCACGACGCATTGCTCCAGGTTATTCTGCGCCACCCGCAGATTGACCACCAGCGCCCGGTACTTGGGCTCACGAGTGCCGTCTATCTCCTCGTTGAGGAATCGCTGGTTCGACAGGACGATATAGCTCACCACCAGCAACGCGAATGCGAAAACATCGCATTGCAGCGTGAAGACGAGCCGGTCGGTCACTGTCGGTAACGGCGGCAGGTCGAACGGCGCCCACGCGTAAACACCGAAGATAAACATGATGGAACTGACGAGCGCCGAGGCCGCGCTCTTCGCGACGAAGGCCTGGTCGGACGTGAAAGTCATTGTATCCCCTCTTTTGATGCGTTTACACGGCGACACGCAGCCTGTCTCGTTCCGGAAAGAGAAACCCGTGCAGGATGATCTCGGGCCACATGAAATCCATGAGGTTTGGCGTGTACTCCACCGGCACGTCGATAATCTCCGGCCGGTCAGAGGTCAGCGCGCGCTCGAACGCCCCCGAGAGCGCATCGATTTCGGTCACGCTCTGCCCGTTGCACCCGAACCCTTCGGCAACCTTTTCAAAATGGCCCAGAGGTACCGAAGCTGTCATGAGGTGCCATCTGTGCCTATGAAAGTCTTGTACCTTTACGTAGTTATACCCTATTTGGCATAGCCCGCGATTATGGCGG
>Ga0310123_10000773_pt1 | contig 28129 bp, 19 predicted proteins | sample CB6_AW_1057_MG_FD_203505 | JGI IMG/M metagenome (GOLD analysis project Ga0310123, IMG submission 203505) | Marine microbial communities from Western Arctic Ocean, Canada - CB6_AW_1057 | ecosystem: Environmental > Aquatic > Marine > Oceanic | place: Canada: Western Arctic Ocean | collected... | reverse complement strand
TCCATCGGCTTCCCGGTACCCGCTCTGCAAACCTCTTCGTTCGCCGAGGACGTGGTCGACTGGCACCTGGTAGCCGACACGGTCGAATTGCTGGCAAAGTAGTACAGGGACTGGCTCCAGAGCCCCGCCAGGGGCGCCGGTGCCTGTCCCAAATCTCACAACCCCATGCCCGCAGCCGGGACAGGCACTCTCGCCGGTGGTCCGCCACGGTCGGACCGCCGGCGAGTGAGCCAGTCCCTACGCCAGTTTCACAACCGTCCCGGTTTCTGACGAATCGAGCATGCCGACGATCGCCGCGACCGCGGCGCGTCCATCGGCTTCGGTGCCGCAGCCGGCTTGCTTGCCGTTGATCCGGTCGACGAAGGCCTGCACCTGGTCGGCGTAGGCCTGCATCCTGCCGTCGGAAACGAACGCGGCATCGGCATCATCCAGCGGCACGTGAGGCTGCTCGTAGGCCAGTTCCCACTCGCCGCCCCGGCCGACCCGGATCTTGCCGAACGGCTGAGCGTCGATGATGCCCTCGTCACCCATCAACCGGAAGCGAAAGTCCTCGCCGTCGAAACCCGGCGAGGGGCAGACGCTGGAGGACCAGAAGCTGGCCATCGCGCCTCCGGCGAACCCCCACATCGCCATCGTCGTGTTCTCGTTCGGATTCTCCTCGCGGAACGTCCCGCAGAGTGCGACGACCGAGACGATGTCGTCGCCGCCGAGCCACCAGCGGCAGAGGTCGATGTTGTGAGGTCCGCTGTTGAGGATGTGGGCCCGGCTGCGGGGGTCCTTCCACCAGCCCCAGTCGCCTCCAAACCCCTCGTCGGAACGCAACGCCTCGATGTCGAACAGTGCCGCCATCTGCACGCAGCGGACGGTGCCGATGGCTCCCGAGGCGACCAGGTCGCGGACCGTGCGGTTCGATTCCCGGAACCTCTGGTGATAACCTGTCGCCAGCACCAACCCCGCTTCGGAGGTGGCGGCGATCATGCGGTCGCAGTCCTCAAGCGACGTGGCCATCGGTTTTTCGACCAGCACGTGCTTGCCGCATTCTGCCGCCAGCAGTGTTTCGTCGACGTGGCAGTGATGAGGCGTACTGCTGATGATCGCGTCGATGTCGTCCCGACCGATCAGCTGCTCGACCGTTTCCACGCAGTCGATCCCGTAGTCCTCGGCCAGCCCCGCCGCCCGTCGGCCTCCGGCCACCGCCACGATCTCGGCACCCGGTGCCCGCCGTGCCGCCTCAACATGAGTTCGCCCCATGAACCCCGAGCCGGTCACACCGATTCGAATCAGTCCCTCGCTCATCCCCGCTCATCCTCTCTGGTTGATCGCAACCCCGTTGTGGTTTTCACTTCTTGAGTTTCGGGAACCACAGCTTTCGAGCCGTTTCGCCCAGCACGTTGCGGCGGTCCTTTTTCGAGAGTGGCAACACCTCGGTGAAGATCTTCAGGTGCTGGCCGTAGGTCAGTTTCGGAGTCCACAGCACGTTGGGGAAGTTGCTGCCCCAGACACACCGTTCCGAGCCGTAGGTGTCGATGATCTTCAGTGCCGCGGCGTGCAGGTCGGTGCCGGGGAACCCGATTTCTGTGCCGGTGCTGATGAAGTCGACCTTGGCATGCAGGTTCTTGTACTTCGAGAGCCTCAGCACCTCGGCGAGTGATCGCTCGTAAAGCGGTCCCGGCTTGATGTCCATGCAGTGGCAGAAGGCCACCGTCAGTTTCGGAAACTCGCGTAACAGCTTTTCGGCCGACGGCACCAGGTCGGGGTGCATCAGGAAGATATCGACCGTCGCCCCCAACTTTTCACACGTCTTCCAGAGTTCCCGCACACCGTCGTGATCAAACGTCCGCCGCTTGTTCCCCGCGGTGCTGCGAAGAGTCCTCACGCCAAACTGCTTGACGTGCTGTTCGAGCAGTCCGGGGCTGTGGGGGTCGTCGGGTTCGAGGGTGCAGACCCCAGAGACCCAGTCGGGGTGTGCCTTTGTGGCGTCGCAGAGGTAGCGGTTGTCGTAGCCGTAGAACGAGACGGTCTGGACGGCGCGGACTGCCGAGACGCCTTTTGCGCGGCTGATCTGGCGGAGGTCGTTGATCGAACCCTTGCCACCGGGAACCCTCAGCGGCTTGGCCACCGGCGGGTACTTCTTCTCGTCGGGCGAGTAGATGTGGGCGTGGCAATCGATGATTCGCATGTGAGATCCCGGAGTGGGCAGGTTCGGGACGGATCGTGCTACGGCTCATGATAGGTCGTGGTTGGCTCGCCAACCACGTGGTGCGGCTGCAACAATCTGCGGTTTGTCGTTTGCCCTGGGGCCAGTGCGTGTCGGCCGACCGACTTTACGATCGCAATTTCAGTTGCGCCTGCCTGAGCCAAATCGGTTTTTCGCTGGTCAACATGGCGATCCTGGCTCACTACCCGCGCTGGATCGCTTTTCACGGGGGCGAGGTGGATGCGGTGGGCTGGGTCACCGGCACCGCCTCGATCGCCGGGCTGCTGCTGCGGCCATTGATCGGCCAGTGGGTCGACCGCTTCGGGGCTCGGATGATCTGGCTGACCGGTTACGCGATCTTCGCCATCGGGGCCCTCTCGAATCTCTGGATCGAGGGCCTCGGCCCCGGCATCTATCTCTGCCGCGCCCTGCTGGTTGTCGGTTCGGCGGTGATCTTCTCGAGCAGCCTGACCTATGTGACTCACCTGGCCCCTTCCGGTCGCAAGGCCGAGGCGATCGGGACCCTGGGTGCTGCGGCCTTCCTGGGTATCGTGTTCGGGCCGCTTTTGGGCGAGTTGGTCCTGAGTGCCGAGCGGACTCGAGCTGAGTTCGAGACACTGTTCGTCGGAGGCGTGGCGGTGCTGCTGGTGCCGGTGTCGCTGCTGATGCTGGTGCGACCTGCGGCGAGCGAGCCGGGCCACGGCTCGGTCCGCTTGCTCGAGTTTCTCAAGACCTCGCGTCGTCACTGGCCGGGCGCAATCGTCCTGCTGCAGATGACCTTCGGCCTGTGCGTCACCGTTCCGTTCATCTTCCTGACCAAGTTTGTCGATGACACGGGGCTGGCCGACACGGGCTTTTCGAAGGTCAGCCTGTTCTTCATGTGCTACGCCGGCCTGGGCTTCACGCTGCGGATCGTCTTCCGGCGGACTCCCGATCGGCTGGGCCGCCGCAAGGTGCTGCTGCTGGGTGCCGTGTTCATGTCGCTGGGGATGCTCAGCTTCCTGCTGGTCGACGCCGAGCACGCCGGGCTGATCGTGGTGCCGGCGCTGTTGTGCGGCACAGGTCACTCGCTGATGTACCACACCTGCACATCGCTGTTCCTGGACACGTTTCCACCCGATGTGCGAGGTGCCGGAAGCGGGTTGTCGATGGTCGCACTGGACCTGGGATCGATCGGCGGAGCCCAACTGCTCGGCGAGGTGGCTCACCGGATGGGATACGGCGTGCTGTTTGTGATTGTCGCGGGGATCACTCTGGCAGCGGCGTCGGTGTATGCCCTTTCAAGTGTCCCGGTCTGGCGGGAACGGCGGCGGGCCGCTTCGTAGGATGCGCGGCGCATGAACAAGGCCCCGAATCCAGTGGATCCGGGGCCTTGAAAATGGACCAAAATCAGGCCGTCATCAGGCGGCCGGCGTCGCGGCCGGTCCCTGGTACTCGGATGAACCGAATGCCAGGATCGGGAAGAAGACCAGTCCCAGGATGATCAGCCCCGCTGCAAACGCTCCGTCCTTGCCAAACGATTTGGCCAAATCGACCATGAGTATGATCAAGATGACGATGTTCACGCAGGGAACCAGCAGCAAGATGATCCACCAGATCGGGCGACCAACAATTTCCAGCAGCACGACGTAGTTGTAGATCGGAATGATCGCTGCCCAGCCAGGTTGTCCGGCCTTCGAGAAGATCTTCCAGAGTGAGACAATCATCAGCAGGACAATTGCGGCGTAGACAAACAGCATCGCTCCCATTGCGGCCAGGAGGCCACCAGCCGCGGCTGCCGCTTCGGGATCGAATTCTGGTGGACCAGCCGCTTGGCCAAGGAAAAGCATGGATGTACTCCCTTCACGAGTGTGGTTGGCGTGGGTCACGAATCCATGTGACCGACGGTGGCTCGATGGTCTTTGACATCAAGCACCAAGAACGGTAACGAAAAACGGACCGAAAAGATCTTCCAGAATCCAGTTTTTCGGCAGAATGAGCGGTCCTCGAGCCGTGACCTGCAGCAGCCTGGTTTTTCAACCGGGTGCGTGCCTGCTGGCTCAGACCGCCGCCCCGGTAAACAGCGACTCGATCACGTCGCCGGTGTTCAGATACACGGGTCGATTGAGCCGATCGCGGACGGCCGAGTGCGGGTCGATGCCCAGCAGGCTGTAGACGGTGGCTCCGACGTCGTTGGGCGAGAAGGCCCGGGTGACGGGGTAGGCCCCGATGTCGTCCGACTTGCCAATCACCTGCCCGGGCAGCACCCCGGCTCCGGCGAACACGGCAAAGAAACAGGGACCCCAGTGGTCCCGCCCCTTGTTCTTGTTGATCTTGGGAGTGCGTCCGAACTCGCCGAGCATCATCACGAGCGTCTCGTCCAGGCGTCCCGAATCATGCAGGTCATCCAGCAGTGCGGCGACACCACGGTCCACCGGCGGCAGCAGACGGTTCTTGAGCGTGGGAAAAATGTTGCTGTGGTTGTCCCAGGTCTGCACCCGGCCGATGTTGCACTGAACCACCGGCACACCCACCTCCAGCAGCCGACGTCCCAAGAGCAGCGACTGCCCGGTGGTGTTGCGACCGTAGCGGTCTCGCGTCTTGTCGTCCTCGCGGTGCAGCTCGAATGCGCGAGACAGCGAGCTGGAGGTGAGGATCGAGAAGGCGAGGTCCTGGTCGTCGCTCATCCTGCGTGCCGAGGCGTTGGCTTCGAGCCGATGCTGCTGGCGGTTGAGTTCACCCAGCAGCGATTGCCGGTCCTTGAGCCTGCTGACATTCAGCCCGTCGCGGAGAGTCAGCGCGTCGACCTTGAACGACTTGTTGTTCGGGTCGCCGGTGATCTGCCAGGGATCGTACTTGGGTCCCAGGAACCCGGCGTGCTGTCCGGGCCAGGTCAGCGGCCCCTGCAGCAGGAAGGTCGGCAGGTTGACGCCGCTGGGAATGCCATCGGCCCGCGGACGCAGGAACGAGCAGGCGGCCGCGTAATCGGGCCAGTCGTCCCGCGACGCCACCTTGTCGAAGAACCCGCCGGGTTGCCTTTCGCCGGTCAAGACGTGGTGCGTCGACATCAGGTGGTTGTTGTCCTTGTGAGACAACGTACGGACGACCGAAAACCTGTCGGCCCGAGCCGCCAGGTGAGGCAGGTGCTCACAGATGCGGTACCCGGAAATCCTGGTCGCCACCGATTCGAAGTCGCCTCGGATCGCCGCGGTGGCGTCCGGTTTCATGTCAAACGTGTCATGGTGGCTGGCAGCACCGGTCAGGAAGACGATCACGACCTGCTTGGGCTTGCGGGCCACGAACGGACTGGGATCATCCGCTCGCGCCGCCGAATTCCGACCCGCCAGCGACTGAGACAGACCCAGGCCCGCGAGGCCCGAATAGCCGACTTGAAGCAGTTCGCGCCTGGTGGCTTGTGCGTGATCCAACTCTGAGTCCTACCGTCGTGAGTTTCTTGAGCCAGGCCGCAAAAACGGTCAACCCGCTTTCCTCTATCGTCAACTGGCCAGCAACATGTTGCAAGTTCCACCGCGATTGGGCAATTGCAATGTGGCCAGGATCTCGTGTTGCTCTATTCCTCGTCGTCACCTTTCGCGGCATACCCTTTGCCCCCGAAGATCGCCCGAATCTCGGCCGCCGAGGAGGCCTTCTGCAATTGCCCGATCCGATCGCCTTCTTCTTCGAGCAACTTGATCACGTTTTCGAGCACATCGGCGGCACACTCGGCCGGGAACTTGCAGGCCCCGTTCTCGTCCATGTGGATGATCTCGCCGGGCGCCACGTCCATCCCGGCGATGTGCACCGGTGCACTGACCGAGTGCACGGCCTGGGCGCCGTGGCCGGGGGTGATGCCGCTGATGTGGTACTGGAACCCCATCGGCCGGATCTCGTCGATGTCGCGTGATGGTCCGTTGGAGATGCAGCCGACGCAGCCCAGGGCCTGCATGGCGGCGGTCATGTTGCCACCGGCCAGGCCGACCTTGCCGGCAATTTCGGGGGGGAACTTCTGCTCGAGGGCCAGGATCGTCGGCTTGGGCGAAGCATCCAACGCGTCGACGATCTCCATGAACGTCAGACGCTTGAAGGTCGGGTCGGGCAACCCGAAGACACACGTCACCGCATAGCCACACAAGGCACCCAGCTCGGGGTACATGCAGTGGATCGTCTGGTCGGTGTACCAGTTCTCGCTCCAGGGGTTGTACAGGCCCAGGCACAGCGGGTGATCGGGATAGGTCGCCACCACGTTGGTGATCGAGGGCGTGTCGTATTTCTTGAGTTCTTCGAGGACTTGCGGGTCGACCATGAGTTCCTGCCGTTGGAAAGAGAATCGGTGGTTCTTGTGCAAAACGTGTAGAATCGCGACGGCCCCATCATGGTCGAATGCGTCTCGAGGGTCGAGCGAGCCGGCCGGGAACGCGGACCGGAATGATCCTTGTATGACAGCTGTTCCTCTATCGCTGGTGATGATAGTGCTGAGCGTGTTGCCATGGGGTCAGCCTCGAGCCGTCCAGGCAACTCCCGCCGCGCTGCTGAAGGCTCCGGACTTCAAGCTGTTGAGGATGGGTCCCGACCAGCCGAGGCAGGTTCGTCGCGTGTTCGCCCTCAGGATGAGCACCTTCGGCACCCGGCCCGGTACCCGGCTGGCCAACGCGATGGACAGGGCTCGAGGTGGCCGATTCCTGCGAGTTCCTCGCCGGTACCCTGAAGAGGCCTGGTTCACCTACGACGACCGCAGCTGCGACTACCGGTGCCAGGCCACCGAGTACATCTACTGGGGCATGACCTCGCTGCTGGGCGCCCAGTCGGCCGAGTGGCGATTCCGCGAGATCCGTCAGGAGTGGCGATTGAACACCACCGAGAAGTTCAAGAAGGGCGACACGGCGTTGTACCAGCTGCTGAGCGACCCCAGGTACCACTTTCCCAGGCGACTGCCCGACGGCAAGTACCGAGTTGCGGTTCGGTCGCGATGATGAATTTCAGCCGCCGGGAGGTGTTGCATCCCATCGAGATTCCGGTCAGAAAGACAGTAAAGCGACTGCAACGGCCGTGTCATTTTCGAGTCGTTGTCGCCCAGTCGTCATTCGACAGTTCACGCGGATCTCGTTACTGACCGGAGCCTGCTGGTGTCTGGATCGAGTTTCATCACATCGGCGGGCATCCACCTGCCCGGCGACCCGGTCTCCAACGACGAGATGGAAGACGTACTGGGTCGCATTGCCGGCAGGGACTCACGGGCCCGCGAGCGGGTCCTGAAGCAGAACGGGATCAAGTTTCGTCACTACGCGATCGACGAATCCGGGCATTCGACGATTTCCAACGCGGGCATGGCGGCCGAAGCCGTTCGCATGGCGGTGTCGCGCAGCGAACGGAACCTGGATGATCTCGATCTGCTGGTCGCCGCCACCTCGCACGGCGACATCCCCTTGCCGGGATTTGGGAGCATGGTGCACGGTGAGCTGGAGATGCCTCCCTGCGAGATTGCCACCATTCATGGGATCTGTGCCAGCGGCGTGGTGGCCCTGAGACACGTCGCGGCCCTGATTGAATCGGGATCCGTCTCGACGGGTGCCTGCGTGGCCAGCGAATTGACCAGCCGATTAATGAAGGCCAGTCGTTTCGAGGCCCAGGGGTTTGGCCCCGACAGGCAGCTGCCCTTCGAAACCGAGTTCCTCCGCTGGATGCTCTCAGACGGTGCCGGTGCCTTCCTGATGCAGGATCAGCCCGCCGAACGAGGCCTGTCACTGAGACTCGACTGGATCAAGCTCAAATCCTACGCCAGCCAGTACTCGCCGTGCATGTATGTGGGGGTCAAGGAGGAGGTGTCGGCTCCGCATATCACCGGGTGGCTCGACTATCCTGACTTCGAGTCGGCGACCGCAGCCGGGGCCATGAATATCAGGCAGAATATCGGCATGCTCGAGGACGTGGTCAAGCTGGCCGTCGACGGCACCTTCGAACTGGTCGACGACGGGCGACTTGATCCGAAGCAGATCGACTGGTGGGTCACTCACTACTCGTCACACATCTTCCGCGAGCAGGCCTACGAGTTGTTTTGCCGAGGCGGTCTTCGAGTCCCCCTCGATCGGGTCTTCACCAACCTCTACACCAAGGGCAACGTCGGGTCGGCCTCGCCCTACCTGATGCTCGAAGAACTGCTCTACAGCGGCCAGTTGGAACCCGGGCAGACGATCTTCTCGATCGTACCCGAGAGCGGCCGATTCCTGTTCGGGTACATGCAGTTCACCGTCGTCGGCACTCCCGATGAAGCCACCGCCAGTACCTCCGTGCCCACGGCCATCGACAGCGACCGTGACCGTGACATAAATCCTCCCGACATCAAGACCAGTGGATCCGAGATTGAAGAATCCCTTGTGCGTCAACTGGCTCGGGTCTGGATCGATTTCGAGACCCATTTGAACGCCGTGCCGATCGTCAAGAAGATCCGCGAGGGCCGATTGACCCAGGCCGACTACCGGGAATTGCTGTTCAATCTCCGTCAACAGGTCATCGATGGATCTCGCTGGATCTCGCGAGCCGCTTCGAACCTGACCAGCGAGAACTTCCCGATCCGCTCGGCCTTCATCGGTCACTCAAGCGACGAGCATCGCGACTTCGAGATGATCGAGCGGGACTACGAATCGGTGGGTGGCCAGGTCGAGGACATCCGTTCGGGGACCAAGAACGTCGGTTCCACGGCGCTCTCGGAGTTCATTCTCAGCCGAGCCAGCCGCGAGAATCCCTTTGACCTGATCGGTGCGATGTTCATCATCGAGGGCTTGGGCCGACGGGTGGCCAGTCGCTGGGCCAGGATGATCCGCGACCAGCTCGACCTCGACGAGAACCAGGTCTCGTTCCTGATGTACCATTCCGAGAGCGACGACATTCACTTCGAGCGATTGGACCAGGCGGTTCAATCGGGGATACTGACTTCTGAGGTGGTCGACGAGGTGGTCAAGACCGCCAAGGTCACGGCACGGCTGTACCGGCTGCAGCTGGAAGAACTGGGGAATTTCTGACAATGGTCCGATCGGAGGCGATCCAGACTCTCAGCAACACGCGGCATGATCCTCGGAATCCCGATCCGTGGTACGCGTTGTACGTCGATTCGAGCATTCCTCTGGCCGAGGACGCCAAGGCGGCGTTTCTGCGCGACGTCTCGTCTCGGTCACGCCAGTTCCTGCTCCCCTTCGTCCGCCCTCTCTCGCGGTTGCTGATGATCCTGCTGACCATCCCCAAGACCATCGCGCCGCGTTCGGCCGCCTGCGGGTTCCTGCACCGGCTGATCTACTGGGGCATGCGAGGCTTCGTGTCGCCGCCGGCCAACTGGCTGATCATGCGGCACTTCCACATCGCCAGCGAGGTCCTGCAATTCGTCGCCACCAATACCAGGGGCGTGGAGATGGAACTTGAGGGGTTGAGCCCCAAGACGCTGGCCGACCTCAAGAACAACGTGTTCCTGCAGCACGACCTCAACGTCTTCAACTTCATCATCGAAATCAACCGCCAGCTCAACGAACAGGGACTCGAGCTCGAACCGGTCGACGAGCTCGATTTCCAGTGTATTACCGAGGGCGATTTTCCGATCGAGGAGATGCCCGGGGGCTGGTTCAACTTCTTCGACCTCGAATCGGCCATCGAACTCTACACACCGATGTACCAGTTGCTGCTGACCGACAGTGACTTCTGGCGAGCCTGCAATTCGCTGCAGCTGGACGAGACGATTTCGATCTATGCCACTCAACTGGTCGGCGAGCACAAGTTCCTGGGACTGGTCAACAACCGCCACCCGATCGTCCCCGAGTCGGTACTCGGAGCCGCCCATCGGCTGATGCTGCACGGGCTGGCCGTCGAGTCGCTGCACGCGTACCTGGTCCAGTTGAAACGCAGCTCGAAGCAGGTCGATGCGATGGCGCCGGCCGCCAGCGACACGGGAAACGAAAACAGAAGCTGACCCAACTCGACAGCAGGACGAACCGGATCAGCCCCTACCCGGACGCTGGCTGCACGAGATTCCCTCGGTGGATGCAACTCGGTGACTGACACCTTGAAATTGACCGACTCGGGGCCTCCGACTCGAGCCCGCTTCGTGGTCGTGGCCGCCATCTGCGCGGCGGCCTTCGTGGCCTACATGGGCCGCAACTGCCTGGGGGTGGCATCCGAGGAGATCCGAGCCGACCTGGGGATCGACATCGGGCAGATGGCCTGGGTGATGAGTGCGTTCTTCTGGGCCTACGCCCTGGCCCAGGTCCCCGCCGGCTGGCTGGCTCATCGATTCGGCACCCGCCTGGCCCTGGCCTGCTACGCGGCGGTGTGGAGTGTGCTGTGTGCCGGGTTCTACCTGGTCGGCGACATCTGGGCCCTGCTGGCGTTGCAGGCCGGGTTCGGCCTGGCCCAGGCCGGCATCTTCCCCTGCTCGGCCGGCATGATCCGCCACTGGATGCCCTCGACTCACTGGGCCCTGTCGGTGGGGCTGATGGGCGGCTTCATGTCGATTGGCGGAGCCGTCGGCTCGGCGATCACCGGGTATGCGATCGAGGGCATTCAGACCTCGTGGCTCTCGACCCCGCCGGTCTCGTGGCGATGGGTCTTCGTCGGGTTCTCGATACCCGGATTCGTGTTCGCCGCGTGGTTTTTCAGTTGGTATCGGGACCGCCCCGAGATACACGCCGGGGTCAACCAGGCCGAGCGTGACCTGATCCGTCGATCGAGTCCCCAACAGTCTCGTACTCCCTCGGGAACCAGCTGGTTGCTGATCGCCCGTCAACCGGCGATGCTGCTGCTTTACGGTCAGCAGTTCTGCCGTGCCGCCGGGTACATCTTTTTTCCCACCTGGTTCCCCGAATACCTCCGCCAGACGCGTGGTGTTTCGACGAGTGAGAGCGGCCTGCTGACGGCGTTGCCATTGCTGGCGGTGGTGGCCGGCTGCATGGTGGGCGGGGCACTGGTGGATGGTCTGCTGCGTCGCACCGGCAGCCTGCGGATCAGCCGGCAATGGACCGCCGTTGCGGCGTTGGCCGCCTGTGCCGCTTGCATCGGGGCGGCTTACTTCGTGTCGGATGTCTACGGAGCCGTCTCCCTGATCTCCCTGGGCACCTTCTGCGGCACCCTGGCCGGACCACCGGCCAGTGCCACCACGATCGACAAGGCGGGAGACCACACCGAGCAGATCTACGGCATGATGAACATGACCGGAAACCTGGGTGCCGCGGCGTGCCCGCTGGCGATCGGATACCTGGTCACGGAGACGGGGAACTGGGACCTGGTGCTGCTGGTCTTCGTGGGGATCTACGCCACCGCGGCACTGTGCTGGGTGTTCCTCGATCCCCGAGGACAGGTGGCAACCGAACAGCGGGTTGCCTAGTCTGGAGAGCGTGACACAACGGTGACCCCCGGGAAACACTCATGCGCATCACACTCACCACGGCCGCCGCCCTGCTCATCCTCGCGCCGCTGCTCAGTGCCGGAGAATACAACCCGGTCCGAGAAATCGGCGACGCGGCTCCGACCTGGACCCGGCTCCCGGGCACCGACGGCAAGATCCACTCGTTGTCTGATCTCAAGGACAAGGACGCAATCGTCGTCGTCTTCACCTGCAACAGCTGCCCCTATGCGGTCGACTACGAGGACCGGCTGATTGCCTTCCACAAGAAGTTCCATTCACGAAACGTCGCCGTGGTCGCCATCAACGTCAACAAGGTCCCCGAGGACGCGTTGCCGGCGATGAAGAAGAAGGCCCGGCAGAAGAAGTTCCCCTTCGTCTATCTCTTCGACGCGTCCCAGAAAATCGCCAAGGACTACGGCGCGCTGTACACTCCCGAATTCTTCGTGCTCAACAAGCAGCGGAAGATCGCCTACATGGGCTCGATGGACGACAACCCCGACCTGAAGAAGGTCAAGATGCACTACCTCGAGACCGCTGTCGCCCGTGTGCTGGCCGGCCAGGCTGTGAAGAAGTCCGAAACAATTGCCTTTGGCTGCCGGATCCGCTTCGACAAGAAACGCCGCAAACGCAAGAAGAAGTAGGTCATGCTCTGCATGACTCATCCCACCCGGCTCACGCCTTGACCGGCACGTGCAGCTGCACCCACTCGAGAGCCGCACGGTAGGCGGCATCGATCGCCTTGGGATCGCCACCTCCCAGGCCGTGCTCGCCGTTCTCGATCGACACCAGCCGGTGCTTGACCCGGTGCTTCTTGAACTGCTGCTGCATCATCACCGACTGCTCGTACGGCACATCGGTGTCGGCGGTACCGTGGATCAGCAACGTCGGAGGATAATTGCGGGTGACGTTCTTGACGGGCATGTATGGGTTGAACTTCTTGGCCTGCGTGTGAGGATCCCAGCCCGAAACTTCCAGAGGCCAACGGCCCGTCTGGCGGCACCAGTTGTAGAAGACGCCTCCATTGCCCTTGCGGAGACGCGAGTCAGAGACGGGTGGTCCGGCGACCTGCTTGCGGGCGTCGGCCTCGCTGAACTTCACCCGGTTGTGTCTCTTGTGAGGACTCGGCTTGCTGTACCAGTCTCCGACCAGGTCTCCGTATCCCCAGAACGGCACCAGGCACGCCGGCCTCGGTTTCACTCGATACCCCGTCGCCAGTGTCAGGTATCCGCCGGCCGACCCACCCAGTACGGCGATCTTCGAAGCGTCGACTTTCAATCGCCCCTCGCGGTCGCGCAACCACTCAAACGCATCCTCGACGTCCTCGATGATCTTCTGCATGGGTGTTTCGGGAGCCAGCCGGTAGTCGATCGAGGCCAGGGCGTAGCCGGCTGTGAGCAGGTCATTCTTGACGCGGCCGCTGATGCCGGCCCGGTGCCCGTTGATCAGGGCCCCCCCGTGGATCCAGACGGCCAGGCGGGGCTTCTTGTCGGTGTCGGGGCGGTGCAGGTCGAGCTTGATCGGCAGCTTCTTGACGGTCTTGTAGGTATGAGTCGTCACGCTGATCTTTCGGGGCGGTTGGGCCAGTGAAATCGAGCTCGACACGGCACCCGCCGTGGCGGCCAACAGGAACCCTCGACGGTCAACAGGCATCTGCTTCTCCCAGTTCATCGCCGCCCGCAGGAATCGAGCGAATCCTACTTGGCACCAATGCAGTACAGGAACCGATCCGACCTCAGGTAGAGCCGGTTGCCGACAACCGCCGGGCTGCCGCTGAAGTCACTGGTATCTGTGAACCGGTTGCGGCCCACGGGAGTCAGCGACGTGTTGGCGTCGAAAACGTGCGTGCCCCCGAAGCGGCTGATCGCGACCAGCCGGTTCCCCAGCAGCAGCATCGAGGCATAGAACTGCCCGCCGATCCGCTTGCGAGTCACCTCCTCACCGGTCTTCGCGTTGACAACAAACCCGACGCCACGGTCATTGATCCAGTAGAGGTGTCCCTTGTGAAAGACCGGGGACGAGACATAGGAGCCACCGGTCTTGGACCAGACCACGTGTGTCTTGGTGACATCGTCGCTGCCGCCCAACCGGATCGCGGCGCGGCCGCCGGGCGACCGCCCCCCGATCACGTAGGCAATGCCCTCGTTGACCACCACCGTCGGAACCGCGTTCGTGTCCACCTCGGTCTCGGCGTACCACTTCAGCGTCCCGGTCATCGGGTCCATGCCCCATGTTTCGAACGTCACCGAGAGCACCAGTTCGTCGACGCCCTTGGCGTTCTTGGCGATCACCGGGGTCGAATACGTACGATTCAGGCTCGAGGCTTCGGTCTTCCACACCGGCTTGCCGGTCTTGGCCTCGAAGGCCCGGATCGACTCGCTCTCGGCACCGGCCGTCACGATCAGCAAGTTCTTGTAGAGGATCGGGCTCGAGGCCGACCCGAACCGCGAAGCGCTCTCGGAACCGACGTCCTGTCGCCAGAGTTGCTTGCCGGCGAGGTCGAAGGCCATCACCCCGGTGTTGCCCAGCAACACGTAGATCCGCTCTCCGTCGCTGACCGGGGTGTGCGAGGCAAACCCGTGAGCGGCCCCGAACGAGGCGGATGCCCGCTCCCGAGCCTGTGAGGCGATGTCCTTCTTCCACAGCAGCTTGCCGGTGTTGCGGTCGGCACAGACCAGGTGCCGCTTCAGGCCCGACAGGTCTCCTGTGCCACCCGAGTAACAGGTGACCAGGACCTTGTCACCCACCGCGATCGGGCTCGAAAAGCCCTTGCCCGGTAAGGCGATCTTCCAGGCCAGGTTCTTCGAATCGCTCCACGCCAAGGGGATCCCCGTGCCGGACGAGATGCCCGTGGCACCTGTGCCGCGGAACCCGGCCCAGTCGGCGGCAAGGCAGGGGAACGGCAGGGCCAGGGATGTTGCCAGGACTGCAAGTGGCAGCAGTCGCCAGAGTGTCATGGAAAAGCTCCTGGTAGGTCATGCTCTGCATGACATCGGATGGGGTTGGTCAGGTTCTTCCTGAGAGAGTCAGGCACAGCCTGACCTACAACCCCGCTGCGTCGACGGAGTTTCGGACAATCTGCGGCGCCAGCCTACAGCACAAATGGCTCGGGGGTGCGGATCGTGAAGGCCTTGCGAACGTACTGGGGGACGTGCCAGTGCGAGACCATCCCGATCGGGAAGTGAGCGGTGTCGCCGGGTCCGAGAGTATGGACGGCGCCGCCCTCTTCGGTGATTGTCGCCTCACCCTCGAGCACGTGGACGAACTCGTCCCAGCCGAACTCCCAGCGGAACTTCCCCGCCGTGCAGCTCCAGAGACCACTCGAGAGCAGCTTGTCGGCCGACTGGACCAGCACCGTGCCCCTGGCCACCGGAGTGCCCTCCTGGATCCAGGACGGTTCGATCGGCATCTCGGGCAATTCATCGGTCGCGGCGGAGACGGATTGAATGGCAAGGTCGGTCATGGGTGTTTGCCTCTGGTGGTCATGGGAGAGTGGCTGATGGGCGAGACTTCGCAGCTACACCTGCTGTGCTCCGGGTCGGCCCGACTCAACGACGTAGCTGTGCCGGGTGATCAACTTGCCTCCGGGCTTCAGCACGTCGTCGATCACCTGGAAGTCGCTGGTCCACAGCTTGGGGGTGACCCGGCACCGGACGTAGCCCCGTTCGGCGTTCTGCAACTTGACCCAGGGATTCTCAGCGATCATCGCATCGGTGTAGGACAGTTTCTGACTGCCGTTGCCGCCGGAACTGATCGACGTGCAGACGAACTCGGTGCCGACGACCGTCTTGTCCGGTCGTCGGTAATCCAGCGGCAGGTCGCAGACCCAGTTGGTGTGAATGTCGCCGGTCAGCACCACCGGGTTGGGCACCTTCAGGTCGGCCAGGGTCTGCATCACGCGTTGCCGGCAGACCTCGTATCCGGCCCACTTGTCCATCGTGTAACCTTCGGCCGGACCCGGCAGCCGATCGACGCGGGCCATCAGCACCTGCTGCGCCATCACGTTCCACTCGGCCTTCGACTCCAGCCACACCCGCCTCAGCCACGCTTCCTGCCTGCCTCCGAGAATGGTGGCGTTGGGGTTGAGCGCCTCGCCGACCAGGGGTTTCAGTCCGTTGCCGTTGGCCTGGGGCGTGCGGTGCTGTCGGGTGTCGAGAATCGCAAAGTCGGCCAGCCGGCCAAAGCGGACTCTACGGTACAGCTGCATGAACGGACCGGCGGGGATCGACGAGCGTCTCAGGGGCAGGTGCTCGTAGTAGGCCTGGTAGGCGTTGGCCCGCCGCTTCATGAACGACGCCGCCGACACTCCGGGCTGCTCGGAATGGAACGTGGCATAGTCATTGTCGACCTCGTGATCGTCCCAGGTCACCAGCCACGGGCAGTGAGCATGAGCCTCCTGCAGCAGGGGGTCCGACTGGTACTGGCCGTAGCGGTTGCGGTAATGCTCGAGCGTGGTGATCTCGGGACCGCTGTGCTTGCGGACCTTGCCGTCGATCCCCTTGTACTCGTAGATGTAGTCTCCGAGGTGAACGACCAGGTCGAGTTGTTCCCGGGCCATGTGTTCCAGCGCGGTGAACAGCCCGTGCTCGTAGTGCTGGCAACTGATGAACGCGAAGTTCAGCTCTTCGGCCAGGCTGGAATCTCGAGGCGTGGTGCGAGCCCGACCGATCCGGCTGCGAGCGTCACCGGCGGTGAAGCGGTACCAGTACCAGCGATCCGGTTCGAGTCCTCTGAGCTCGACATGCACGCTGTGTCCCAGTTGCGGAGTGGCCACGCCCAGTCCCTTTCGGACCACTTTTTTCATCTCGGGGTCGGTGGCGATCTCGAACCGCACCTCGACATTTTCGGCCGGCATGCCCCCCCCGGCAATCGGCTCGGGAGCCAGGCGGGTCTGGATCACGAACCCGTCGGCGGCGGGGTCGCCACTGCTGACTCCCAGCGAAAACGGGTCCTCGGCAAAGGCCACACGTCGCCTGAGCACCCCCTGGACCTGGCTGCCCATCAGCGGCAGCGCCGTGATCGCGGCCGCGGATTTCAGGAACTCACGACGGTGAAAATCGGCTTCTGAAAATGTCCGGCGCCGCATGACTCGCTCCAGCAATCGGTGTCAAATGATGCGTGTGCATCGTATCCGCCTGCAACCGGATGGGCCAACCGACACCCGACCCACTCGACCCGCTCGATATGACAGCCTCGGCTCTGGCCGCAGGGCATTCAGCTGCAGAATCTCTCGACCACGTTGCGGGTGATCTTCGAGATGTTCTCATCAACCGGCAGGGCACAGGGATAGCTGATCGAACCGACACTGAAGACCTCGCCTCCACTCTCGGTCGTGTGGTAGACGATGTCGGCGCCCCCCAAGTCGGGATTCAGCCCCTGGGCCAGCAGCCGCGTCCCGGGCGGAGAACTCGGAGACATCTTGTCGGTTTCGTGGCCGGAGGCCCCCCCCGGGCAACGCATGTGCAGGCAGCGCTCGCCGAAGATGTCGCCGTCTGAGAGCCCGGTGCCGTCGAAGATCCAGTGCGAGGTGTCCAGGGCCCGGTAGGGAGCTCCGGTCATGATGCCTTCCTCGGTGCATCGCACTCCCAGCAGCTTGGCCTCGGACTCGTAGTACACGTCCATCCGGCTCTCCTTGCCGATCTTCGCCATGTCACTGGAACTGCCGCCCTCGGCACTGTTGCGGACGGTGATCGTCGACTCGTCGAGGAATTCGACGGCGCAGTTGAGCCCGTTGCCACCGAGGTACATCAGTTTTCCACCCCGCCCGAAGACCCACTCCTTCAACCGGAAGTACATGTCAGAAGACCAGTACTCGGGATGGGCACTGATGATGAGCACCTTGTAGGCGTCGAGGTCGAGCTGGTCGAAGTGGAACTGGGTCTCGGCATACAGGTCGTACCCGAATCCCTCACGCTCGAGCCAACCGAACAATCGCCATTCGGCCGGCAGCGTGTGGCACTCGGATCGACCCTCCAGCGGATCGTCGATCCGGGTCTCCTCAGGCACATGGTTGAACAACTCGGGACGATCGAACGACAGCGGAGCGTAGTGCTCGACCGAGAAGTGCATGTGCAGGTCGCTGGTGTAGCGATGCAGGTCCTGGCGGGCGTTGACGGTGGGCTCGGGCGGGAGCGCCTGAGGGTGGATGTAGTTGCTGCGACCGCCGAAGTTGTTGTAGCAGTTCCAGTTGATGTTGGCCGCCAGAACCGCGATGTCGTGCTGAGGCTCCCGGGGCGCCACGATCCACGGAAAGGTGAAGAACTCTCCGGAAACCGTCCGGGCATGCAGGTAGTAGAGTCCCGACCGCTCGGGCCCGACCAGGTACTGGCGATGGTGCGGGTTGTTGCTGTAGCCCTGCTCGTTGAATCGGATGCCGCACTGGGTGTAGTCCCCATCGGGGGTGACCTGCGAGGTGGCCAGCGGACCGTGCTCGTCGTACCAGCCCACCGTGCAAACCGGTTCCTTGTCCCAGCCATAGCGAAACAGGTCCAGCCGATACGACTCGGTCGCGTGGACCCGGTACTCGGACTTCTCGCCCGATCGCACGCACTTGGGCCACATGTAACCCACCAGCGAGTTGCTGAGCAGCCGGAACTGTGACGGTTCCTGGACCGGCACGGTGAGTGTTGTCCGCTTGGCTGAGAATCCGTCGCGACGCAGAGTGACCCGGTAGTCCCCCTCGCTCAACTCCGCTCGCACCGATCCGTCGGCCAACGACCGCGTCGCCGTCGGTTCAGCCCCGTCGCGCTCAAACAGAACACACACATCGTGCAGGGCAATGTAACGCTCGTCACTGACGTAGCCGATCAGCATGGGCCGGGGTCCTCAGCAGGTTTATCAGGGACATCAGGGAAACGCTCCGAGCGAGACATCTCACTCGAATCAGCCGGCGATGCCAACCGTGTGACTCAGCCGGTCGGCCCCAGCACAGGGTCACCCGCTGCGATAGGCCTCCCGGCGATGCCGGATTCAGAGACCGTTCGAGCGGCCAGCTGAGATCTCGCCGGATATACTCGAACGCCCCTTTGGACCCCACATCGAGAGTCCCATGAATCGCTCACTGTACTTCCGCCACGTGATCGTCGGCCTGCTGCTGTTGTGCTGGTCGTTGTCCGGCATGGCAGCCGACAAGCGTGAGCCTCGAACCGTCTTCAACGACGATGGTCAGGTACTCGGTGAGGCACCCGGGAAGAACTCGGCGGCATTCATCAAGGCGTGGCTGGATCGCGAGTCGAAGGCGGTGCCGTTCACGACGTTTGTCTACCTGGCCTGCACGCCCGACATCTGCTTCTACAACACGAAGGCCGGCGAGCAGTATGGAGCGCGCAACAACAGGACCGACCAGAAACATGTCCGCGGGATGAAAGACCTGGCACGGCAGGGCACCGATCCGCTGCGGCTGGTGACCGAGCATATGCAGGCGAAGGGAAAAGAGGTGCTGGCTGCGGTGCGGATGGGAGACACTCACCACACACGGCTCAACACGTTTGATGACCTCTGTTCACAATTCGCGATCGATCACCCCGAGTACGTGATCAAGCAACCCGATGGTCGAACCAACGAAACGGCACTGGATTACTCGATCGCCGCCGTCCGTGATCACCGGATGGGGATCATGAAGGAGATCGTCACCGGGTACCTGGTCGATGGGCTGGAATTGAACTTCGTCCGCTGGGCCAAGCATTTCCCGAGGCACCAGGGACGCGAGAAGGCCTCGATCATGACCCGCTATATCGGGCAGGTCCGCAAGATGATGGACGGCTCGGGCCGCCGCAGGCAGAACGGCAAGCGGCTGACCCTGGGAGTGCGGGTGCCCGAATCGCTGCACGCATGCTGGCTGGCCGGTGTCGACATCGAGACGTGGGTCAAGCAGGGCTGGATCGACTTCGTGGTGGTCTCGACCTGGAACAACACCGACCCGCAATTGCCCATCGACGAGTTCGCCCGCTTCACCCGCCCGGCTGGCGTCGACACGATCGTCACGATGGGAAACATGATCGGTTCACTCTCGTCGGGCCCACCCATCCCCCTGGACCGCGGGAGCGCTCGATCCAAGAAACACGCCGACGGCTACGTCAGCATGCTGCTGGACACCGCAGAAGCCCGCGGTGCGGCCGCCAACTTCTATTCCTACGGCGCCGACAGCATCTCGTTCTGGAACGTGGGGATTCACTTTGGCCGCGAGGTGACCGCGTCGCCTGAGCAGCGGAAACGGATCGAGGCCTGGACTCAGGCCGTCAGTAGCCGTGACCGCGTCTTTGCCGGACCCCGCACCTACCGCTTCCTGCCAATGGGCAAGGGAATCTCGGCCAGAAAACCGCCGGTGCGGAACTACCCGTGGGCCGAGGAGGGTTCGAGTCCGCTGGGCCAGAAGAACAACCCGTCACTGCTGTTTACCGACAGGCGGATCGGCAAGCGGCTGGTGTATCCGTTCCGAGTGGCCGACGGTCGCAAGGGCGAAGCCCTGGAGGGGCACCTGAGGTTCTGGGTCTATCACCTCACCGACGCCGACGCGCTGTCAGTCGACATCAACGGATCCCGCATCCCCGCGAAACAGATCCGACGCACCGCGGCCGGCAAGTTCCGAGGCGGTCTGCCCGGGATTCGCTTCGACATCGACCTGGCCGATTGCCCACGATTCCGAGGCGACAACCGGCTGGGGCTGGTGCTCACAACCCGCCGCAAGCGGGCGCGGGTCCCGTTGATGGAGGAACTGGAAGTCCACGTCACGCGGGTCACGCGGGTCACGCGGGTCACGCGGGTCACTCGGCGAGCCGACACATCCCGGACCAGCGGGTCCCGCAAGTTCTACATCGCCGTCGACAGCGAGGGACCCACCGGAGTCAACGAGTACTGGGCCCGCAACCTGGCGGCCGACAGCCCGAGACTGTCTCGGTTCCGAGAGCTCCTGACCGACGATGTCAACGCGGCGGTCGAGGGCTGTTTTGCGGCGGGAGCGACCGCGGTGTGGGTCAAGGACGACGGATTCCGCGACCGCAACATCATCCGCAAGCGGCTGGACACGCGAGCCAAGTTGATCCCCTCGGGCGGACCGCTGCTCGATGGTCTTGATGCGACCTTTGCCGGTGTGATGCTGGTGGGGTTCCACGCCCGGGAAGGTGCCCCAAAGTCGGTGCTGCCGCACACCTGGTCGAGTGCCCGCAGACGCCGCTACCGGTTCAATGGCCGCGAGGCGGGCGAACTGGCTGCCTACGCGATCGTTGCCGGTCACGACCACCGGGTGCCCATCGTGATGGCCACCGGCTGTGACGGGTTGTGCCGGGAAGCTCGAAGCTGGTTGGGTCCCGACGTGGTGACCGTGTCGGTCAAGCGAGTCGGACCCGATGGCTCGGTGGTGCTCGACCCGGCCTCGATCACCAGGCCCCGGATCACCGCCGGAGCCCGCCTGGCCGTCGAGCGGGCCTCGAAGCTCGAGCCCTTTGACATCCGCTTCCCGATTCACGTCACGCTCGAACTCAAGGACGACGCCACCACCGGCGGCTACGTCGACTGGAGGAACCTCAACAAGCCCGACTGGCCCGGACACCGAACCGGGACTCGGAGGATCGAAGCGTGGCTCAAGAGCACCAGGCACCTGGGTCTCTAGACAATAGAAAACAACCCGGCCACGAAGCCAATTCGTCTTCGGCGGGGCTAGCAGCCCGTTGAAAAACACAGGTTCGATGTCCAGACGGGGTCAGACGCCGCCCGTGGCGGGGCCTGACCCCTTCACACGAGCGACGGGGGTTGGAACAAATGGGTTCAGGCCCCGCCACGCGCGGCGTCTGACCCCGGGCTCTCGGTTTTTCAACGGGCTGCTAGGGGGGTTTGTGGAGAGGACGGTTGGGGGTAGGGATGGGAGCTGTACCTCATAACCCCAGGGTTTCCACCCTGGGTCCACTACGCAACGCCCCAATCCCCAACCGTCCTCTCCACCAACCCACCCTAGCCCCGCCGAAGGCGCGGGCGTCCCCGCCCAGCCCAGGGTGCAAACCCTGGGTTCACTACGCAACGCCCCAATCCCCAACCGTCCTCTCCACCAACCCACCCTAGCCCCGCCGAAGGCGCGGGCGCCCACGCCCAGCCCAGGGTGCAAACCCTGGGTCCTTGGGACGACTCCTCGCGCGGACATTCTCTCACCGCGCAGCTATCATGCCATGCACGCGAAGTCTCACACTCCAGATGCTCAACACCAGATCTCCAAGGAGACTCACCCGATGAAGACCACTCTGACCATCTGCACCCTCGCCCTGCTGCTCGCATCGGGGTTCCTGGTGGCCGAGGACAAGAAGTCCCCGTCGGGCCTGAAGAAGGCGTTCATCAACGGCCAGGGCGCCGGATGGAAAGCACTCTCGCTGGGGGACTTCGAAAACGTCAACTGTGCCAAGGACACCTGGAGCGAAAAGGGGGGCACGATCTATTGCACCGGCAGGCCGGTGGGCGTGACCCGGTCGAAGAAGACGTACAAGAACTTCGAGCTGGTTGCCGAGTGGCGGCACATGAAACCGGCCGGAAACTCGGGCATCTTCCTCTGGGCACCAGACGCCTCATTCACCGGCCTCAAGCCCGGGCAGCTGCCTCGAGGCGGCATCGAAGTGCAGGTGCTGGATCTCGCATACGAGACCCGCTACGAAAAGAAGAATGGCAAGAAATCCGACTGGTTCACCAGCCACGGCGACGTGTTCCCGGTCGGCACCAGCAAGATGAAGCCATTCGCACCGGTCTCGAAGAACGGTCGTCGGAGTTTTCCGAGCAAGAGACTGACGCTGGGGGTCGGCAAGTGGAACCACTACTACGTCCGCGGCATCAACGGCGAGGTGCGGTTGTGGGTCAACGGCGAGGAAGTGTCCGGTGGCGAGGATTGCCGGCCGGCGATGGGGTTCATGGCGCTCGAGAGTGAAGGATCGCCGGTGGAGTTCCGCAACATGCGGATCCGGGAACTGCCGTAGTTGACCGCTTCGTGGTCAGGCCGACGTGCTGAACTGCGCGCCGGCTCCCGACTTCTTCGCGTCGCACCGATCCGCCACGATCTCCTCCTGCAACTTCTTCGGCACCCGCCGGTAACAGTCCAACTCCATCGTGAAGGTGGCTTGGCCCTGTGAGAGGCTGCGGAGGTCGGTGGCGTATCCGAAGGTCTCCGACAACGGGACCTGTGCCCGGATCGTCACGATCTCGCCGGTCATGTCCGAAGAGACCACCATCCCGCGTCGGCTGTTGAGGTCACCGGAGACCGAGCCCTGGTAGTTACGAGGGCATTCGATCTCGATGTTCATGATCGGCTCGAGCAGCACGGGCTTCATCTTGCGGAAGTTCTCGCGGAAGCAGGCCGCGGCGGCCGTCTGGAACGCCTTGTCGCTGCTGTCGACGTCGTGGTACGAGCCGTCGTCGAGTTCGACTCGGACACCGATCACGGGGTAACGGGCCACCGGGCCCTTCGCGAGACAGCCTCGGAACCCCTTCTCGATAGACGGGATGTACTGCCTGGGGATCCGGCCTCCGACGATATTGTCCTCGAACACGAACGGCTCATCATCGGTCCCCTTGAAGACCTCGAGCCGGCCGACGATATGAGCGAATTGCCCGGCACCGCCGGTCTGCTTCTTGTGGCGGTGGTTGAAATCGGCTCCGCGTGTCGGAGCCTCGCGGTAGGCCACCTGCGGTGCCCCCGATTCCACCACCACCTTGTACTCGCGGCGGATCCGCTCGAGATACACTTCCAGGTGCAACTCGCCCATCCCGGCAATCACCACCTCGTTACTTTCCGGATCAGTCGATACGCGAAACGTCGGATCCTCGCGACGGAACCTCTGCAGAGCCTGCGTCAGGCGATCCTCGTCGTTGCGATCTCTGGGTCGAACCGCCACGCCGATGACCGGCTCGGGAACGAACATCCCTTCCAGCGTGCAGTAGTCGCGGTCGAGTGCGTAAGTGTCGCCGCTGGCCGCGTCGATCCCCATCACCGCCACGATGTCACCCGCCTGGGCAGATTCCACCTCTTCCCGCTTCTCGGCGTGCATGTGGAAGATCCGGCTGAAACGCTCCTTGCGGCGTGTCCGCTGGTTGTAGTAGGTCGAACCCCTCTGCAGAGTGCCCTGGTAGATCCGCGTGAAGGTCAACTGGCCAAAGGCGTCGTCGACGATCTTGAAGGCCATGGCCACCAGCGGAGCCGACGCATCGGCAACCAACGTGATGGTCTCCTCGAGTTCTGGGGAGGACTCCTCGACCACATCCACCTCGACCTCGCCGGACCGCTCATCATCCACTCCGTCGTCGTGATCCTCGTCGTGATCCTCGTCGTGATCCTCGTCGGGCTGCTGGCTGACTTTGCTCGACGCTGCCGACGCCGTAAACGCCGTGTTCTCACAATCCAGTGGCGAGGGCAGGTATTCGACGACGGCATCCAGGAGTGGCTGGACGCCCTTGTTGCGGTAGGCCGAGCCCAGGAAGACCGGGGCGATTGACAGGTCGATCGTCGACTGTCGGACCACTCGGCGAATCAACGACTCATCGATCGCCGCTTCCTCGAGACACTCCTCCATCAACTCGTCGTCGAACATCGCGAGTTTTTCGAGCATCTCGTCGCGAGCGACCTGGGCCTCGGACTGCATCGACTCGGGGATCGACTCGCGTCGCAGCACTTCGCCGTTCTCGCCGTCGAAATAGGTCGCCCGCATCGAGATCAGGTCGACCACTCCCTCGAAGTCGGCCGCGAGGCCGATCGGCAACTGCATCAGCACCGACTCGACACCCAGCCGGGTCCGCACGTCCTGGCAAACCTGGACCGGATCGGCACCGGTGCGATCGAGCTTGTTGATGAAGATCAGTCGCGGCACGCCGTAACGCTTGATCTGGCGATCGACGGTCAGCGACTGACTCTGTACGCCACCGACTCCGCACAAAACCAACACCGCTCCATCAAGCACCCTCAGGCTTCGCTCCACCTCGACGGTGAAATCCACGTGGCCGGGAGTGTCGATGAGGTTGATCTGGTGATCGAGCCACTCGACGCGGGTGGCGGCACTGGTGATCGTGATGCCACGTTCCTGTTCGAGATCCATGTGGTCCATCGTGGCGCCACCGCCACCATGAACCTCCTCCATCCGGTGCAATCGCCCGGCGTAGAACAGGATCCGTTCGCTGAGCGTGGTCTTGCCCGAATCGATGTGGGCCGAAATGCCAATGTTCCGCAGCGTGCTGAGACTCATCGTGTCACTCTGGTTTCTGTCGGCTGGGTGTTTGGGCCGTTTGTCGGAATTGCGTCAGGAACAGTGTTTCCCAGGATCTCTCAATCTTCCTCAAAAACTGCGATCGCCGTGCCCGGAGGTCGGATGGGTGAGGCTCGCGAGGGAAACGCCGTGAGCGGTCACCTGAACCGGTCCGTTTCACCTTGAGACCTCAACACCGCAGAGGCCCGGATGCCTCGTGGGGGCGGCGGAGGTCAGGACGCGATGGCGTGTCGCGGCCGCAGCGGAAAGAGCGTTATCATGGCAGGTCAACCGATGGAGTAACCCAGATCACCATCAGTCTGTCTCGGCTCTTGGCCGCGGCAGGGATGAGAAGAATCCGAGTGAGTTGAGTCGAGAGTCGAATCTGCCGTATGGCAGCTGCCACCCCCAAACTCCGAGGCAAGCATTCTAATATAGGAGTTGTGGCGGCCGGAGGGAAGGGTGAATCAGGGACAGGCACCGGCGCTGCCGGGGGCAGCTCTGGAGCCAGTCCCCAAACGCTCGGTCAATCCGCTATCATCGGTGGACACCACTCTTCTCCAACCAGCCCCACACACCAGGGACACCCCGGATGACCTCCATCCGCGCCACGTTGACCGTTTTGCTGCTCGCCTCGACCTCACTCGCCGCCGACAAGCCGGCCGAGGATCGCAAGGGGCTCGATTTCTTCGAATCGAAGATCCGCCCGGTGCTGGTCCGGTACTGCTACAAGTGCCACTCGGCCAAGGCCGCCTCGACCAAGATGCTCAAGGGAGGACTCCAGGTCGACACTCGCGCCGGGATCCTCAAGGGAGGCGAGACGGGACCGGCGATCGTGCCGGGGCAGCCGAAGAAGAGCCTGCTGGTGGCGGCCCTGAAGCACGACGGGCTCGAGATGCCTCCCAAGGCCAAGCTGCCCGCCTCGATCGTCGCCGACTTCGAGAAGTGGATCCAGCTGGGAGCCCCCGACCCGCGAGACGGGAAGACCGTGGCCACGTCCTCCATCGACATCAAGGCGGGCAAGACTCACTGGTCGTTTCAACCCCTGGCCGACGTCAAGCCGCCCCAGGTCCCAAACGGTGACACGGTCCGCACCGACATCGATCGCTTCGTCCACGCACAGCAGACGGCCAAGGGCATCACGCCCAACCAACGAGCCACTCCGGCGACACTGCTGAGACGGCTCTACTTCGACCTCATCGGATTGCCACCCACTGCCGACGACCAGCAGAGATTCCTGGCCGAGGCCGAGAAGGACTTCGAGGCGGCGTGGTCCGGCGAGGTCGATCGACTGCTGGCCAGTACGCACTACGGCGAACGCTGGGGACGGCACTGGCTGGACCTGGTGCGGTTTGCCGAGAGCAACGGCTACGCGTTCGACAAGGACCGGGCCAGTGCCTTCCAGTATCGAGACTTCGTGATCCGGGCCCTGAACCAGGACATGCCCTATGACCAGTTCATCCGACTGCAGATCGCAGGCGACCTGCTGGCCAAGACCGACGCCAAGACGAATCCCGCAGCCCGAGGGGCACTGGACGCGGTCGCCGCCACCGGGTTCCTCGTCGCCGGCCCCTTCACCACTCAGCAGACACAAAAAGAGCGAGAACGCAGCCGCTACGAACAACTCGACGACATCGTCGGCACACTGGGCACCAGCCTGCTGGGCCTGACCATCGGCTGTGCACGGTGCCACAGCCACAAGTATGACCCTCTGCCTCAGAGCGATTACTACCGCTTCGTGAGTTGTTTCAAGGAGGTCGGTTTCGGCGACACCAGCCTGAATCTTGTGCCCGAAGCCTTCCAGGCCGCCCAGTCCCAGTACGCCGCCGCGCTGAAGCCGTTGACCGACGAGGTGGCGGCCTGGGAGCAGGACCGGCTGCCGTCGCGGTTGACCGACTGGCTGCCCCGTCGACCCTCCGAGCCTCCCGTACCGACTCTCGGTCACTGGCACCAAATCGGCCCGTTCCCCGCCGCCGACTTCAACAAGGCCTTCGACACCGCGGCCGGCCCCGAGACGGCTGCCGGAAAGCGAGTCAACCTGGGCCAGGTCTTCGGCAAGAAGTCCCTCGCCTGGCAGGTCCAACCCACCTGGACCGATGCCAAGATCCACAACACGCTCACCGGCGCCAACGCGGCCAACTACCTGGTCCGCGTCATCGAGTCTCCCTCGGCGCTGCCCGTCGAAATGGCCTTCGGAGCCGACGACGCCATCAAGGTGTTTCTCAACGGCACCGAGATCCTCAACAAGAAGACCAAGGGCGGCGTGAAGGCCGACCAGCACAAGGTCAAGGTCACGCTCACTGCCGGCCGCAACGAACTGCTGATCAAGGTGGTCAACGTCGGCGGACCGTCGGGCTTCTTCTTCCGCCTCTCGGGAGGCCAGGTGCCCTCTGACGTGCTCGCCGCCTGGAAGCTGCCCGATGCGAAGTGGACGCCCAAGCAGAAGAAGGCGCTCCGCAACTGGTACCGCACGACCGACGAGCAGTGGATCCCGCTCAACGACGCCGTCGCCGCTCATCAAAAGACTCAACCCAAGCCGCAACTGACCCCGGTCTACTCGGCCAAGGTCAAGGGCACCAGCTACCAGTTCGGTGGCGACACCTTCAAGGTCTACTTCCTGGCCCGCGGCAATGCCGACAACAAGCAGGGCGAAGCCCCCGCCGGGTTCCTGCAGGTGCTGATCAACGGCAAGCAGAACGGGCAGCACTGGCTCGCCGGAGCCGACAAGAAGCAGCCGGTCAAGCCCCGGATCGCCGCGGCCGGCTGGTTGACCGACATCGACAACGGAGCCGGTCACCTGCTGGCCCGGGTGATGGTCAACCGCATCTGGCAGTACCACTTCGGCCGTGGCCTGGTCAGCACGCCCAGCGACTTTGGCACCCGCGGCGAGCGGCCCACTCACCCCGGACTGCTCGACTGGCTCGCCGGTGAACTGATCCGCGGAGGCTGGAAACTGAAGCCCATCCACCGCCTGGTGCTTGCCAGCCACACCTGGATGCAGGGCAACGCCAGCTCGGCGAATGCCGAGAAGATCGACCCGGACAACCGGCTGCTGTGGCGACGTGGAGCGAAGCGACTCGAGGCCGAGTTGATCCGCGATTCGCTGCTGCAGATCAGCGGCCGACTCGATCGCAAGATGTTCGGCAGCGGGTCACTCGACCAGAAATCCAACCGCCGCAGCATCTACCTGACCGTGAAGCGAGGCCGCCTGATCCCGATCCTGCAGCTCTTTGATGCTCCCGACGCGATGCAGGGGGTGGGGAAACGCAACGAGAGCACCGTGGCTCCCCAGGCCCTGGCGATGCTCAACTCGCCCTTCATCCGAGAACTCTCGGGAGGCTTCGCCAAGCGGATTCGGCCCGACAACAA
>Ga0310123_10000770_pt1 | contig 28175 bp, 22 predicted proteins | sample CB6_AW_1057_MG_FD_203505 | JGI IMG/M metagenome (GOLD analysis project Ga0310123, IMG submission 203505) | Marine microbial communities from Western Arctic Ocean, Canada - CB6_AW_1057 | ecosystem: Environmental > Aquatic > Marine > Oceanic | place: Canada: Western Arctic Ocean | collected... | reverse complement strand
GCTCTGGTCGTAGCAGACGACACCAACATACAGCGTGCTGGCCGTAAAGATGACCCGTACCTCTGTTTGCTCAGACGCCGGCCGTCCTTCATCGGGTCGGGTCTGCCAGAAGCCGGTCGCGGGGGTTACCGCTGCCCACACCGGATCACCGAGCACAACGCCGTCCAGCCGGGGGGAGTTCTCGCTCCCAGTGGCGATAGCCACCGGGATGGTGGGCGCCGCGGTCGAGGGGAGTGCTGGCGGCTGAGCCGACGCCATCGAAGCCGCGGTCAGCACGACGGCGACCGCGTGCCGGACGATGCCCCCCGGACGTTCACACGTGGCCCCCGACCGACGGACAAACCGCGGCACGGTCCGATGACTACGGGCTGACCGCAAGCGGAATATTGGGCAAGATGTTGCCAGCCGCGTCAAACGCCGTGGCTAGCACCGACGATACCCGCCCTACCGGTGGGAGCGCGGTCGGATCAGCCACCAACGTGAGGGCCGCGAGCGCGGCTCCCCCGACCAGGATGTCGAGGGGTTCCGCCACAGCGGTCCCAGAGGATGCGCCAATAGTGGCGATCCCAGACTGATCCAGAATGTGGAGCGTCGTCATCGCGACACTATTTTCCGTCCCAACGCTCTCCGCGCCGAGCACCCCAAGGGTCGTCGTAAAAAAAACTTGTGTCCCGTTCGGGACAGGGGTGCCACCCGGCTCTACAACCGTCGCTCTCAGTATCGTCTCACCGTTCCGCGGGACGACGGTAGGATTTGCCACCAGGTTGATGGACGATTCCGTTGGGGCGAAAAGCGGCGCGGTCTCGCATGCCGCCGCGCCCCCGAATATCACCAGGAGACACGCCAGCACGATCCCCTGCCAAGCCGTCGCCTTCACAGAGAAGGAGGTCGCGCCGCAGCCTAAACCCATACACCCCTTATCGGACCAACATCGTGACGCCTCAACCTCGCCCTGCACGTTTCGGCGCACTGTGGCGGATCTTATGCGACACCTACCCCCACTCGGAGGCGATCTCGAACTTCGGTTCCGGGACGTCACGGTCGGAGGTCCGCCGACGGTCGGCAGGGCCACGGGCTCGTGTCCAGTCCGCTCGGCCGACGGACCGTTTCTTGCCAACGCGCAATTCCGACACAATGGACAGCGTCAAAATTGCATCGTTTGCGGAGACGCAAGACGTCTCACACCGGACGTGCCCTCTCGACGAATCCTCCGAAACGCCGGCCAGCCCCCCCCCTCGTCACAACGCCATTTTCCTTTCGCCACCCTTAGCACCATAGGAGCGACGCTAGTCTTGCACACGTGACCTGTGGCTTGGACCTCAAAACTTCACGATTCGGCAATCGGTATGCTAGACTGCCGAGATTTTGTCGCCCGCTTCGTAACGCTTAATGCCCCCAAAACGCACTAGTCTCGCTCCCACGATCACCGTTCCTCCCGCAGCTGCGACACCAGTTCCAGAGAGTGTCACACTGCCTCTTGGGCCGACCCTGCTCGTGCTCTCCCTGATGGTGGCGCTGCCCACCTCCTTTGCTGGATTTGCGGAATGGATCGCCGTCACGGAAATCGGCAAGCTCCGTCTCGCCAATGCCCGTTTAGAGCTTGAGAACACAGGCTTTCGTGTTGCGGCCGCCCAGCTCTCCGAGCAGATTGACATCCTGGAATACGAGGTATCCGAACTCGCGGGGCGCGCCGAGATAGACCCGTCGCTCCTGGTCTCGATGGACCGACTCCCGGACTATTCGACCGCTCGCTCCATGGAATCGCTGGAATCGTTGGACTCCTTGGACGCACCGGATGGAGCGGGCACCGGCGGTGTCTTTACACGGCTGAAGGGCCTCCTCGGTGCAATGGGTGACCGTTTGACGCTGGTTCGCCGAGGGATCGCCTATCGGGAAGCTCTTGCCGCCGCGACGCCGATCGTGTGGCCGGCCGAGGGGTGGCTCTCTGCAAGTTACGGGTATCGAGCTGACCCATTTACCGGGAAGCGAGACTTCCATCCAGCAATCGACATTTCCACCCAGAAAGGCCAACCAGTCCAGGCGACGGCGACAGGCCGCGTGCTCTCAGCCCGACGTCACGGGAATTACGGCAACTTGATCGAGATCGACCACGGCTTCGACCTGATGACCCGATATGGACATCTGGCCGAATTCGCGGTCGAACCGGGCGATACCGTGGAGCGAGGCGACGTGATCGGATATGTCGGCGCGACAGGTCGCGCCACCGGCTACCACGTGCACTACGAGATCTGGGTGGGCGATCGCACCGTCGACCCGATGCGTCTCTTCGCTACACCCGATATCGTCTCGACTGACTAATCTTCCCCGTCCTGGCTCGACTCGAGCCCCGGCCGCTGCCCGCACAGTTCACAACGGGGCCCTGTTGCGAATCACCAGCGCCGGGCGCTACACTCTTGGGACATCTAGGTCCCATCTTCCCCACCCCTTAGAAGCGGCGTAATGCTCGACAAGCTCCTCGGTAAGTTTTTTGGCACTCAAAACGAACGGGATCTGAAGGCTCTTCAGCCCGGGGTCCATGCGGTCAACGAGCGCGAAGAGACGATTCGCGGCTTGTCGGACGACGAACTCCGTGAGCGGACGGTCGCGTTCCGGTCTCGCTTTGACCAAGGCGAGTCGCTCGCTGACTTGCTCCCCGACGCTTTCTCCGTAGTTCGCGAGGCCGGCTGGCGGATGCTGGAGATGCGTCACTTTGACGTCCAGCTCATCGGAGGCATGGTCTTGCACGCGGGCCAGATCGCCGAGATGAAAACCGGTGAGGGCAAGACGTTGGTGGCAACGCTGGCCGCGTATCTCAACGCGCTCGGCGGCAAGGGCGTGCACGTCATCACGGTCAATGACTATTTGGCCCGACGCGACTCCGAGTGGATGGGTCGGATCTATCGATTCTTGGGTTTGTCGGTCGGTGTCATTCAGCACGATATGCGGGACGCCGAACGGCAAGCCGCCTACGCGTGCGACATCACGTACGGCACAAACAACGAGTTTGGGTTCGACTATCTGCGGGACAACATGAAGTTCGAGGTCTCGCAGTTTGTCCAACGCCCGCACGCGTTTGCCATCGTCGACGAGGTCGACAGCATCTTGATCGACGAGGCGCGGACGCCGCTCATCATCTCGGGACCGGCCGAGCAATCGACCGAGCTGTATGGCGAGGTCGATCGCATTATTCCGAAGTTAAAGAAAGGCGCGGTCACGCAAGGCAACGTCCCCGCCGAGGAGCGCGAGGCGCTCGAGGACACCGGCGACTTTCTCACCGACGAAAAAGCCAAGACGGTCACGCTGACAGAAACCGGGATGGCGAAGGCCGAGAAATTGCTGGCCGCCAAGCTGCAACCTGGCGGATTGTATGACCCGGCCAACATGCCGCTGCTCCACCATGTCAACCAAGCCCTCCGGGCGCACGTGTTGTTCGAACGTGACGTCAACTACATGGTAAAGGACGACAAGGTAATGATAGTCGACGAGTTTACGGGCCGTCTGATGCCTGGGCGTCGATGGAGCGACGGGCTGCACCAAGCGGTCGAAGCCAAAGAGCGGGTCAAGATCGAACGCGAGAATCAAACCCTCGCGACGGTCACGTTCCAGAACTATTTCCGCAAATACGACAAGCTGTCCGGGATGACCGGCACGGCCGAGACCGAGGCCCCGGAGTTCAACAAGATTTACAAGCTGGACGTCGTCCTCATCCCGACGAACCGACCGTTGACCCGTATCGAGGAACCCGACTCGATCTACCGCACGCCGGACGAGAAATACACGGCCATCGCGGACGATGTCATCGACCAGCAAGAACGAGGGCGGCCGGTCTTGTGCGGAACCGTCTCGATCGAAAAATCCGAAAAACTCTCCGCCGTGTTGAAGCGCCGAGGCGTACGCCACGTCGTGCTCAACGCGAAGTATCACGAGCGAGAGGCCGAAATCGTGGCCCAGGCGGGCCGACTCGGCAACATCACCATCGCCACCAACATGGCCGGGCGGGGAACCGACATCTTGCTCGGCGGCAACCCCGAGCACATGGCCCGACAACAGACGCTCAAGGAAGATGTGGCCGAAGAAGTCAGCAAGGCCGACTTTCGAGTTGTCGACGACGAGACGCACGTCTATTTCTCCCACGACAATCGATACTTCCGCACGTTGCGCTCGGACTGGGAACGCATCTTCGCGCATTTCAAGCAACAGACGGACAAGGAGCATGAAGTAGTCGTCGACGCCGGTGGGCTTCACATCATAGGCACCGAGCGGCACGAGGCGAGACGGATTGACAACCAGCTCCGTGGTCGCGCGGGGCGACAAGGAGACCCTGGCTCGTCGCGGTTCTATCTGTCGCTCGAAGACGACCTCATGCGTATCTTCGGGTCCGAGCGTATCTCTGGCTTGATGGAACGCCTCGGCATGGAAGAAGGCGTTCCGATCGAGCACAAGATGGTGACAAACTCGATCGAGCGCGCCCAGAAACAAGTTGAAGCTCAGCACTTCTCCGTGCGCAAGCACCTGCTTGAGTATGACGACGTCATGAACAAGCAGCGAGAAAACGTGTATGCACTCCGACGCGAGCTACTGAATGGCGCCATCAATTTGGAGGACAACGGCGCTCGGGACGATGACGACATTCCCGACGAGGACGGCGGCAACGTTGACAGCCGGGAGTATCTGATGACGCTCGCCGAAGGGCTACTCGACGAGTCGATCTCGACCTACTGTGGCAAGAACACCGACCCTGAGGATTGGGACATCAGCGGTCTCAAGAGGGCGACGACAGAGGTGTTCGCGATCGATCCAGCTCGCCTGGATGGCACCCATCTCGAAGACCTCGGCACTGAAGACCTCCAGAAGACGCTTTGGGACGCCGTGATCGAACGCTACCTCGAGAAGGAACGCCAGGTCGAGGGTGAGATCCTTCGAAGGGTCGAGCGCGACATCATGCTCCAGGTGGTCGACGTGCAATGGAAAGACCACCTGTATGGGCTTGACCACCTCAAAGAGGGAATCAACCTCCGGGGCTATGGTCAACGGGATCCGCTCGTCGAGTACAAACGCGAAAGCTTCGAGATGTTCCAGGCCATGAAGGCGCGGATTGACGAAGAGACGGTCAAGTATCTGTGGCGTCTTCGCCCTGTGGTTAAAGAGGGCAGGGCCGATTCGGCAGTCGCCAGCCGCCCGGCGCTGCGTCAGGCGATGCCGCTCTCCTATAACGAACCCTCGGCGGCACGGAGCAGCGGGTTCCCACCGCCTCCAGGCGGAGCCGGCGGGCCGCGACCGGCCCGCACCGGGGGCGACGACGCGAAGGTCAAGACGGTGCGCCGAGATGTCAGTAAAGTGGGCCGAAACGACCCGTGCCCCTGTGGGAGCGGGAAGAAGTATAAGAAGTGTCATGGCGCCTAACCCGGCTTCTCTCGAGACAGCGCTCACATTTGACGACGTATTGCTCGTGCCTCGTCACTCCGAGGTCTTGCCAAGCGGCGTCGATTTGTCCTCCCGGCTGACAAAAAACATTTCGCTTGCCGTTCCGTTAATGAGCGCGGCGATGGACACCGTCACCGAGTCGGGCATGGCCATCGCGATGGCACAGCTGGGCGGTATCGGTGTTATCCACAAGAATCTCGACATCGCCGACCAAGCGTCGGAAGTCGACCGGGTCAAACGTTCAGAGAGCGGGATGATCGTGAATCCGATTACGCTCCCGCCCCGGGCGAGCATCCTCGAGGCCCTGGAGCTGATGCGAAAGTATCGGATCTCCGGGGTCCCCATCACCGAGGATGGCCGTAACGAAGGTCGCCTGGTCGGCATCCTGACCAATCGTGACCTCCGTTTTCACGGGGACGTCGATGGTCCGATCGCGGAGGTGATGACCCACGAGAAGCTCATCACCGTATCGGTCGGCACCACGCTGGATGAAGCCAAAGAGATCTTGCATCGGCATCGCGTCGAAAAGCTTCTCGTCGTCGACGACCAGTTCAACCTGCGCGGCCTCATCACCGTGAAGGACATTCAAAAGGCGATCAAGTATCCGCACGCCTGCAAAGACTCGCTCGGCCGTCTCCGAGTGGCGGCCGCGGTGGGGATTGCCAACGACACCATCGACCGGGCCAACGCTCTCGTGGCAGCCCACGTCGACGCGCTCGTGCTCGACAGCGCGCACGGTCACTCTCAGAACGTGCTGGATATGGCAACCCGGCTCAAAAAAGCGTGTCCGTCCGCCGATCTCATCGCGGGCAACGTAGCCACCGCTGAAGGCACTGAAGCGCTGATCGACGCCGGCGTCGACGCGGTGAAGGTCGGGATTGGGTCGGGGTCGATTTGTACGACACGCATCGTGGCGGGAATTGGGGTGCCGATGGTCACCGCCGTGTCTGACTGCGCCCGCGCAGCGCAACGGCATGACATTCCGATCATCGCTGACGGTGGGATCCGTTATTCGGGGGATATCGCAAAGGCGATCGCGGTCGGCGCTCACGCGGTCATGATCGGAAGCCTCTTTGCAGGCACCGACGAGAGCCCCGGCGAGCTCATTCTCTTTCAGGGCCGGAGCTTCAAAGAATACCGGGGCATGGGATCGATCGGTGCGATGCGGAAGGGCGGTCGAGACCGGTATTTCCAGCACGAGCAATTTGACCTCGAAGGTCAGCTATCAAACGACCTTACCCAAAAGCTCGTGCCCGAGGGGATCGAGGGCCGTGTGCCCCACAAAGGGTCTGTGGCCGCCATGATCCACCAGCTGGTCGGCGGACTCCGGGCGGGGATGGGCTACTGTGGGGCGGGTGCCATCGCGGCGTTTCAAGAGAACGCACGACTCATCAGGATCACACCCGCCGGCGTGCGGGAGAGCCACGTCCACGACGTGGACATCACAAAAGAAGCTCCCAACTATCGTGTCGAGTAGCGCGGTGCGGCTCACGCCGGCCACTCGATCTCGATCGAGCGCTCATCACCGCCGGCGTCCTCGATGCGGACGTAGACCGCCTGTGGCGGCAACATCGGCATGCGTTCTGCCCACTCGACCACCACAATCGACTCGTCGGTCGCCAGCTCGTCCAGACCCAAGTCCTCCACATCTCTGGGCTCGAGACGATACAGATCAACATGCTGCACAGTCAGCCGGGCGCGATAGGGCTGAATGAGCGTAAACGTTGGACTGGATACCTGGCCGGGGTCGCCATCAAGGCCGTCCACCAGCCCCCGCACAAACGCGGTCTTCCCCGCGCCGAGCTCTCCAAAAAGCAGAATGACCGTCCCACCTCCGACGGTGCCGGCCAGCTCACGCGCGAGATTCATTGTGTCGGATTCGCTGTGACTGCGGGAAACGGGTTGGGAAAGGGTCATCGTGACAAAACCGTATGCAAACCTGCGACGTCTCGGGGCGCTGGCTCAGAGTGGTCCTCGCTGTCACTTATTGCAAGAACCGCCCGGCCTAGGTAGTCGACAAGATCGGTCGCGATAAGACCGGCCTCTCCCTGTGCGTCCGCGGCGAGGTCTCCCGCCAGCCCATGCGTGTAGACCGCGACCTGGCAGGCGATATCCACGCGACGAAGCCGAGCAAGCCACGCGGTGACAACCCCTGTCAAGACGTCACCAGTTCCCCCGGTGGCCATCCCCGGGTTACCGGTCGGATTTATCGCCACCGCACCATCGGGCGATGCGATGAGCGTGTGCGCCCCTTTGAGGATCACGGTCACGCCGTGCGCGGTCGCGAATCGGCGGGCCACCGAGATGCGGTCGTCCTGTACTTCCGCGGTCGTGAGACCGGTAAGACGCGCCATCTCGCCGGGATGTGGCGTGAGCACAACCGTGGGACTGGCCACGGACGTGTCTCCCGCTACAGGGAAAGCGCCTGGACAGGATGCCAGCACGTTCAGCGCGTCGGCATCGAGCACAAGCGGCCGCGTCGTGCGCGCAAGAAGACCGCTGACGACGGTCGCAACCTCAGGGTCCGTCCCGATCCCAGGTCCAACTGCAATGGCATCGCAGGATTGCGCGAGGAGCGCCTCGAGCGCCGCCGCCCCGATCCCCCCTTGCTGGCTGTCTGGCAGCGGCAGGGTCATATACTCGGGCGCCAAGCTCGCAACCTGCGCGAGGCAGCACTCCGGAACGGCGATGGTCACAAGCCCCGCACCGGCCCGTAACGCGCCACGAGCCGCCAGCACGGCCGCGCCGGTCTTGCCGACACTGCCGGCCACGACAAGCACGTGCCCAAAGCTTCCCTTGTGGCCTTCGGGTGGACGCGGCGGGATCATCGGTCGTACATCTTCCGGCGTCAGCAGATCAAGACGCTCGCCGGGGAGGTCCTCGATCACGGTAGCGGGGATACCGATATCGGCGACGACAAGGTCACCAGCGAGTGTTGCGGCAGGCTGCGCCAGTAGGGACAGCTTTGGCGCACCCAGCGTCACCGTGAGTGCTGCCTCTATGGCATCGCCCGGGGGACTCGACTCGTCGCTGGCAAGACCCGTCGGAAGATCTATCGAGACGACCGGAGTCTTGGTGACGTTCACGTCCAAGACCACTGCGCGCAGCAGTCCTTCGAGCGGCCGACGGAGCCCAATGCCGACCAGCGCGTCGACCAAGACATCAGCCGAAAGTGCCTCCTGGTGTGCCGCCCGCCAGTCTTCGTCGGAGACGACATGCGTCACCGGAAGCCCCAGCCTTCGGAGGACGCCGAGATTGACTGCCGCATCGTCCGTCACCGACTGCGCGTCGCACAACGCGAAAATCCGCACCTCGGCGTCGGCCGAGTCCAGCAGTCGAGCCACGACAAATCCATCACCACCGTTGTTGCCACGACCGGACAAGACAGAGACTCGGAGACCGGACAGTCCTCCACACATCGTCCGCAACGCATCGACAACCCGATGACCAGCGTTCTCCATCAGCACGATCGAGGGAATTCCGATCTTCTCGATCGTGAAGCGGTCAGCCTCGCGCATCTGGGCCGCAGTTAGGATTCTCATCGTCTCAACGTGAAATTATATGAGGGACGCCTCGCTGTATCAGTCGTCCCAGAGGAGGCCGCAGGTCGGCCGGTCCCAGACCACGCACGAGGAACGGCAAGACTTGGCATAGTCAGAAGAGCAACGCCGTTGACTCGGGCCGCTCGCCCGGAGCGTCGTCAACTTTTCTTCACCACAGTCCGCGCGTGATACCACTGGGTGATAATGGAACCGTGGAACAGGCGGTCGTCAATGTCAACGGTGTCATTAGTGATTCAGCGTCGGCAGTTGTCTCGGTCTTTGACCATGGCTTTCTCTACGGAGAAGGCATCTACGAAACCGTCCGCACATACAACCATCGACCGTTTCTCTTAGACCGGCATTTGCACCGACTGCGGGCCTCAGCCGATATGCTTGGGCTCACGATTCCACCGACCGACGAGGCCCTCGCGAACGCGATCACAGCCACGACCGACCGCGTGACATTCCAGACCGAGCGATACATCCGATTGCTCGTGACCCGGGGCGTCGGCGACCTCTCCTACGACCCGACGAGCTGTGCAACGCCGACCATCGTCATCATCGTCAAGCCCCATCGAGAAAACGACGCGGCCGTCACGACCGATGGTATCCGGATTATGCTCTCGTCGGTCATACGAAATCACCCCGACGCGATCAATCCCCGCATCAAGTCCAACAACCTGTTGAATTCAGCCCTGGCCATGCAGGAGGCCATGCGCGCAGGGGCGAGCGAAGCACTGATGCGCAATCATCGGGGCGAGCTCTCGGAGTGCGCACAATCCAACTTCTTTCTGGTGCGACACGGTATCGCTCACACCCCACCGCTGGACGCGGGTCTCCTCGAAGGCATCACACGGAATTTTGTATTCGAGATCGCCAAAGTGGCCGGCATCCCCGTCTCCGAAACCGTCCTCCGCGCCGAAGATCTCCACAGCGCGGACGAGATGTTTCTCACCAGCACCACGCGTGAGATCCTGCCGGTCACGCGCCTCGACGACCACGTCGTTGGCACCGGAGCCGCGGGTCCCATCACCCGTGCCCTAGCCTCCGCCTTCCACAAACAAGCCCGAACCCTTTCGGGCCTCTAGAGTGAAAAGCGTTCTCTCTCGCAAGGCGCGAGAAGGGAGCATGCACAAAGCATGTGACCGCCGAGCAACGCCGCGAGAGTGGACGCTGCGGCGCCTAGTAAGAGGAGAGAGGGGGACAGGAGCATACCAAGTTCCGGTCGCCATACACGTTGTCGATTCGACTCACCGGCGGCCAGTACTTGTGAGCCCGCACAAACGGCAGCGGATACGCTGCGGCTTCGCGCGAGTAGGGGTGACTCCATTCGGTTGCTGTCAGGTCTTCGGCGGTATGCGGGGCGTTCTTCAACAGGTTGTCGGTTCGATCTGCCCGTCCGCTGGCCACGGACTCGATCTCCTCACGAATCTGGACCATCGCATCGCAGAATCGATCGAGCTCATCGCGAGCCTCGCTCTCGGTCGGCTCGACCATCAGCGTACCCGGCACCGGAAACGACACGGTCGGGGCATGAAACCCGAAGTCCATGAGTCGCTTGGCCACGTCGTGCTCGGTCACATCGGTTGTGGCTTTGAAGGGACGCATGTCAAAGATCAGTTCGTGGGCGACGCGCCCGTTGGGACGCGTATACAGCACCGCATAGTGGGTTTCCAGCCGCGACTTCACATAGTTCGCGTTCAGGATGGCAACCCGCGTCGCCTCGGTCACCCCACGTGCTCCCAGGAGACGGATATAGGCATAGGAAATCAGCGCGACACTGGGGCTGCCCCATGGAGCCGCCGACACGGCACGGATGGGTTGGCTTCCCCCCGTCTCCACGACCGGGTGACCAGGGAGAAACGGGGCCAGATGCGACGCCACGGCGATCGGTCCCATTCCCGGCCCCCCCCCACCGTGGGGTATGGCAAAGGTCTTATGCAGATTGAGATGACAGACGTCGGCACCAATGACGGCGGGGCTCGTCAGACCAACTTGGGCGTTCATGTTGGCGCCGTCCATGTACACCTGTCCCCCGTGCGCGTGAACCACCGCACACACCTCGGTCACGCCTTCTTCGAACACTCCGTGCGTCGAGGGATACGTGATCATGAGCGCGGCGAGGTCCGAATCATGTGCCTCGGCCAACCGCCGCAGGTCGGCGACGTCCACGTTACCGGCCGAATCGCACTTCACCACCACGACCCGCATCCCTGCCAGCACCGCGCTGGCGGGGTTGGTCCCATGCGCGGACGAGGGAATCAACACGACGTCGCGATGCGCTTCATCCCGAGAGCGCTGATACGCGCGGATCGCCATCAGCCCGGCGTATTCGCCTTGTGCCCCAGAGTTTGGCTGCAGTGACACGGCATCCAAGCCGGTGATCTCCGCCAGGGCACCCTTGAGCGACGTAAAGATCGCGTGATACCCCGCTGCCTGCTCGACCGGGACATACGGATGGACCGCGGAAAACTCCGGCCAGGTGACGGGTCGCATTTCGGTCGCCGCATTGAGCTTCATCGTGCACGAGCCCAGCGGGATCATCGACGTGTCAAGACCAAGGTCTTTCTGCTCCAGCCGCTTCAGATACCTTGTCATCTGCAGCTCGCTCCGGTGCTGATGAAACACCGGATGGCTCATGAACACGCTTGTGCGTCGGAGCGATTCAGGCCACTCGGACAACGCGGCGTGCGACACTGGGCTCGGCGGATCGGTCGTCCGCGTCTGGCGAACAAACACCTCAACAATCCTGTCTACGTCGGCGATGGTCGTCGTCTCATCCAAGGCGATCCCGACGTCTCCCCCGCCGGGATAGCGAAAGTTCAGACCAGCGGTCTCCGCGGCGTGTCGGAGATCGGTCGCCACCTCGGGGGACCTGGTCGTAACCCGAATCGTGTCAAAGAACGAGCGACCACCGGATGCGGGCGGAAAACCGACCGCCTGGAGTCGTCGAGCGAGTTCATGCGCGAGTCCGCATACCCGCCGGGCGATCGCAATCAAACCTTCCGGCCCGTGATAGACGCCGTAGAATCCCGCGACGTTGGCGAGAAGCGCCTGGGCCGTACAGATGTTCGAGGTCGCCTTTTCGCGCCGGATGTGCTGTTCGCGAGTCTGCAACGCCATCCGATAGGCCGGTCTGCCCCCGGAATCGACCGACGCACCGATCACACGACCTGGCATCTGTCGAACATGACGTTCTTGGGTCGCAAAGAACGCGGCATGCGGGCCACCGTAGCCGAGCGGGACGCCAAACCGCTGCGCACTTCCGACAACCACATCGGCGTCGTCCTCTCCCGGTGGACGCAACAACGTGAGCGCCAGCAGATCACTGGCAACGGCAACCATGACGCCGGCCGCGTGCGCCTGTGCGATGAGCGCGCGCAAGGGATGCACCACCCCGTCCACGTCCGGCGATTGAACGAGCGCTCCAAATACCTGGTCACCATCGAGCCGGGCGGCATCGAGCTGGACCACGATGTCATCGGGCGTCGTCACCACTACGTCGATACCCAGCGGCTCGGCCCGCCCTCGCACGACATCAATCGTCTGCGGAAAACATGTGGATCCAACCAGGAATCGATCCGCAACACCGGGCTTTCGCGCGCGGATCCGATGCAGCATCGTCATGGCTTCCGCGGCCGCCGTCGCCTCGTCCAGCAACGACGCGTTGGCGACTTCCATCGCCGTGAGATCCTGGATCATCGTCTGGAAGTTCAGAAGGGCCTCGAGACGACCCTGCGCGACCTCCGCCTGGTATGGCGTATAGGGCGTATACCAGCCCGGATTCTCCACGACATTGCGCAAGATGACGCTGGGCGTGATGGTGTCGTAGTAGCCAAGACCGATAAAAGATCGGTATCCAGCATTTTGAGCGGCGACGGTGGCCAGCCCACTGAGAAACGCTGACTCAGATTCTGCGGGCGGAAGATCCAGCGGCTCCGTGAGACGGATATCTCGCGGGACCGCCTCATCTATCAACGCGTCGAGCGACGGTGCACGTACCACGCCCAACATGTCGTCAAGATCGCGGGGTCTGGGCCCGATGTGACGCGGCTGAAAATGGTCGGTCCGGTCGAACGTCATGCGTGGCGTCTTGTCCTCACCCTTCAGCCCTCGTCTATCATCGCGGCGTATGCGGCAGCGTCGTGCAGCGCCGCCAGCTCATCGGCGTTAGAAAGTTTGACGGTGATAATCCACGTATCATACGGCCGCTGATTGACCGACTCGGGTGTCTCGGTCAAAGCGGCATTGACCCCGACCACTTCGCCTGAGACCGGACAATACAGGTCGGAAACGGCCTTGACCGACTCGATTGACCCGAACTGCTCGCCTTGTTCGAACGTCCGCCCGACATCGGGGAGCTCCACGTAGACGACATCCCCCAACTGCTGCTGCGCATAGTCGGTAATCCCAATCTGACCGGTGTCACCGGACACCCGAATCCATTCGTGGTCTGACGTATATCTGACGTCTGCCGGATAGCTCATAACTGTTCTCTCTTGTAGAACGGGAGTTTCACCACTTTCGCCGGCACCCGGCGTCCGCGCACATCGATGGAGAGCTCCGTATCGACGTGACTCGCATCGTGTGCGACATACGACAACCCGACCGCCCTCTTTAGATACGGCGTCATCGTTCCGCTCGTCACGACACCGATCGAGTCGTCCGGGTGACCGGCACGAAACACCTGATAGCCGTGTCGCGCGATGCCTCGCCCCACGACCTCGAAGCCCACCAGGTGTCGGGTTGGACCGGTCGCCTTTTGCGCCGCCAGCGCCTCGCGACCGTTGAATGATGGCTTGTCCCACGCGACGATCCACCCGAGACCCGCCTCCAGCACCGTGCTGGTCTCGTCCATATCTTGGCCGTAGAGTCGCATCGCCGCTTCGAGACGAAGCGTGTCGCGCGCGCCCAGACCAACCGGGACAATCCCGAGGTCAGCGCCCTCCCGGAGCAGTGCATCCCAAACGCTCGCCGCGGCTTGCGGCGGCACAAAGAGCTCGAATCCATCCTCACCCGTGTAACCCGTGCGAGAGATGGTCACTCGCACGTTCCCCACTTCACCGGTGGCGAACCGGTAGTAGCGAATCGTATCGAGCTCAACCCCGGTCAAAGGCTGGAGAATCTCCAGCGCGCGGGGGCCCTGTAGCGCAATCAACGCATAGCGACTGCTGGCGTTGACGACAACGACATCGCCAAACCCGACGATTCCCTGCTTGATCCAGGCATAGTCTTTGGCGATGTTCGCGGCGTTCACCACCAATAGATAGTGCGTATCAGCCAAGCGATACACCAGGAGGTCATCGACAAACGTGCCTTCATGTGTCGTCAGCGCCGCATACTGCGCCTGACCGATATCGAGCCCGCCGGCATCATTGCTCGTGAGCTGCTGCAGCGCCGCCACCGCGTCGGCACCGGCGATTTCGATCTCCCCCATGTGACTGACGTCAAACAAACCGGCCGCCTGACGAACTGCCATATGCTCCGCAGAGATGCCGGAGTACTCCACGGGCATCTCCCAGCCCCCGAACGGAACCATTCGGGCGCCGAGCGCAGTGTGACGAGCGTGAAGGGGTGTCTTTTTTTGGGATTCCACCGGCGAGGGCTCCAACGTACTATGCGGTCATCAGAAGGGTCAAGCAACCGGGCCCACACGGCCTGATAAGATGCCGAACTTCGCGACCACAATAAGGAGCCAGCATGCACAACCCATACGGACGAACCCGCGCGTACTCCCCTCTCCTGGTGGCTGTCCTTTCCGGTGCGACGGCGATGGCAGCCGGAGTCGATGTTGCCGCGCAAACACCGACAACCGCTCAGGCGGCGGCCGCTGAACCATTTACCCGTGCCGACTTCAACCAATGGCTCGACGAGATCTCCAATTGGGGCCGCTGGGGCGCCGACGACGAGCGTGGCACGCTCAATCTCATTACCGACGAGAAGCGTCGCGCCGCCACCCAGCTGGTCGCAGATGGGGTCTCGGTGTCGCTCGCACGAGACCTGAATACTGTCCAAGACGCCGTCAACGCAAATCCCTTCGAGCATACGCTCGCCGTCTCTCGGTTTAGTGGGCACGAAGTCGCCGGAGACCGATACAGCATCCAGTATCACGGTTTTGCGCACTCTCACGTCGATGGTCTTCCGCACTTTGCGCACGACGGAAAAATGTATAACGGCTTTCCCGTGAGCGGTCTGTCTACAGCCGGCGCCGAGCACCTAGGTATTCACAACGCGCAGGACGGCATCGTCACCCGAGGCGTGCTGATCGATATGGCTCGACACAAAGGCGTCGACTTTCTCGAGCCGGGCACGGCCATTACAGTCGCCGACTTGGAAGATTGGGAACGGACGACAGACATCCGAATCGGCGCAGGGGATGTGTTGCTCATTCGTACGGGCCGTTGGGAAGCCGTCCGTCAACTCGGCCAGTGGAATTTTGTGGAGCGGGCCGCCGGGGCTCACGCGTCGGTCGCGGCATGGCTCAAAGCTCGAGATGTGGCCGTGATCGGGTCAGACGGGGTGAGCGATGTGATGCCGTCGGGCGTCCAAGGCCTCGCGAATCCGCTGCACGAGCTGGTCATCGTTGGTCTCGGTATGCCGATTCTCGACAACCTCGATCTCGATGCCGTCGCTGAGGCGGCGAACGAACGCGAACGCTGGGAGTTCCTTTTTGTCGGGGCGCCCCTGCGGGTGCGGGGCGGCACGGGCTCACCCCTCAACCCACTCGCGATTTTTTGAGTACTCGACGACCGACGCAGCGTGCCCGCGGCTCGCCATACAGCCAGTATGACTCTGCCCGGCGCCTTGCACCAGACGACTCGGCGAACCGACGCTTTGCTCTCATCCCAACGGCGGTGCAATACGCGTGAGGATAGCGGTATCGGTGGGTAGGTTCGCCCTTCCGCGACGGGTTGCCGTACAAGAGGCAGCCCCCCACAAATGAGATGGCTGGCCGGGCCGCGACAAATCCCAAGATCAGCTTGCTGGCAAGTTGACCCAATCCGACGGGCTCGAGCACCTCCGTATCCGGGCCCGCGGAAGCGTGCTCACCGTCGAATCCGGCCCGCAGGATGTCGTTCGGCATATGCGCCTCCGACGCGATACGGTGCATCTCTGGTCGGTGGAGATCCCGCAACGCCGTTTCGCGGGCGACGGGGTCCGAAGATCAGTGTGCCAATGCCTGTGAAAGGCTAATTGTCTAGGATGGCGATGGCGCGAGTATCGCCAACACAAGCAGGCGTCCTGCGCCTGTGTTACGTATTCCGTGCGGCACGCCTTCGGGCGCAACTAGCAAGCGTCCCGCTTTCATCGACACGGATCGGTTTTCGAGCAAAAAGACGCCTTCGCCCTCCAGCACGTGATAGACCTTGTCCATGCCCTCATGGGCGTGTAGGGCATGTTCCTGGCCAGGTTCGAACGCGTTCAGGCCGACCAACATGCGTTCAGACTTGAAGAGCGTCTGCTTTCCCATCTTGGTTGGCGAATAGACAGCGTGCTCCCGGGGCGTGATAGGCGTCGGATGCATCATGCCCTACATACTATCCGTCCCCGCGAACAACGGCGGCTTGAATCTGGTGACGAACCATCGCCGAGACGGCATCATGCCTGTCCCTCCAAACGCTGCACCGGGGTTGGGGTCATGTCCCGTCCTGGCAGAGTTCGGCTCCGTCTCACGCAGCATGATCGACGGTCAGGTCTGGCCCTCTCCCGGTTCTCGAGATGAAGCCGCTTGACATGACAGCAAATGGCTGACCAGCGGTCACGGAACAGGAGCCGACGCGCTATCTCCCTGACACGGCTCAGGATACGAATCTCGGCGCGCGCAAGAGGCGCGGGCGTGCGCAAGAATCCGTCATCTCGGGTTGCCGAGTCATTCGATGGTGGGATCACCGCCGAATTCTGACACTGGCGCGGAAAGACATCGTCGCGAGCAGGGCCGCAGGCCCCAGCATCAACACTTCGCGCAGAGCGCCAACGAGATTGTGCCTCCAGCAGCTCGCCACCGTGTACGCGCGGCACACAGACAGAAACCACTGCTGGTCAGAGAGATAGTAGTCAAATGAGAACGGCCAGAGCGCCATGACGCCGAGCGGTGCGACGGAATCGGACCCCAGCCAATCCAGCAACACGTGACTTCCATACGCGGCGCCAAGCGCGACCGCCATGCCACGTCCGCGGGTGATGGCGTCGCCCCACCAGGCGCCGGCGAGACCGACAACGATGGTTGCCCCAACCGAGTGGGTGAACCCGGAGTGGAGCCCGAATAGGAAGTCAATATCGGCCAGGGCTCCGCACAGGCCGAACGCGACAACGCGTCGATCTCTCCGCAGCGCTGCGAGCCCACGTGTCCTGGCGGACGGTCGGTGAGCGCCCGATTCAGCAGCAGACAACACGAGACAACCGGCGGTGACGCCGGCCAGCGCGTGTCCAAGTGGAGTAGGCATGCTCGGGCTGCTAGCGGAGTGGCTGGCTCTCGTCGTTGTCGAGCGCAACCGTGATCACGCCATTGACCAGTCTCACGGGAAACGTCTCCAGACGCCGATAGGCCGGCGGACCCATGTCACTGCCATCGCGAAGCCGAAACTTGGCACCGCGCCAGGGACACGTCGCCGCGCGCCCCTACGATCGCGGGCTGGAGGCGCCTGTTCGTCGCGACTCGCGAAACCCCGACTCTCTCGGGGACGTGAGAGCGACTCGGTTCTCGTTCGCTTTGACCTCCGCAAGGATTCCACCTGCATAGTCCGAATCGTACTTCACCGCGTCCGATAGGGTTAGAATGGCCCACCATGCAAGTCACTGAGCGGAGCGCAGGCGATGTGATCGTCCTCGACGCCGCCGGTCGTATGACTCGAAACGATGGCTCCGGTGTCCTGAAGAAACATGTCACCGACATCCTCGAGCAGGGCCAACGTCACCTCCTGATCAATCTCACGGGTATCGACTATCTCGACAGCACATGTGTAGGAGAAATGGTCAGCACATTCATCACCGTCCGCAATAGCGGAGGTGCCCTGAAGCTCTTTGGGACCAACCCCCGGATCCAGGCCCTGTTGAGTATCACGAAGCTCGATACTGTGTTCGAGAACCACGACACCGAGTCAGCCGCCCTTGCGGCTTTTGCCCCGTCATGATCGCCGTCCACGACTTCGTCGCCTGACACGAGCCAATCAGCCATGAATACAGCGGTATTGACCATCCTTGCGCTGCTTCCGATTATCACCGTCGCCGTCTTTCTGGTCGTCTTGCGATGGCCCGCTAGCCGGGCGATGCCTTTGTCATACGCGGTCGCGCTCGTGCTTGCCCTGGCCGTGTGGCAGGTGCCCTTTGTGCAGGTTATCGCCGCCTCGCTCAATGGGCTGATCATCGCCTTGACCCTGCTCTACATCATCTTCGGCGCGATCTTGCTCCTGAATACGTTGCAAGAAAGCGGCGCCATCAAGACCATTCGGCAGGGGTTCACGGATATCTCGCCGGATCGACGGGTGCAGGTCATCATTGTGGCCTGGCTCTTTGGCGCGTTCATCGAAGGATCGGCTGGATTCGGTACCCCGGCTGCCGTCGCGGTACCGTTGCTGGTCGGGTTGGGCTTCCCCGGGATGGCGGCGGTCATGGCCGGGATGATTATTCAAAGCACGCCGGTGAGCTTTGGCGCATTGGGCACGCCGATTCTGGTTGGGGTCAACACGGGGTTATCGTCCGACCCCGCGATCGTCGAGTATGCGGCGGGCATCGGGTATCCCGTCTGGGCGGACTTTTTGGCGTTTATCGGCTTCCGGGTCGCCGCGCTGCACGCGCTTGCAGGCACCCTCATCCCACTGATTCTCGTCTCGTTCATGACAAAGTTCTTCGGCCGAAACAAGTCTCTCGCGGAAGGCCTGCAGGTGTGGCCGTTTGCCATCTTTGCGGCGTTCGCGATGACGATTCCCTATTTGATGGCCGCGTATTTTCTTGGTCCGGAATTCCCCGCACTGGTCGGAAGCGTCGTGGGATTGTGCGTCGTCGTGACCGCGGCGCGGGCGGGCTTCCTCATGCCAAAACCAGAGGACACATGGGACTTCGAGCCACGCGCCAGCTGGCCCGCCGAGTGGACCGGCTCAGTCGAGATCAAAGACGTCACGCATCATAGCGGCGGAATGACTATCGTCAAGGCGTGGCTCCCCTATGTGGTCGTCGCGCTCCTGCTCCTGTCGTCACGCCTGATTGACCCGCTGCGGACGCTCCTGCAGTCCGTCACGCTCACGTGGTCGGGTATGTTTGGGAGCACGGTGAATATGAACGCGGTCCAGCCGTTCTATTTGCCCGGTTTCCTTTTTATCGTCGCGTCGCTGGTCACCGTCGTCATGCACAAGGTGCCGGGACCCGCCTACAAACAGGCATGGTCTGCCTCCCTCAAGACAACGATGGCCGCGTCGGTGGCCCTTATCTTCACCGTGCCCATGGTCCAGGTGTTTCTGGCGAGCGCAGGGGGCGCGGCCGGCTATAACCAAATGCCTCTTGTGCTGGCGGAAGGTATCTCTGCCCTCGCCGGCGGGGCGTGGCCGCTCTTCTCGACCTTTATCGGGGGAATCGGCGCCGCGGTCGCCGGGAGCAATACGGTGAGCAACATGATGTTCTCATCGTTCCAATTCGGGATGGGGGAGCGGATTCTGGTCGACCCGGTCTGGATCGTCGCCTTGCAAGCCGTGGGTGGTGCCGCCGGCAACATGATCTGCGTCCACAACGTCGTGGCCGCCTCGGCCGTCGTGGGCATGCTCGGACGCGAGGGCGCGATTATCCGACTGACACTCGTGCCGTTTGTGTATTACGCCCTGCTGCCGGGATCGGTCGGCTATCTGATTGTCTGGTATTCGCAGACCGGCGTGTTCAATCTCGGCGCGCTGATTGCTCTCGCGATTGCCGCGACCGCCGTCTACTTCATCGTCACGCAGGGCAAACGGTCGGCCTTACCCGCGTCCCCGCGATCATGAAGGTGTTCCACACGGCCGACCATCGCGCCATCGCCGCCGATAGCGAGACCTTTACCGGCGCGGCGACCCGAGCATCGATGAACGGTCTCGGAGAGACCCCGCCGGTCAACATGTATCGGGTCCGGTTTGAGCCGGCCGCCAGAACCGCGTGGCATACACACACCGGAACACAGCTGCTGCTGGTCATTGAGGGTTCGTGTCGAATCCAAAAGTCCGGCGAGCCAATCCAGGACGTGGCGAGCGGCGGTGCCATCAGGATTGAGCCCGGGGAGCGTCACTGGCACGGCGCCACCCCAGACGCGGCGATGACACATCTCGCACTCAACATCGACGCGAAGACGGATTGGCTGGAAAAGGTGACCGACGACGAATACGCCGGTCTGTAGGCCCCCTGCCGACAGCCAGCAGGGCATAACGGCGGCGGCGATCTACCAGCCGCAGCGGCGACCCTGGTTTTGCTCCTCTAGCCACACGGCAAGCGGCGCAAAATAGTCGAGGATTGCCGACGCGTCCATTTGGCGCGTGCCCGTCATCGCCTCCAGGGCGTCTGGCCACGGCCGACTGGCCCCCATCTCCAGCATCACCTGCAGTCGTCTACCGGCCTCGGCGCTCTCAAAAATCGAGCACCGGTGCAAAGGGCCTGTGTATCCGGCCACGCCACACAACGCGCGATGGAACTGGAACTGGAGCACGTGGGCAAGAAAGTATCGCGTGTATGGGGTATTCGCCGGCACGTGATATTTCGCGCCCGGGTCAAAATGCTCATCGTCGTCGCGCGGCACCGGCGGTTTGATCCCCTGATACTCCTGACGCAGGCTCCACCACGCCGAGGTGTACTCGCTCGGCTGGATATCCCCGGAAAAGACCTGCCAACGCCATTGATCGACCAGAAGCCCAAACGGAAGAAACGCGATTTTGTCGAGCGCCTGACGCATCAACAGTGCGACGTCGTTCTCCGCGGATGGCGCCTCTGCCGCCCCGAGGAGCCCGACCCGCACCAGATATTCGGGTGTAATCGATAGCGCGATCGTGTCGCCGATGCCCTCGTGGAATCCGTCGTTGGCGCTGGTGCGAAACAACGGGTCTTGTCCACGATACGCCCGCTGGTAGTAGTTGTGTCCTAGCTCGTGGTGAATCGTGACGAAATCTTCATCGTTGACGCCGATACACATCTTGATTCGCACGTCAGCGTCAAAGTCTACGTGCCAGGCGCTGGCATGACAGACCACTTCCCGGTCCGCGGGATTCACAAACAGCGAACGGTCCCAAAACGAGGAGGGCAGCGGAGCAAACCCGAGCGAGCTAAAAAATCGCTCGCCGTATCGAACCATCTCGACGGGGTCGACATCGGCGCGCTCGAGCTGCCGGGTCACATTGAGCGGGCGCGCCCGCCCTTGAGGTGCCACGATGTCCGTAATGTTTGCCCAGCTCTGGCTCCACATGTTGCCAAGTAGATGCGCCGGGATTGGTCCATCCTCCGGGACGATCGCGGTGCCGTATTCCACACCGAGTTCGGCCCGTACGTGACAGTGCAGGGCGTCGTAGAGTGGCCGCACCTGACCCCAGAGCCGCTCCAGCTCTGCCGTAAATTCGTTCGGCGGCATGTCATAGCCCGACCGCCACATATCTCCTGTATTCGCGAACCCTAGCTCCCGGGCACCGGCGTTTGAGAGCTCGACAAAACGTTCATAGAGCGGACGCATCGGTGGCGCGACCTCTCGCCAGCCCATCCAGACCTCTAACAACGCGTCGGTGTCCCGCTCCTCGGCGAACATGCGCTCCATCGTGGGCAGATCGAGACAGGCCGCGTCAGCGCCCGGGCCGTCCGGACAGTATTCGCCCTGTCCATACAGACTCTCCATCTCGGCCATGATCTGAGAGAGTTCCGATTGCTGGTCCGGGTCGCTGGGGGCCACGGCCGCCAACGATGTCTTGAGTAAGGTCAGCTTCCGCGAGAGCTCGTCGGGCAGGTCGAGCGCATCAAAGCGAGCGGCGTCCATGGCCAGCTCGGTCGTGGCGGCCATCACGGCCGCATTCGCGCTCGCCGCCATCTGGGTCGTGTCGGCTGTGATGTGAGTGTTCTGCACCCAGGCCGCCCGCTCGGAATCGATCCACAGTCGAAGCAAACGGGTTTCCGCGCCCTCGCGGTCGGTATCGCCCTCGAGAAAAAGACGCACGTCGTCAACGGTGGGTGGAGGCGGCGGCACGCACGCCTCGAGCGCAACGGCGACCCCAACCGCCGTGACTACTCGGAGTACGCACGCGAGTGAGTCTGACAAAGGTTCCAGCGGACTTGCGAGACGGGCGCCCCCCCCCGCCGGCACCATGCGGCTAGCCAACAGACTGTCCATAATTTCGCACTGACGCATCATGCGGGCGGCGGCACCGCTCTACTCGTCGAACGCCGCGCAGCGTCAACGACGGCTCACCCGCGCTACGCGGATGCGGGCAACCACGTCGTGACGACGGAGTCCGTGCGGATGATGGTATCGGCGCGGTCAGAACCTGTCGAGACGATTGCGACGGGGACGCCCGTCAACTCTTCCAGCCGGGCAACATACCGTTGCGCAGCCGAAGGGAGCGCGTCAAAGGATCGCACACCGGCGGTCGGCGCCGACCAACCCGGCCATGTTTCGTATTCTGGCTGACAGCGTGCCAGGACTGCAGGATCCGCAGGCATCTTCGTCGTCCGCTGATCTCCACACCGGTAGCCGACACACACATTGACCTCGTCCACGCTGTCGAGCACGTCCAGTTTTGTGAGGGCAAGGGCGTCCAACCCGTTGATACGCGCGGCGTAGCGAGCCACGACCGCATCGAACCAGCCGCACCGCCGCGGTCGACCGGTAGACGCGCCATACTCCTGTCCGCTCTCGCGCAAGGTATTACCCGCGTCCCCGTTGAGCTCGGTCGGCAGCGGCCCCTCTCCGACGCGCGTCGTATAGGCCTTGACGATGCCCAACACACGCCCGATGGCGCTCGGGCCAACGCCCAGCCCGGTACACACTCCACCGATGCTGCCGTTTGACGAACTGACAAACGGGTAGGTCCCATGATCTACATCAAGCATGGTGCCCTGCGCGCCTTCAAACAGCACTCGTTGGTTGGCGCGGATGGCATCGTCGAGATAGCTGGACACATCCGTCACCATCGGTTCGAGTCGGGCCCATACCCGCCCAAGGTCGGCGAGTGCCTCCAGCCAAGACACTGCCCCCCCCCCGCACAGTCGGTTGCGTGCGTCGACATTCGCGCGGAGTGTCTGCGCCAAGGGACCCTCGTCGCTTGTGTCGGCCAAGTCGACGATACGGACCCCGCGGCGAGCGGCCTTGTCTTCATAGGCAGGTCCGATTCCTCGGGAGGTCGTGCCAATCGGTCGACTACCACGCGACTGTTCGGCGACACGCTCGAGATCCCGGTGATACGGCAAGATGACATGCGCGCGATCGCTGATACGCAATCGTCCCTGTGGATCGATGCCCTCCGCGACGAGCTGGTCAAGCTCGGAGAACAGCGCGGTAGGGTCCACGACCACACCGTTCCCAATGAGACAGGTAACATCGGCGTGCAAGATTCCCGACGGCACCAGATGCAGCACGAACTTGCGTCCGCGTGCGTGCACCGTATGCCCAGCGTTGTGTCCGCCCTGATATCGAGCGACGACGGAAAACGCCGGAGCCAGGAGATCGACGATCTTTCCTTTGCCCTCATCGCCCCATTGAGCGCCTATGACCGCGAGATTGTCTGTCGGCATCTTTCGCACAATTCGAACTGTCTATCATAACAGACTCGTCTTTTTCGACCCGTGGCTTTCGCTGCGCCACCCAGCCTCCGGCTGCCCGACCGACTGACGGTTGTCAAGGTGTTTTTGTCGACCGTGTGCACGGCTAGTTTTTCGAATTGACAACCCGCGTGGCCTTCCATATCGTCTGTGTCCGTGACCCCAGAGTGCAGGGCCAGAGGCTGACGCGGCGACCTCTTATGCGGCTTCTCCGCGCCACATCTTTCCGCAACCATCGTCAAACCTAATGGCGTACGTGACTGCTGGGCGGCCTACCCTTGAACGTCGAATCGTCGCCGCGCTGGACGCGACCCCCTCGCGAGTACCCGTAATACTGGGAGGTTGCGGGAGCGGTCGCACGCGACTGCTCAGCGGCATGGCTGACACCATCGGGCATGACCGCACGCAATACGTCGACATCGAACGGGCCGCTTCGACACCCGAGGGCCTCTACGCGGCGCTCACTCGTCGTTCGCCATATGCCGTAAGAGGCGCCGCCGCCGCGGACAACATACACAACGCACGCGGAGCCTTCGATGCCCTTATCGCGTTTCTCCACACGGCTCGCGCGGAGGACGGGCAAGCGGCCGTGTTTCTCATTGACGAGATTCTCGAGCTGCGGATGTTCGAGAGCTTTCCCGGCCTCCGTGGCATCGTACGCGAGACGATGGACGCGATTGCCACCAGTCCGAATCGATTCGTGCTCTCGACACGCTACGTCACCCGCGCCCATCGGTTGCTCCGGGACGCTCCCGAGCGGTTCGACGTGGTGCATGTGTCGCCGCTGACGACGAACGAGGTGTCCGAGACGCTGAGCCACTTCCACCTGGGCCGCGACGACGCCGAGCGCAGCGACATGGCTCGAATGATCCACACCCTGACCGATGGTCGGCCCAGCTATGTCCAGTCGGTCGCCAACGTACTGGCGGTGATGGATGGTGCCAGTCGGGGCGACCCCGTGAGCGCGCTGGCCGCCGCCCTCGCGGTCGATGGCCATCTCTGCCTGGTGTGTCGGTTTTCTTTCGAGCTGCGGTTGCACCGTGCCCGGGGCTATAGCGCACTCAAAGCCATCCTCCACATCCTGGCCGAAGACGAGCCGCTCACCTTGACCCTGATCGCCCAACGACTTGGACGCACTCCGGGGTCGACAAAGGACTACCTTACCTGGCTGGAGGACGTCGACCTCGTCGGTGTGAGGCAAAAGCGCTATTCCTTCGTCGACCCGATGCTTCGACTGTGGGTACGCATTCACTGCCAACCCGCTCCGCCGGCTCAGGCCGATCTGTCACGCGAAGTGCAGGAGTACGCGGTGTCCCGTCTCTCGTATCTCGATACGCCGCCCACGGTGCAAGCGCTGACGCCGGAACCGCCGGCTCGCCCGCACCAAGAGACGGTTCCAGACGCCGAGGAAAAGGCCTGGAGCATTATCGAGATCGATTAGTGCCCCGCCGGCGAGATGAGGGAGCACATTGGGCATGTGTGACCGAAGAGCAACGCCCCACGGGGAGCGTCTCCGGCGGGGAACGCGAGATGCAACTCTGCGACAGTCTGCTAGCTCACGGCATCACCCGCGGCGCCCCTGAGCGTCGACAACGCACGCTCCGCCGCGCGCTGCTCGGCTTCCTTCTTTGTGCGCCCTTCGGCGTGCCCAACCGTCTCGGCACCCACCTGCACCTCGATCTCGAATACTCTGCTATGGTCGGGTCCACGGGCGCCGGCCAGCCGATACACGGGCAGCGGGCGGGCGTGATGTTGCACCCATTCCTGAAGCGAGGACTTGTAATCCGTGACGGCATCGCGCTCAGCCTGCCCGGACCGAATAGCCTCGAGACCCGGTCGAAACTGCGCTTCGATAAACCTATCCGCGGCCTGTATGCCGCCGTCCAAATAGATCGCCGCCACGACGGCTTCGAAGGTATCCGCGAGAAGGGACGGCTTTCGGCGGCCCCCGGTCTTCTCTTCTCCACGCCCCAGCAACAGATAGCGTCCGAGTCCGAGAGCCTCTCCGAGCATGGCGAGAGTCGGGGCGGACACGAGCTTTGCCCGCGCCTTCGACTTCCAGCCTTCGTCATGCTCGGGAAACTCTCGAAAGAGCCGGTCGGCAATGATCAGCCCTAACACGGCGTCGCCAAGAAACTCCAGGGATTCGTTGTCGACGACGCCGCCGCTCGCATCTTCGTGAGCACGCGACCGATGCGTCAGCGCGTGCTCGAGCATGCCCTGGTCGCGAAACCGATACCCAAGCGTCTGCTCCAGCGTGCGAAACTCATCGTGAACCTGGCCAACTCGTGCCGTCACTTCGTCCCGATAGTCGTCAATCAGCCGGGTCGCGGCTTCCGCATCCTCGGCCCGCACGGAGACGCGCACTTCGCCCAGCCCATCCATCGTTACCGGAAAGAGCGCGCGGGGGGCGTCTGAGACGAGCAGCGCCTCAAAGCCGCGGGTCTCCAGGAGCCCTCGCACGACGTTTGCCTCGATATCGGACTGGCTCCGCAATACCACGACCAGGGCAACGCGTTCGGTCATAGACTGCCGCTCGACCGGTTCGACATGTCCGGACCCTCTGACCCCAGCTTCAACAACACCAATGTCATGTCGTCATGTTGGTCGGCGCCGTCCACGAACGCAGTGACATTTGACAAGATCTCCTGTCGAAGCTCGGTGACGCCCAGTTCCGTGTGGCGCTCCATCACGCGACCGAGACGGCCTTCACCAAACAGATCGTCGTCTTCGTTCATCGCCTCGGAAATGCCGTCGGTAAACAGCACGGCGACGTCGCCCTCGCCGACTGTCACGGTCTGCTCTTCTATGAGCGCTTCAAACTGAGACTGAAATCCATCCAAGCCCACGACGAGTCCACTCGGTAACAATTGCTCGGCCCGCTTCTCGGACGATGCACTGCGGACGTAGATGAGCGGGGTGTGTCCTGCGCGCGCACACGTCAAGGTCCCCTCGTCGAGGTCGAGCACCGCGTAGATCATCGTGATGAAGCTACGGCTATCAATGTGAGGCGCGATGATGCGATTGACCTCGACTAATAAGTCTCGCGGCGAGTGGTGCAACCGAGTGAGAGACAAGAGCAGCCCCTTCAGCTCCGCCATGTAGAACGCGGCGGACGTGCCTTTGCCCGACACGTCCGCGACCAGAATCCCGAGCCGCCGTTCGCCCAACTGGATAAAATCGTAGTAGTCGCCGCCGACCTCCCGCGCCGGGACACAAGTGGCGGCCACGGTCACACCGCGAATCATCGGCGGGTCGCCGGGAAGCAGCGACATTTGGATACGACGAGCAATCCGCAGCTCCTCTTCCAGACGCTTCTTCTCGGCAACTTCACTCAACAGGTCTCGCACACTACCTGTCATGGCGTTGAATGATTCCGCCAGCGCGCCGAGCTGATCTTCTGTTTCCACGACGATACGGTGGCCAAAGTTTCCGCGCCGGACGTGCTCGGTTCCAATAAACAACTGGTGCACGGACCCAGTGATCGACCGCGCGAGCGCCAGTCCCATGATGAGCGCCGTGCCTTCGATGATGAGAAAGAGCACGCCTAGACTTGCCAGGACCACGAGAAAGGCCAGTCCAAACGTGGATTGCGCGAGCCGTGTCTGGGGTCCAAATACCTGGTCATAGACAACCTGCGGCGCGACCAGGGTGCCGAGGTTCAGAAAATCTCGCTCGCCAGTGCCCCACACCGTGTGCTCGATCGAGAGGAACCACGGCACCGTGAATGACAACCACGGCGCCGCGCCGACCGGGAAACTCGCCGTCGGCGTCGCGCCGACTTCTTCACCAGCGTCGGTGCCGGTCTCCTGAAGAATCTGCCTCCAGATTTCTCCAGTGATCGGGAGATCGACGATGACCGTGCCGCCATTCTGAGGCAGTGGGCGCGCGGCGCGCGCGACGAGCGCCGTCTCTGACGACAGATCGGTGTCGACGAGACCATCGAATGCGTCGGTCCCCAACCAGGTCACGGACGGCGGGCGCACGCCAGAAAGCACCGCGAGACTGCCGCTGGGATGGCGGGTGGACACCGTCCGTCGGTGACGCGTCAATACATCGTCGGTGTCAACGGGTCCCCGGGCCATCTCAGCGGCGACCGCATCGGCGACCACACCGGCCTCAGCGATCAATCCCTCGACGTTTCTCGCAATCAGATAAGAGCTGCCGGTCAGCATCGCCAGCAAACCAACAAGTGCAAAGAAGACTCCGATGAGAATTACTGGAATCAGCCCGATAAATACATAGGAGAGGACAAGTTTCCGCCGTACCCGCCACAGCAAGCGACGTCGCAGTCTACTCACCAAAACGAACATGATGAACCCAAGGCACAACGTGACCACAAGCGTGGCCAGGCCGTCGACGAAAGAGACGACGGTCATCAGTCGGAAGTCTTCGCCGGGCAGCCACAGCCCAACCTTCAGCCCGACAGCGGCCGCGAGACCCCACAGTGACCAACGAGAAAAC
>Ga0310123_10000769_pt1 | contig 28186 bp, 23 predicted proteins | sample CB6_AW_1057_MG_FD_203505 | JGI IMG/M metagenome (GOLD analysis project Ga0310123, IMG submission 203505) | Marine microbial communities from Western Arctic Ocean, Canada - CB6_AW_1057 | ecosystem: Environmental > Aquatic > Marine > Oceanic | place: Canada: Western Arctic Ocean | collected... | reverse complement strand
GACGACACACTCAAAAAAAGACTATGCCAGATTCGGAGAACACTGACGTGCCCGCCGCGAAGCCTCTCGGCACATGATATTCGTGTATGCACAGACGTGTCAAGGAGCGGTTACCAACACGTAACGGTTTCGTGAGGGAGCAGCCAGGTCTCGAAACCAGAGTCGCCACCCAACGCGCGTCGAATGAGCATCTTTTCAATCGCCACCAGCACGAGTGCCGCAACACATTTTGGTTTGACCGCGAACCACGACTACCGATCGGTTTGACTGGTCAGACGGTTGCGTTGTCGATTTGTTCGGATCTCACTCGTTTTCGACTTGAATACGGCACGGGTGATTGTCAGGAAGTTTTGCCCGTGATACTCCGTGATGGTGCCGCTCACGCTCCACTGCAATTGCTCGGGCTTGTCACTGAGAATCCGGACGACGCGTTCGAGGTTCAGGTTTTCCAGGCCGACGAAGCTGCGTTTTCCATCGTCGGTCACAAACGTCGTGCGGTCGCCCGCGACCTGGAACTCTCCAACCTGATCATCGATCTTCGTACCCTCGCGAAGAATCTTCAGAGTTTCACCGTCGTTACGCGACAGCGAACTCTCTCCCTCAACGTCACGGGTCGCGGCGTCACCAAAGTCTTGGCCCACGGTCACAGAAACGGCAAGGGCCAAAACAATCGCAGGGAATACGGCTAGGCGGTGCAATCGAGGATTGGCGTTCAGAGTCATGATGAGAGTTCCTGCGAGTGAGCGTGGTGTGTCTGACTTGAAAGTGTAGCTCGCTGTTCATGATCCATTCGGCAGAGACGTAGGGTGTTTTCCGTAGAATGTTGCGTTTCGACATCATGCTGTTTACGATAGACAGGATGCAAAGATTGATGACGGTTGTACCGATCCTATTGGTTGCGGCGCTTTCCGTACCGGTGCGCAGTGAGTCGGTCACCATCAGCGTGAAAAGTGGTCGCGAGTTTACCGGCCAGATCGATGCCCAGACAGACGCCCTGCAGCTTAGGCTGTTGATCGCCCGCGATGGGATGTCCATTTGCCGACCGATCGCTTGGAGCCAAATCGTCGGCGTACGGCAGGCGGAACGCGAATGGACCATCGACGCGTTGCGTTTTACGGTATCGAATCTCTCGTCGACGTGGATCGAGCCCACAACCGCAATCGAAATCGACGCCTACGCAGCCAATTGGGACGCCGATGTCGAAGTTGACGGACTCGTCGTACGGATCACACCGACCGATGCGTCGGGCAAGGCGACAACAGTGCAGGGTACGCTCTATGTGGAATGGATTGCTCCGAGACCGGCGGCGCTGGTCACGCAGAATTATCGTCGGGGACGTGACCTGGGGCCTCGGTTTGTACAGGCCGGGCGCTGGACGCGTCGAGTTACAAACGATCTGACCGGGCCGGAGGGTGTTACGTTTCGATTGCCGTTTCGGGCCAGCCATCCGGAGTTCGACCTCGATCTGGGAGACTTTGGGTTGGTCAACGCACGGCTGGCTGTGCCGGGGCAGGGAGTGCTTAACGCGTCGAATGCCATGGTTTGCGTTCGGCCTTACAGTGTGGTACGCAGTGCCCGAGAGCGATCGGGCGGCACTCGTTTCTTTCCGATCGAGCGCACGGGCCGTGCTGATTGAATCTTATAGTGCGACTCGCTCTAATCTGGTTTTCTCAGCGCCAAGCTGTGCAAGATGAGCACGGACCCGATCGATATCATACACCAGCCGGACCATTCGGGCGGCTCGACAACGTGTTGTGGTATGGGGCTATTGGTCGACTCGGCTGCTTCGAGGACCGCGGCTTGTGCCGAATCTTCACTGACCATCCGCTTGGCAAGAATCAGTGTGGCCTTATCGTTGAGCACGTAGCGATCAACCACTCGAAACTGAATGCCCAGCAGCAACACCAGCACACCAAACATGAAGAACTGGTTGCGATTTATATCCATTGCGAAAAATCTTTCTCCGAGGCGTATCGTGTCGAGTGCGCAGGCCGCTGTAATCCTTATCGAACCCGGAGGCCCGTCACTTCACCAGGACCACCGGTTGTGACGGTTGTGCTACTTCGGCCCTACTCACCGGAAACGGAAAGCGGGCTGAGGATGCCTATCATAAGGGCCAACTACGACCGGTCGTCGAGGGCCTCTCTGGCGACGGCGACCACCTGCTCGACCGTGACACCAAGCTCTCGAAACACAACGGTGGCCGGCGCCGAGGCACCAAATCGCTCAAGGCCGACGAATCGACCAGCCAAGCCAAGGTACTTATCCCAGCATTGTCGGATACCCGCCTCGACCGCGACCCGAGCGGTGAGGCCGGGCGGCAACACCTCGTCGCGATAAGCCGCATCTTGCTCATCGAACAATTCGAAACAGGGCATGCTTACGACGCGCGAGCGAACGCCTTCGGCGGTCAATTGGTCGTGAGCGGCGACGGCCAGTGACAGCTCGCTGCCGGCTGCCAACAGCACAACGTCGGGCATGCCGCCGGCCACGTCGGCCAGCACATATCCGCCGCGAGCCACGCCGGTCGCCGGCGCATATTTATCGCGATCAAGCGTCGGGACGTTCTGTCGTGTGAGCACGAGAGCGGACGGTCGGTCTCGAAATTGCATCGCTGCTCGCCACGCCTCGGATACTTCGTTCGCGTCACCGGGTCGCAGCACGGCCAAGCCAGGAATCGCTCGGCAAGCGGCCAACTGTTCGACCGGCTGGTGGGTCGGACCGTCTTCGCCCACACCGATTGAGTCGTGGGTGAAGACGAATAACGAAGGCAGTTGCATCAGGGACGCCAGCCGCATCGACGGACGCATGTAGTCACTGAAAACGAAAAACGTTCCGCCGTAGGAACGCAGGTGCGAAAGGGCCATGCCGTTGACAACGGCGGCCATCGCATGTTCGCGAACGCCGAAGTGCAGATTGCGGCCGGCATAGTTGTCGGACTGAAAGTGACCGGTGTCCTCGAACGTAAGCATGGTGTTGGTCGACGGCGCGAGATCGGCCGAGCCACCGAGCAACCACGGAACCCGCTTGGCAATTGCGTTGAGCACCGCGCCGCCCGATTTTCGCGTGGCCATCCCTTTGGCATCCGCTTCGAACACCGGCAAGTCGGCATCCCAATCTTCGGGCAGATCGCATTGCCACATCAATTCCAAATCGGCCGCCAAATCGGAATGTTTTTCGCTGTAGGCATCGAAGAGCGTCTGCCAAGCCTGACGGGCCTGCCGTCCTCGCTGGCCGATGCCCTGCTCGAAGTGTTCGCGGACACCGTCGGGCACGCGGAACTTTTCGTCGCGAGGCCATCCGTATGCTTCTTTGGCCAGTTGCACTTCGTCCTCTCCGAGCGGCGCGCCATGGGCGGCGGCTGTGCCTTGTTTGTTCGGTGCACCAAAGCCGATCTGGCTGGAGACGATGATCAATGTTGGAGCTGACTCTTCTTCGGCAAACGACCGAAACGACCTGCGCAGTGCGTCGAGATCGTTTGCGTCCTCGACCCGTTGGACGTGCCAGCCGAACCCGGCAAAACGCGTGGCGACGTCCTCGCTAAAGGCCAAATCGGTCGCGCCTTCGATCGTGATGCGATTGTTGTCGAAGATCCAACAGAGGTTGGAAAGTTTGAGGTGGCCAGCCAACGAGGCCGCCTCGCAACTGAGGCCCTCCATCAGATCGCCGTCGCTGCAGATCGCGTAGATGTTGTAATCGAACAGCTCGAAATCGGGACGATTGTAGCGGCTGGTCAGCCAACGTTGGGCGATGGCCATGCCGACACTGTTGCCACAACCTTGACCGAGTGGGCCGGTCGTTGTCTCGACACCGGCCGTGTGACCGTACTCGGGATGGCCGGGCGTCAGGCTGTTCCACTGACGAAAGTTCTTCACCTCGTCGAGTGAAACGGCCAACTCGTCGGTCGGTTGGCCCGAGGGGTCGGACTTGCGCACGCCCGCCAGGTGAATCAATGCGTAGAGCAGCATCGACGCGTGGCCACAGGAGAGGACGAACCGATCGCGGCCGGGCCAAAGTGGATCGCACGGGTCGTAGTTGAGCACATCGTTCCAGAGCGTGTAGGCGACCGGCGCCAGGGCCATCGGCGTGCCAGGGTGGCCGCTATTGGCTGCCTGAACCGCATCCATTGACAGGGTGCGGATCGTGTCGATGGTCGTTTGCTCGATTTCCGTCATGGTGGTGGGCATCTGGGGTGTGTCGGTTATCAGTTGTTGGTTGCGGGAGGAATATAATCCGCTGAGTCTACGTGTGCGCTGGGCGGATGTCAGCCCCCGGCGGATCGGTTTCTTGTCGTCTGGCGTCTCTCGCGGATGAGTCTTTCGGCGAGCCGCTTTGTTTGAAAACTTCGTCCATTTCAAACGCGCCTTATAGGGGGCCCCCGGTGGTGTTTGATTAGGCGCATCTTCTCGAATAGTCGAACAGTTTCAGAGTTCAGGTGTCAGGAAACAGGGTTCAGAGCGGCGCGCAACTCACCGCCGAGACAGCAACCCGCGACGAGCTATCTACTCGCTACTCGCTACTAAATTATCAAAGACCGTACTACGATGAACAGCGCATCGCTGTGAACAAATGTATATATTTGCGACAAAATGTCAAGGCACGTTTTTGGACACCCCATAATGAAGGGGGAAGGCTTAGTGTGGAATGGGGGATGTGGAAATCCGAATGTCGCCCCTTTTCGCCGGAGAAGGCTCGTCTCTTGTCTTGACATCCGTTACCGTATATGGTAATGTTTATGGACGGGCAAGATTCGGCGGGGCAACTACGTACTCGTCACATGGATCGGAGATCACTCGCCACGACATGTTCACGTTTACCAAGATGGAAAATTTGTCGTGAAGTGGGACCTTGAAAACAATGTTGCCATGCGAGGGCAAGCAAACCGTCGCATCGTGAAGCTGATTGCCGAGTTGGAACAAGAGGGCCGACTGTAAAGATCAAAACTATGAAGATCAAAAAAGTCTTACCGAATAACCGAAAGAAGTCCTTCGAAGTAGTGACCTACAGTAGAAGTTATCTGTTTCCGTTTGCCAAGTTGGAAGTTCCGCCGTCGCGAGAGAATCCAATTGCAAGGGTCTACGTGGATAAGGAATTGGATAAGGAAGCGTTCACTTACGAACTCGAATCAGGAGATGAGGGCACCGTACACATGGACCATGTGCTTGAATACAATTGCGACCCTCGGTACATGCGAGACCAGGTGCTCTACAGACTTACGTTGGCGGCCCAGGATTGCGTCGAGAGTAGTTCGCTAAGCAAAAGAGAGCTCATTCGCAGGCTGGGTACTTCTGCCGCTCAATTCTATCGCCTGCTCGACCAGACGAATTACAAGAAATCAATCGACCAACTGATGGCCTTGCTTCATGTTCTCGATTGCGACGTTGACCTCGTGGTGAAAAAGAAGCGTATCCGCGAGGTCATCTAGCATCAATGTGGCCTTAGCGCCTCGACTCCATCTGAGTTATCTGCGTCCATCCGCGGTTCTCATTCCTCGGTCCCAAGCGGAGGTTGGGATCCCGATTAAACACTTGACCCCCCCGACCGAACGGATATAAGTAGGGGTGGATGTCCATGCACTCGCATTGGGGGCGGCCATCGTGGCTAAAACTTGGGACAAGCCGAACACACCACATAAAGGTTGGTGTTGCACAAGAGGGCCGGGGTGGTTGCGCGACACGGGGACAAAGTTCTCATGGCCTGGCGGCGGATCAAACGGCCTGCCCCAGTGCTAGCATTTGATATAGACTGCCGTCTTTACCCATCTGTTCACCCAAACTATCGCGAGGGAAAGTTGGGATTTACCGAATTCCTTGAAAACCTTACACCAATGGTCGATTTGGCGCGAATCCTGGCAGGATTGGGCCTCATCACCGTGCTTCTGGCGATTCTGAAACGTAACGCGGAACGCCGCTGCTGGCGGAGTTTTAAGGTGCGGGTGGATGATTGGATCGGCCGTCTTCGTGAGAGCGAGAATCGTCATCCTCGCGAGCTTGACGACAACGAGTGGAGGGCGGAGTGCGAGCGAATGCTAACGGATTCCAAGTTCTCGCCCCTCGAAATCAACCAAATCCTGGTGCGAGTCGCACGGACATGAGGACGTGCCGGTCTGGTATTTTGCCAGTTGTTCCGCAGTTTTGCCTGCTTGGTAGTTTAAAAAGTGCTCTAGACACTTCGGTCATCGTGGCAAAGGGAATCGCCGCGGACAAGTTCTTTGAATAACGGATTGAAGACATGACGAATTCTGCCACACAAACGACCGAAGAACGTCTCGCAAAGCAGCGCAACAACAATTTGGAAGAGAGTCTGATTGCCAAGCGAACGCGCTACATTTCGTTGGCCGTTCTGTTTATCGTATTGGCGGTGGGGATAACCGTCGCTGGATTCCGGATGATTGCCTTGGCTGCACTTGTTCTGGGGCTGATTTGTCTATCCCAGTACTTCGATGCCAACGGTAATCTACACGAGGTTCGGCGCAGATCCACACGAACACTCGTACGCGATTTCTCCGTATTGCGCCGACTTGAAGGCACCACGCCTTCAACGTCGCAGTCAGCGTCTCACTAAGCGATTCCCCGGGCTGTCATATTTCGGCCCTTCAGGCCGATGATGGTTCGTGCCTTTGGGCCAGCCGGGGCGTCCCGGCGAGTCGTAGACTCGCGGCTACTCACAACCGGCAACTTGCTTACGAAGCGCGGTTTGGAGGTTTTCGCATGGTTCATCTTGTGAGTGGCCCTCTGCAGACCGAGCGGCAGGGAGACGGGCGCCGCCGTCTCCTTCGGGACCTTGTCGTCGAGGTCGATGGGCTGCAAATCACAATACCCGCTGGGACCTTGACCGATTTCAGTTCGATACCGTGGTACGGTCGAATCCTTGTTCGTTGGTCGAAAGTTGACATCGCGGGCGTGGTCCATGACTGGCTTTACCAGACCGCTTTCACTTCAAGGGCGCGGGCTGACAAGATCTGGCGGCTCGTAGCGGTCGCAGGCGACCATCATGCCAACGCGTTCCAGGCATGGGTCGGATGGCTTGCACTGCGCGTGGGTGGCTGCTGAGCCTGGCACCGCCTCCGCTGGTTAACCGTGATAAACCACGGGGCCATCAACCACGGAGCCGTCGCCGTAGGCTCCGATCCCGGCACCCAACGGCGGTGCTACCCGGTCCCTGGTTGCTGGACGCTGGCTTCTGTATAGTAGCGGGATCATGAAATGTCCATTTTGTCGCACGGATAACGATCGGGTGATCGACTCGCGGGCCAGCGATGATGGATTTGCCATCCGCCGGCGTCGCGAATGTTCGAACTGCCGCCGCCGCTATACGACTTACGAACGGTTGGAAGAGATCAACATGAAGGTCGTCAAGAAGGATGGTGGCCGGGTTCCGTTCGATCGCGAGAAAATCAAGCACGGTTTGGAGCGGGCCTGCTGGAAGCGGCCGGTCACCGACATGCAGATCGAGGATGTTGTCACGGCGATCGAGAACGATATCTATTCGACGTTTGAAGCCGAAGTCGACAGTCGCCAACTGGGCGAGCTGGTGATGCAACACCTGCGGGACTTAGACGAGGTAGCGTTCGTGCGGTTTGCCAGCGTCTATCGCGAGTTCAAGGATGTGACCGACTTCGTCAACGAATTGCAGCCGATGCTGGCCGAAAAGAATCGGCGGCCAAAGTGAAATCCAGGAAGCAGGGGGTGGCGGGGAAGGAGCTTCCGGCGATGGCCCCGAGATTTGAGCCTACGCCATCGGGGCCGTCGCTTAGGCTCCGACCCCGCCGCCCGCCGAAATCCGCATTCGTTTTACTCTCGTCGGGCGACGACGAATTGGCACATCTGTTCGAGCACGCCGCGTGCCCGGCTGGCCGGTAGGACCGTGAGGCACTCGATGGCCTGCTGGACGAATTCATCCGCCTGGCGGCGGGCGTAGTCGATCGATCCGCTTGATTCGAGTCGACGAAGCAGGGCCGTGGAGTGGCCGCCGTTCTCTTGGCCCAAAAGTAGTCCCGGAAGCTCTTCGCGCTCGGCTGGGGTTGCCTGCGAGAGAAGATGAATCAAGGGAAGCGTCATTTTGCGTTTTTCCAGGTCGGTTCCGAGCGACTTGCCGGTGGTCGCCTCGTCGCCGAGCAGGTCGAGCAGATCGTCGGCGATTTGAAAGGCGATGCCCAGGTTGCGGCCGAACTGGCAAAGTGCATCCTCGACCGTGGAATCGGCGCCCGCGAAATGGGCGCCGAGCCGGCAACAGCAAGCACACAGCTCGGCGGTCTTGGCCCGAATGATGTCGAAGTATTCCTCTTCGGTCAGCTCGAGGTTGCCGCTGCTGCCGGTCTGTCGCAGCTCGCCCTCGCAAACGATATTGGTCGAGCGCCCGATGGTGCGGCAGGCATAGGTGCTGCCGGTGGTGCTGGCCAGATAGAAGGCATGGGTAAAAAGAAAATCGCCCAGCAGCACGCTCTTCTCGTTATTCCAGCGGGCGTTTACGGTGTCGACATGACGGCGGATGGTGGCTTCGTCAAGGATGTCATCGTGTACGAGCGTTGCCGTGTGGATCATTTCGACCACGGCCGAGAGGATGATATGCGACGGGGCCAGGTCTCCGCAGGCCCGGCCGGCGAGCAGCACGAGGGCAGGGCGGAGGCGTTTGCCGCCGAGGCGCACTCCGTAGCGGACCAACTCGTCGACCGTCGGGTGCTCGCTGCGGAGTTCACGCTGCAAGAGGTCTTCGACCTGGACGAGTTCGTCCTGGACGGGAGCGTAGATGGCCGACAGGATATCGGCTGCAACGTCGTCTTCGTTCGCGAGGTGGCTCATCGATTCCCTTCTTTGTCCGGCTGCGACGTACGTTGAAAGTGACCGCTACGGCCGCCCGACTTTTCCTCGAGTTGGATGGCCTCGATCACCATTCGACGGTCGATCGATTTGCACATGTCATAGATGGTGAGCGCCGCGACACTGACCGCGGTCAACGCTTCCATTTCGACGCCGGTGCGGGCGGTAACGGCGGTTCGGGCCTCGATGGCGATGACGGTTTCTTCGGGAAACGTAAAGCAGATCTCAACAGAATTGAGCGGCAACGGATGGCAAAGCGGGATCAACTGGGCGGTTTGTTTCGCGGCCATGATGCCGGCCAGGCGGGCGACTTCCAGGACGTCGCCCTTGGGCGCATCGTGATCGCGGATGCGGGTCCGTGTGTCGGCGCTGAGGCGAACACGTCCGCTGGCGATGGCCGTACGTAGGGTGACGCTCTTGTCGCCGACATCGACCATCCGGCTGGCCCCCGACTCGTCAAAGTGGCTTGAATCGCCCATCGCACTGCGTAATTACTTTGGTGCCAAAGAATTAAAGCCCCCATTCTATGCCCGACAGGGCGTCCGTCGAGAGGGCAAATGGGCTCAGACCGGATGGTTTTGTAGTAGGCCCTGTAGGGAACGCCCTCTGTGGCGTTCCGCACCGCGGGTACACGCGTGGAACACCACGGAGGACGTTCCCTACAGTGAAGGAGCGCCGCGCAATAAAAAACCGCCGTGGGGGTCATCCACGACGGTTTTGATATGTATCCGGCGAATTGGGTATCTGGCACGTGTCGTGTGTCAGACAAGTTCTTTTTTAGCGCCAATGAGCGTTCGCAGTCGCTCGGCCAGCAGGGCGGCATCGAACGGTTTTTTGAACGTCTCATTGATGGCAGAGCGATCGAAGCTGGCGTTGCTGCCGTCATCGGGCAACAGGGCGATCAGAATCGTTTCCGAGAAATCAGTGTTTCGTCGGAGATTCTGACAAATTTGCAACGCTTCGATCTGTCCAATCGAGAAGTCGACAATGATGCAGTCCGGATGAAAACTTTCGGACTGAATGCCGGCCTCAAAGCCACTGGCCGCGACGCCCGTCTTAAAGGACCTTTCCGCAGGCAGCTCTCGTCTGAGGTTCTCGATGAGAACCTGGTCTTGGGCGACGATGAGCACTTTGGCCATCGCCTCGTCTTCCAGGTCTCCCAAGGGCATTCCATGCTCCTTAAGAAACTTAATCAAGTATTCCCGCGGAATGCGACGGTCCTGGGAGCCAGGGATGCGGTATCCCTTGAGACGTCCCGAGTCGAACCATTTGCTTACGGTGCGGGGGGCCACTTTACAGATCTTTGCGACCTGACCGGTAGTGAAAACCTTCATTACGGCTCTCCAATTTCACTCTCGCTAGGTGTTCGTTCTAGTTCCGCTCGCGAACATGAGTCCGCGTCGCAGAACGTAAACGCCCCTTGCTGGTGGACAGACGGGCCTGGCGTCTGGTCCTTCGCGCCGACTGGTGGATCGGGCCGGACTGTCCACTAACAATTGGGTCGGGGCCTTCCGTTGTCACTGCTAAAGGTGGCTTTGGTTCAGTTCCCTCTGATCCGCGCCTCAAAAAACTCATCGGCAAGTCGGGCATTCGGAAGTTGGCGAAAATTCGTAAAATGGAGAGACCGCGGTGCGATCGATCCAATCCGCCCATTCCAAAAGAGGTACGGCTTGCACGTTTCGGCGAACATCTTGTGGCAGGGTTGCGCGCGGCGGGGTGGCGTGTCGCAACTCGTGAGAGTTGGCAGCACACCATTTTGCGAAATGGTTCGCGAGCGGCAGGCCCCCCTGCAGATCGCTCGACCGCTGTCCGAAGCCCCCGAAGAGGCACACCAGCTGCGGCCGAACAATCCTTCCGAAAGTTAGTTTCGAGTCATAACCACCTGTGACTTTAGAAACTTTCACCAGTCGTAATGGCCAGAATGGTCGCACCGCACTTAACGAACCTACCGGAGTGTGGTATCTGACAGGTCGTATCGATCAAAACTGCCGCTGCGCAAGGCGTTAACGTCGCCAGTTAAGACGGTTCTATCGATCGTGGTGGCCAGAGAGCGACGGGGAAAAAACTCGGAATTTGGCGCCGTAACTTGTTGTGCCGAACGGCGAAGCAACCGGTGAAGAGGAGAGTTACGTCGGTTATGCCGGCAAAGTATGCCAGCACTTGTTGACCGGGCGGAGAGCAGAGGGCAGAGAGCGCAGAGGGCAGAGCCCAGTGCTCGTGGCTAGGCTGCTTGCGTGTCGTCGTCCCCGGCCTTCGCCTCTTCCGACTGAAACGCCGATTCTCGGATATGACCGTCTTCACTAACGTCCTCGAAGCGGACGGAGACCCGTTTTGACACGCCTGACTCCTGCATGGTAACGCCATAGAGTGTGTCGGCTGCGGTCATGGTTTTCTTGGAGTGGGTGACCACCAGAAATTGCGTCGAGGAGAGGAATTCAGTGATAACACTGATGAATCGTTCGATGTTGGCCTCGTCCAAGGCAGCATCGACTTCGTCGAGTACGCAGAATGGGCTGGGACGACTGCGAAAGATAGACAACAAAAGGGCCACGCAGGTCAGCGTTTTTTCGCCGCCCGAGAGCAGCGAGATACTGCGTGGTTCCTTTCCAGGCGGTCGAGCTACGATATCGAGGCCACATTCGAGAACGTCGACGTTCTCGGCATCGTCGAGGATGATATCGGCATGTCCGCCGCCGAAGAGCTTTCGGAAAAGTTCCTGAAAATGGCCGCGTATGGTGTCGAGTGTCTCGGCAAACATCCGGCGGCTATCGGCATTGATGCGGCCGATGATTTGTTCAAGTGAGTTTTTGGCCTTAGTCAGGTCTTCGAATTGCGTGGAGAGCGAATCGAACCGTACCTCAAGTCCTTCCAGCTCGCCTAGTGCCTCCAAGTTGACGTTGCCGATGTTGTTAATTTTTCGTCGCAGTTCGGCGATCTCGTTTTCCGCTTCTTCTCGCCGGTGAAGTTCCTCGGACGTTTCCTGAGCGTCGTGCTGGCGCTCGAACAGTTGGCGAATGTCGATCTGGTAGTCATCTTGAAGCCGCTGGGCGAGTGTGTCTCGCTGGTGGTGCCATTGGCTAGCGGCGAGTTCCTTTTCGTGGACCGCCTTTTCCCCACCGCGAAGTTGCTCCCGGATTTCCTGTGCCTGCGACAAAATATCGTTGCGCTGCGTGCGCATTGTCTCGCGACGATTGACCAAGGCGACCGCCTCCTTGGCAAGTTGTTCTTTCCGGAGGTAAAGCTCGGCGACTTCAGACTCGGCCGACAAAATATTGCGGCGAGACTGTTCCAGACGGGCCAAACAGTCGGCTAATTGCGAACGACTCTCCTCAAGCGCTCCGCTGCGTTCTTCCTGGTCGAGCTGCAATTGTCGCCACTGGCTGCGAAAGCTGCCCAGGCGTTGTTCTTGGGTGGCCAATTCGATCTGAAGCGAGGTGGTTTGCTGCTGTCGGGTCGATCGGTCGGCGTCGAGTGTTTCGAGTTCGGCCGCATCTTGCTCGATCTGTCGGGCGAGATCGGCCAACTGCGATTCGGTGTCGGTCAGCTGCTGCTGGGACTGGCCGATCTCTTGCGCCGCACGACCGCTCTGGGCAGCGGCCGCTCGCGATTCGTCTTCCAGCGTGCGGCGCTGCTGTGTGAGCTGTTCGAGCCGATCCTCGCTCGAAGCGGTCTTTAACCGTTGCTCGGCCAGGACACCGGACAAACGTTCGTGCTGAGCCGAGTGCTGTTGGACTTGCTGCTCGGCCTGGCCAATCTGCTCCTCAAGTTGGCCGACGAAGGCTTCGCGTGAGGAAATATCCGTGGCCAGTTCTTCGATTTGCTGTCGTAGCGCGCGCAGCTCGCTACGGCGGGAGATGAGCCCGGTGGAGGATTGTTTTGGCCCGACCAGGACCGTTCCGTCGGGTGAGACCCGTTGGCCGGAAAGCGTGACAAAGGTCAGGCCGCGGCCGTTTGATTCGGAGAGGGTCAAAGCGTGTCCGAGAGTTTCCACGATCCATACACGGCTGAGCAGTCGACGGACGAGCGGCACAAACTCGGCGGTTGTTTCCACCACTTTGTCCGCCCGGCTGACAACGCCCGGCTGTCCCTCCAAATCGATACGGTCGACTGGACTGGCGGGCAGAGGTACATCGGTCCGCAAGAAACCAACACGACCGTCGAATTGCGTCGATTCGTCGGCGAGATGATCGATCAGGTCACGGCCAGGCGCGATCACCAAGTACTGGGTGCGGTCGCCGAGCGCCGCCTCGATGAGCGGCGCCGTTTCGACATTGACATGAAGCAGATCGGCGACAAGCCCACGGACCTGGCGGAAAGGACCTTGGCCACTGGATTGCTGCGTTTTAACCAGGACCTGCTTTACCCCGGCGCTGAGTCCTTCCAAACGCCGCTCAAGTTCTTCCAGGACTTCGCTACGTTGCAGAGCCCCGGTGTGGCGGCCTTGCAGTTGGGCTACCTCTTTCTGGTGACGCGAAAGGTCGCGGCGCAGTTGAGCTAGCTCCGCTTGGCTTCCGTGGAGACAAGCCGTGCATCGCTCGTATTCGTTTTCCAGCTTCTCTTGTTCGCTACGAGACTGCTCCGATTGGCTTTCGAGCGTTTTTTGTCGCAGTGCCAACTCACTTAACTGCTTTTCACATCGCTTTTGTGCCGCCGAGGCACTTGCCTGCTGCGACTGGAGTGCGCTGATCCGGTTGCCGAGTTCGCTGGCCGTCCGCATCTGGTCTATATGCGCCGTGCGGCGGGTTTCACTCGAAGGCCGCAGTTCCGCCAAGCGGTCGGTTATCTGCTTCAAGTCTGCTTGCTCGCGATCGAGATCACTGGAAACATCGGAGTGCTCCCTCTCCGCCTTTTCCAAGGCCGTCGATGTTTCGCGCAGTTGCTGCTCAAGATCGCCCGCACGAACTTGCATGGCCGCCAACTGGCGCCGGTGTCGCTCGCTTTCACCTTCCAGATCGCCACTGCGAGTCTGTTCGTGTTCGATCGTTGCTTCGGTGGTCGCAATGCGTTCTCTCTGTTGGGCGTTGCGGGCCTCGATCGCACGGATTGCCTCATCGTGTTTGGAGATTTCGGTTTCTAAGCCGAGCGACTTGGCCTCGATCGCCTCCAGCCCGGCATGCGCTTCATCTCGTTGGCATCGGAGCGATTGCAAAGCCTTTTCGAACGTATCGATATGGTCGGTCAGTGCCCGCCAGTCGGCCATCCCGACCTGAGTGCGTAGTTCCTGCAAACGGTCTGTATGTTCCTTGTATCGTCGAGCCTTCGTGGCTTGAGAACGGATCGTACGCAGCCGGTTTTCCACTTCGTCTACGATGTCGGACAGACGGAGCATATTCTGCTCGACACGTTCGAGGCGGCGGCTGGCTTCAATTTTCTTAGCCTTAAATCGACTGATGCCCGCCGCCTCTTCGAAGATAGCGCGGCGGTCCTTGGGCGAGGATTGCAGCATAACGTCGACCTTGCCCTGCTCGATGATGCTGTAAGCGTCGGTGGCAATACCCGTACCGGCAAACAGGTCGCGAATGTCGCGAAGCCGGCAGGGTTGGTGATTGATCAGATATTCACCTTCACCGCTCCGGTAAATGCGGCGGGTCACGTGGACTTCGGGCGTATCGATGCGGAGCAGCGCGTTCGAATTATCGAACGTGAGCGTGGTCTCGGCCGTATTGAGCTCGCGACGGCTTGCCGAGCCGTTAAAGATGACGTCGACCATTTCCTTGCCGCGAAGACTTTTTACGCTTTGCGCCCCCAGAACCCATTTCATCGCGTCGACGATGTTCGACTTGCCGGACCCGTTCGGTCCGACGATGACGGTCACGCCCGGCGGAAACTCGAAGAGGGTTTTGTCGGCAAAGCTTTTGAAACCGACAAGTTCGAGGGCCTTGAGCATGATGGACGAAGACGAAAAGCAGAAATGTGGACGTGAGCCGAATCGTACGCGATGCACGACAACCCGATTGAACGGCCAGCACCCCGGCTGCTTCAGACAGATAACAGCTAAGGGTGTTGGAAAGTCGCTCCGGAAAGCAGCCGGGGTGCTAACTACTGGGAAACGCGGTATTCTAACAGACCCGACTTTGAGAAGCAGGGCAGCCGAGCCTCGATCTAGGCAATTTGCGTGGAATTTCGCTTGTTTTCGACCGTTTTGCCCTCAGTTTTGGGTTCTCGTTTCCAGCGGAAAACAGATCGGGCAGCGGACTGGGCACATGGAACCGTTTGGCGGCGGCCCTTTCCTCTGTGGCGGCACTGTCCGGCCCGTCGCTTTCGGTCGTTTCGCGCTCGAAACGACGGCCCCCTTCCGGGAGCGCATCGACACGGAGCCGACCTGGCAGACAACCGGCCTGCTTCGCTTCTTGCAAAGCCTGAACGACATCCGGGTACGATCCGCCCAGCTCGACGATCGCACGGATCACGTCTTCAACGTTCGAGGAGACGACTCGGCTCTGGTCGGGCTGGCTCGGCGCGAAGCGGCTAACGGTCACTTGGTTGCCTGTTTGAGCGTGAACGAGAATGAATTTACCAGCGTCCACGGTCATTGGCAGCCTGAACCGCTGGTCGAGACCGAACAACACGATCTCCGGTCGGTAGCTCCGCGTGAGGTGGATCATCGGCCGGCCGGAAACGTCGATGCGGTGAAAACTAAATTGGTTGCCCAAGTTTTCTCCTTGGGTTATCGGATCGCGCGTGTTCATTGCCCACAACGCGCGGAAGGCGCCGTATTGGGTTTCCGCACTGTCGGACGACAAGAGCTCGCGTAGCGCCCCTTGGGAGATGACATTGTCCATGGCGCTCAAGGCGGCCAACGCGTGGACACGAAACGCGGGCTCATGACGTGCGGCCACGGCCAATGGCGATGCAGCATCGGCGTCGTCAAGATAGGCGAGGGCTTCGGCAGCGTAAAAACGGACCTCCGGGTCACTGGACTGCATGCCACGCCGGAGGATCTCGACGGCGTCAAGTCCGATGGCTTCCAGACGAATCGCCGTCTTGGGAGCGGTCAGCGGATCGAGTAGTTGGCGCTCGAGCAAGTCCATTCGCTGTTGGCGTTGAAGCAACGTTTCACGATAGGCAATGTTACGTACCACGCGCATGAACCGCGCCACATTGTCCTTGTACCGCGGGTGAGCGACGACACGCACATATTGGTCGGTTTTGGGGCTGGCGACCCCTCGCTTGACACCGTGGATGTACGTGTGAAAACGTTGATTGATGGCCGCACCAATCCGTTGGCTGACCCGGGCCGACAAATGCTCGGAGCGGATCGTTAGGCCCAAGGGACGTGATTCGAGCATTGTGCCCCGACCCAAAACGCGACCACGGACAACCAGTGCTCGACGCTCGTCACCGTTGGAGGCAGGGTCGACGAGCACCGGGCCTTTGGCCATCGCCAGAAGGTGTCCCTTGCGAATACGATGGTCGAGCACCGCCAGCTCGGTCAGTCGTGTCGGCATCAACCAGCCGTTGCGGAGGCTCGTCGTTTCGCTGCGCGAAGGAACTTGCACTTCGACATCAAAGTGATCGCCTTTTTGAATGCCGGGTCGCAAATAGCCACGGACCAACACCAACGCCGTGTCAGCCGAGGCGAGGATTCTAGCGGGATGATCCACTTTGCGACGTTGCATTTCGTCGAGCATGGCCGCCCGTTGCGGCGATGGCGGGGGATCGCTGCCGGTGCCGTTGAGTCCTGTCACCAGTGACACGGCCTCGATCTTGGCGTACGTCATGCCTTCCGGACGCGTCAGGTCGCCAATCAGGGCCACGTTGGGTTCAAGTGTTTCGGCCAGCTCGGGGCTCTGCGGACGAAAAATGGGGCCGCTGCACCCGAGAGCAACTGAGATAGCGCATACGAGTTTCAAAGCTCTCAGAGGCGTTCTACGCTGCAATTTCATAAAAGCTTGTTTTTCTCGCACCGTGGATACGCAAGAGGGTGGTAGATAAGAGTGCCGAAAGGTAGGAGTTTGTCGAGCGCAGGTCAATAGTGGATGGCCAAAAATGCTAGCTCGAAACGCAGGGTGCCGGGGTCGGAGCCTGAGCGACGGCCCCGTAGTAGTAGCTCCAATTCCAGGGCCTTCGCTTAGGCTCCTTCTCCGCCACCCACTGCAGCGTTACAGCTTACGGCGGATCATAGCCGCTGCGGTGGAGCGGATGGCAGCGGCAGATTCGCCAGACGCCTCGTGCCGCGCCCGACAGGGCACCATACTTCCGCACGGCTTGGATAAAGTACTGGCTGCAAGTCGGCTGATAGCGGCAGTGGCCACCGAGCCACGGACCGAGAACGAGTTGGTATCCGCGGACCAGGAGGATCAAGGCCGTCGAAGGCAGATTGACTATCTGGCTGCCGATCCGCATCATCGTGCGTCCTTTGTCAGCTTGCGTTGCAAGCGGCCAGCCAATGCCAGCAGCGATCGCTCGACGATCGCCAACTCGGGGTCGGCCTGGCGACGAGGTGTCGCGACCAGATCGAGTCCTTGCGGTAACTCCGTCTTGTTGCGTCGAAACGCCTCGCGAAGCAGGCGTTTCCAGCGGTTGCGTTGCACGGCGCTGCCGACCTTGCGGGAGACGGTCAGGCCGAGCCGAGGCCGATTCAGGTCATTTTCACAACAGTAGAGCACCAAGACGTCGTCGGCAACGCTACGCCTGCGTCGAAAGACGCGGGAAAACTCGCCACCACGCAGCAGGCGTTCGTCTTTGGTAAACGATTGAGAGGGCATGCGTTGTTTAGCGGGGCCGCTTACCACTGCAACTCAGCACGTGGGTCGCGTTTGTACTTCGACGCCAGATCGACGAGGGTCTGACGATCTGCTTTGTTAAGTTTTTCCGGCATCACGATCTGGATTTCCGCGAACAAATCGCCCGGCTCTCCTTGGGAAGGCTGGATGCCGTGTCCTTTGATGCGAAGTTTTGTGCCGCTGGAAGTTCCTCGCGGGATGCTCAGCATGATGGTGCCGCTGGGCGTCGGGACGTCGACCTTGGCGCCCGAGGCGGCCTCTCCGAGTGTCACAGGTACTTTGACTTCAAGTCGCTTGCCGCGGCGTTGGAAGTAGGGATGCGTGGCCGAAGAGACGGTGATCAGTATATCGCCGGCCGCTGCGCCGCTGGGTCCAGGTTCTCCCTGGCCACGCAGCCGAATCTTCTGGCCATCTTCAATTCCGGCCGGAATCTTCACACGGATGTCTTCGACTTTGCCACTTTGGCGACGAACACGGATCTGGGCCTCGCCACCGACGACCGTGGTGGTAAAGGGAACGGTAAGCTGGTGTTCAAGATCGGCCCCTTTAGTCGGTGCAGGTTGGGCGGTCGGTCTGGCCGACCCACGGCGAAATTGTCGGAAGATGTCTCCTAGACCGCCACCACCCAGTGGATCACCGCTCGCTGGCATGCCGCCCAAGAGATCTTCGAAATTGAAACCTCCGGCACCCGGGCCACCACTGCTTGACCAGGTATAAGGTTGTCCGGCACCGGGTCCGCCCCGGCCCATTGATTCGAAACCATGGCCAAACTGATCATACTGTTTTCGCTTATCGGGCGAACTAAGGATATCGAACGCGGCCTGAACTTTTTGGAATTTTTCTTTGGCCCGTTTGTCGTCGGGGTTGAGATCGGGATGGTATTTGCGCGCCAGATCGCGGTATGCCTTTTGGATATCCTGCTCCGAAGCACCTCGTTTCACCCCCAGCGTTGCGTAATAGTCTTCTGCCACGTTATTTCGATTTTGCTGTTCTGGGTGATGGGGCAGGGTGGCTGGGGCAGAGCCTAATCGCCGCCCCAGAGGAAAGCACTCCGGCTGCTGCGGCACGAAGAATTCCGAAGCTTCGCTCGTAAGCAGCCGGGGTGCTAAATCCTCGCGGCGTATCATTCTATGGCCTGCGACTACCACGCATCAAGCGGAGCAGGACGCCACAAAGCGAGCCGCAGGGTTTATCCGCGGGACGGCACTGCGGGACGGCGCGGGGTCAAGCCCCGCGGCTCGCTTTGTTTGGGGGTGGAGCGTGATCTCCTGTGCAGGTGCCCGGCGGTTTTGCTAACATAATGGTCGATGGGAAACGAAAACGAACAAATTGGGACAACGGGCCTGCACGGCGAGGATTGGCGCGGACTGTACCCGTTCGATTCGCGTGAGCTGCGCATTGCCGCCTTTCGCTACCACTATCTTGACGAGGGCCCCGCTGCAACGGACTTCGTCAAGACAGATGTTGACGGGCCGCTTTTGTTCGTTCATGGGAATCCGACGTGGTCGTTTCATTGGCGCAATCTGATTCGTCGATGGCGAGACGAAAGACGTTGCGTGGCGCCGGACCATTTGGGAAGTGGGCTGAGCGACAAGCCGGTCAATGGGTCGTACCGGCTCGCTGATCACATCGACAATCTCGTTCGGCTCATTGAATCGCTCGACCTTAGCAACATCACGCTGGTGGCCCAGGACTGGGGTGGTGCGATCGGGTTGGGTGCGGCGCTGCGAGTGCCGCAACGATTTGCCCGTTTTGTGTTGTTCAATACCGGGGCGTTTCCGCCGTGGTTTATCCCGTGGCGCATTCGCGTTTGCAGATTCCCGGTGCTAGGCCAATTCGCCGTGCGGGGGCTGAACGTTTTTTCGCGTGCGGCGCTTCGTATGACGATGGCCCGACCCGAGCGACTTACTCAGCCGGAGCGGCGCGGAATTCTCGCTCCCTACGGTAGTTGGGCCGACCGCGTCGGCGTCTATCGGTTTGTCGAAGATATTCCCGCGACATCACGGCATCCGACCTACCGGACCCTGACCGAAATTGAGTCGGGTCTGCCGACGCTCGCCGACCGACCGGTTCAATTGATTTGGGGCATGCGGGACTGGTGTTTTACGCCCGAGTGTCTGGAGAAGTTTACGACGATCTTTCCCAATGCAAGCGTCCACCGACTAGAGGACGCCGGGCATTGGGTGGTCGAAGATGCGCCGGACGACGTGGTGCAACTCGTCGAGGAGTTCCTCGCATCTCACCCGGTCAATTTTAAGGAACCACAGATTGAACGCGGATTAGAAGGGATGAAACCGCAGATGAACGCAGATCAACACAGATAAGGTTGAAGTTACTTAGGATAGTCTACTACCGACTGTATACGTTGCGTGTGATTTCAATCCTTCCCTGAGCCCAAGCTGCACAGCTTAGAAACTAAAACATCTGCGTTTATCCGCGTTCATCGGCGGTTCCATGTTTTCCGTTTCCATCCGTGGTAAATTCCCGTGAACGATTACCATACACCGTTATCCGTGGGTGCCTGCGCGACGCTGGCCTGTCTACTGGAGGTAACGGCTGCCAAACCAGGAAACGTTTATCGCGGCGCCGATTTCGAAGATCTGACGTATTTGGATTTTCTTGTCAGTGCGACAGTCATTGGGCCCGTGATGGAGCGGGCTGCCGAGCGGCGGGTAGGAGAGACGGTTCTGGCCGCGGTGGAAGCGACTCGCTCAGCGGTCTCTGCGAATACGAATTTGGGGACTCTCTTGCTGCTGGTGCCACTTTCGGCCGTGCCGCGACAGACGCCGCTGACGCGTGGGATCGCCTCGGTCCTTTCCGAACTCAACGACGCAGACGCGGACCGAGTCTACGAGGCGATTCGTCGTACGGCGCCCGGCGGCATGGGAACCTCGCCCGAGGCGGATGTTGCTCACAAGCCGACCACGTCGTTGGTCGAGGCGATGCGGCTTGCCGAGTCGCGAGACTTGGTAGCACGGCAATATGTCAACGCCTTCGCCGATGTACTGCAGCGAATTGTGCCCTGGCTGACCGAGGGGCTCTCGCAAGGCTGGTCCTTGTCGGACGCCATCGTTTGGACCCATGTCCGACAGATGAGCGAGGTATCCGACAGCCTGATTGCCCGCAAATGTGGCCGGGAAATTGCCGAGCAATCGTCGGTTCGGGCGGCCCAGCTCCTGGCCGCAGGCGGACCGGGCGAGACGGCGTACGAGCGTGGCTTGGCTGATTTTGATTTTTGGCTCCGCTCGGACGGTCACCGACGCAATCCCGGCACAACGGCCGATCTGATTTGCGCCGGCTTGTTCGCGGCGCTTCGCGAAGGGCTGATCACCTGGCCGTTACGGTTTTACAATAAACAAGAAACGAAACTATCAAGGTGAACCGAATCGTGTCTGAATCTTACCACGTGCGGATATCAAAAGACTATCTGGTGTTCAGCGCCGGGCATTTCATCACCTACGATGGCGATGTGTGCGAACGACTTCACGGGCACAATTATCGGGTGGCCGCGGAAGTCTTTGGCGAGTTGGACGAAAACCATTACGTCGTCGATTTCATCATGCTCCGCGATGTGCTCTCGGCGATCGTTCAGGAGTTGGACCACCACATGCTGCTGCCCAAGGAGCATCCGAAGATTCGGGTCGATGTGGGCGAGCGCGAGGTGGAAGTGACCTTCGAGGATCGTCGTTGGGTGTTTCCCCGCGATGATTGCGTCTTATTGCCGATCGCCAATACGACGACCGAGTTGCTCGGCCGGGTCATCGGTCGGCGATTGCTCGACGACGTCGAGAGCCGGACGGGAATGCGACCCACGCGAGTCCGTATCGAGGTGGACGAGTGTTTTGGCCAGGTGGCGATCGTCGATCTGCAAGGCGAATGAGCAGCACCCCGGCTGCTGTGTTACGACAGACTCCGTGGCTTATTCATTAGCAGCCGGGGTGCTGAAATCGTACCGTTATTTTTCGGACGATCCTTGAGCACAAACGGTCCGCTCTGGTAGCATGTTCTGCTCTTTCGCATGTTTCGCCAGGACGCTACGACGATGGGCTCATCTTCCGCGACGCTATCTCCCATGATGCGCCAGTATCACGAGGCCAGGAAGGCCTGCGGTGATGCGCTGCTGCTGTTTCGGATGGGCGACTTCTACGAGTTGTTTCACGAGGATGCCAAAGAGGCGTCGCGACTGCTCGGCCTCACGTTGACTAGCCGCGACAAGGGCGACGATCCGGTTCCGATGGCCGGATTCCCGCACCACCAACTCGATGCGTACCTGGCGAAACTCATCGGGCTCGGTCGTCGGGCGGCCATTTGCGATCAGGTCGAAGATCCACGGCAGGCCAAAGGACTGGTACGGCGGGATATCACGCGCATCGTCAGTCCCGGCACACTGACCGACGAGGGACTCCTCGATCCGCAGGCGAACAACTTTCTCGCGGCCGTCGCGCCGGGTGATCCGTTCGGACTGGCGTGGATCGAACTCTCCACGGGCCGATTTCAGGCCGCCACGGTCCCGAAGGCACGGCTGGCCGAGCACTTGGCACGGATCGGCCCGGTCGAGTGTCTGGCGAGCGAAGACGACGGCTCGGCGTTGTTAGAAGGAGCGCTATCGAGCGGCGTGATGGTCACGACTCGCCCCAGTTGGGCGTTTGCCGAGACATCGGCCCGCGAGACGCTGTCGCGTCATTTTGGGACCAAGACGCTCGGTGGTTTCGGCTTTGACGACCAGGACGGTCCGGCAATTCGCGCCGCGGGCGCCATTTTGGAATACCTCAACGAAACCCAGAAAACCTCGCTCGATCATATCGATCGCTTGGTGCCATATCTGGCGGGCGGCGCGCTAGAGATCGACGAGGCGACGCGGCGCAGCCTGGAGATTATGCGGACGATGCGCGACGGTTCGCGCGATGGGACGCTGTTGGGCGTGTTGGATCGTGCGATGACCGCGATGGGATCGCGGCTGTTATCCGATTGGCTCTCCAATCCGTTGACCGACAAGGAGCGAATCGAGTCGCGTCTGTTCGCTGTTGAAGAATTGGTCGGAGAGTCGAGCCTGGCCACGCGGCTGCGGGAACTTCTGCGCGGTGTCTACGACATGCAGCGGCTGCTTGCGCGGGTAACAACCGGCCGGGCCAGTCCACGTGATCTGAGCTTTGTCGGTCGGACGCTTGGCGGTTTGCCGAAGTTGAAGGCCAAACTGACTGGTCGTCGGTCGTCGCTACTGAGTCGACTGGAATTAGAACTTGACCTGTGTCCCGACATTCGCAGCCGACTGGACAGGGCGTTGGCCGACGATTGTCCGTTGACCAGTCGCGACGGCGGCTTCATCCGAGAGGGCTTCCATGGGCCGCTCGACGAGCTGCGTGAACTGACCGCCGGGGGCAAAAAGTGGATTGCCCAATATCAGGCAAAGGAGATGGAGCGAACCGGCATTCCGAACATCAAGGTCGGTTTCAATAAGGTGTTTGGCTATTATCTCGAAGTGACACATGCCCACGTTGATAAGGTGCCGGAAGAATACATTCGCAAACAAACGATCAAGGCGGCCGAGCGGTACATCACGCCGAAACTGAAAGAGTACGAGGAGAAAATCCTATCGGCCGATGAACGCGCGAAGGAACTGGAATACCGACTGTTCACCGAGCTGCGCGAGTTCGTGGCGGCCGAGTCGCCTCGTCTGCGTACCACTGCCGACGTCTTGGCTCAGCTCGACGTGCTGGCGGCATTGGCCGAGGTGGCTCGGCAGCGGAACTATTGCCGACCGAAGTTGGTCGAGGAGCCCACGCTCGACATCGTCGACGGGCGTCATCCGGTACTCGACATCACGGAGCCGGAAGGGACGTTTGTTCCCAACAGTACGACTGCCGGCGGCGACGAAGGACTCATGTTGATCATCACCGGCCCGAACATGGCCGGCAAGAGCACCTACATTCGGCAAGTGGCGTTGATCACGTTGATGGCCCAAGTCGGCAGCTTTGTCCCGGCTCGCGAGGCGAAGATCGGTGTGGCCGATCGCATTTTTGCCCGTGTCGGAGCGAGCGACGAACTTTCGCGTGGGCAGAGTACGTTCATGGTCGAGATGACCGAAACGGCTCGTATCCTCAACACGGCGACGGAGCGGAGCCTGGTGATCTTGGACGAGATCGGCCGAGGCACGAGCACCTGCGATGGGATCGCGCTGGCTTGGAGCATGGTGGAATACTTGCACGACCACATCGGCTGTCGGACCTTGTTCGCCACGCACTACCACGAACTGACCGATCTCGAGCAATCGCTCTCGGGCGTCAAGAATCTAACCGTGGCGGTTCGTGAGTGGAAAGACGAGGTGGTTTTTCTCCACCAAATTGTGCCGGGCACGGCGGACAAGAGCTATGGCATCCACGTGGCTCGGCTGGCGGGCGTACCGCGCGAAGTGAACGAACGAGCGAAGGAGATTCTGGCCCAGTTGGAAGACGAGCATGTCGACGAGCAGGGACGACCTCGGATCGCGCGATCCACACCCGGATCGGCCGGCGGGTTGCAGCTCACGCTTTTTGGCCCGGCCGAGCATCCGTTGCTTGAGAAGATACGAGCGACCGATATCAACGCGTTGACCCCGCTCGAAGCGCTCCAGCAATTGAAAGCCTGGCAGGACGAGCTGGCAGCCGAGAAGAAACCGGTGCCGAAGTAAGCTATTTGACCAAAACACAGGAGACTCGCTATGCAAACCGAATTGACAGACGAGTTTCAGTCTGCTTTGCCATCGTTGGTCCGCGTGTTGCAGATTATCGTTGGGGCAATGGTTATCGGCTGTGTCATGTTTCTTGTGATTGCTACGCAGCTTGATCTCGGCGAGGGTGCCGATGCGGCCGGAAATCAGGAACCGTCGCTCTTTGAATTTGTCGCCTTGGCGTTTCTGGGCATGGCAGTGATCATCCGACTGACTGTGCCCAGGGTCGTTGTTGCGGCTTCGCTCCGCAAGATTTTGGACCAGACGTGACAACTCTTGCAAACGTCGGGGGCGGCAGGAGATTGCCAACAAAAACTGTTTGAGCAGCATGGGGACGCCGCTCGCTTGTGGTTTGTCTATATGACCAAGACGATCGTGGGAGCAGCGATCTTAGAAGGGGCCACATTCTTCCTCATCGTCGTTTTCATGTTGGAGCGGTCGCCGCTGATGGCGGCGTGTGCCGTGGCGCTAATGGCCGTCGTTGCGGCACATTTTCCGACCATCGGTCGAGTTTCCGAATGGATCGCGGACAGGCTGCGCCGCCTCGATGAGCAGCGGCAAATGCGAGCGAGTTAACAATGACGGGTGGCGGGGAAGGAGCTTCCGGCGACAGCCCCGGGACGTGGGCGAAACTACGGGGCCGTCGCTTAGGCTCCTTCCCCGCCACCCGTCCGTGATGATCTGCATTTATCTGCGTCCATTTGCGGTTCCATTTTCTCAACCCGGGCCGCGCAGAATTTGAACTCGGGGATCTTGCCGTATGGATCGAGAGCCGAGTTCGTAAGCTGATTCGCCGCCGCCTCGGCAAAACAAAACGGCGTAAAGAGCGAGCCTTCGGCTACCCCGTTATCGAGCCGGGCAATCAGTTCGATCGTGCCCCGGCGGGTCGTGACGCGCAGGCGATCTCCCGGCTCGGCTTGCAGTCGTTTCAGATCCTTTTCGCAAAGCGTAACGACCGCTTCGGGCTCCAGGCTGTCGAGCACTTCGCTGCGCCGGGTCATCGAGCCGGTGTGCCAGTGTTCGAGCAGACGCCCGGTGATCAGGATCATCGGATAATCGTCGTCCGGTTGTTCGTCGGGAGGGACAAGCGACGCCGGAACAAAAAGTCCGCGACCCGATGCCGTGGGAAAGCCGTCGCCGAAGACCACTTCGTGGCCCGGATGCTCCGGCCCGTCGCAGGGATAGGTCACGCTGCTTTGCTCTTCGAGCCGGTCCCAGGTGATATGGTTGAGCGACTTCATGCCACGGGTCATCTCGTCAAACACGTCGCGCGGATGCGCATAGTTCCAGTCCAAGCCCATGCCTTGGGCGATGGCTTGAATGATCCGCCAATCTTCGCGCGCCTCGCCCGGCAGCGGCAATGCCTTGCGGCCCATCTGCACGGTGCGGTTGCTGTTGGTGACGGTGCCGTCTTTTTCCGGCCAGGCGGAAGCCGGCAGGACCACGTCGGCATAACAGGCGGTTTCCGTGAGAAACAGATCCTGCACAACCAGGTGATCGAGTTTCGCCAAAGCGGCTCGGGCGTGTGCCAAATTGGGATCGGACATGGCCGGGTTTTCGCCCATGATGTACATGCCACGGACGGTTTCGGCATGAATGGCGTCCATGATCTCGACAACCGTGAGCCCCGGCTGCGTGTCGAGTTGGGTCGCCCAGAGATCCTCGAAAATCTTTCGCGCGTCGTTTGCATCCACGCGCGAGTAGTCCGGCAGCATCATCGGGATCAGTCCGGCATCGGACGCGCCCTGGACGTTGTTCTGACCTCGAAGCGGATGCAAGCCCGTGCCGGGGCGGCCGATCTGACCGCACATCAGCGCCAGCGAAATCAGGCACCGCGCGTTGTCCGTGCCGTGGATGTGTTGCGATATGCCCATGCCCCAGAAGATCAGGGCAGCCTCGGCGCCCGCATACATTCGAGCCACGGTCCGAATCTGACTTTCCTCGATGCCACAGACCGACTGCATGGCCGCAGGGTGATAGTCCTGCAGATGCGTCCGCATCGCATCAAAGCCTTCGGTATACTGATCGATGTATTGCTGGTTGTAAAGTTTTTCTTCGACAATCACATGCATGATCGCATTGAGCAGCGCCACGTCCTGTCCGCTGCGGAACTGGATCATCTGCTTCGCATAGCGCCGCATGGCCTGGCCTCGCGGGTCCATGACGATCAACGCAGCGCCCCGCTTGACGGCGTTTTTGAAGAAAGTCGCCGCGACCGGATGGTTTTCGGCCGGATTGCAACCGATGAGGATGATCACATCGGAATTCTTGGCCTGAGTAAACGGCGCGGTCACCGCGCCCGAACCGATCGTTTCCAGCAATGCCGCGACCGAGGAGGCGTGGCAGAGACGCGTACAGTGGTCGACGTTATTGCTGCCGAACCCGGTCCGGACCAGTTTTTGAAACAGGTACGCCTCTTCATTGGAGCATTTAGCCGAACCGAAACCGGCCAGCGCCCGACCTCCGCCCGCCTTGCCCGCGCGCACCAGCCCCTGGGCGGCCCGCTGGAGAGCTTCTTCCCAACTCGCTTCACGAAAGTGTGTGCTGTAATTCGCCGGATTCACGTCGGGGTTCTGGGCCTTCGGCACGCCTTTCTTTCGTATCAGCGGCCTGAGCAGACGATCCGCGTGGGTCACATAATCGAAACCAAACCGACCTTTCACACAGAGGCGGTTTTCATTTGCCGGTCCGTCGCGCCCATCGACGTATAGAAGTTGGTCGTCTTTCAGATGGTACGTAAGTTGACACCCGACACCACAATAGGGACAAACGCTTTCCACACGATCGTCTGGTTTTTCGCCTGGTGCGAGAACGCCGATGCCGTGGGAATCGACCATCGTGGCAGGCATCAGGGCTCCGGTGGGGCAGGCCTGGACGCATTCGCCACAGGCAACGCACGTGCTTTTGCCCATGGGGTCGTCAAAATCAAACACCACTTTCGTGTGATGGCCACGACGAGCCATGCCAATCACGTCATTGACCTGCACCTCGCGACAGGCTCGCACACACAGCGTACAGTGAATACAGGAATCGAGATGCACTGCCATGGCCGGATGCGAACCGTCCGGCTCAGGCGAGTCGCTTGCGGGAAAACGACTCGACTCAAGCTGCTCGGCATCGGCCCATTGCCATAGACTCGAGTTGGGATTATGCGCCTCGGCGCGGCAGGGCTGATCGGCGAGCAACAGTTCCAAGACGAGCCGTCGAGCCTTAACGGCTCGGTCCGAACGGGTGTGGACCTTCATACCGGCGGTCGGTTTTCTGACACAGGAGGCCGACAGGACGCGCTCTCCCTCGATCTCGACCATGCAGGCGCGGCAGTTTCCATCGGCCCGATAGCCGGGCTGATTCGAATAACACAAATGCGGAATGTTAGTTTGATGACGCGCGGCCACCTGCCATAGGCTCTCGCCCGCGGCGGCCTCGACTTCGACACCGTCGAGCGTGAAGCAAATCGGTTGTTCAGCCATTGTCACCTCTTGAGGCCATTGTCACTTCTTGAGGATAGTTCCTCGGGGAAATGTTTCATGACCGATTCAATCGGGTTGCAAGCGGCTTGCCCCAGGCCACAAATGGACGCATCCACCATGACACTTTGCAGATCGGCTAGCAGCGGCTTGTCCCAGGTATCCTCTTCCATCAAGCTGACAGCTTTTTCACATCCGACACGGCAGGGCGTACATTGACCACAGCTTTCATCTCGGAAGAATCGCATGAGATTCGTCGCGACATCGCGCATGTTGTCTTGCTCGGAAAGCACGATAATCGCCGCGGAGCCGATGAAACAACCTTCCGCTTCCAGAGTACCAAAATCGAGCGGAATGTTTGCCTTCGACGCGGGCAGAATGCCTCCGGACGCACCGCCGGGAAGATACGCCTTGAGCGTGTGCCCCGGCGCCATGCCCCCGCAGAACTCGTCGATCAACTCCTGTAAC
>Ga0310123_10000768_pt1 | contig 28192 bp, 20 predicted proteins | sample CB6_AW_1057_MG_FD_203505 | JGI IMG/M metagenome (GOLD analysis project Ga0310123, IMG submission 203505) | Marine microbial communities from Western Arctic Ocean, Canada - CB6_AW_1057 | ecosystem: Environmental > Aquatic > Marine > Oceanic | place: Canada: Western Arctic Ocean | collected... | reverse complement strand
TCGATCTCGGCCAGCTCGACCACGAATTCCGCCGGCCAGCCCTGGGTGTTGTAGGGCATCAGCGGCAGGTTGGTGCTACTGCCCAGTTCGTTGAAGTAGTTCCAGGTTCCCGAGAGGTCGGTGGGGATCTTCGATCGAATCAACGGCGGCATACCCAGGCAGATCTCCACACCCAGCCGCTGGTACCGGCCCAGCAACTCGACCGCTTCGCCCAGGTTTGCCGGCAGGCAGGCAATCACCAGTGCCCGGCCGGCGACGGTCCGCAGCGCCGTCCCGACCAGTGTTTCCAGTTCATCGACCGTCAGGGTCTCGATCTCACCGGTTCCGCCCCCGACGGCGATCACCTGCATGCCGTGCTCGACCTGGAACTCGAGATTGCGTTCGAAGCCGGCGAGGTCCAGGTGCAGCAGGTCGTCGGTGAACGGTGTTGCCGCGTAGGTGTGGACGTTCTTGAGCCGATTGCGGAGTTCTGCGTCGTGCGGCATCGAGGTCGGTTTCCGGATCAGGCGGACATTGATTCTGACCGGGTGGTCGCGTCGAGACCACCGTGGCGGCAAACCTGTGTCGGCTGAATCGAATCCGGAAGTCAGCTGAGGTAGAATCAACGCCGGTTGATCCGCACACAAGTTCTCCGGATCGCCTCGGTCTTCCTACTGGCCGTCGACGAGGCTCAACGTGTCCATTGCTCCGACCACCGACGACAACCAGGGTCCCTCGCTCAGCCAGCTGGGCAAGTACCTGATCATCGCGACCGCCTTCCTGGGCTGGTTCTTTGGCGGGACGCACATGGCCATCAATGGCCTGGCGATGCGGCCGGCGGCGTTAAACCTGCTGGTGATCTCGGGTGAGGGCGACTTGACCGATGACGACAGGGCCGAGCTCACGAAGCTGACAAAGGAGCTCGACAAGGATGCCGATGGCACGCTCAGGCTGTCGGAACTGGCGGGCTCTGATGCGAAGGACGGCACACCGAGCAAGGCCGACCTGAAGGCGGCCGGGTTGGAAAAGGATCCCGACGGGGTAAAGATCCTCGGCAAGGCCGGTGACAAGGACGGGGTGATTTCGGCTGCGGAGCTACAGCGGTACGTGATCGATGCCCGGCTGGGCGGCCGGGCCAGTCGCTGGTTCGGGTTCTACGTCTGCGCCTTCCTGTTCGGTGCGGCCTTGGGCGGGTTGGTCTTTGGTCGGATCGGTGACCGGTTTGGTCGGTCGAAGGGTATGGCAGCAGCCATCACCTGCTATTCGGTCATGTCGCTGTTGTCGTATTTCGTACAGTCGCCCGAGCAGTTGTGGATCGCTCGGTTCATCACCTGCATGGGCGTGGGCGGCATGTGGCCCAACGGCGTGGCGTTGATGTCCGAGGCCTGGAAGGGGGTGTCGCGACCGATGCTCGCCGGGGTGATCGGCACGGCCGCCAACGTGGGGATCTTCCTGACCTTCTGGCTCGGGCGAGAGGTCGGAGTCGACTACGACTCGTGGCGCTGGATCCTGCTGCTGGGTGGATCGCCGATCATATTGGCCGTGTTCGTGGTCGCCTTCGTGCCCGAATCGCCCAGCTGGATCGCCGATCGGCGGAAACTGCTCGCCGGTGAGGGTCTTGAAGAGGACACAGCGGCCGCCTCGACCTGGGACGTCTTCAAGCCGGGCATGATCGGTGTCACCCTGGTCGGCATCCTGCTGGCCACCGTCCCATTGCTGGGTGGCTGGGGCGCGTCGAACTGGGCGCAGGGCTGGGCTGACAAGGTGGGAGCCGAGATCGGGAACCCCTCCCTGAAGGCCGACATCGGCATGGCCCGCTCGCTGACGGGCATCATCGGCAGTTTCCTGGGAGGGATAATCGCGACAGCCGTCGGCCGCAAGCTGACCTACTTCCTGACCAGCATCCTGTGCCTGGTCTGTGCCGAGTACGTCTACTTCTTCCACACGCCCGAGCAGTGGCAGTTCCTGGCGGGATTCGCGGTGCTGGGGTTCTTCAGCGGAGTCTTCTTCGGCTGGCTGCCGTTGTTCCTGCCCGAGTTGTTCGTCACGCGGATCCGGTCGACCGGTGCGGGTGTCTGTTTCAATTTCGGCCGGATCATCACGGCCGTGACGGTGTTTGCCGGAGCGATCCTGATCCAGCAGTTCAACGAAGACTATGCCCTGCTGGGCAAGATCATGAGCCTGATCTACCTACTGGGCGCGATCGGCATTCTGCTGTTGCCCGCGGGTGTCGGTGGCGAAATCGAAGACTAGCCGGCGGGCCGGGCGGGGGATCACGGGAAGCGGCATGTTGAAACTTGGACTGATCGACACCGGATCAACTCCGGCCGACGATTGGCAGGCGGCGGCCGACCGGCTGGCCGATGTGACGATCGTCGACGCCGATGAGGCGGATGCTGTGCTCGTGGCTGGTGTCGATCGAGCGAACCAGGCCGTTGCCGACGGTCGACACGTGCTGCTGCTGCCCGGGTCGGTGGCTGAGTCGACCGAAGCGGCACGGCTGGAGACTCGCGAGACCACCGTCGTGATGCTGGCGGCCACCGGACGCTTTGAGCCGTCGATCCAGGAAGTCGCAGCCGTCAATTCCTCCGGAACGCTGGGGCCACCGGGGGTACTGCGAATTCACCGCTGGATGCCCGGTGGCCAGCAGGTGAGAAGATCCGACCTGGCCGATCTACTCGACCTGGCCAACTGGCTGTTTGGCACGCTTCCCGACGACGTCTACGCCGTCCGCCGAGGCGAATCGGACAGCTACATCCACGTGCACCTGGGATTTCCCGGCGGCGGCATGACGCTGATCGATGTGGCCACCACGTTGCCCGACGGCGAGGACTACTATTGCCTGTCGCTGATTGGCGGCGACGGATCGGCGTACGTCGACGACCATCACAACATGCACCTGCTGTTTGCCGGAGGCCATCCCGAAGCGGTGCGGGCCGGCGAGGGCGTGGCGGGGCTGGTCGGTTTGTTGCGGGAATTTTCCGAGGCGGTGGCCGAGGGCCGCATCGCAGTGCCCGGCCCAGCTGACCTGGTGGCTGCCCTGACGGTGGCCGAAGCTGCCGGGCGGTCGATCGAGGCGGGTGAGCCGTTGAGGCGGGATGAGACAGGAGACGGCTATGAGCTCGGATGAACTCCCCGCCGTGTTCCGCTGTGCCGTGGTCAGCGTGGTCAAGCACGCTTACGTTCCCAACGGAGTGGTCAAGCATCCGCGGTTCGACCTGGTCGTCGTCTGCGACGATAAGGATCAGCCCGACTGGGTCCACGAGCGGAACCAGCTCTACGCCGACGAGCAGGGGATCCCCTATGTGCGGGATATTCAACGGGCGATTGCCGAACACGATGTGCAGGTGGCGGTGATCAGTTCCGAGGCCGAGCGACACTGCGAGTTGTCGGTGCGGTGTGCTGAGGCCGGATTGCACGTGGTGCAGGACAAGCCGATGTCGAATCGGGTGTCGGAGTGTGATCGGGTGGTCGAGGCGGTGGCCGAGAACGATGTGCGGTTCATGATGTGGAACCGGAACTTCCTGCCCGCGCTGGTTGAAGCGAAGCGGATGATCGACGAGGGCTGGATCGGTCGGCCTTATGCGTTTCACGTCGACTTCTACTTTGCCAAGGACTCGGGACCGGCCAAGGGAAGCCGTGGCCCCGACGAGCCGCCGATCGACTGGCTCGAACGACAGATCGAAGCCCACTCGGATGGATCCGACGGAGGTGTCGGGGTGGATCCGATGGGCGAGTTGAAGATCGAGGGCATTTATCCCCTGGCCTACATTCAGCACCTCTCGGGCAGCCGCGTCGAGCGGGTGTACGCTCGGACCACCTCACACTTCCACCAGGCCAATTCCGACAACGACGTCGAGGACCTGGCGACGGTGACGCTGGAGATGGAAGACGGGGTGATCGGGACGCTGTGCATCGGTCGGATTGGAGCAGCCTCGCACCCGGATATCGGCGAGATCAAGTTGCACGTGCTGGGCGAGGCCGGGGGGCTGGTGATCAGCGAGGCGCGGCCGGAGGTGAGCGTGTATTACCGCAACCAGCCGCAGTTCGAATTCCGCGGCCGGCGAATGGCCATCGACCTCGACTACCAGTTGATGGCCGACTTTGCGGCTGCAATCGATTCGGGCAGCGGCGGGATCCTGGACGCAGCCACCAGTCGCGACATCGCCGCCACGGTGCAGGCGGCGGTCGATTCGGGTAAGAGCGGGCGGGTGGAAGAGGTCGGCTAGGTCGCTTCGGCGTCGAGTTCGGCCAGTTCCACCCAGCCTCCGCGGCGGGCCGACGTGGCGGCCGAGTCGGTAAACAGTTGCACTCGCCAACCATCGTCCATCCCCGGGTGGACTCCTCGAGTGCCGCCGACCTGTTCCTGGAACGAGCCGAAGACATGCCTGGCGGCGCGGTTGCCGAAGCCCGGGTCCTCGATCGTCTCGGGCTGCCCGTCGGTGTCCTCGGGCGGGTACAGCGTCACCGTGCTGCGGATGCGATCGACGGCCAGCGAGGCCTTGGTGCCGTGCAGTTCCAGTTCCGGAGCCAAGCCCTTGCGCAGGAACGGAGCGTGCGAGAGGATAATGGCTCCGATGGCGTCGTTGTCCCATTCCCAGGCGATCGTCGCGTAATCGAACGCCGTGCCGGTCTTCACCTGCTGGCTCTGTGCGACCTCGTTGTCCTGGCCCCAGCCGATCGCTTCCCCGAGATCGATGTCGCCGAGGTCGGGCTTGGGAGGCGAGATGACATCGGCGTGAGCGAGCACGCGGCGGGCCTCGCAGCCGATGATCCAGCGAACCAGGTCGTAGGCGTGCGAGCCGACATCAGCGATCGAGCCGGCCGATGACACTCTGGCGTCGTCACGCCAGGTGTAAGGGATGGCGGCGGGTCGAGGATTCTGCCAGCGGTAGATGATGCCTCGGATCTCGCCCAGCGTACCCGCCTGCACGATTTCCCGGGCCCGGATGAACGCCGGCACGTAGCGGCTCCAGAACGGCACGTAGTGAGCCACTTTGGCATCACGCACGGCCGACCACATCCGGTACGCCTCGTCGATGTTGGCTCCGATCGGTTTTTCACAAAACAGATGTTTGCCGGCCTCGGCGGTGGCGAGCACGGGGTCCAGGTGCAGGGCGTCGGGGGTCAGCACCAGCACCAGGTCCACCTCGGGGTGATCGACCACCTGCCTCCAGTCGTCGGTGATGAAATCGCACCCGTCCTCGTCGGCCGCCGCCTGCAGGCGGTCCTGGCGGCGGGCACACAGCGCCACGATCCTCGCCTCGTCGGTGCATTCGCGGATCTCGGCGCGGTAGGGCGTGCCGATGAACCCGGTGGCTCCGATGACGCCGATTCCGAATGTCATGGGGTGGGCTTTCTGGTGCGCGGGGGAAAGATGCGGGGTGGTTGTTTACCACGATTGTGGGCTGTTGGCTATCAAGTGCAGTGCCCATGACAGATGCGGCGAGTCACTTGAAAGTCTACAGTCGGAGGTTCCCCAGGCAGAAAAGAAGGGAGCTTGCAGTCGATGTTGGGTGCGGGCGAGGCGATCAGGATCACGAAGCTCGAGACACTGCTGGTGCAGCCTCGCTGGCTGTTCCTGAAGGTACACACCGACGCGGGGATCGTCGGGCTGGGTGAGCCGGTGGTCGAGGGTCGGGCCCGGACGGTGGCCGAGGCGATCAGGAAGCTCGAGGCCTACCTCGTCGGCAAGGACCCTCGTGCGGTCGTTCACCACTGGCAGGCGATGTACCGCCACGCCTTCTATCGAGGCGGACCGGTGCTGACCAGCGCCATCAGCGGCATCGATATGGCGCTGTGGGACATCAAGGGCAAGGCACTGGGGGTGCCGGTGTACGAGTTGCTCGGCGGTCCCACCCGAACCCGGGTCCGCGTCTACGCTCATGCCTCGACACCCGAAGCGATCCGGGAGCGGTCCAGGGAGGGATTCACGGCGTTCAAGACCGGTGTATTCAAGCATCGGCCGGCCCGGATCATCGAGACGCCCGGGTTCGTCAAGCGGGTGGCCCGGCGGTTCGAGGAGCTCCGCGAGGCGGCCGGTGACGAGCGGGACATCGCGATCGACTTCCATGGCGCGATCAGTCCGCAGACGGCCAAGCTGTTGATCAAGGCGCTGGAACCCTACCAGCCGATGTTCATCGAGGAACCGGTGCAGTGTCAGAACGTCGAGGTGATGGCCGACATCGCACGGAGCACTCACCTGCCGATCGCCACCGGTGAGCGGGTGTTCACCAAGTGGGGGTTCCGCGAGTTGCTGGAGAAGGGGGCCGCGACGGTGCTGCAGCCGGACCTGTGTCACGCCGGCGGGATCACCGAGGTGCGGTTGATCGCGGGGATGGCCGAGAGTTACTACGCGGCGATCGCGCCGCACAACCCGCTGGGTCCGATCTCATTGGCCGCCGGGCTGCAGATCGCCGGGTCGATCCCCAACTTCCTGTGCCAGGAACAGGTGCATCTGGGCGAGGGGTACATCACGAAGCCGTTCGAGGTGCGGGATGGGTACATTGACCTGCCCGACGGGCCGGGTTTGGGAGTCGAGCTGGATGACGACGCGGTGGCCGAGAAGATCGGTCACGATTGGCGGAATCCGATGCCGTACGACGCGGATGACGGATCGGTGGTCGACTGGTAGGTCTCGCAGGGAGTGCAGGGACGATGAAGTACAACGTGATGCTGTTGGCCGTGTGCCTGGTCTCAACGCCCTGTTCAGCCCAACAGCCGCTGGTTCGCTGGCAGACGACCGTCGACCTGGGCCGAGACCTCGGGCAGCCGTTCGGGTCGCTGTTCGAGGCTCGCGATGCGAAGGGTCGACTGGTCGCGGGTGCCGGGTTCGAGGAGGTCTACAACACGCGGTTCCGCAGCAATCGGCACACCGTGCAGTTCTTTGTACGTCCCGCACGGGATCCCGGAGGCTTCCGGATCGAACGGTTGCCCTTTCCTGACATGGATTGTGGCATCTACCTGTTCGAACTCGACGGACGAGTCCATGCCTGGACCAATGCTCGAGGTAACCGGGTCAAGCGGTGGGACCCGCAGCAGCGAACCTGGGAATCGAAGCTGAAGACGGTTGGCGGGCTGGGCTCCGGCGATGGCGTGATGCGGGTCGGCGGTGGACTGCTGGTATTCCGAAACAGCTCGGCGACGTTCGATGGCCGGGTGATCCTGAAGGCTCCCAAGCGAGGCCGCTACTACAACTTCTACTACGCCCTGGGCCACCTCTGTTTCTATTTCACCGATCGCGAGGCCTCCGAGCCGTTCACCCGGATCATTGCCTGCCCCTGGAACGCCGATCAACCGGGCCTGATCGACGTGTCCTCGGGTGTCACCTTCGCGGCGAAGTACGTCGGAGCGACACCGTTTGCGTGGGGACAATTCGGCGGTGAAGCGATGACGGTGACCAACCAGGGCGGTGTCCACGCGTTCAACGGGCGGAGGTGGCGGACACTCTCGGAGGCCAACGACCAGGTCAGTTACCAGGTCTACTCGTTCCTGAACGTCTTCGACCGGGCGCTGCTGGCCCAGTACCCGACCGGTCACCTGTTCGAGTACCGAGGCGGAAACCTGCTGAAGCACCTCGACGGCCATCCGCCTCGGCTGCCGGGCGTTTCGAGCAGTGCCCGCGAGGCCCAGACGATGGCGATTTACCGTGGCGAGATGTTCACCGGGGTGTGGCCGTGGGCGGAGTTGTGGCGATACGACCACGATGTCGATCGTTGGTCCTCGATGGGCCGCGCATTCACTCACCCGAAACTCACCGACAAGCAGGTGCATCCCTACCAGGAGCACGCCGACCGGTTCAAGCTGGTGTCGAACCACTGGGGCCAGAGGATCACCGGGATGGTCTCGATCGGCGACTCGCTGTTCATGTCGACCTCGGCCAAGGGCACCTACGAGTGGTACGACAAGTACGATTTCCTGACCGAGGAGCAGCGACGCGAGTACGGCTCGGTACTCAAGCTGACCATGCCGGGCCATCTCTCGGCAGTCGTCTCGTGGACCGGCAAGCCGTTGGTCCTTGAGTTCCTGGTTTATGCCGATCGGCTGGTGATCCGGCAGGACGGCCGCGAGATCGGCAGGTCGCGATTCGTGCCGAGTGACATCGCGAGGCTGCGGGGTTTGAAAACGACCCACGGCCGGGGCATCTTCGGCCCGCTGGTTGGTCGGTTGCTGAACAAGTAAGAGCCGGTTGTGTCACCTGAGTCGCTCGCCGGCATGCCCAAGTTGGTAACCTGTTCTTTCTGCCCGACTCGAAGCCGCGTTTGATGGGAGACTGGATCGTGCGTCGTGTGACTGTGCTGTGGACGGGAATCGTGCTGTTGCTGCTGTCGGGTGTATCCGAGGCTGAGAACTGGGCACGTTTTCGTGGCCCCAACGGCAAGGGAATCAGCACTCAGAAGGGGATCCCGGTCAGCTGGACCGACAAGGACTACAAGTGGAAGACGCCGCTGCCGGGCCTGGGCCATTCGTCTCCGTGCGTGTGGGGCAACCACGTCTTTGTCACCTCGGCTCTCGACAGGGGTGCCGTTCGGCTGGTGATATCGGTTGATGCTGCAAGCGGGAAGGTGTTGTGGACCGACCGCCTGGCATCTCGGACCCACTCCAAGCATTCGCTCAACAGTTACGCTTCCGGGACACCGGCCAGTGACGGCAAGCGTGTGTTCGTGCTGTTCACGACTGACGAAGACACGGTGGTGCGGGCCTACGACTTTGCCGGCAAGCGGCTGTGGCAGACCGACATCGGCAAGTTCTACAATCAGCACGGCCACGGCTGCGGCACCTCGCCGATCGTCTGGAGAGACACGGTGATCGTCGCCAGCCAGCACGACGGTCCGTCGGTGATCGCCGGCCTCGATGCTGCCACCGGCAAGATCCGCTGGCGATCCGAGCGGAAGGTCAAGCTGACGGCTCACTCGACCCCGGTCATCCTCGAACGCGAGGGCAAGACGCCTCAGCTGTTCACCAGCAACACCGGCGATGGCTTGGCCAGCTTCGATCCTCGTAACGGTAAGCTGCTGTGGCGAGCCAACCTGTTCACGTCCCGCGCCGTCAATTCCCCGTTCATCGCCGGCGACCTGGTGATGGCGATCACCGGCGGCGGCGGACGCGGCAAGCAGCTGTTCTCGGTCTCGGTCGACCAGGCCGGCGAGGTCGGTGCCGACAAGGTGGTCTGGTCGGGCGACCGCAACCTGCCCTATGTCCCCACCCCGCTCGTCTTCGGCAAGCACCTCTACTTCTGGTGCGACAACGGAGTGGTCAGCTGTCTCGATCCGAAAACGGGCAAGGCGGTCTGGACCGAACGGGTCGGAGGCAAGTTCTGGGCAAGCCCGATCTGCATCGACGGCAAGATCTACAACATCAGCGACAAGGGCGAGGTGATCGTGATCGCCTCGGGCACCACCTTCAAGGTGCTCGGCAAATCCCAGCTTGGCGAACAGGTCCACGGCACTCCAGCGGTCGCAGGCGGCCGGATGTTCCTCCGCGGTTTTGAAAACCTGTATTGCCTCGAAGCCAAGTAGCCGGATTCCACCTCAAACTGCTGCTGACCTGATCGGGGTGGCTGATCTACAATCCGCGACCCGGCCGCTGGCTTTGTGGCGGGCCGGTCCCTGGATTGCGGAGGCATGCCGATGTCAGACTCCCGGCGCTTTTGGTGTGTGTTTTCGTGTGTCGTGGTTGCGGCACTCTGTGTGATTTGTGGACCGCGGTCGGCTGTGGCAGACGATCCGCCCCAGCCACGGTTCATGCTTGAAAAGTTCCGGCCTCTGCAGAGTGGCGTCGAGATCGAACAACCCGAGGCGGCCGATGTGGCCAAGTGTCGAGTCGAAGTCGACCGCGGACGTTCTCACACCGGCTGGAAAGTGATCGGACCGGCAGGACAGGTGCTGCGACGATTCCTTGATACCAACCGCAACAACCTCGTTGACCAGTGGCGGTATTTCCAGAACGGCATCGAGGTCTATCGCGACATCGATTCGAATCACAACGGCAAGGTCGACCAGTCGAGATGGCTGAACACCGGCGGTTCGCGGTGGGGATTCGATACGAACGAGGACGGTCGGATCGACTCGTGGCGGCGGATCTCGGCCGAAGAGGCCAGCCAGGTTGCCGTCGAGGCGTTGATGCGTCGTGACGTCGCGCTGTTGCAAACGGTGTTGATCAATCGCCAGGACACCCGGGCATTGGGCATCACAAGCAAGCTCGAGAAGTCGCTGCTGGCATCGGTGGCCGACCCGGCGGGTCGACTGGCCAAGATTCCTGCCCTGGCCGCCGGTACACGCTGGGTCCGTTTTGATTGTGCTCAGCCGGGCCTGATTCCCTCGGACGAGGGCAAGGCGACCAACGATCTTGAGGTCTACGAGAACGCCCTGGCGATTATCGACGTGGGGGGCAAGAGCGGGCTGGTGCAGATTGGTGAACTGGTCAAGGTGGGCCAGTCGTGGAAGCTGACTTCGATCCCCGTGCCTTTGGCCGGAGACACGGTGCAGTTGACCTCCGGTGGCGAGCTGCTTCAGCCGGCGATTGCGAGCGTCGCGGTGGGCACGCCGGGCGTCTCGCCGCAGATGCAGAAACTCCTCGACCAACTCCGCGATCTCGATGGGTCCCCTCCCTCTGCCACGGCCACTCGTGAATCCATCTCGAGTTACCACTCGCGCCGCACCGACGTGCTGGGTGGCTTGAACCTGGCCGCGGGGACGCCGTCGGAACGAGACCAGTGGGGGCGTCAGCTGATCGACAACCTGGTGTCGCTGGTCCAATCGGGAGCGTGGCCGGAGGCACTGGGACGGTTGGCGGCCGAGGAGACTCGGCTGAAGAAGCAGAAAATCAAGTCGCCCCTGGTCCCCTTTGCCACCTACCGTTACCTGCTGGCCCGCTACAGCCGGTCGGTTCAGGCGGTGACCGATGCGGCTGCCCAGGCCCGGGCGCAAAAGCAGTGGCTCTTGCAGCTCGAGCAGTTCATCGCCGCATACCCGGCGGCCGAGGACACTCCCGAGGCGATCTGGAGGCTGGGGACGGCTCACGAATTCGAAGCCCGCGTCGATGATGCCAGGACCTGGTACCGGAAACTCGCTCGGCAATACGCTGCGACACCCGCCGGCCAGCGAGCGGCCGGGGCCCTGGTGCGGCTGGACCTGAAGGGCAAGCCGCTGTTGGTCGCCGGCAAGAACCTGGCCAACACCACGGTGAGCAGCAATGCCTACCGCGGCAAGGTGTTGCTGGTGGTGTACTGGGCGACATGGTGCAAGCCGTGTACCGAGGAACTGCCCGCATTGCAGGCGTTGTATGCCCAGTACCGTGCCCGCGGTTTCGAGGTCCTCGGCGTCAATCTCGATCTCGACCGCACCCCGGTCCCCGCCTACATCTCGGCCCACCGCGTCACCTGGTCGACGCTGCACGAGCCGGGCGGACTCGACAGCCGCCCGGCCCGCCAACTCGGGATTCTGTCGCTGCCCACCATGGTCCTGCTAGATCGACAGGGCACGGTGATCAGTGCCGAGGCGACGCTGGCGGATCTGAAGAGCGAGTTGCCCAAGCTGCTGGGAACGCAAAGTCGCAAGAGTGCGCCGTGATCCCGCTGGTGCTGAGGTGACCGCGGTGGTTCTTTACTCAGCCGCCGCGTCTGCTCAGAATGGAATTCATGGCGACATCGGGTTTTCTCAAGGGCATCGAGAACACGGTCCGCGGCGTGGTGAAGCGAGCGGTGATCAACCATCACCGCACCAGCGACACCGTGCTGTTCAGCGACACGACGTTGCGTGACGGCGAGCAGATGCCCGGCGCGACGCTGGAACCTCACGAAAAGCTGCGGATTGCCCAGGCGCTTGAGGCGGCTGGAGTCCATTCGCTGGATGCCGGATTCCCCGCCTCGTCGCAGGCCGACATCGAGGCGATTCGGCTGATGATCGGAGTGGTCAAGGGGCCGGTGCTGACCGCACTGTGCCGGACCGTGCGGGGCGATGTCGATGCCGCCGAAGAGGCACTCTCGGACAACCCGCGTCACAAGCGCGGGGTGAGCCTGTTTTGCGGCACCAGCCCGCTGCACCTGGAACACAAGCTGCGGAAGAACCAGTCCGAGGTGCTTGGGCTGATCACCGATACGGTCGGTTACGCCAGCCAGAAATTCGACATCGTGGCGTTCAGTCCCGAGGATGCCAGTCGGACCGAGCCCGAATTCCTGGTCGAATGTTACTCCGCGGCCATCGACGCGGGAGCCACCACGATCGGATTCCCCGATACGGTTGGAGTGATGACGCCCGAGAAGGTCCGCGACATCATCCGCTACATCCAGGACAACGTCTCGAATCTTAACCGGTCGCTGTTGGCCGTCCACTTTCACAACGACCTCGGGCTGGCCGTCGCCAACACCCTGGCCGGGATCCAGGAAGGGGCGAACGTGGTCCAGTGCACGGTCAACGGGATCGGTGAACGCGCCGGCAACGCATCGCTCGAAGAAGTCGTGATGGCGCTGCACCTGAACCAGGAGCAGTACGGCGTGAAGATGAAGATCGACACGACGAAGCTGTACGAGCTGACTCAGCTGGTGGCCGAGCTGACCGGCATCGGGCTCTCGCCGATGAAACCCGTCGGAGGCGACAACATCTTCGCCACCGAGGCGGGCATCCACCAGGACGGGTTGCTCAAGAACCCCGACACCTACCTGCCGTACCGGCCCGAGGTGGTGGGGGCGAAGGGAATTCGGCTGGTGCTGGGCCGTCACAGCGGGCGCCGCGCGGTGGCCCACCGGCTGAACGAGCTGGGCATCGAGCTCTCAGACGAGCAGGTGCTCGGTGTGCTCGAAGGGATCAAGGATGTCCCCAAGGGCGTTTCGATCGACGACGAACTGCTGGGGCAGTTGGCCCGGGGCGTCTGACCCCAGCGGTGGGGGTCAGACGCCGCCTGTGGTTCGCCGGAGGCGGACCACAAGCGGGGCCGTGACCCCTTCGGCCGGACAGTGTGGTTGGAGAAAAAGGGTTCAGGCCCCCGCGTGCGGACCGTTGAAGGTGGAGCACGGACTATCTATGGCGGGCGTCTGACCCCAACCGACGTGGCGGGCTACACCAGGATCTCACCGATCGCCTTGCCGCCGTCGACGATCTTCAGCGGCCGGCCGCCCGGGGTGAAGAGTTCCTTGTTGGCGTCGATTTTCATGGCTCGGCAGATGGTCTGGAACACGTCTTCGACCGAGACCGCTCGGTCGATGACTTCCTGTCCATTGGCGCTGGTCTTTCCCAGCACCGTGCCGCCCTTGATACCGGCTCCTGCCATCAGCAGCCCGAAGTTCCTGGCCCAGTGGTCTCGACCCGGAGCAGGAGTCTTGGTGTTGACCTTCGGCGTCCTGCCGAATTCGCCCGCGACGATTACCAGCGTGCGCTCGAGCAGTCCTCGCTGCTTCAGATCACCCAGCAGTGCGGCGACACCGCGATCGACTTCGGCGGCGGAGGTCTTGATCCGGGTAAACAGGCGATTGTGCATGTCCCAGCCCCCCTTGCTGACCTCGACGAACGGCACGCCCGATTCGATCAGCCGGCGAGCCACCAGCAGTCCCTGCCCGAACCGGTTCTTGCCGTAGGCCTGCTGCTTTGCATCGGGTTCGGAATCGAGCTTGAAGGACTTGAGCTTGGGCGAGGTCATCAGTCGGCGGGCTCGTTCGTAGAGCACCCGGTGCTCTTCGACCAGCGCCGCGGCTCCCGCCTCGGACAACTCGGCGTCCTGGGCCTTGAGCAGTGCCAGCCGGCGTGAGACTCGGGGCGAGGCCAGGCCGTTGGCGACATTGGCGGGCAATTGGCCGGCCCGATTGACAATAAACGGAGCGACCTTGACTCCGAGGAATCCGCTGCTGAGCGTCTTGCCGATGCTGACGAAGTTGGGGAGGTCGGAGTTCACGTCGCCCAGTTCGGCGGCGACGACCGATCCGAAGGTCGGGTGCTTCTCGGGCCCGCCCATCCGGCGACCGGTGTGCAGGTGGTAGGTCCCGCGAGCGTGGGCGGCTTCCTTGCCGACGATCGAGCGGATGACGGCGATGGTGTTCAGCGACTTGGCCAGCCGGGGCCAGTGTTCGGCGATCGAGACGCCCGGCAGGACTGTCTTGATCGCCTTGGTCGGACCGCCGTTGGCGGTACCCGGCTTGGGGTCCCAGGTCTCCATCTGGCTGGGGGCTCCAGCCAGCCAGACCAGAATGCAGGCCCGCTGCTGCCGCTTGAGTTGCTCGGCGCACAGGCCCAGGGGTGCCAGCAGCGAGGCGGCCGAGAGACCGATCGCCTGGCGGCGGGTGAACGGGATCTGCTGGTGACCGGGCTGGTGGGTGGAGGTCATGTGATGTTCCGCGTGGCCGGTGTGAATCAGCGATTCAGCGTTTCGTGAGGAATTCGGTCGAATTGACCAGCACCCACAGCAGGTCCTCGATCGCCTCGGCCCGGTTGGGCACCTGCCTGAGGTGTTTGAGTCCGCGTGCGAATTCCTTGTCGGTCGGACGTCGCGAGAGGACGGCGAGATAGAGTTGGGTCAGCACGGCGCGGGGCTGCTTGACGGTGACGAGTCGTTTCTTGAGCTTGCTGGCATTGAGCTTGCTTTGCAGAGTGGGGTTGTTCATCAGGAACAGCGCCTGCTGGATGGTCCCTTCGAGGTCCCGCTGCGGGATCGACGGATCGTTTCGGAACTCGCGGTCGAGGGCCCGGCCGATGTTGCGATCGGGTCCGGTCAGTCGCAGCACGCTGGCCTTGACCTGTCCGGAGTTGAGTCGCATGGGTCGAACGGCGGTGAACAACTCCTCGTCCTTGTCGATCGTCTGGATCTCGCGCTGGTAGGCTCGCGTGTTCATCATCAGCCGGAAGACCCACCTGGGATCGAAGTTGCGGTAGCGGAAGACGGCCGCGATGCGATTGACGACCGAGGGGTGCAGGCATTCCTGGTCGGGTCCGAGGCTGTCGATGGCGTAGAAGCCGTCGCCGAGGAGTTCGTTCCAGATCCGGTTCACGAACGAGCGTGCGAACCAGTAGTTGTCCTGGTTGTAGACCAGGTAGGCGGCGATGGCGACGCGTCGCTGGTGAACGGTCAGCTTGATAGGAGGCTGTTCGCCGAGCAGGAACTTCGGCTGCATCTCGGTTGTTTTCGAGGTGCTGTCGAGGTTGGGCATGAAGTACTTGCCGCGGGAGAAGAACGCGGCGAGTTCGTGGAACTGCTCGCGTTTCCAGGCATCGAACGGGTGGTCATGGCATTCTGCACACTGGATGCTGATCCCCATGAACAGCCGAGCGGTCTGTGCGGCCAGCAGCGGAGCCTTGTTCTCGTAGGCCAGCACGAAGTTGTTCTGCCCGGTCTTCTGGCTCCAGTCGTTCTTGTCCTTCTTCTTTGCCTTGTTGCGGACGGGCATCGCCGAAACCAGCTCGGCCACGATCCCATCCCACGGCACACCCTTCTTGAACTGCTCGGTCAGCCAGTCTTCCAGGGCCTGCGGGTTGGTGCGATTCCGGTTCGCGGTCGACTCGTAGAAGATCACGTTCTTCCAGTACCGGGCCCACTTCCTGGCGTACGCCTCGGTCGCCAGCAGCTTGTCGATCAGTCTCATACGTTTCGACTTCATTGTGTCGGCGACGAACTCGCGGACTTTCCGGGCCGAGGGTGGTCGGCCGACGAGGTCGAGATGGACTCGGCGGACGAATCGTTCGTCGTCGATCACCGGAGCATAGATCCGGTCGCGGCCGACACGGTATTCGAGAGATCGGTCGAGGTCGTAGGAGGTGTAGCGGAGGTTGCTGCCGACGCGGCGAACGGGCATCGAGGCTCGGATGGCGGCCAGGAACTTCTGCTTGTCGGCGGGGGTCTTCAGAGGCGGCAGCTTGGGCGCTTTCGGAGCCGGTCTCTTCCTGGCCTTCGCCGACTTCTTCCTGGTCGATTTCTTCGGAGCCGACTTCTTCTTGTTCTTCTGGGCTGCCGTGCGACTCTTGGTCGCTTTCCCCGTTTGCGCGATTGAGTCGGAGGACGCCAGGACGAGCAGCGCGCAGGCCAGCAGGAGGGTCAGGCGGGGCATGCGTGAGTGTCCCGGGGGGGATGTGAAGAGAGAGAGTGGGTGCAGATCGGGTGGCCCGAGGATTTGATTATACGGTCAGGATTTGAGAATCGACAAGATCGGCGGCCTCGGCTTGTCTTGGCATGCCGAGCCTGCGCTACTGGCTCTTGAGTCGGCCTAGAGTGAAGAGACGGTGCCCAAGGACAACCCGCACGAGTTGTTTGACGTGGTCGATGCCCGAGACCGTGTGATCGGGCAGGCGACTCGTGGCGACGTCCATGCCCGCGGACTGCTGCACCGGGCGGCTCATGTGTTCGTGTTCAATTCCAGTGGCCAATTGCTGTTGCAGCAACGTTCGGCCACGAAGGACGCGTACCCGCTGTGCTGGACCTCATCGTGTTCGGGTCATCTCGATTCGGGAGAATCCTACCAGGCGGCTGCGATTCGCGAGTTGGGCGAGGAGGTGGGATTGGCGGGTGAGGTCGAGTTCCTGGTCAAGTTGCCGGCTGGTCCCGAGACATCCAACGAGCACACCGCGTTGTTTCGGGTGGTGTGTGACGAGCCGCCGAATCCGGATCCGACGGAGGTGGCCGACCTGAAGTGGGCGACGGTGGCCCAGTGGCAGCGTGAGTTGCAGGAAGCTCCCGAGCGGTTCGACCCGCCGTTTGGCGTGTTACTGGGGTGGTACACTCGCTTTGACGCTGGTCGCGGCAATCGGCGTCGCGGGTTCCGAAGGTTCTTGCCTCACGCGGCGGTCGCCCTGTTGATGGGTCTGGGCGTGTTCGTGGGGATCCTATGGCCAGGTTGGGTCCGGCGAGATGTGGCTCGTGAGCTGACGGAAACGGCGAGGGAATTTGTTGGGCTTGAGGGGGTCGCACGGTGCGTGGTGTTCAGTCCGGACGATCGGCAAGTGGCCTTGACCAGCGGAGCGAAGGTGGAATTGCGTTCGTTTGCGAGCGACCCGGCGACGTTGTTTCTGGAAGGTCATTTGGGGGCGGTGATGGGAATCGCGATCAGTCCCGACGGCCGGACGTTGGCCTCGGCCGCTCAGGACACGACCATCCGGCTGTGGGACACCGATTCGGGACGTGAGTTGATGTTGTTGGAGGGCCACACCGACTGGGTCACGGCGGTGGATTTCAGTCCTGATGGGAAGCAACTGGTGTCGGCCAGTTGCGACTACACGGCCCGATTGTGGGATGTCGGGACGGGAGAGTTTGTGCGGTCGTTCCGGGCGAAAAACGGGTACGTGGTTGATGTCGATTTCAGTCCTGACGGGAAGCAGATTGCTACGGCATCGTCCTTTCGCCCGTTCAACGCGGGCGGGACGATCAGCACATTGGAGGAACCGGGTGAAATCAACCTGTGGAACCTCCGCACCGGTGAGCAGTTGTTGTCGCTGAAGGGGCATACGTTTGCGATCCTGAAAACGGATTTCAGCCCGGATGGAGAGCGGCTGGTTTCCGCGAGTCGCGACCACACTCTCAAGCTGTGGGACGTCAGCACAGGCCGGGAGCTTGGCACATTGGTCGGCCACACGGACGAAGTGATCTCGGTCGATTTCAGTCCGGACGGTCGCCGGCTGGCGACGGCTGGCCGCGACGACACGGTCAGGTTCTGGGATGTGGCGACGGCCGAGGAATTGCTGACGGTGGATACCAGCGACAAGGGGGCCTTTTGCGTGAAGTTCAGCGCCGATGGGCAACGCTTGGCGGTTGGAGGGTTCTATCTGGTGAGCGTGTGGGATCTTGGGTTGCTGGGGCGGTTGGAGTAGTCGGCTGTGGACGGCTCGCTCGGGGGGAGGGGGCGGCGCGATCCGGTCCCGATCAACGGTCGATGTTCAGTGCACCTCGGTTCCGCCCGACGATCGATTGCCATTGCTGGTCGTACAGATTGGCGTTGTGTCCATTGGTGGCTTGTGCGGGCAACCAGACATCGGGAAGCAAGGCTTCGAGCAGGTCCAGCGAATCGCCGTAGGCAGCCGGGTCGCCATCGCCCGCGGCCAGATCGTCCAGCAGTTCCTTTGCCAGGCGACGGTTGTTGATCTTGACGAGCAGTCGTCCCGAGACGAGGACCACCTTGTCGCCTCGCCAGAATCGGTAGACGACCGTGGCAGGTCCGCGGCCGTTGAGGCTGATTGCGGTCATCGGGAAGTCGGATTGTCCGTCGAGTGTCGAAGCCATCACAAAGCGGGTGTCGCGGGGCAGCCGATCGCGCAGCTGTCGCATTCCGTCCTGCCGCACGACCACGGGGCACTGGAACTTTTCGATCATTCGGCTCAATCCGCCGGTCGACAAGGTTGAGGAGGATGTGAGCAGCACGGCGGCGACGCTGTCGAATGACTGATCGAGCTCAGCGAGGCGTTGTTCGAGGAATTCGACGAGGCCGGCTCCACCGGGTGCGTCGAAGACGTACCAGCGGTTGTTGTCATTGAGCACATGGACGGCGTGACCTTGGAACTCGCCCAGGTAGTACAGTCCGGGCAGAATGGTGCGAGGCGTTCCGTCGAGGAAGTCCATTCCGTCGGCGGAGTAGCGATCGACAAGCTGCTGCAATTCCCGGATGCCGTCTCTCAGCATTCTCTGCCATTGCTCACTCGTTATCTCGGCACTGACACCCGGGCTGTCGGCCGGATTGGTTGTCATCGCAGCTTGAGCATTCGCGGGACCTTCGCCCAGCAGCGGGTGACCTGGCAGCAGGATGTCTGGAGCAGGCAGTTCGAGCAGTTTCTTGAGGGTGGCCAGATAGTCGGTGGCATTGGAGCGATAGCGAGGCGAGAGGTATGCGGCGTAGGTGCCCAGGTCGCCGCGAATACTCTGGATGGTGTCGCCACTGAAGAGGATCCGTCGACCGTCTCGTTCGATCAGGAAGCAGAGGCTTCCGGGTGTGTGTCCGGGTGTCCCGATGACCTGGAACTGGACGTCACCGCATTGAATCGTCTCGCCTCCGACAAGTTCCACATCGACTTCGGTCGGATGCGTTTGAATGTCGGGCATGTCGTAGGTCGAGAAGAGAGCTTCGGGTGGTCCTCCGGCCCGAAGAATGTCGCTGTCGGCTCGGCCGGCATGGACTTGAGCACCTGTGAGTCGTTGCAGGTACATGGCTCCGAGGATGTGGTCGCCATGGGCATGGGTCAGCAGGATCTTCTTCAGCCGTCCGGGATTCAGTTGCAGGTATTTCATCTGCTGCATCAGGGATTGGCAGTCCGCTTCGAGCCCGGAATCCACCAGCACCAGTCCGTCGGACGTCTCGACGACATAGGCCACCGACGGTGCGAGTCCGCCGAGCAGGTGCACTCCCTTGAGCAGCGTCATCGGCCGCCGTCTCAGAACCGGGTCTGTTGGAACCACCGATTCCGGAGTCAGTTTCCAGATGACGATGCCGCACGCCAGCAGGCTCATCAGGCCCAGCACCGCCATGGTCCGACTGCCGCGATCCTCGGCGTGGAGGGCATCGAGCCGATTGTTCTGAGTCATGAGCGGCGTGGCCGGTTCACTGTTTCGTCGCCGTCGAGTCGGGCTCGACGACCTTGTGCAACGTGTTGATCGCCGGATTCTCGATCACCTGGCGAATACCACTGGGCCAGCGGATTTCGATCCGCTCTACCTGTTTGCGTTTTCCGAGTCCGAAGTGGACGGTTCGCGAGTGCTGCGACAGGTAGCCTCCGGCCGATTGCACCAACCGCATCATGGTTTCGTCGCCGGTATGAAGAACCACCTGGGCTCCGATGGCGTCGCGGTTGCTGCTTGTGCCCTGCAGTTTCAGGGCCAGGTAGCCGTTCCCCTCGTCAAACTCGTTCTTGAAGTAATAGGGGATATCGTTGAAGTTGTTGGTGATGATTTCGAGTCGGCCATCGCCATCAAAGTCGGCTGCAGCGGCACAGCGTGAGCTTCGAACCGAATCGCGGTTCTGGATCTGCATGTCGTGGTAGTGGCCTTGAACGGGCGGTTCGATGCCGCGGGCTTTGGCATGATCCGAGTAGGTCCCGTCGCCGTTGTTGAGCATCAGGTGGTTTGGCCAGTAGTAAAACGGGAACCCCATTCCGGATGCGAGGAAGATGTCCTGGTGTCCATCGTTGTCGAAGTCACCGACTGAGATCCCCCAGGGCCAGAGAGTCTCGAGTCCGACCTGTTCCGAGAGTTCTTCGAATGTTCCATTACCGGTTGCCCGGTAAAACGCGTTTCCGAATAACACCTCTCCCTTGCTGAAGTCCAGCACATCGGCCCAGCGTTCCTCGGTCTTGACCAGATTGCCGTCCTGCTCCTTCATCGGCCCGAAGATGGACCGGAACTTCTTCTGCGCCGAATCGGTGGCTAGTTTCAGTGATCCGTGGCTGAGGTCCAGGCCCATCCACATATCGGAGTGCATATCGACGATGAGGATATCCAATCGCGAGTCGTTGTGGGCGTCGAAGACCTTGACTCCCATACCGCCCCAGGAGGTTCGTCCGAGAGTTTCCAGGGTGACATCGGTGAACTTTGCGTTGTCGTTGCGATACAGCTGGGCGCGTCCGAACATGCAGGCGACCACCACGTCCTGATCGCCGTCGTCGTCGAAGTCAAAGACCGCCGCATCGCTGCTCCAGCCACGTCCTTCGAGTCCGACCGACATGGTGACATCCGTGAACGTCCTGTCTCCGTTGTTGCGGTAGAGGATGTTGTATTCCTTGGCACTCTGGACCACCGCATCGAATCCATCGCCTCCCTTTCCCCGAAACGTCTTGCTGGTCGGATTGATGTCGTCGAGTGTCCAATCGGCGGTGTGGAGCACGTACAGGTCGAGCAATCCGTCGTTGTTGTAGTCGAAGAAGATCGCCGTCTGCGAATGGCCGATGTGTTCGAGGCCGGCTGCCTTGGTCACGTCCTTGAGGACTCCGCCACCCTGGTTTTCGTAGAAGACGTTGCCACCACGCGTGCTGGCGATGAACAGGTCTTGATCGCCATCGTTGTCGATGTCGGCAAACGTGCCTCCCACGCAGACTCGATCTGCCAGTCCGACTCCGACCTTTTCGGTCACGTCTTCGAACGTGCCGTCGCCGCGATTGCGGTACAAGGCGTTCGAGCCGAGTTGGTTCAGAAACAACACGTCGTCTTGGCCGTCTCCGTCGTAATCGGCAATCGAGACACCGCAGCCATGGTCGTAGAGATTGATCTTGAACGTGGTGCCCGATTCCTCGGGCAGGAACCCCATGTGAAAATCGAGCCCCGATTCCCGGGCGATATCACGAAAGCCCGGGCGCGTGGTGTCGGTCGTGTCGGGGGGCTGGTTGGGCTTGTCGGCTGCATCGTCACCGCCAAGCAACCACGCCAGGGTGACTCCGGCCAGGACCACGATGGCCGCCACGATACCGACCCAGGATTTGTCTCCGCCCGGCGCCCCGGAGGGCTGAGTTGGAGTCGTGCTGTCGGTTGTCGTGTCCGAGTCCCCCTGCTGGGGATCGGGATTGTCTGTCTGGTTCATGCGTATCAGTCTTTCTCTGGCTGTGAGATTGCGAATCAGCCCGATGGAGCGTGAAAACGCGTGGCCGCGATCCGGCTCCATGTCATCCAATCCAGTCTACGAATCTGTCGCCACGATCGTTGCTCAAAACTTCCGGTTGCCAGGACGCAAGGTGCCTGAGATTCGCGAACCGGCTGATGGGCAGCCGTCTTAAAAGTCCTGGGGGCCGGCAACCGAATGCGATAGATCCTGGTTGCTCCGAGCTTGTGGCTCCGTTCGATTTTCCATCGCGAGGATGTGGATCGATACCGATTCAGGGTGGCTCCGATTTGTCGTTGCTTAAGACTCCTGTGGACGACCGTGCCGAGTTGTTCTGCATCGAGGTCTTCGTCGATCCAGTACTTCAGGTCTTGCTGCGGTTCTGTTCGATCCTGCCCCTTCCGCGAGCGTTCGTAGTAATAGACATACTCGTAGGCCGGATGCCCACCTTGGATGGGACCGGCCAATTCGACGGACTGTCGATCGCAGTCTCTGAGCACCCAGCGGGCGACATCGCGTCTTTGCCTGTAGGTCAATCCGTACTGTCCCTGCGGGTTGGCGAGACCGTCGTCGAGGAAGTTGTTCCAGGACGACAGGAACAGCACGTGCGATGCGGCGATGGTCGCCAGCAGGCCACCGGCGAGGATCCGGGTCGGCTTCCGATTGGCGTCCAGGAAACGGCCGATGGTCGACGCAGCGAGTACCACCAGCACGGGCAGGGCAAGCAGCAGGTGTTCTGGACGCACCTCGGGTTCGTAGATCAGCCCGCCGAGCAGGGGCAGGACGACCCACAACCACAGCAGACCGATGTCGTGCTGTGGGCGGGGTGATTCCGAATCTGAGGGTGACCTCAGGACTTTCGGGGCAACGAAACAGGACGCAGCAGCGGTGACGATCATCAGCAGGCCGCTTGCAGAGACGAGCACCCGTTGCCAGCCCGGGAAGTACTGGGGCAAGTCTTGCGGATTGGCCGCGAACCAGTACTCGAAGCTGCCGCTGTGCAATAGCGATTGCAGCGTGTTGATTTCGTCGAGTATCGCCCTCCAGAGATTGGACTTGCCACCGAGAATCGACAGCGAGTTCCGGAATTCGACCCAGTCTCCGATGTGATGAAACGCCACCCAGGGCGTCCAGGTCGACAATCCGAAGCAGACTCCGGTGATCACCGGCAGCCAACCCACTCGTTGTCGTCCGATCCAGATCACGACGGCCAACCAGGCCGTTGCCGCCAGGCCGGAAAAGTGAATCTGAGGCAGCATTAAGCCGAGGATCAGCATGCGAATCAGCCGCCCACTGCCACCCTCGGACAGCCACGTCAAAGACACTTCGATCAGCCAGAGGCTGGCCACTGCCAGGCAACTGCCCGACCACAGTTGCCGGGAGAATACGACTGCCCAGGGTGAACAGGCCAGCAGCAGTCCCGCGGCCAGGCCGGCGCGGTTCCCAAAGAGGCGACCCGCCAGGCGATAGGCCAGGTACACCGCCAAGACGTTCAAGAGTGCCACCAGCACCACGCCGGTCAGGGGATGCCACAACAACTGGTTCGGCAGGGAAACCAGGTAAACGAAAAGTGATGACCCTCGCATCCCTTCAAACAGTGGGCCGGTCAACGGCCATTCGGCCATCGGGGAAGCGACGGGCACGTTGGCCCACTGGCCGTTGGTGGCCATCTCGTTGGTCATCGGCACCAGTTCCAGTCGCGACAATCGCAACACCGCTGCCAGGACCAGGATCACGATCAGGATCAACAACCGCACCAGAGGCCGGTCATCACGCGAGTCGCCCTCGGTTCCTGAAATCGCGTTCGCAGGTCCGTTCATTCCGCCACCGTTCACCACAACGTCACACTGCTGGCCGGTACGGATCCAACAGGACCACTTGGCACCGGACCCCTTCACCACTCGCGGTGGCTGGCCGGGCGACTACTTCCCGGAACTGTCCTGCTTGGCCTTTTTTGCCGGCTTGGGCTTCGGTTTCAAGATCACCGTCAGTTGCCGTTCAACTTCATCGACATCGCCGACCGAACCAAAGTCAATCGCATCGACAACTTCCTGCAAGAATCGATCGGTCGGGATGATGATCTTCATCAGCCCCTGACCATCGGTCACCCGCGTTTTTTCACCGGTCCTCTTGAGAGTTTTCAACCGGTCGAGCACCCGTTGACGTGCCGCCTTGTCCATCTCGCCCTTGACCACAACCGTCACGGTCCTGCCTCGCGGTGCCGGTTCATCTGAGGGTCCCGTGCCGTTGCTCTGCTGAATGCCCTCCGCGACAAGCTGGTTGAGTCTCACCTGCGCCAACCCCAGCGCCAGGACGAATTCCCTGCTGGTCTTCGCCAAGGCGATGCGGTCGAGGTCTTCTTCGACGGTTTGCAGCAGCTTGATCAGCGGGCCGCGGTTCTTTCGGATCGCATCATCTGGAATGGCGGCGAGCATCTCGCGACCGTCCTGGTACATCTTTCGCAAACCGTAGTCCAGGTCCGCGACAAACCACACGCCATCGATTTTCCGGACCGGCATCTGCGTTTCTCTTTGCTCTTCATCGATCGCCTGTCGGGTCATGACAAACGTGCCGGTCATCATCAGGCCGATCGTTGCCTGCGTTCCATCGATCTTGACCAGTCGCACCTTGGCATCGAATCCCTTGCGAAATGGATCGTTGGGGTCCTTTGCAGAGAGGGCGACAAGTTGTTTGAGGAAGCGGGTTCCGGTTTCAGCAAAAAATGTCTTGCCGTCAAATGTCCGCAGTTTGTCCAGGTCGGACAGTTCGCTGTCGACGATCAGTTGAAGCAGGGCGATCATCTCGCCGTAGTTCTCAGTCAGTAGCCTTTTGTTGACCGACGGGAACTTGAACTCGGGATTGCCGACGATCAGGTCCCGCTTGTCCCGAAGTACTTCGATAATTCGTCGCGCCACCACGAAGAGTCGCTCCCAGACCTCTCGGTCCATCTTCGTGGCGAATTCTCGTACGAACTCGTTGATCTGCACGTGGTGCGGTGGCGGCAGCGAGTCCCAGATGACCCCGGCCTCACCGGTCTGAAAGGCCTTCAGGAGCCTCCGAATTGCCTCGTCGGGTTGAGGAGAGAGTGGATCGGTATCGGTGGCGATTGTTTCTGCGATCGGCGCGGGAGCGGGGCTGCTTGCCGGGGTCGCCGGTCGATTACATCCGGAGAGCATCCCGAGCAGGATGGCGGCCACCCACAGGCAGGACCCGCACCGGGATTTCCGACTGGTTGATTGGTCCCACATGAGATCCCCAAACCGCTGGAAACACGAAAACAGCGAGAAAAGTGGCCTGTTGCCTTCCTTCTCTACCGTGAACTAGCCCGGTCTCCATGCTAACCAGTACTCACCACCACGGAACAGGGTCTAGTCGCAAACCGGCAACTCGCAGCCCATCTGGTCGATGTTCCGACGGGGTGCTATCGTGTTTGGGAGGTCGCTGATATCGGGAGGAGAGACAATTTTCCGGGGTGGGTGTGACATCGTCGAACGTCTCTCGGTCCCGCAGTCGTAGCCCAGGCTCTCAAATGATCGTCAATGCCTATGCCGTCTTGACCGCGTTTGTCAGCCTGTTGCAATTTGCGATCGGCCTGCTGGTCATCACCTCTTCGCTCGGCCGCCGCCGCGTCGGGACCACCGTCGATGTCGAGAATCGTCCGTACCTGCTGTTGCTGCTGTCATTTCTTCTGCTGGGCCTGAACCTGGCCTCCTGGCCGCTGTTGTACTCGATGTTGCAGAGCTACATACCCTCGTGGCCGGACGTGATGTGCATCTACGGAGTGACACGGATCGGCACGGGCAGCGTGGGCAGTGCCCGCCACCTTCCCTGGTTGCTGACGACCGTTCAGTGCACCAAGCCGCTGCTGGTATTCCTGGGTGGTGGCTGGTTCGTTTTGTACCTGGCCAACCGGGCCACGCAAACCGCCCCGCTGCTGCCGCGGTTGCTATCGGGCCTGTTGCCCCTGGGCGTGGTCAGCGTTGCCGATGCTCTTTTCGTGGGCACCTACCTGGCGATTCCCAAGCAGGAGCAGTCCTTGAGCGTGGGTTGCTGCACGTCGGCGATCGCGGACCGGTCACGGTTCCTGCCCGAATCTCTACTTGGGCCCGGTCCTCACACCTGGCTGACGGTGGTCCTGTTGATCGTCGTTGTCGGCCTCTGCCTGGGCTTGCTGGGTGCCATCCGGCATGGCCGCCAGCATCGGCGTTACGTGGCGGGATTGCTCGCCGGCACGCTTGTGGCGATTCCCCTGGGGGGCCTGTTCCTGGTCGAGATCGCCTCACCGACGCTCCTGCAACGTCCGCACCATTGCCCCTACGATCTTGTCACGGAGGTCCCCGAGAGTGTGCTGGCCGTGGCTCTGTTCACCCTGGGCTGTTTCTCGGTCGGCTGGGCCGCGGTGGCTGCCTGGTTTTGTCGCGTCGAGGAGACTCGCGGTGTCCTGCCGTCGCTGGTCGGACGCTTCCTCTTTCTTGGGCTCTTTGGATATCTTGGCTCAATGATCATGTTCACCTTGGAGTTTTCCCTGTCATGAATCCGCCGGTGTCCTGGTGGTGGGCGGCATGGGCGGGGCTGGTGACCGTCGGCATCCTGCCGTTTGTCGGGCAAGCGATGCGGGAGGATGGTCGGCTCCGTTGTCGCTGGGATGGGCGGGAGATCGACGCGGCGTACCGGGTGAGTATCCGCGACGATTTGGGGGCCGTCTCCGAGTTCTGCGATGTGGGTTGTGCCCGGTCGTGGATGGGTCGTCATCGGTCGATGTCGCGGACGATCCTGGTGACTGACGAGGACAGTAGAGAGATGTTTGACGCGAATGAGGCTTTTTTTGTTCGCAGCTCGATCGAGACCAACAGCGTTACAAGGAACCGATGGCACGTGTTCCGCAGCCGTGATCGTGCCGAGCAACACGCCCGGGAGTCCCGGGGTCGCTTGATGGTCGGCCCGGATCATCCATTTTCTTTCCCGGTCGAAATCCCCTGATGTTCCAGGACTCCTCGACACGCCTGATTGCTCTGATCGCGATCCTGGTCATCGCCGCCGGGACCGCCGTAGGTTGCTACCGGCAGCCTGTCTCGGCACGGGCGGCCGATGCAGCGGGTTTTCAGAAACTGGTGGGTGGACTGGGATTCGGGTCGAGTGTCGAGTTGTCCACGTGCGCGGTTCAATTTGACCCGCGGCTGGGAGTCACCTGCAATGCTCACACCGGTCCCATCCCAGCCGGAAGCCTGTTGTGTCCCGGGTGTGGCCGGTTCCTGTTCTCCTTTTATCCGTGGTCGTTCGAAAACCTGACCGGCTCATCAGCCACCCGCCATGTCCCCGCTCCTTAGCATTGCCCGCACCGGATCCGCGGCGATCCTGTTATCGCCCCTGCGAAGCGCGGTGACCGTCCTGGCCGTCATCGCCGTGCTGGTTCCCTATCTCGTTGGGATTGGCCTGGTCGAGGGACTGCGGCAGGAGGCCCGGATCGCGATTGGTGCTGGCACACCGGCCGGCGAAGAACTCCTGCCGGACCTCTACGTCGCCGCCAACCAGTTCGGACGTCGAGTGCCGATCCCGGTGAACCTGGCCGAACCCATCGGCAAGTTCGACGGCGTCACCAGGGTGGTTCCCAGGATTGTCGGCAGGATCACGCTGGGCAAGGAAAACGTCGAGGCCGTCCTGGTCGGGATGCCGCGAGAGGAACTTCACAGGCAAGGTTCGACTATTCAACAACTGACCCGGTTGGTCGATGGCGAACTGCCCGGATCGCGGCACGGCGAGGGTCCACAACTGGTGATCGGATCGGGACTGGCCCGAAAGCTGAACCTGGAGGTGGGTGCCGTGCTTCCGCCGATCTTCCGCAGCGGCGGCGGTGAAAAAACACCACGGGTGACTGGAATCTTCCAGTCCGACATTTCTCTGTGGCAGTCTCGGATGATCCTGACCACCTTCGAGTCCGCGGCTGACATCTTCGGCCAGCAGGAACTCGCCACCGACCTGCTCGTCTTCTGTCGCCACGGACAACCCGAAGCGATCCGTTTGCGAATCCTCCAGTCGATACCAGGCCCCTCGACCGAACGCGCGACCAGTCTGCAGCCGTCGGTCACCTCCCGTGCCGATCTCGAATCGTTGCTTCCGGCCGGCCTGGGTCACCGCGAGGGTGTCTTCAACCTGCTGTTCGTCGTCGCATTTGCCGTCGGCATTCTCGTGATCCTGGTCACATCCGGATTTGGACTTTCCGGCCGCCGCCGTGAGATTGGCATCCTCAAGGCCACCGGCTGGCAGACCGACGAGATCCTGGTTCGCAGCCTGGCCGAGAGCGTGTTGCTGGGCCTGGCCAGCGCGGCCATCGCGATCCTCGTGGCACTGGTCTGGCTGGAATGGCTCAATGGGTTCTGGATTGCCGGGATCTTCCTGGCAGGTGTCGAGACTCAACCGGCGTTCCAGGTGCCCTACGTCCTGGCGGCACAACCGGCCGCCCTTGCAGCACTGGTGGCCTGCCTGCTGGTGACGACCGGTTCGGCCTATTCGACGTGGCGGGCCGCCGTGACTTCTCCCGCGGAGGCGATGAGATGAACAGCGGGATACTCGAGGCGGAATCACTGAGCAGGGTCTACCACCCCGGGACCTCCAGCGAGGTCCGTGCGCTCAACGGCGTGTCACTGGTGATCCCGGGCGGCGGCTACGTCGTGCTGGCGGGTCCGTCGGGTTCGGGCAAGACCACGCTGCTGTCGCTGCTGGGGGCACTCG
>Ga0310123_10000767_pt1 | contig 28216 bp, 18 predicted proteins | sample CB6_AW_1057_MG_FD_203505 | JGI IMG/M metagenome (GOLD analysis project Ga0310123, IMG submission 203505) | Marine microbial communities from Western Arctic Ocean, Canada - CB6_AW_1057 | ecosystem: Environmental > Aquatic > Marine > Oceanic | place: Canada: Western Arctic Ocean | collected... | reverse complement strand
GCGTGTACTCGGGATTCGTCTCACCGGAGTACTCGAAGATCTCGATCCAGTAGGTCGCCGCGGGCAGGCCTTCGAGACTGATGGCTTCGAAGTTGTCGACCGAGTTGGAGAATTCGAGTTCTCCGTCGGCGTCGTGGAGGGCCATGTCGAGGTCACCGAACTCGTGCTTGAATTCGATCTGCACCGAGTGGCCTACGGTGGCGGTGGCGGAGGTGCTGAACTGGAACCAGTCGGTGTCGCCGGGTTCGTGGATCGAGAGTCCGGTGAGCGTGGTGCGGCCCTCGATCGTCCTCAGATCGACCGCGTCGTCGGCCGAGTCGTTGGGTTCGTGGGCGTCGGCCGGGAAGTGGCCTTCGCCCTCGTGATCGTTCCAGTCCGGCCCGTCGATCACCAGTTCGTACTCGGGGTTGCTGGCACCCTGGAAGCCACTGACCTGCAGCAGGTAGTTCCCGACCGGCCAACCGGCCAGCGAGATCTCCTCGAAGTCGGACACCCCGGTCGATTCCTCCAGCAACACGCCGTCCGAGTCGAGGAGTGCCAGGTTGAGGTTCCCTTCGTCGTCGTCGAAATCGATACCCACGTAGTGGTGAGTGGTCCCCTCGGCGAGCAACTCGAACGCGAACCAGTCGAGGTCGTTCTGGTTGTGGATCGAGAGTCCGTCCCAGGCGGAATAGCCCGCGATTTCTCTCAGCGGAGTCGCCTCATCCGACGAGTCGTTCACTTCGGCCCAGTCGGGCTCGAATTCTCCTTCCTCCTCACCGTGATGTTCATGCGGGGCATCGATCCAGACCGAGTAGCCGGGCACCGTCGCCCCGTCGTACCCGGTCACTTCCAGGAAGTAGGTCCCCTGTCCGAGTCCATGCAGCGAGATCTCTTCGCTGTCGAGGACTCCGGAAGAATCCGAGACGAGCTCACCGGTGGAGTCGTAAAGGGCGAGGTCGAGGTCTCCGGCGGCGTGGTAGAAGTCGATCCCGACGGTGTGAGCCCAGTTGGCCTCTGCGACCAGTTCAAACTCGAACCAGTCCACGTCGGTCGCGTCGTGAATCGAGAAGCCGTGCCAGGCGGAGAACCCGCCGGCGTTACGGAGTTCAAAGGCGGTCTCTCTGGTGTCGTTTGATTCGGCGTAGTCGTGTTCGAGTGGTTTGGGTGCGGTGATTCCCAGCACGTACTCAGGGTGCACGGCTCCGTCGTAGCCGACGACCTGGACCTGGTAGGTCCCCGCGGGCAGTCCCTCCAGGGAGATGTGTTCGAAGTCCCAGATACTCTCGGACGTACCGATCAGTTCACCCTCGGAGTCAAACAGAGACATATCGAGGTCGCCGAGTTCGTGGTCGAATTCGATTCCGACGGCATCGAAGGCGGTGCCGGAGGCGAGAGTGGTGAAGCTGAACCAGTCCTCGTCACCGGGTTCGTGGATCGAGAGTTCATCCCAGAAGCTGTCGTGTTCGATGACGCGGAGGTCGTAGGCGGTTTCGGCGGTGTTGTTCGATTCGGCAAAGTCGGCCTCGCTGCTGCCACCGGAATCGGACTCATCGGGCGCGGTGATTGTGAGCACGTACTCGGGATTCGTGTCCTCTTCGAAGCCCCAGACCGCCGCGTAGTACTCGCCGGCCGGCAGTTCGTCGAGACTGACGAGTTCGAAGCTTCCGACTCCCTCGGAACTGGCCAGCAGGTGGCCGTTGTTGTCGTAGAGTGCCAGGTCGAGGTCGCCGAACTCGCTGAAGAAGGCGATCGAGACGGTGTGCCAGTCGGTGGCCGAATCGAGCGTCTCGAAGCGGAACCAGTCGACATCGCCGGGGACGTTGATCGAGAGCCCGTCGATGATTTCCAGCCCGTGGACCTCTCGCAGGTCGTAAGCCCCTTCAAGCGACTCGTTCGGCTCGGAAAAATCGCTCTCGTTCGGCTCGGGCGTATTCAGCGTCAGCCAGTAGTCGGGGTTGGTCACGTCGTCGAACCCGGTGACTTTCAGGAAGTACTCCCCGGCGGGCAGGCCTCCCATTTCGACCCACTCCAAGTCGTCGATTCCGCTGGAATCGGCGATGAGTTCGCCGTGGGTATCGAAGAGTTCCAGGTCGAGGTCCCCTTCTTCGTGCCAGAAGGCGATCGCCGCGCCGTCCCATGATGTCGCGGTGGCGGAGGTTTCGAATCGGTACCAGTCCTCGTCACCGGGTTGGTGAATCGAGAGCGGCCCGAGTTCCTCGAATCCTGCCAGCGTGCCCAGGTCCCAGGCCGATGCGAGCGACTCGTTGGGTTCGGCCAGGTCCGGTTCGAAGGTCCCGTCGTCGTGGTCGATCTCGTGAGGCGCCTCGATCACCATCGTGTAGTCGGGGTTCTCGTCTCCCGCGAACCCGTAGACCTCCAGGTAAAACGTCCCGGCCTCGAGCCCTTCGAACCAGATCATTTCGAAGTCGTCGGTGCTCGATGAGTGATCCACCTCGTGGCCGGCGTCGTCGTAGAGCACCAGGTCGAGGTCCCCCTGTTCGTGGTTGAAGAAGATTGCGGCGAAGTGGACCCACCCGGCGTCCTCCGCCAGATCGAAGACATACCAGTCGTCGTTTTCAGATTCGTGGATCGAGAGGTCGTCCCAGTTGTGGAAGCCTTCGAGTTGGCCCAGGTCGTGGGCGTCGTCGATCGTATTGTTGGATTCGGAGAGATCGCCCTCGGCGGTGGGTGCGTTGTAGGAGAAGGTGTACTCGGGGTTGGAGTCTCCGTCGTATCCGAAGACTCTCAGGACGTATGCTCCGGCGGCCAGCCCGTCTCCGGCGATCTCTTCGAGGTCGTCGACGCCGGTCGACCACGTCAGCAGTCCGCCTTCGTGGTCGTAGAGTTCCAGGTCGAGGTCGCCGTCCTCATGGTCGAACTCGATCGCGACGAAGTGGCCCGGTCCCCCCGCGGCGGCCAATTCAAAACTGAACCAGTCCTCGTCCCCGGACTCGTGGATCGAGAGGCTCATGTTTTCAACTTCACCGTGACCGGCGACGACTCCCAACGCGGTGGCCGCCGCCAGCGAGTTGTTGGGCTCGAGCAGGTCCAGGGCACTGAGCAGGGTCCGGTCTTCGAGCTGTTCGATGGCGGCCGAGGTGTCGTGGCGGTGGGATCGACGGCGGCTCGTGACGCGGCGTCGGCCGTGGCCTCGAGTTCGTCCCAGGGTGGTTCGGATCGCGCGACGCCAAAAGAGCTGCGAATCAAGCAACATCGCCATCGTCTCCTCGAATATCAGACTCGGTGTGGGGCCTCTGCGGCGCTCTGTGCTGTCCAACCCCCGGGCGCACCAACGGCGACCCAACGACCCGGACGGGTCGCGGCTGGGAAAAAGAGCAATCAGCCATTGAAGCCTCCCGTCCTGGAGAACTCCCTCGGGGGGTCAATAGTGCACTCGTCGATCGTTGGTGATCTTGAGTCTCTGACTCCCGGTCCCAAGTGGCCCGCCTGTTCCCTGCAGCAGCAACCTGAGCGTACCCGGAACAAATGGAGTTGAGGAGTCCAGTTCAGGAGTTTTTTTCAACTGGGACAAGTCTCGGCCGAGGGGCGGAGTGGGGCAGAGTGCCACGATCGGAAAAATCGTCAGGGCCTGCCCCGCCGGGGGCAGAAAACTCGTCGGAGTTGCCATTCGGCCGGTAGGACCGTCTGAGGGGGACGGCTATACTGGACCGGTCAAAGCCGCGACGAATCCTTTTCTTGACCGTGTCTGTACCAGGACACCCATGGCCAGTGTCTCGCTCATGTCCCGATGCCCTCGCATCCTCATCCTGCTCGTCGCTGCAGGAATTCTCGGTGGATTGACCCACTCGGCCATCGCCCAACCGGCAGCGACCAAGAAGGCAGCGACCAGGAAACCTGCGGCCAAGAAGGCTGTGACTAAGAAGGCTGTGACCAAGAAGGCTGCGGTCAAGAAGGCTGCGGCGCGGACCACGACGAGCAAGAAGCAGGCGGCGGCCCAGGAGGCGGCCAAGCGTGAGGCGTCCCGTGTGGTCGAGCGGTTGTTGCGAGACGTCTTTGGCATTCGGCCGAGGGTAAAAGGTGCTCCGTTGGGGCCGGCTGCGGTTCCGGCCAAGGGAAAGCAGCCAGTCGGCAATGGAGATCCGACGGCGAGGGACCGGGTCGACCTGTTGGCTCCCCAGGATCCCCGCCAGGCGAAGCTGTTGCGTCAGGCTCACGACTGGTTGAAAGCGGGCCAGCACGCGAAGGTGCTCGAAGCGGTCTCGGTCCTGCTCAACCCGCCCGAGGCGGCCCGGTTCGAGTCGGATTCGTTGTTCCGCAGCGAGGGGGGTCGGTGGGTCACGGTCCGGGACGAGGCGAACCGGTTGCTGGGCGTATTGCCAGAGCCGTTCCGCGAGACATTTCGGACACGGTATGGTGCGGAGGCGAGTCGCCGGTTGTCCGTGGCGGAGGCCAACGGTGGCGAGTCTACGATGGTGGATGTGGCCGATCGGTTCTTTCACACCACGGCGGGTCGCCAGGCGGCCAACCGCCTGGCCTCGCGGCACATCGACCGGGGCCGGCTGGGCTTGGCCGCGTTCTGGCTGAGCCGGTTGCTGGAGGCCCGAGACCCGGTGGCTGGTGCGGCGGCGTGGCGATTGAAGGCGGCCTGGGTCTTTCACCGCGTGGGCCAGCCCGAGCGGGTCAAGACATTACTGGCTGATCTTTCAGACGCGGGTCGATTGCGGATACCAGGAGTGGGCGAGGTGGGTCGGGATGAGTGGTTGGGTGCCTCGCGTCCGGCGATTCTGCCCGAGCCGGTCCTGGTCGACTGGCCGGTCTTTTATGGCAGTCCCGCGCGACGCGGTCGAGCCGAGGGGGGAGCTCCGCTGTTGCTCTCACGTTGGCACCGCCGCCTGACGCACCGCCACGCGGTGGCCGCGGTGGTCCGCGAACTGGTTGAAGATCTCGATGACCTCGGCCGGCCGATGGTCCCCGCCTTCGTGCCCCTGGTGGTTGGCAACAAGGCGATCTTCCGCACGCTGCGGGGGATCGAGGTGGTGGATATTGACAGCGGACGGGTGCTGTGGGAGACGCGACCGGAGGTGGCCGTCGAAAGCCTGATGGGTGGCCGGGGCCGTGTTTCTTCGAACATGTCACGCATGGGTGGGATCCAGATAGCACAGATGGGTTTCCCGGGAGCGAACGTGATGAGTTTCGGAGCGGTCAACGGTGCCCCGCTGAAACATCCTCTGACCGGTCTGCTCTTCCAGCACGCTCTTCACGGTGTTCCCTCCAGCGACGGCTCCCAGGTCTTCCTGGTCCAGGAGCGGTTGCTGTTGCGAGGCGCCTTGCCGCCGGCACGGTTTGGCGGCTTCAATCCCATCGGCGGCTCCAACGCCAAGCAGCGCGGCCAGTGGAACACCCTGGCGGCGTTCGACCTCGCGAGTGGTCGTCCGACGTGGGAGGTGGGTGGAGTGAAGATGGACGAGCCATTTGATTTGCCATTGTCCGGGACACGGTTCCTGGGCGCCCCGGCTCCTCAGGACGGCCGCCTGTACGTGGTGGGAGAGCAGGACAACGAGATCCGGCTGCACGTGCTGGATGCGGAAACCGGCCAACCCGCCTGGTCTCAACGGATCGCCTACGTGGATGGACCGGCGTTGGCCAACCCGGCCCGCCGCTGGGCCTCATCGCACGTCGCCGTTGCCGACGGGGTGGCGGTCTGCCCGACGACAGTTGGCTGGCTGGTGGGCGTGGAATGTTCCAGCCGTCGGATTCTCTGGGCTCACCGCTACGCCCGACCTCAACCTCAAGACTCCTCGCGGCCGGGCATGCCCGTGATGGGGGGGTTCCCCGGTGGATTGTCACCCGGTGGCCCCATGGCCTCGGCCTGGGCTGCCGCGCCGCCGGTGATCTGCGGAGACCGGGTCGTGTTTACACCTCACGCCGAACCGGTGTTGCACTGCCTGGACCTTTATACCGGCCGGCTGCTGTGGCAGACGAAGAAGGGCTCCTTCGTTTATCTCGCCGGAGGATTTGGGGAGCGGGTGGTGCTGGTCGGTTCTGACTCGGTCGCGGCACTGGAACTCTCGGACGGAAAACCTGCCTGGGTGCATCGCCTGAGCTCGGCGGAGGGTCGTCCGGCCGGCCGTGGCGTCGGCACACAGGGCCGCTACCACCTGCCACTCTCCTCGGGGCAAATCTGTACGCTCGGGCTGGCCGACGGCAAGGTGATCGGGCGGACCTACCTGCCCGAGACGGCCGACAGCGGAGCGGTGCTGGGCAACCTGGTGATGTCCCGTGGCCTGGTGCTGGCACTGGGTCCGGAGGGTCTGACCGGATACGAGCAGCGTGAAGCGCTCGAGGCGCGGATCAAGACGGCTCTGGAAAACGATCCCGCCGACGGCTGGGCCTTGCTCAAGCAGTCGGAACTGGCGTTGTTGGGTCGCGACCATGCCACGGCGATGCAACACCTCGGGCGAATCGAGGTCTCCAAACTCGAGCCGGGCCACGTCGCACGTTACCACGACGCTCGCAGAACGGCGTTGACCGGCCTGGTACGGTCCGGCCTGGCTGCCGACGGGTCGGGGGTGGAGGGTTGGATCGAGCAGCTCTCCGGTCTGGCCGATTCGCCGGACCGGAAGCGAGAAGTCGGACGGTTGACGGTCGAGCGGGCCGTGGCCCGCAAGCAGTGGGCTGTGGCCGTCGAGGGCTTCCGCCAATTGGCTCGCGACTTTGGCACGCACCGCGTGTCCTTTGCCGACGACCAGGCGACCCGGGTCCGCCTGGACCGCTGGGTCAGCGGCCAGTTGAGCGACCTCTGGCCGAAGTTGTCCGCGACCCTGCGGGCGGGATTGGACAAGCAACTGGAACTCGAAGCGACCCGGGTGATTGCCGGAGACGGCCGAGTGCAGCGACATTTTGTCGAGGTCTTTGGTTTTCACCGGGCGACGTGGCCGGTTCGGTTCCACATGGCGGAGAAAGCTGCGCGAGCGGGTCGGGTGGGAGCGGCGGAGGTGATCTGGTTGCGGTTGGCCGAGGAGGCCGAACCGGCGGTCGCGTCGCGGGCCGGCCAGGCGTTGGCCGATTTCCGCAAGAAGCGTGGCCTGGGAGGCCCTGCCCGGCGGGCGGCTTGGCCACAGGGTGTGGAGATCGTCCGCGCTGCGGGATCGTCCCGCACCGTCCGACGCCAGGACCTTGAACTGAATCGCCAGGAACTCCCCTGGTACAAATCTCACCGTACCGTGTTTGACAGCAGCCAGCAGCGACTGATCGTCGAGCGGGTCGAGGATGGTGGCGTGACCTGGTCGGTGCCGTTGCCGCGGTCGGGACGTGGCAGCAGCTCGAACTACCTGCCGGCGCGGGCTGTGGGGCATCAGTTGATCCTCTACCACCGCGGAATCGTGCAGGCCGTTTCTCCGACCACCCGCCAGATGATCTGGTCTTACCCCGTGGACGTCGCTGCCAACGTTTCGGTGTCCTCGCGTCCGCGTCAACCGATCATGGTTCGAGGCGAGCAGGCTGGTCCGCAGTTGAGCCTGATGATGCAGAACACTCGTCGAGGCCCGCTGCGGGTGGTCAATCGTCGGGTCGTGTGCGTGTCGGGTCGGCGGAGGCTGACGGCGCTTGAGACCGTCACCGGCGAAGTGCTCTGGCAACGCGATCGCGTCGCGGTCGGAACCCCGGTGATGGGCAGTGACGAGATCGTCTACCTGGCCACTGGAGGACCGATGATGGGCCGGCCGTCGGGATTCGCCTGGGGGATGAAGCCGTCGGCGGGTGCGGCCGCAGTTCGTTCGCCGGTGGCCCTGAGGGTCCGGGACGGTAAGCGGCTGAAGATCGAAGGCTTGGCCGACAAGCTGCAGGGTGCGCTCAGGCTGGAGGGGACCACGATCACCTGGATCCGCAACGGCGGTTCGGTGAGGCTGTTGGGGTTGAGTTGGACGCAGCTGTTCGTGCAGCAGGACGACGTGATCAGCGGCAAGACATTGTGGCAGCACAAGCTCGAGTCCGGTTCGCGACTGACGACTCTCGGCGACGACCATCTTGTGTTGCTCGAGGGAAACGGACGGCTCGGTCGTCTCGACCTGGCGACCGGCAAGCTGTTGCCGGTGGGCCAGGTCGCCCCGTCCGATCTGAAGGGAGCCAGCAACCTCTATGCGTTCCAGGACGCGGAGAACCTGTACGTGGCGGTGAACAAGCCGCTCAGCGGCAGTTACTACTCGGTCAACATGCACTCGATCCGGGTCAACGGTTCGTTGCTGGCGTTTTCGCGGACGGCGTCGGGGGGTCCTCCGCGATGGCGGCAGCGTGTCGACGGCCTGAACCTTCTGCTCGAAAAACTCGAGTATTCCCCGCTGCTGTTGCTGGCGTCGCGTCAGTACATGCGGGAGGGCAACCTGCGGTACTACATGTTGAAGCTGCAGGCGTTGGACAAGGTGACCGGCCAGGCTCGTGCGACGCTGGAAACGCCGTCGAACTACTGGAGTTTCAACGGGCTGAGGTTGAACCTGGCCGAGCGGTATCTGGAGTTGGGCTCGTACAACCAGCGGATCCGGCTGGTCGCGGGTGGTCAGCAGCGGGCGTCGGCGAAGCCGTAGCCTGCGACGACCGGTTGTGGGGCGGCCTGCGGTCGCTCGCCCGGTGCGGTTGCTTGAAGCGGCTCGATTCCGCCGCTAACCTGTGGACGCTCTGCGGCCCGCGGCCCGAGTGGTCTCAGTTTGCGCTCTGCACCTTCCGACGGGACACCCGACGCGATGCGTGATTTTGAATACGAGGCTCCGACATCGTTGGATGACGCGGTGGCGTTGTTGTCCGGGAACCCGGCCGCGGCGCGGCCGCTGGCCGGCGGGACCGACCTGATCGACCACATCCGCACCAGGCGACTCGAGCCCGACCTGGTCGTCGACATCAAGAAGATCCCCGATCTCAACGTGCTGGAACTCTCCGAGTCGGGTCTGCGGTTGGGTGCGGCAGTGCCGTGCTACCGGGTCTACGGGGACGCACAAGTCGCGTCAAGCTACGCCGCGCTGGCCGACAGCTGCCGGATCATTGGTGGGACCCAGATCCAAAGCCGAGCCAGTGTCGGCGGGAATCTCTGCAACAGCGGCCCCGCCGCCGACTCGACTCCGTCACTGATCGCCCTGGAGGCCCGGATCGTGATCGCCGGACCCGGCGGCCGGCGTGAGGTTGCGGCTGAGGATTTCTGCACGGGGCCGGGGCAGAATGTGCTCGGGGACGGTGAGTTGGTTGTCGAGATCGCGTTTCCGGCCCCTCCGGCGGTCGGAGGATCTCACTACCGGCGGTTCATCCCCCGCAACGAAATGGACATCGCGGTGGTCGGAGTCGGTGCGGCCGTGGAACTCGACGCGTCGGCCCAGACTTTTGTTTCGGCCCGCATCGCGTTGGCGGCGGTGGCCGCCACGCCACTTTACGTCGAGGCGGCCGGAGTGGCATTGGCCGGGCAGGCAGTCTCCGACGAGGCGATTTCCGCCGCGGGGGCCGCGGCCCGCGAAGCGGCCACGCCGATTGATGACATGCGGGGGACCATCGAGTTCCGCAAGCACCTGTGCGGGGTGCTGACTGAACGGGTGATCCGCGAGGCGGTTGCGCGGGCACGCGGAGAAGAAACCGGGTACCAGATCGGACAGTGAACCCGCCAGGGTCAGGGCCGATCCAGGACCTGGCGATCGAGGCAACCGACGACAAAACGGACCATAAGCGATGGCAAGACAACGTATCATCTCTACCTCGATCAACGGCAATCCGGTCGAGGTCCTGGCCGCTCCGCGGCAGACCCTGCTCGAGGTGCTCAGAGAAAATCTCGACCTGATCGGCACCAAGGAGGGGTGTTCCAACGGCAACTGCGGGGCCTGCACGGTGATTCTCGATGGACGCCCCGTCGACAGCTGCCTGGTGCTGGCCGTGGAGGTCGAGGGGAGCGAGGTGGAGACGATCGAGGGCCTGGCTTCGACCGATGGGCTGCACGTGATCCAGGACGCCTTCCTGGGCCAGGCGGCGCTTCAGTGCGGCATCTGCACGCCCGGTTTCATCATGTCGACCAAGGCGTTGCTCGATGAGAACTCGTCGCCGAGCGAAGGGGAGATTCGCTTTCACTTGGCCGGTAACCTCTGCCGGTGTACCGGCTATGACAAGATCGTGCGAGCCGTCGAGCAGGCGGCTGCGGGGGAGATGAACTGATGGCGAGTGTCGAAGAACGCCAGTTTCACATCGAGCCGTTTCCCGGCGGGACGCCGGGGAACCAGCGACTGGTCGAGGAGGGTCGGTTGCCCGACTATGACGTGGTTGGCACGCGGCCGATCCGCCACGACGGCACCGACAAGGTGACCGGTCGCGCCCGCTACGGCGCCGACATCAAGCTCTCGGGGCTGCTGCAGGGCTTTGTCCTGAGGAGTCCTCACGCACACGCTCGTATCATCTCGATCGATACGTCGAAGGCGGCAGAGGTGCCCGGTGTGCACGCCGTGTGCACCAACGCCGACATGCCCTCGGCCACGCACCGCGCCGGGGACCTGGGCGAGGGGGTCGTCGACTGGTACCACCTGAACCAGAACGTACTGGCCAGCGACAAGGTGCTGTACACCGGCCACGCCGTCGCGGCGGTGGCAGCCGATTCGGTGCACATCGCCGAAGAGGCCGCGATGCTGATCGAGGTCGAGTACGAGGTGTTGCCACCCGTGCTGGATGTCCGCCAGGCTCGGACCGCCGAGGCGGTGGTGCTCAACGACGACGTCCGCACCGACCGGCAGCCGGTCGGAGAAAAGGGAGACGAGCCCACCAACGTCGCCAAGCACTTCCACTACCAGAAGGGTGACGTCGACGCGGGATTCGCCGCCGCGGAAGTGGTGATCGAGCGTGAATTCACCACCGAGACGGTGCACCAGGGGTACATCGAGCCTCACACGGCCACCGCGTACTGGTCTCCTGACGGCAAGATTACCGTCTGGACCAGCACCCAGGGCTCGTTCATGATCCGCATGCAGGTGGCCGAGCTGCTCGCCGTGCCGATCTCGAAGGTCAAGGTTGTGCCGATGGAAATCGGAGGCGGCTTCGGTGGCAAGATTGCCGTCTACCTGCAACCGGTCGCCGCGGTGCTCTCGAGACTCTCGGGTCGTCCCGTGAAACTGAACATGGATCGGTCCAACGTCTTCGATGCAACCGGGCCGACTCCGGGTTCGTACATGAAGGTCAAGATCGGCGTCGATGCAAAGGGAATGATCACCGCCGGGGAGGCGGAGTTGCTGTTTGAGGCGGGTGCGTTCCCCGGATCGCCGATCAACCCCGGCTGCATGTGCATCTTTGCCTGCTACAACGTGCCCAACGGCCGGATCGACGGCTACGACATCTGCGTCAACAAGCCTCGGTCCAACGCCTACCGCGCTCCGGGATCGACTCACGTGGCACTGGCCACCGAGACGATTGTTGACGAGATCTGCGAGAAGCTGGGGATGTGTCCGGTCGAGTTCCGCATGAAGAACGCTGCCAAGGAGGGTGACGAGCGGGTCGACGGGGTGACCTATCCGCCGATTGGGATGTGGGAGACGATGAAGGCGGTTGAGTTGAGTGACCACTGGCAGTCACCGCTTGAGGGTCCCCATCGCGGCCGCGGGATTGCCTCGGGGTTCTGGTTCAACTTCGGCGGCAACTCAGTGGTCGCGGCGACGGTCAACGAGGACGGCACGGTGTCGTTGATCGAGGGCTCGACCGACATCGGTGGCACGCGGGCATCGGTGGCGATGCAACTGGCCGAGATCCTGGGGATCGCCGCCGAGGATGTGACTCCGACGGTCGTCGATACCGAGAGCATCGGCTACACCGACGTCACCGGCGGCAGCCGCACCTGCCACGCCACCGGGCTGGCGGCGATCAAGGCGGCCGAGGACATCCAGGACCAGCTGTGCCAGCGTGCGGCGATCCTGTGGGATGTCGAGGCCGACGGTGTCGAGTATTCCGACGGCCAGATCCAGGCGGTCAACGGGTCCGAGCCCAGGACGATCAGTTTCGCTGAGATCTCGGGCAAGCTGAACCAGACCGGCGGGCCGGTGGTCGGCCGCGGTTCGGTCAACGCCGACAAGCACGGCGGGGCCTTCGCGACGCACATTGCCGATGTGGAGGTCGATCCGGATACCGGCAAGGTCCAGGTCCTGCGGTACACGGCGATCCAGGATGTCGGCACAGCGATCCACCCCAGCTATGTCGAAGGCCAGATGCAGGGCGGGGTGGCCCAGGGTATCGGCTGGGCGCTCAATGAGGAGTACCACTACGGCGACGACGGCCGCTTGCACAACGCCAGCTTCCTGGATTACCGGATTCCCACCTGCTACGACCTGCCGGATATCGAGACGATCATCGTCGAGGTGCCGAACCCGGGTCACCCGTTCGGCGTGCGGGGTGTGGGTGAGGTGCCGATCGTGCCGCCGCCGGCGGCGATCGCCAACGCGATCTACCACGCCACGGGTGTGAGGCTCCGCAGCCTGCCGATGTCGCCTCCGAAGGTGATGCACGAGTTGTTGTCCAACGACGAGTAGAAACCGGGCCCGGCCTGATGCCTGTTGTCCACATCCCCGCTCCCGCGCGAGACCTGACTGGGGGCGAGGTGGATCTGGAGATCGAGGCGACGAGCGTGAGGCGGCTGATCGGGGAACTCGATCAGAGATTCCCCGGGTTCGCCGAGCGTGTGCTCGAGGAGGGCGAGTTGAAGCCGGGGCTGCGGGTGGCCGTCGACGGTCACGTCAGCCCGATGGGCGTGCTGGCCCGGCTCGAGCCGGACAGCCAGGTACACTTCCTGCCGGCGATCGGAGGCGGCTAGTGGGCCGCTGCCAGCAGTGCCGCGGACGTCTCGAGCAGCTCCTCGACATCGAACGGCTTGCGGAAGAAGCCATCGGCGCCGTGGTCGTGGGCGAACTGCTCGTGGCGGGGATCGGTGTTGGCGGTGACGACGATGATCACCGGTGAGGTGGCGTGTCGTTGTCGGAGCCGATCGAGGACGGCGAATCCGCTGCGGCGAGGCATGACCAAGTCGAGCACGACCAAGTCAGGTGCGTCGCGTTCGGCTCGGATCAACGCCTCGGACCCATCGCGGGCTTCCAAGACGGTGTAGCCCTTGAGTGAAAATGCCGCGGAGATGACTTCGAGGATCGACTCGTCGTCGTCGACCAGCAGCACGCGGTGTTGACCGGGTTCAATCACGCGGCTCGCTTCGCTCCCCAACCGGGTGGTGATCGGGTACACTAGGCCGGCCCGATTGAGTCGACAAGATCAGAATCGGGCAGCCGAGGACGTGAACTGCCGACGACTGGCCACCCGACGCCCTCTGACACACAGCGACCTTGTGCGAACTTGCGCCAGGACGCTCGACCCTGATGGACTCAATTCGACGGGATCTCAACGCGGTGTCTGCCACTTCGGTGATCGGTCTGCAGTGGGGCGACGAAGCCAAGGGCAAGATTGTCGACCTACTGACAGGAGACCACGATATCGTGGTCCGCTACCAGGGCGGCAACAACGCCGGGCATACCGTCCAGTTCGGTGGCCAGACCTATAAGCTCTCGCTGCTGCCGGCCGGGATTCTGCGACCCGGAGTCGCCTCGGTTGTCACCGGCGGCGTGGTGATCGACCCGCGAGCCTTCCTCGAGGAACTCGACGCGATTACCGGTCGCAACGGAGGCATCGATGGGGACCTGTTGATCAGCAACCGAGCCCACGTGGTCTTTCCGTGGCACAAGGCCGAGGAAGCGGTCCTCGAAAAGGGGCGTGGCTCAGATGCGATCGGGACCACGATGCGGGGTATCGGCACCTGCTACCGCGACAAGGCCGGCCGGACTCACGCGATCCGCATGGGAGACCTGGTGCGGGGCGAGTCGTTGCGTGAGCGGATCGAGACGATTGTTGAGCACAAGAACCGGGTCCTGGCGGCTCTCGATCCCGAATCGACCCCGCTGGATGCGGCGGCGATTTTCGATGAGTACAGCGAGTACGCGACACGGCTGGCTCCGTTTGTCACCGACACCACCTCGCACCTCCACAAGGCTCTTGCCGCCGGAGAACGGGTGCTGTTCGAGGGTGCCCAGGGCTCGCTGCTGGATCTGGACCACGGCACCTTCCCGTTCGTGACCTCCTCGAACAGTTCCGGTGCCGGCATCCATTCCGGCAGCGGAGTCCCCGAACGTGCGATCCAGCGGATGATCGGAGTGGTCAAGGCCTACACGACACGGGTGGGGGGAGGACCGTTTCCGACGGAACTCGACAATGAGATCGGGCAGCACATCCGGGACGAGGGGAACGAGTATGGCACGGTGACGGGTCGACCTCGTCGCTGCGGCTGGTTCGATGCGGTGGCCGCCGGGTACGGAGCACGGCTCTCGGGGGTCGATTGCGTGGCGGTGATGCTGCTGGATGTGCTGAGCAAGTTGGAGGAGATCCAGGTCTGCGAGGCTTACGAGATCGACGGCGAGCGAATCACCGATTTCCCGGCGCAGCTCGAGGAATTGGGGCGGGCCCGCCCGGTGCTCAGAACGCTGGCGGGTTGGCAGAGTGACATCACCGGCATCAGGCAATTGGAGGACCTGCCCGCCGAGGCGCGGGCCTACATCGACGTGGTCTCGGAGCTGATCGGTTCGCCCGTGGACATTGTCTCGGTCGGACCCGATCGAGAACAGACGATCCTGGTCAACCGCGAGTGACCCCAACCGCACGAGGTCGCCGTTCAATTCGCACTTCCTCTCCTTTCTTGACTCACCCAGACTGATTCGACGGCAGGACATGCGATGAAGATCCACGAATACCAGGGCAAGGACCTGTTACGAGCCGCGGGAGTGGCGGTGCCACGAGGGATTGTGGTTCGGAGCCCCGAGGAGGCGGAGGCGGCGTTCGGGGAGTTGGGTGGAGAGCTGGTCGTCGTCAAGTCTCAGATCCACGCGGGAGGCCGCGGCAAGGGTCGATTTGTCGAGGAGCCCGAGCAGCCGGGTGTGGTGCTGGTCCGTTCGGCACAGGAGGCTCGCGAACACGCCACACGGATGCTGGGTAATACGCTGGTGACGATCCAGACCGGACCCGAGGGCAAGACGGTCCAGACGCTGTTCGTTGAGGAGGGGCTGGATATTGCCCGCGAGCTGTACCTGGGGATCGTGATCGATCGCGAGACGAGCAGCCCGGTGCTGATCACTTCGACCGAGGGTGGGATGGCGATCGAGGAGGTGGCCGCTGAGACACCGGAGAAGATCTTCAACGAGCCGTTTGATGTTGTCGACGGCCTGAGTGCCGAGCGGGCCGCTGTGGTGGGTGAGTCGTTGGGGTTGGAGGGCGAGTCGCTTGAGGACGCTGTCGAGTTGCTGCCGGCCTTGTGCCGTTTCTTTGTCGAGAGCGACTGCAGCCTGACGGAGATCAACCCGCTGGTGGTCACCGGCAGCGGGCAGCTGCTGTGCCTGGATTCGAAGATGAGCTTCGACGACAACGCGATGTTCCGCCACGAGTCGTTCGAGGAGTTGCGCGACCTGAACGAGGAGGACCCCGCGGAGGTTCGTGCCGGGGAGGCGGGGCTGAGTTACGTCAATCTCGACGGGAACATCGGCTGCCTGGTCAACGGGGCGGGCTTGGCGATGAGCACGATGGACCTGATCAAGCTGCACGGTGGCGAGCCGGCCAACTTCCTGGACGTGGGCGGCGGAGCGGATGTCGACGCGGTGACCGAGGCGTTTCGGATCATCCTGGACGACTCAAACGTCCAGGCCATCCTGGTCAATATCTTTGGCGGGATCATGCAGTGCGACACGATCGTCGAGGCGTTGCTGGGGGCGTATGAGAACGTCGGGATCACGGTGCCGCTGGTGGTGCGGTTGGAGGGGACCAACGTCGAGTTGGCTCGAGAGATGCTTGAAGGATCTGATCGCGACATCATCAGTGCCACCGACCTGACCGACGCGGCCCAGAAGGTGGTCGCGACGCTGGGTGCCTGAGAAGCACTCGAAGCACACTAGGCGGATTCACCAGACCCTCAACACACAACGGCGAATCGATGAGCATACTGGTCAACGAAGAGACAAAGGTCATCTGCCAGGGCATCACCGGTCGGGCCGGGTTGTTCCACAGCCAGCAGTGTCGCGAGTACGGGACGCCGATGGTGGGCGGGGTGACTCCGGGCAAGGGTGGGACGGAGATCGACGGGTTCGCGGTGTATGACACGGTGACCGCGGCGGTTGCGGCGACCGGGGCGAACACGTCGATGCTGTTTGTGCCGCCACGGTTCTGTGCCGGGGCGATCCTCGAAGCGGCCGAAGCCGGGATCGAGTTGATCATCGTGATCACCGAGGGTGTCCCGGTGCTTGACATGGTGCGTGTCCGCAAGCAGATCGACGCGATGGACAATTGTCGCCTGGTGGGTCCCAACTGCCCCGGGGTGATCACACCGGGAGTGGCCAAGATCGGGATCATGCCCGGTTACATTCACTCGACCGGTTCGGTTGGCCTGGTCTCTCGCAGCGGGACGCTGACTTATGAAGCGGCGTGGCAACTGGGCAATGTCGGCCTGGGCCAGTCGACCTGCGTGGGGATTGGCGGCGACCCGGTTAACGGGACGAATTTCATCGACGTGCTCGAATTGTTCCAGGCCGACGAGCAGACCGAGGCGATCCTGATGATCGGCGAGATCGGGGGGAATGCGGAGGAGCAGGCGGCGGCCTACATCGAGGCGACCGTGACAAAGCCGGTGGCGGCGTTCATTGCTGGAGCCACGGCGCCTCCGGGCAAGCGGATGGGCCATGCCGGGGCGATCATTTCCGGGGGCAGCGGCACTGCCGCAGATAAGATTGCGGCCCTGCGGGCCGCGGGAGTCGAGGTGGCCGAGAGTCCCGCCGACATGGGCGAGGCCCTGAAGCGGGCGATCGAACGAGCTGGCGTTTAGAGCGTCACGGTCGGCGTCGCCGCGTCTGACCACGCTGTTGCTGACCGCGGGTCAGACGGCTCTACCTCTCGTCGTCGGCGCAGACCCAGCCTCCGAGTGTGGGGGTGTAGTCGCACAGTTCGGCGGTGTCGAAGTAGATCTCGATTTCACGGGCCGCAGCCTCGGGACTGTCGCTGCCGTGGATCAGGTTCATCTGGCGGCTGGCTCCGAAGTCGCCCCGGATCGTACCCGATGCCGCGTCGCGGCCGTTGGTCGGACCCATCAGGCTTCGCATCACCCCAATCGCCTCGGGACCCTCGACCACCAACGCGATCACCGGTCCCGCCGTGATGAACTCCTCGAGCAACGGATAAAACGGCTTCTCGACGTGCTCGGCGTAGTGTTCCGCAGCCAACTCGACGGTGACATCGAGCATCTTCATGCCGACGATCTTCATGCCCTTGTTTTCGATCCGAGAGAGCAGTTGACCGGCGAGGCGGCGCTGGATGCAATCGGGCTTGAACAGAATCAGAGAACGCTCGGTCGCCATCGTGGTGGTCCCTTGGTCGTGGGAATCGTCGTCGGGTGCGTCGACAGGGCAGCGAAGACTCCGAGCCGGCCCCGGGGGCGGGTACTCTAGCGACCCGTCCCTAGCCGAGCAACATCTTCCGAAAGTCGCCGAAGAGGTAGTGACTGTCGTGGGGCCCGGCAGAGGCCTCGGGATGGTATTGCACCCCAAACGCCTCCTGCTGGCGACTGCGGATTCCCTCGACTGTCTGGTCGTTGAGGTTCACATGAGTCACCTCGAGGTCCTCGCCAAAGCTCTCAGGATCGAGTGCAAAGCCGTGGTTCTGCGTGGTGATCTCGACCTGGCCGGTGGAGTGGTTCAGCACCGGCTGGTTGGCTCCGCGGTGACCGAACTTCAGCTTGAAGATCTCGGCCCCCAGGGCTAGCCCCAGCAGTTGATGACCCAGGCAGATGCCAAAGATTGGCTGGTGACCCAGCAGGCCGCGGATGGTTTCGATCGCGTAGTCCAGCGGCCGGGGATCGCCGGGTCCGTTGGAGAGGAACACACCGTCGGGTTCGTGGGCCAGAACCTCCTCGGCCGTCGCCGTGCCCGGCACCACCGTGACACGACAGCCCAACTGTCTCAGGTGGCGGGGGATGTTCCACTTCATGCCGTAATCGATGGCGACCACGTGTGGCCCCAAGGAGGGGTCGGCGGCCACCTCGTTCAGTCCCTTGTACCCCGGAGTCACCGTCGCCTGCACCAGCTTGTCCAGCGATTCGGACCACTCGGCAGACTCTCGCGGAATCACCTCCCGCACCAGGTCCTGACCCACCAGTTCGGGACTCGTCTGAGCCTTCTTGACCAGCGACGCGTCGTCGGTGTCGGTGGTCGAGAGGATTCCGGTCATGGCTCCGTGGATGCGGATTCGCCGCACCAGCGCACGGGTGTCGATGCCCTCGATCCCGATCACGCCGTTCTGCTCGAGGTAGTCCTCCAGCGGCCAGTCCAGCCTCTGGTTGCTGGGAAAACGACACAGTTCGCGGACCACGAATCCTCTCAGGGCCAACCCGCCACTCTCGACGTCCACCGTGTTGACGCCGTAGTTGCCGATCAGCGGGTAGGTCATCGTCACGATCTGGCCGTAGTACGACGGGTCGGTCAGGATCTCCTGATAACCCGTCATGCTCGTGTTGAATACCACCTCGCCGTAAACTTCGCCGCTGCTGCCAAATCCATTACCCGAATAGACCGTTCCGTCGGCCAGCGCCAGCTTGGCGATTCGTTTGTCCACGGGATGCCCTGATGGAATGGCCAACCGGCGAAGAACGGTGGCTGGCCGGTTGCTCGAATCGCACTCGACGAAGTGCGACCGGGACAACGTTTACCAGATCAAGCGGGCAAATTGAAGAGACCGCCGGAGCGGCTGCCCCGGCGGCTTGGTGTGCGGCTCGCTGCGATCCAGGTCCAATTGACCTCAGACGCCGTCGATCTCGTCCTCGTTCCCGTGCAGCAGCACGAATTCGTCGAAGCGAATCTCGGCCTTGTGAGGGTCGGCGATCGATTCGAAGAGTCGCTCGATGACCGAGTGGAAGTGTCCGCGTTTGAGTGAATAGAAGTTGTGCTTTCCGTCACGCCGTGCCTCGATCAGGTCGGCTTCTCGCAACAACGCCAGGTGATGACTCACCGCCGGCTGACTCTGTTCGAGCCGAGTGCACAAGGCGGTCACGTGCAGTTCCTGCTCTCGACCCAGGTACAACAGGATCCGCAGCCGTGTCTCGTCTGAGAGCAGCTTGAAGATCCCCAGCAACTCGTGCTCCAGTTCGTCGGAAAGAAACAGTCCCTGGGCAGGAGCATCCATCAAGTTCGTACTCATCGTTTCGCCTGTCCTCTCAATAGTTTCCGGTGAGGAGGACCCGGTACCAGTTCCATCTGGCTGCCGAGCCTTCTCGTCGCGTTCAGAGGGGATGGACTCACCCCGTTTGCTGTCGTTGGTCACCCTCGTCGGTCCTTCACTTTCTCGATCGATCACCGACGCATCGGTCGGCTCATCTCCATTCGGTCGATTCCAATTCCTCGAATGGACTGTCACCCATAGACGCTGCCGTCCATCGGCGAGGCAATCGACAGGACCAACGAGACCGGAGGACACCTTCGAAATTCGAAGAGCCGACGGAAGGAACACCATCGGCCGATGACGGGACCGGACCCATGGTGCTGTCTGCCAGTTGCCTGGTTAAAACAGCCTAAGTTGTCTGTAGTTGTGGTGTTGTGTCAGAAATGATGCTTCAAACTGCGGTAGCAGCACCGTGCCCGAGTGGGCCGCACGAGATGGGATTGAGGGGATTGCGTAGGACAGGAAGTCTAACGACTGCTATCGAACTCGGCCGGGGGACCCGGAACCGGGTCGAAATGACCGAGCGGCATCATTATGGAGGTGGCGTGAGAGGTCGTCAATGAGTTGAATGGGGAATTCCGGCTGAAATGCAGTCGGAGTCAGGCGGGAGGATTTGTCCGATTTTCGGTTCTGCCGGTGGAGCGATTGGGAATGACCCAGAGAGAACACGACAGCCCAGATGAGTTTTGTCGCCTGGGCGGAGTCCGTGCAGTCGTCACCGGTTCCTCGAGCGGAATGGGTCGTGCGATTGCCTGGGAGCTTTCACGTGCCGGGGCACGCGTTCTGGTCCATTGTCGCGAGTCGGTCGACTCGGCTGAGTCTTTGGTCGAGTCAATCCGTGGAGCGGGTGGTGAGGCGGAGATGCTGGTGGCCGATCTTTCGGACCCGACCGAAGTGGATACGATGCTGGATCGGAGCTGGCAATTGCTCGGCGGTGTCGATGCCTGGGTCAACAACGCCGGGGTCGACCTGTTGACCGGATCTGAGACGGGTTGGAGCTTTGACGAGAAGCTGGCGGCGTTGTGGGAGGTGGATATCCGGGCGACGATCCGGCTGGCACGTGAAGCGGGTCGTCGGATGCGAGAGGCTGGAGGCGGGTCGGTATTGAACATTGGCTGGGATCAGGCCGAGCGGGGTATGGAGGGCGACAGCGGCGAGTTGTTTGCGGCGGCCAAGGGGGCGGTGATGTCTTTCACCCGCTCGCTGGCTCTAAGTCTCGCACCGACCGTCCGAGTCAACTGCATCGCTGCCGGTTGGATCCGTACCGGATGGGGTGAGACGGCCGGTGAGGATTGGCAGCAGCGGGTCCTCCGCGAAACACCCTTGGGCCGCTGGGGAGAGCCGATCGACGTGGCCCACCTGGCTCGGTTTCTGTTGAGCGATGAATCAAACTACCTGACCGGGCAGGTGATCTATGCCAATGGTGGAGCCCAGCGGTAGTGGACGTGTTGCGTGAACCAGACACCAGACACCAACTTAGGAGAGATACGATGGGCGACGACGTGGTCTTGAGCGATGAGGAGATCCAGGCGGCACTGGCGTCACTGCCGGGTTGGGAATCGAAAGATGACTGGTTGCAGCGGAGCTACCAGACCCCCGGCTGGACTCACACCCTGGCGTTGGCTGCGGCGATCGGTTACGCCGCCGAGGCGGCCTGGCACCATCCCGATCTCGAACTGGGCTACGCCCGGGTGAAGGTGAAGCTGCAGACTCATCGGGTCCACGGCATCACGACTCACGACACGGCGTTGGCGTCGCGGATCGAGGAGATTGCGATGTGGACGCCGGGCGACGATTCGCCGCTGGACGGATTCCCCAAGAACTGGGTGAAGTGAGTGGAGCGGCCCGAGCGGATCCTGTTCGTGACCGGCCGGTTGGCCGAGTCGCCTCTGCGCGACGTGCTCTCGACGGCATCGGTTGCCTCCGGTGGGGCGGGTGGAGCAGGGGGGGGGGACTGGTCGTTTGACGTGGCGGTGCTGGGTGTCAGCGTGGCGGCGTTGCTGCACACCGACCTGGTTGCCCGACGCCTCGATCCTCCCCAGGGCTTCGACCGGGTGGTTTTGCCCGGCTGGTGCCAGGGCGATCTTCAGGCGTTGGGGAGTTTGCTGGGTCTGCCGGTGGACCGGGGTCCCAAGGACCTGTACGACCTGCCCGAGTACCTCGGTGGAGCGACCCGGGGCCCGGTCGTGCTCGAGGAGTACTCGATCGAGATCCTCGCCGAGATCAACCACGCTTCGCGACTGGGTGAGGCCGAGTTGCTGGCCGAGGCACGGCGATTGGCCGAATCGGGTGCCGACCTGATCGACCTGGGGATGGTTCCTGGTGAGAGTTGGCCGGGAGTCGAAGCGGCGGTGCGATTGCTGGTCGAGTCGGGGTTCGCGGTCTCGATCGACAGTTTTGATCGAACCGAGGTCGAGAGATCGGTGGCTGCCGGTGTCAGACTGGTACTCAGTTGTGATCAATCCAACGTCGAGTGGCTTTCACCCCTGGCTGCCCTTTCGGGCGTTGAGGTGGTCGCCATCCCCACGCTGCCTGCCGGTCTTGATTCGCTCGACCCGGTCCTCGAGCGGTTGACCCGAGACGGGGTTGCCTTCCGCATCGACCCGATTCTGGAACCGATCGGGATGGGGTTTGCCGCGTCGTTGGAGCGGTTCTTCGAGGCACGTCGGCGTTGGCCTACTGCCAAGATGATGATGGGGACGGGGAACGTGACGGAGTTGACAGAGGTCGACAGCGCGGGGGTCAACGTGCTGCTGGCCGCAATTTGCCAGGAACTGCGAGTCGGCAGTGTGTTGACGACCGAGGTGATCAACTGGTGTCGCAGTTCGGTCGCGGAACTCGATCTGGCCCGCCGCCTGTTGCATCACAGTTTCGAGCAGGGCGTGCTGCCCAAGCACATTGACTCGGGCCTCGTCATGCTCCGCGACGCGTCGTTGCGGGGTGAGGGGTCCGCATCGCTCGAGCGGTTGGCGGGTGAGCTGACCGACGGCAACTTCCGGATCTTCGTTGAGCATTCCGACCGCCGAGCCGGAGTGCTACACGTGATGAATCGCGAGGGTCACTGGCGTCACACCGATCCCTACGAGTTGTTTGACACGGTGTTGAGGGAGACCGGTACCGAATTGTCCTCCGAGCACGCTTTCTACCTCGGTTACGAACTCGCGAAGGCCCGTACCGCGTTGACGCTGGGGAAGCGCTACGTCCAGGACCAGGCGTTGAGTTGGGGCCGGTTGACGGTGGATGAAATCAGTGCCGTGCACCGTCGGCGGTCGGGGGAGCTCCAGTGATGGGGGGCCAGCAGGAGTCGGTTCCGGTCGTCGTGGAACTCGACCCGGTGCCCGACGTGGTGTCGTCACTGGAAGCGGTTGCCGATTTGCCCGATGTGGTGCTGTTGGAAAGCCGGATCGATCGCGAGGAGGTCAGCCGTTACTCGTTCCTGGTAGCCGACCCGGTGGAGTTCGTGACATGCGAAGTGCCCGGGCGGGGGTCCGATCCGTTTGCTCGGCTTCGGGTTCTGCTCGAGACATCGGCGACCGATCGGGTTGCCGGGCTGCCTCCCTTCCAAGGTGGGGTGATGGGCGTCCTGGGTTACGAGTTGGCTGCGGCCTGGGAAGACACTCCGCGATCGTCGCACGACGAATTTGCTCTGCCGGTACTGGCCGCGGGTCTCTACGACACGGTGGTGGCCTGGGACCACGTGCTGGGTCGGGCCTGGGTCATCTCGCAGGGGTTCCCCGAGACCGATCACGGCCGACGGCTTGGGCGGGCCCGGCAGCGGGCCGACCAGTGGTCGCGGCGGTTGTCTGCGGCCGAGGGGGTCGGTTCGGTTGCGGAGGTTGTCCCTCAGCTGCCGCCGGCGGCACTCGAGCGTCAGCAGCTGTCTCCGTCGTTCCCGGTTGCCGGCCACGACGGGCTCTTCAGTGACTTCTCGCGCGAGTCCTACCTTCAGGCGGTCGGCCGCGTGATCGAGTTGATCCAGGCCGGAGACATCTTCCAGGCCAACCTCTCGCAACGACTCATTGCTATCCAGCCCGCTCCCGCCCGCGAGCTTTACGCCCGGCTCAGGCAGCGGAACCCGGCACCCTTTGGGGGGTACATGTCACACGACGACTGGCAGATCGTCAGTGCCTCCCCCGAGCGATTCGTGTCCCTCCGCGACGGGTTGGTCGAGACGCGTCCGATCAAGGGCACCCGTCGCAGGCCGGGCGATCCCGAGGCGGGTGTGCTGGTGCAGGGTGAGTTGAGCGAGAGTGAGAAGGACCAGGCCGAAAACGTGATGATCGTCGACCTGTTGCGCAACGATCTCTCGCGGGTCTGCCGCCCCGGGTCGGTGGCGGTGCCGCAGTTGTGTGGTGTGGAGGTTTTCGAGACGGTGCTGCACCTGGTCTCACAGATCCGCGGCGTGCTCCAGGAAGGCCTCACGGCCTGGGACCTGCTTGAGTCGGTCTTTCCCGGCGGGTCGATCACCGGGGCTCCCAAGTTGCAGGCGATGGAGGTGATTGCCGAACTGGAACCGACGGTTCGCGGCCCCTACTGCGGCAGCCTGTTCTATATCGGCTGCGACGGATCGATGGACAGCAGCATCCTGATCCGCACCTTCGTGGTTCGTCACGGCTGGGTGCAGTGTTCGGTTGGAGGCGGTATCGTGGCTCAATCGGATCCGGTGTCCGAGTACAACGAGACGATGGACAAGGCGGCCGGGATGCTGCGGGCCCTGGCCTGAGGCGACAGCGATGGTGCTTCTGATCGACAACTACGACAGCTTCGTCTACAACCTCGCGAGGTACCTCGAGGAGTTGGGCGTCGGGGTGGAGGTGATCCGCAACGACGCGGTGACGGTCGAGGAGTTGATCGAGCGGTTGCCCGAGGCGATCGTGATTTCGCCGGGACCGTGCGGGCCCGGCGAGGCGGGGATCTCCGTCGAGTTGGTCCAGGCGGCGCTGGGCCGGATTCCGTTGCTGGGAGTCTGCCTGGGCCACCAGGTCCTGGCTGCGGCCACCGGTGCACGAGTCGTCCGGGCTCCGTGTCCGGTTCATGGCCAGGTGGCTTCGATCGGGCACGACGCGGGGGGGCCATCAGGTGAGGGCCTGTTTTCGGGGATCCCCAGCCCCGTGACGGCGACCCGCTACCACTCGCTGATCGTCGATCCCCAGACGCTTGGTGCGGAGTGGCGGGTGACGGCCGAGACCGACGACGGCCTGGTGATGTCGATCGAGCACACCGAGTACCCGGCGGTGGGTGTGCAGTTTCATCCCGAGAGCGTGTTGACTGATTCGGGGCACCGCCTGCTCTGGAATTTTCTCGGCATCGCCGGGCTTGCGAGTGGTCCGATGCCGTGGGTTCCCAATCCGGCCGCCGCGCGTGGGCATCACGCTCGCGGGGCGATGGGCGGCCACCAGGCTGAGGTGGTCTTTCCGGACACCGAGGAATCCTCCTCGATCGTGCTGCACTGGTAGTCCAGCCGTCAGGACCCCTAGAGCCGTCATCTCCGGCGGTCTCGCCAGCGGTGCCGTGACCGTCGTGTCCGTTGCTTTGTCGGGTGGAGGTCTCGCTTGTGGCGTGAAGCTCGAGATTCGAGGCGTCTGCGGGCAGGTGCATCGTCGATAAGCGGCGAGGTGTCCGCTGGCGGCGGATGAGCGTCAGGCGTGAGATGTCCAGCAGGCCGGCAGGAGAGAACCACGATGCGGACGACTTCGACGCGGCTGGCTGTGTGGACCGGTGCGCTGGCTATGACGCTACTGGCCCCGTTGAGTTCATCGGCTGCCGACCGTACCGCTCGGGTGGTTTCGCAACCGGTGATGGCCTGGCACACAACGTTTGCCGCCGCGAGGGCCGAAGCCCGTCGACGTGGAGTACCGTTGCTGGTGCACTTTCACGCCAGTTGGTGCGGTCCCTGTCGCCGGATGGAACGCGACGTGCTCGATACCAGGTCGCTGGCATCAAAGCTGGGAGCCACGGTGGTGGCGGTCAAGGTGGACACCGATCGGGAGCCGGGCGTGGCGTCACGATATCGGGTCCGGTTGCTGCCCACTGACCTGGTCCTGGCTCCTGACGGCAAGGAACTGGCTCGGACCACGGGGTACCAGGGATTGCGAAATTATCTTGCGAGGATGACTCCAGCGGTGACCGCCTACCTGGCGGCTCATCCTCGCAAGCCGGCCACCTCAGGCAAGTCCCAATCCGGCTCGGTCGCCCAGAAGAAGACTTCCGATGCCAAGACACCTCCGCGGCTGGGTCTGTCGGGGTTTTCACCGGTCACGCTGTGGACGCGGACGAAGTGGCAGCGAGGTGAGCAGAAGTTCGCTTGCCGCGTGGGCCCGGTGGTTTACTACCTGGCCTCAGCCGTTGAACTCGAGCAGTTCCGCAAGGACCCGCTGCGTTACGCTCCCCGCTGTGGTGGCCACGACGTGGTGCAGCAGGTCGAGGCGGGTCGGCAGGTGGCCGGGAGCATCCGGTACGGGGTCTTCTTTGACGAAGGCCTGTACCTGTTTGGTGACGCCGCGTCCCTGGCTCGTTTTCGTCGATCCCCGAGCCGTTACGCCACGGCGGCAGCCCGTTCGGCTGCGGTTTCTACTTCTGCTTCGCCTTGAGTCGCCTGCGGTAGCGTTCGTAGAACCGAGTCTGCCGGCTCTCGGGCCGGAACGGTTCTCCGGCAACGAAGACGCCTTTGACCTGGGAGGTGATTTGCAGAGGTGAGCCGTCGAGGATGACGAGGTTGGCGAGCTTGCCGACCTCGAGAGAGCCGACCTGCTTGTCGATCCCCAGCAGCCGGGCGGCTCCCAGCGTGACGCTGTGCAAGGCCTCGGTTTCGGGCAATCCGAAGGCGACGGCCATCGCGGCCTCGAAGGGCGCGTTGCGGCTGTTGGAGGCGTTGTCGCTGCGGATACAGAATCGTACGCCCGCTTCGAAGAGCCGGCCAGGGTTGGCGTAGGGGGCATCCGAGGGATCCCACGACTGCAGCGGGGATCTCATGACCGGGCCGACGATCACCGCGATGTCACGCGTCTTGAGTTCAGCGGCCACCTTCCAGGCATTGGTACCGCCGGTGATGATCAGCTTCAGCTTTTCGGAGTCGGCAAACTCAATCGCTTCGACGATCGCCTGCCGGCTGTGGGCTTCGACCAGCACCGGGCGGGTTCCGGTGATGTAGGGGCCCAGGGCGTCAAGTCGCGGGTCGCCGATCGGCCCGGGTCGCTTGGCGGCCTTCGCCGCAGCCAGCAATTTGTGGTATTCGCGAGCCTGCTCGATCAGGAGTCGAAACTCATCGGCGCGCTGCTTGCGTTTGGAGTCACTGGAGTCGGTGGGCCAGTGGACTCGCAGGCCGAGTTCGTACTCGAGGACCATGTCCGGGGCGGTCCATCCTGCCAGTTGAACCAGGGAGGCCTGTCCGGCGACCAGGCCCCCGTCGGGGTGGATCAGCGCGGTGGTGATCCCTCCGGCCCGCGCCACCGGAAACAGCTCGCTGTCGGGGTTGATCGCCACGCCGGCCCGCAGGTCCGGCTGCAGGTCGCCTCCTTCGCTGAAGTCGAGCGTCTCGCGGACCTTCTTGATCTCGGCCAGCCCCAGCGTGGTGCCGGCATCGATCAGGCCGGGGTAGACGTGCAGGCCCGAGATGTCGATCACGCGGGCATCGGCGGGCCGAGCCGCCCGGGGACCCAGCGCGGTGATCTTGCCGCCATGGATCACCAGCGTGCCCGCGAGATCGGGGCCCGAGACCGGGTGCAGAGTACCACCGACCAGGACGTAGATCCCGCCCGGGTTGACGTCCTGGGGAAGAATGTCTGCCGGGCGTCTGTCGGCCGGGTCGGGCCAGGTGATCGCCCGAGGGGCGACGGTTCGCTGCCTGGCCGACTCGGACATCGCCGTCGGGTGTGTCTCTCGTGAGAAGTAGACCTCGCCGTCGATCAGGGTCATCTCGCAGCGGGCGAAGGAATTGAGCGGATGGGCGTTGAAGATGGCCAGGTCGGCATCCTTGCCGACTTCGATCGAACCGATCCGCTTGTCGAGTCCGAGTTCGCGGGCGGAGTTGAGCGTGATGGTGGCGAGAGCCCGCTCGGGCGGCATGTTGCCGTAACGGATCGGCTTGGCAGCCTCGAGATACAGGTGCCGAATCAGCTCTCGGTCGTCGCTTTTGATCACCACGTTGGCCCCGGCTTCTGAGAGCAGGGCTGCGTTGTAGGGCGTGGCGTCGTAGGCCTCGACCTTGTACGCCCACCAATCCGAAAACGTGCTGCAACTGGCTCCGTGAGCAGCAATCTCGGGCGCGATCTTGTACCCCTCGAGTACGTGTTGCAGGGACCAGACACGAATACCCAGGCCCTGGGCCACTCGCAACAGCATCAGGATCTCGTCGGCCCGATAGCAGTGGCTGTGGATGAACTTCTGGTGGTTGACGATGTCGGCGAGGGCTTCGAGCCGGAGGTCTCTGCGGGGAGGCAGCAGATTCTTGCCGTTGGCGGAACCCTGGGCCATGCGGTACTGCTGCCAGCGGCGGCGGTAGTCGATTGCCTCGAGGAAGGCCCGGTTGAGCGTGGCTTCGACACCCATCCGTGTGTTAGGGAACCGGGTGGTGCGGAACTTGACGTTTTCGCCCAGTGCGAACTTGACTCCCTGGGGAGCGTCGGCGAGTAACTGCACGGAGACCCTCTCGCCGTACTTCAACTTGACCACCGCGTCCTGGCCACCGACCACGTTGGCCGAACCGTGCAGCAGCCTGGCGGAGGTGACTCCACCGGCGAGGGCCCGGAATTCGGACACGTCCTCGGTGTTGATCACGTCCTTGACGCGCACCTCCGGGACGATCGACTGGGTCGCTTCGTTGACACCTCCGCTGATCTTGATGTGGCTGTGAGTGTCGATGATGCCGGGCATCACGAATCGCCCACTGGCGTCGATCTCGGCGGTGCCCGGTTCGGATTTGAGCTTGGCACCGATGGCGGCGATCTTGCCGTCGCGGACCAGGATCGAGTGATTAGTCAGAGTGCGACCGGTG
>Ga0310123_10000765_pt1 | contig 28266 bp, 25 predicted proteins | sample CB6_AW_1057_MG_FD_203505 | JGI IMG/M metagenome (GOLD analysis project Ga0310123, IMG submission 203505) | Marine microbial communities from Western Arctic Ocean, Canada - CB6_AW_1057 | ecosystem: Environmental > Aquatic > Marine > Oceanic | place: Canada: Western Arctic Ocean | collected... | reverse complement strand
TCCGGTGCTATCGACATTGAAGTCGAGTCTTTCAAAGAGCTTGCCGCCGGCACGAACGTTTTGATCTATCCATGTCTCTACGGGTGGCCGAGCGGGTATATGCCGATCACACCCGAAATGACACGTGCTCTGGCAGTGAATTACTGGTACCAGGGGGCAGACGGAATCTACACCTTCAACTGGAACGCTCACACCTATACCCACCGACCTTCCGATAACCGTCCGGAGGGACACGCAAAGTTTCAACATCAAATGCAGCGGCTGTGTGAGATCGATAATCCGGACGCAATGCGAGGCACAGACAAAATTTTTGCGGCGGATCGGGGCCGGCCAGGCTGGACGTACCCCCACAACTGGATGCACTGTGTGCTGCCGGTGACGCTCCAGGCGGGTCAAAATGCGGGTGTCTCTGTCCTGGTCGGTGAAGATCTGACCAGGGCACCACGACCTCAACGGCTTCGTCTGACCATTGAATGTGCGCAACAACGATTGCCAGGAGTCGACCCCGCTACATGGCAAACATTTTCCGATGACGACCAGTTGCGAATCCGTTTGAATGGAAAAATACTATCGTGTCAGGAACGGTCTGATTCACGGGTGGTGGTATTTCTGAAACCCGAACAGCTCGTGTTGGGTCGAAATCGCGTGAACCTGGCCGCCGTGACCGGTCAGTTCACTGTGGGTGCGGTCGAGATTCAGGTTACCTACAACTAGAAAACTTCCCCGGTCCTGCGGCAAGCTGCCCGCAGCACAGTCACGAACGAAGCCGGCCCGGATGAATTTTCACGACACTGAGTGTTGATCCGGATATTGATTTTTCCAGGGCCCTAATCTGTTATCGCGTTTAAAATTTCCAGCCGGACGGATTGGATTCGCCACAGACGGCATTCAGTCCGACCGGGACAGGATCGATCAGGAGGGAGCCACTTGAGTAACGCTCGTTCAGATGGCCGCCCAAGGACTTTGGGCGGCGTCCTTCGTCAGGCCATTAGTTCGTGGTGGACGCGGGCGCCGGTCACAGGCGCGTCGGTCATACTCTCTTCGCGGCCCGCGTGCAGGTAGGTCGTCCGGTAGTGGTCCAGCCCCATCTGATGTGCGATGGTTGCCATGAGGTCGGGCATGGAAAATTGCTGCTCGACGCTGTGGTACCCGACGTCATCTGTCGCGCCGTGGACATAACCACCCTTAAACCCACCACCGGCAATCCACAAACTACCGGCATTTTTGTTGTGGTCGCGTCCGCGATCTCTCCCACGCGACTGTCCCACCTGGGAGACGGGAAGCCGACCAAACTCGCCGGCCCAGAGGACGATCGTGCTGTCCAGCAGCCCTCGATTTTTTAAATCCTTTACCAGCGCTGCGGATGGCCGGTCGCTGACTGCGCACATGTTCGGTAAACCCTCCCTGAGGTAACTGTGATAATCCCATGGCTGGCTTGTGCCGATGAACACCTGAACAAAACGCACCCCCGCTTCCACCAGCCGGCGTGCCATCAGACAGCGAACGGCATAGCCGGCGGGTGTGATCTGCTGGTCATTGCCGGCCTCGATCGGTTTCCAGCCTTGTGGGTCGTCCAGGCCGTAGAGTTCCATCGTGGCTTTTGATTCCCTGGAAATATCCAGGACGTTCCGGGCGCTGAGCTGCATGCGTGCGGCCAGCTCGTAATTGCGGATGCGCGTCTCCAGTTCCAAATTGTACGGATACTTCTCGCGGTGTTTGTCATTGAGCCGCGCGAGAAATTTCAGCGTCCGACGCTGCACGTGAACGGGCATCCAGGCCGGCGGCTCAAGATTATGCACCGGTGCGCCACGCGTATTGAACTCCGTGCCGCCATAGAGTTCCGGCAGCCAGCCACTCTCGGACATCAACGGCCCGCCGGTTGCGTAACCGTCGGGATCGCGCAGCACAACAAAGGCTGGCAGGTTCTGGTTCTCTGTCCCCAGGGCGTAGCTGAGCCAGGCCCCGAGCGTGGGTCGGCCGGACAGAAACTTGCCGGTGGCCAGAGTGTTCGCCGCCTCCGGGTGATTGTTGTGAGCGCTCTGTGCTGAACGCACCAGACAAATGTCGTCGGCGATGCTGCCCATATGCGGAATCAGCTCCGACAGCTCCATGCCGCACCTGCCGTATCGCCTAAACCGAAACGGACAGGCAAGCAGCTCGTTTTTCTCGCTCCCTGGCTGAAAGGCGTCAGTGGCGACCTCGTAAATCTGCCCATGACGTTTCTGCAGTTCGGGTTTGAAATCGAAGAGGTCCATCTGAGGCGGCCCGCCTGTCTGGACGAGCTGAATGACCGCTTTGGCTCGTGGCTGAAAGTCCGCTGCGCGCCGGAGTGTATCAAGACGCCGTGAGAGGATCCCACGGGGTGGTGGGTCAGCTGCTGAACGTTCCGCACCCAGCAGATACGCCAGCGGCAGGGAACCAAAACCCAAGGCGCCACGTGTAAGAAAGTCCCGGCGCGAATGTTCATGCTCCGAGTGAGGATGAAAAATTGATAATGGTTTCATTCGACGTACAGAAAATTATTCGTGTTAAACAATGCGTGACAGAGACTGGCCAGTGCCTTGCGATCTGCCATCTCAGGGGAACTTAACGATGCGCGGTAGGCGGTCCGCTGTTCATTGAGAAACTGTACACTCCAGGCAGCCTCTTCGGCGGTCGGAGGGCGGGCCAGTGCGATACGAAAAGCCAGATCAATGCGATCCTGTGCAGCCGGTCCGGATTCTCGCGCCACGCGATCGGAAAAAATGTCGGCCTGATTCAAAACAAACACGTCGTTCAGCATCGTGAGTGACTGGAGTACGACCGCTGAACTTTTGCGACGAGTGCAATTGGTGTTAAGAATCGGGTGGTCAAAGACGCTCAGCAGGGTGACACTGGGTTGAGGTGATCCCCCGATGCGTCTGGTGCCCAGATAAACACTCCGCCGCCACTGGCTGGTCGGCGTGGGCAGACCTTCGGTTTTGACGACGGTCAGTCCCCCAGGCAGACTGTGCAGCGGAACCACCGGACCAGCCAGTGTTCGGTCCAGTGCGCTGCTTGCCGCCAGAACACAGTCACGAATGATCTCTGACTCCAGACGTCGCAGGGACATGCGCCACAAAAGCTGATTGTGCGGATCAACAGAATATGGACCGGAAGTCACGGTTTCGGCAGTTGTGTGCGAATCCGAAAACGTTGATCTTTGACGGTAGACCGTTGACATTACCAGCATTTTTATAATCCGCTTCACCCGCATACCATCACGGACGAACTCACTCGCCAGGTAATCGATGAGTTTCGGATGTGTTGGTCGTGCACCCGAATGCCCAAGGTTACCTGGCGTTGCCACAATCCCCTCTCCAAACAGGTGCTGCCAAATACGATTGATCATCACACGAGCGATCAGTCCGCTGATCGGCGTCTCCGGCCTGGTGAGCCAGCGTGCGAAGGACAGTCGCCGGCCGCTGGTTGCACCTTTGGCTTCTGAGTTGACGAGGGGAGCCAAAGCTTCCGAGTCTGAATTGCAGAATACACGCAGATAGCCGGGGCTGACTTCTGAACCTGGATTGCGGAAATCACCGCGAATCAACAGGTGGGTTTTCGGAGCCTTTGCCACGTCGTACACACCTTCAATCCCTTCCGGTAACATTCGCTCCCCAACGCGAATCCACTTCTGCGGGTTGTAGGCCGGTGTAAACAGAGCCATCAGGCGATAGTAGTCCTGCTGTGAAACAGGGTCGTACTTGTGAGAATGGCATCGAGCGCACTGCAGCGTCAGTCCCAGCACACCGGTCCCGAAGATCTCGATTGTGTCGAACAGGATCGCATAACGGTACGACGGAATATCCGTCATGACATTGCCGGTCTGATCGTTCGCGGTACGCAGGAATCCGGTAGCGACCAGCAGTTCTTTCGTCTCGGGTGTAAACGTCTCCGCTTTACGCCAGTCAACCATTTCATCACCAGCGAACTGTTCGACAAGAAAACGGTCGTATGGCTTATCGCCATTAAACGAGCGGATGACGTAGTCCCGGTACTGCCACTGCTGTCCCCGCTCGGGCACGAAGCCTGCCGCATCCAGCCAGTGCTGTCCCCAGCGCTCTCCGAAATGAGGTGAAGCCAGCAAACGATCGACTACGCGCTGGTAGGCTCCGGTCGATTTGTCTGCCAGAAAATTATTGACCACTTCCGGCGTTGGTGTGAGCCCGGTCAGATCAAGATAAACGCGTCGCAGCAACGTACGCCGATCGGCGTCTGGCGAAAACTGCAGCAATACGTCTTCCAGTTTCGCAAGGATAAAAGCATCGACGGGTGTGCGCAGACGATCATGTCTTTCAACCGGAGGAACGTCCGGAACCTTAAGCTTCTGAAACGCCCAGAACTCGCGTGCTTTTTTAAAATTGATTCCAGTCCTGTCGGGCGGCGCAGTACCACGGTTCGATGGGTACGGCGCACCCATCTGAACCCAGGTGATGAAGTCAGCGATCACTGCATCGGACAGTTTCCCGGCTGGCGGCATGCGGAGATGGTCGTTTTCATAACGGATCGCCTCGATTATTCGGCTCTGTTCAACGTTACCGGCAACGACGGCGCGGCCGGTATCGCCCCCGGCAAGGATCCCGTCTCGGCTGTCCAGCCGCAGTCCGCCTTTCGGCTTCGTGATGGTTGCCGAATGGCACTTGCTGCAGTGTTCGACGAGAACGGGACGAATTTTTGTCTCAAAAAACAGATTTTGATCCGTGTCCGGGTCATCGGCAGGTACGGCTGGAACCAGCGTTATCAGAAGAGAGACCAAGATCGTGCCGCGATACGTACCCATGACCTCGCCCGTTCATCCTCAATCGAAGAGTCGCCATATCGCGACGACAGCGTCAGGATACCCGACAGTTTATCAGATACACCTGACAAACAAGCAATTCCGCTGGCTTCAGCCTGGCACTCGACGTGTGTTCCGGCTTGACTGTGGTTTGTTGGCTCCTTGCTGCCGGGGCAGGAGTGACCGCGATCGTGAGGGACACCGTCGATCTGTTCCTGGTAATCTCGGGAGAACATGCTGACGGAGTAGGCTTTCGCGACCACGAAAAATACGCGGATTACACCGACGGCAGTGAGATCCATCGGCAGGCCGTTGTCCGATTTCGTGCTGAATGGAGGGCTGTGGAAGTCAGGAAGAACGGGAAGCTGATACTGAATCAGGGCGAGCGGATTCCGGTCCGCTAATTTGCCAGCGATTCGAACAATGCCCGAATCGACCGCTTCTGGCATCTGTGCGGGCCGATAATCGACAATCCAGACCCCACGCGGGTTTGCTATAACACTTCTGTTTGCTCTCCGATCGTAGTCAGGGGCGCAATATGGCTGTCGACGCCGATCTTTCTATCATGGAACCCAGCCATACCATGTTGTCACGTCTCAGCAACTTGCCTGCTGGCCTTAGCACTCTTCTGCTGGTGGGGCTGCTTTCTGCAGCCAGCCAGGGCCAGGAGAAGCCGACACCGAAGGAGATCGCGTTTTTTGAGAAGAAGATTCGTCCGGTCCTCGTGGCCCACTGTTACCAGTGCCACTCGGAAAAGGCATTCCAGGCCAGCAATCTCAAGGGGGAGCTGCGTCTGGACAATCGTGCCGCCGCGCTCAAAGGAGGAGAAAGTGGCGCTGCCATTGTCCCCGGCAAACCGTCCGAGAGTCTCCTGCTGGAGGCCTTGAATTACGAATCTTTTAAGATGCCGCCCAAGGGGAAATTACCGGCCGCAGTGATTACCGACTTTCGCGACTGGATTGCTCGTGGCGCCGCGGATCCCCGCAGCGGGGAGGCAGTGGTGATCGGCGGGATCGATATTGCGGCGGGAAAAAAACACTGGGCCTACCAGCCGCTGCAGCTACCCCCCCTGCCGTCGGCTACGGCAAGGAAGGGCGAGTCCCCGATCGATGACTTCCTGCTCTCCCGCCTGGACGCGGAGAGGCTGAAGCAGGGCCAGCTGGCCGGGCGGCATGAAATGGTTCGTCGACTTTATTTTGACCTGCTTGGCGTACCCCCCTCCCCCGCACAGCTTGCGGTTTTTCTGGCTGATGAGTCCCAGGATGCGTATCCGCATCTGGTTGATCAATTGCTCGCCTCCCCGCAGTTTGGTGAACGCTGGGGACGGCACTGGCTGGACGTGGTACGGTTTGCCGAATCGATTACGCTGCGTGGACAGATTTTTGGTGAGGCCTGGCGGTATCGAGACTACGTGATCACGACATTTAACCAGGACAGGCCTTTTAATGCCTTTGTCCAGCAGCAGATTGCCGGTGACCTGTTGCCCGCGGACTCACACCAGGCGTGGCGTCGCAACCTGATTGCCACTGGTTTCCTGGCAATGGGGAACAACAACCTGGAAGACCAGGACAAGGACAAGTTACGGATGGACGTGGTTGATGAGCAACTGGAGATCATCACTCGCGGTTTCCTGGCCCAGACGGTTGGCTGTGCCCGCTGCCACGACCACAAGTTCGACCCCATTCCAACCAGGGATTACTATGCCATGGCCGGGATCTTGAGAAATACCAAGACGCTCAACCATGCCAATGTTTCCAGGTGGATCGAGTTGCCGCTTCCCCTGGAGCCGGATCAGGAAACAGGGTTCAAACAGCAGGAAGCGGTGATCGCAGCAGTCAACAGCCAGATTGCTGAATTGAAATCCCGCACCAAAGGTGGCCAGATGAATCCCCTGCCACTGGCCCAGGTGACAGGGGTGGTGGTGGACGATGCACAGGCCACCCTGACCGGAAGCTGGATGAAGTCTGTCTCCGTCAAGAACTACGTGGGGAAGGGTTACCAGCACGACCAGGGAGCCGTCAAGGGAGACAATACCGCGACCTTTAAGCCGCCCATGCCGCTCGATGGTGAATACGAAGTGCGTTTTGCTTACACGCAGGGAACCAATCGGACACCCGCCCTGCCGGTGACAGTTGTCAGCCCCGACGGGGAGAAGACCACCACGATCAACCAGAAAAAACAGGCACCCATTCGAGGCCGCTTTATCTCGCTGGGACGATACCGGTTCACCCTCAATGGTCTGGCGGAAGTGACTGTCAGCAACGCCGGTACCACCGGGGTCGTGATTGTCGACGCCGTCCAGTTCCTCTCCATGGAATTGCTGAAGAAGGAAGCCGTTGCCTCGGAGCCAGGTGCGGATGCAGCAAAGGAAAAGCAGCGGCTGGCAAAGCTGGAAAAGGAGCTGAAGGAACTTACCGCGAAGCTGCCCCCCCGTCCAAAGTACATGTCCATCCAGGAGGAGGCAGAGATTGGCGACACCCAGGTTCATATCCGCGGGGATGTCCATAACCTGGGAGAGCCAGTTTCACGAGGAATCCTGCAGGTGGCCGACTTTGATGGCCAGTTTTCTGTTTCGGAAAAACAGAGTGGTCGTCGGGAACTCAGTGAGTGGATTGCCTCGGATCGAAATCCTCTTACCCCGCGGGTTCTGGCTAACCGGCTCTGGCACTGGCTGTTTGGTGCGGGCTTGGTACGGACCACGGACAACTTCGGTACCACTGGTGAGGAGCCCTCCCATCCCGAACTGCTCGACTACCTGGCAGTCCGCCTGTTGGAAGACAACTGGTCGGTCAAACGCCTGCTGCGTGAGATCGTATTGACCAGGACTTACCAGCTTTCCTCGCAAAGCCGAAAAGACGGGATGGCAGTTGATCCGGAGAATCGCCTGCTCTGGAGAATGAACCGCCGGCGGCTGGATGCGGAGAGCCTGCTGGATGCAATGCTCAGCGTGAGTGGAGGTCTGGACTCACAGATCGGGGGTCCCACGATCCGGGCCGGGACGGCGAATGACTATGACTACATGCACGCCGGAAATCGACGGGCCGTCTATTGGCCGGTTTTCCGTAACTCGCTTCCGGACATCTTTTTTACCTTTGATTTTGCCAATCCCAGCATGGTCACCGGGCGACGGGATGTGAGCAGTACGGCTTCCCAGGCACTTTTCCTGATGAACAACCCCTGGGTAATAGAACAGGCAGAACAGACTGCAGTACGTTTGCTGGCACTCCAGGGACTGGATGATCGGGAACGATTGCAACAGGCGATGCTGCTCACGCTTGGACGGCCCGGTTCGGCCGAGGAGCTGAGAATGACCCTTGAATTCATAAAATCGAGCGAAAACGAACCCCAGGGGCGAAAGCGAAGCTGGTCGCAGGTCATCCAGGCTTTATTCTCCTCGCTGGATTTTCGATATAATCACTAGGACGTTTTGACAGCGGAAACCTGGATCTGGAATTCATGGGTTCTTTTCCAGTAAATCGACGACAGGCACTTCGAGCGACCGCTTGTGGTTTTGGCCAGTTGGCGCTGGCCGGGCTGTTGAATGAGTCTGTTTCCGCTGTGGAGAATCCACTCGCCCCCAGGCAGCCACATTTTGCACCGCGTGCCAAGCGGATTATTTTCCTCTTCATGCAGGGGGGGCCAAGCCATGTCGACTCGTTCGATTACAAGCCACTGCTGGATGACAAGGACGGCCAGACCTTTGCCTTTGACGACGCCCGTGTAATTGCCAACACGGGGAAACGTGGTAGTTCTCAGAAGGTGATGAAACCGCTCTGGAAATTCCAGCAGCATGGTGAGAGCGGGCTCTGGGCGTCGGATCTTTTCCCGCACATGGCCGGGCATGTCGACAAGCTCTGCATGCTGCACTCGATGCATACCGAGGGAGTTGCCCATGGGCCTGCGACCCTGTTTCTCCATTGTGGTGCCACCAGCTTTGTGCGGCCGTCGATGGGGTCCTGGATCAACTATGGGCTGGGAACGGAAAACGAGAACCTGCCCGGGTTCATTTCTATCTGTCCCTCGCCGGGAAATGGGGGCACCCGTAACTACGGCAATGCCTTCCTGCCGCCGGTTTTCCAGGGAACCACTTTTGGCAGTGCCGGGCAACCAGCTGCCGATGCAACGATTCGTGACCTGGTCAACACCCGCTATGGCGGAAAAGACCAGCAACGCCAGTTCAGCCTGCTGCGTGCGCTGAACGCGGACCAGCTGAAACGGAATACTGTGGATGGCGAACTGGAATCGGTGATCAGTTCTTACGAACTGGCTTGGCGGATCCAGAGCCAGGCCCCGGAGCTTCTGGATCTGTCAGGGGAATCGGCAGTAACCCTCCAGATGTACGGAGTGGATGAGAAGGAGACAGATAATTTTGGCCGACAGTGCCTGATGGCCCGTCGGTTTTGTGAGGCGGGTGTGCGTTACATCCAGGTCACCTATGGTGACGGGACGGCCAACCCGGCCTGGGACCAGCATACCAACCTGCCCAAGCATGCAGAGCATGCCCTGCGGGTAGACAAGCCGATTGCCGGGTTGCTCGAGGACCTGGGCCAGCGGGGGTTGCTGGAGGACACGATTGTCTGGTGGGGGGCGGAGTTTGGCCGCACACCCTATGCCCAGGATAATGGCACCGGGCGGGATCATAATCCGGGTGGATTTACCACCTGGCTGGCTGGTGGCGGACTCAAGTCCGGGTTTCGCTACGGGGCGACCGATGAGTTTGGCGCCAAGGCTATTGAAAACAAGATCCACATGCACGATCTGCATGCCACGATCCTGCACCTGCTGGGTATGGATCACGAGCGGTTGACCTATCGATATTCAGGACGTGATTTCCGCCTTACGGACGTGCACGGCCACGTTGTCAGGGACATCTTTGCCTAGCGAATACCTGTTTTGCAGAAAACAGTTTGTCGCTGCCGGCTTCGAAGCTTGCTGTTTCGCTTGGTGACCGCGTCGTGGACCGTCTCGGTCATGACCTTGGCACAGGCTGCATTGGGATTCACCCCGTCAGGGATATTCTCCGGCATCTTTGATCACGGTGTGTAGAGGTCAATGAGACGGCATTTGGTCCTCTCGGCAACCGCTTCGACGCACGGCATCACCTCACCACCGACGACCTCTTCGCTGATCCCGTATGCTGTTTTGGGAACGGGCACCGGTGTGCAGAGGTAGACAACGGACACGTGGATTTGGGTTCCGATGCGGTCGCCTGTACGGCTGAATGAATCTTCAGTGCTGGTCTTAACATGCGACAGCGCATTGCAGTCTCAAAGCTCCATTCGGATCGTGATCCGTCTGAGCAATCGCTCATTGCCCTTACAAATCCCGGAGTCGCAGTTTTTGCGCTGCTGGAGACACCAGCGCAAAACTGACTCAGTATCGGCAGCCTTAAACACCTGATGCCGTGTCCTGCCTTCGGTCTGCCACTCACGATCTCAAACAGAGACACACGATGCAATCATCCACGCCCCGGCTGAGCCGGTTTCAGCCTCCGGCTTGAATACCCAGACAACACGGCTGGACCACCACCAGTGTGGTGATGGAACAATGGTACACTCTTTCATGGCTGCGGGGACGCCGGCGGGCTGGATTCACCAAGCAGTAACAACACCCGGTCTTTCTCAACCCGAACGCGGTAGCTGCGTACCCGTGTATGTTCAGGATCAACCAGCGATTTGCCCGTCCTTAGTTCGAACTGCCAGCCATGCCAGGGACAGCGCAGGACTTCTCCGTCCCTTGTGTACCGCTGAACCTCTCCCACTTGACATGGCAGCACATCACCTGTGACCGACCCGTTGGAGAGCGCGGCGCCCTGATGAGGACATATGTCGCGGACTGCAGAAAACGTGTCACCATGCCGCACGATGGCGCAGGGATGTCCGTCCACCTTCACACCATAAACGGTACCGGGAACGTAGTCGGCGACCTCTCCAACGTCATGTTCTCTCGAAGTCATAGTGATCCGCTGCGTTTGTGGACATGATGCGCTTGCGCAGGTCATCCGGCACACTGGCCGGAATCGATCGGTCCGGCGCGTCGAAGTCCCAGTGAGGATAATCAGTGGCGAACATCAGATAGTCGTCGCAACCGATCATGTCCAGAATGTCCATCAGGTGTCTTGGGTTCGGCGGCTCTTCGATCGGCTGCGTGGTTGCGCGAAAGTGCTGCCGAATATATTCGCTCGGCAGTCTGGTGAGCCAGGGCACCTCGTCCCTTAACGCACGAAAGTTCTTATCGAGTCGCCACATCAGTGACGGCAGCCACGCAAATCCTCCCTCGATGAGCGTCACGCGGGCACCGGCAAACTTCTCGAATACACCTTCCACGACCAGACTGGTCACCTGCGCCTGAAAAGCCAGTGACATGCTGGTGTGGTCTTCCAGATAGTAGGATGGCCACCCGCACGGCGTGATCGGATGCCCTCCCCCGCCAAAATGCAGGCCCACAGGCATACCCACTTCGCTGGCAGCTTCGAAGATTGGGTGAAACTGCCGTTTTCCGTAAGGAGCTTCGGAGCGCACCAGCAGCAATACCTGGACGAAACGTCCGTCTTGTCCAAGCCGACGAATTTCCGTGGCTGCAGCTGGCGGGTCCTGTGGAGTGACAACCATTGAGCCGCGCCAGCGTGGGTCGTGCGAGAGCCATCTCTCGGCTGTCCAGTCGTTGACAGCACGCATGAGCGCGACGGCAAAATCGATATTGTGCACAGCTGCCACATTGTACAGCGGGTTAAGGATCGCAAAGTCAATCTTCCAGGCATCCAGCAGCTGCTGGCGGGCAAAATCCGGGTCACCTCCTGGAAGGCCACCTCCTGGTGGCCAGGCATCACGACGTGCGGCCCGTGAAAACGCCTTCGGATAGACAGGGCCGGGCGGACCTTCAAATCCCGAATCGCATACGTACTGCTGCCATCTCTTCGACAGGAACGGCCGTAATTCACTAATTGAATTTGGAGCGTTGTGGACATCGCAGTCGATGAGAGTGACCGCCGTGCGTCCGGGATCACTGACAGCCGCTTCGACGGTCCGGGACATGATGTCGTTCCTCTTAAAGTTGAACGTGGACAGTGCCTCAGTGGTACACTTTGCCAAGCCCTGTGCAGTAATTTGACAAAACCAGCTTAATCCGACCTTCTGCGGCTCGCAATCACGTCGCTGAGAGTGAGACCGGTCGTGTCTGGTGCAGGGCCTTTCTTAAAAGCACTGGCCACCAAACCCACAACCACCAAAATGACGTGTCCGAGAACTCCGATCAGGAAGGGGCTCAGTGAATAATTGAACCGCTCCAGGTTAACCACCGGGACTTCTGTACCAGGCAGCCTGATTGTGGTCAATGTGGCCCACAGGGTGAACAGAAGACAAGCCAGGATTCCCAGATAGGCGCCGCGGGCGGTTGTCCAGCGAAACAGCATTCCCAAAGCAAAAAGTCCCAGGATTCCCCCGGTTACGATCATGGACATGGTCATCATGAATTCGACAAGTGACGGATCCTCAATTTGCGTCCACTGCAGGGCTAACACAATGGACGCAGCCCCAAACAACACGACACAGCCTTTTCCGACTAAAAGCCGTTGGCTGTCGAAAGCCTGCGGGCAGAACCGTTCGTAAAAGTCACTGACCGCGACGCTGGCCATGGCGTTCAGATCGGAATCCAGGGAAGACATGGCGGCGGCGATCAGCGCGGCCAGCATCAATCCCTTCAGGCCCGCTGGAAACTGGGTCCTGATGAAATAAGGGACGATTCTGTCCTGGATCTCCATAACGTCCTGTGGCAGTTGTTCGGCACGGACCTGATAGAACGACCACAGCAGGGCACCGACCAGCATGAACAGCAGCCACACCGGGAGACAGGCGGCCGCCCCCAGATAAGCACCTCGAACGGCGTCTTTATCGGAACGGGCCAGAAGATAACGCTGGACATTATTCTGACCAAAGGCAAATGTCTGCACCCAGATTACCACACTGCCGACGATGTAGAACCATTGGTTGTTTTCGGACAGATTGAAGTTCCAGCGGTCAATATCAAACTTGCCGCCTTCCCAGGCACGGACGACGACCTCAGTCGGACTGGCTCCCGACTGTATCAACACGATCGCCACACAAAGGCATCCACCGCCAATGAGCAGGATACCCTGAACAACGTCAGTCCAGACCACCGCCTGGATCCCGCCCACCAGCGTGTACACAACGGTAATCACTCCCAATACGAGGATCACCGTTGTTACATCCCAGTCGGTCAAATAGGCGGCTGCGATTGCCAGGAAATAGTAAGTCACACTTACGTCTGTGATGCGGTTCAGCAGAAAGGCTGCAGCTCCGTAGGCGCGCGCTGCATAGCCAAAACGTTTTTCCAGGTACGCATATACGGTCATCCGCAGCGTCCGTCGGTAAAAGACGACCAAATACCGTCCGACAAACAACATCACGAACAGCGGCACGACGTGCATGGGAATCAGGTACATATTCTTGTGAAACACGTTGCCGGGGTGTCCCACAAACGAAGCACTGCTGACGATCGTCCCCAGAATGGAAAACCCAACCACCCACCCGGGGATATTTCGACCGGCCAGAAAATAATCCTCCGTGGTCTTTTGTTGGCGCGAGAAATACAGTCCCAGCAGCGCAACAAACCCGAGGTAGGCGACGACAATTGCAATATCGAGTGTCTCCACACTCGCCTCCTGATCTGATGTTCTGCTGCAGACAGGGCCGACGAACACCGTTTACAACGCCGAGCAGGCGGTCGTTATTCCGTCGTTTTTTTTGCTGCAACGATACCCATCATGATTTTTGAGTTCGCCGGCAGGCGGGGAACTCCGATCACCGACAACGTGGGCGGACTGACGGAAAAATGTTTCCTGCACGCTTCACGCATAGTTGTGTCGTCGTCTATATCGGAGAGATAGATACGAAGCTCGACGACATCTTCCACACCCATGCCACCGGCTGTCAGGAGCGGCCTGATCCATTCAAGGCAGCTGTCGACTTGATCCTGCATCGTACCGTCCCGACGATAAATTCCTGCCAGATGCAGGACGTCGCCGTTGAGCAGTCCACGACTGTAGCCGCCGCTGGGGGGCTGCCCTTCGCCCACAACCGCCTGGCGAGGTTTGCGGCTGGCGATCAAGGTGATTTCCACGGGAGAATTCAGCGGAATTGCCGCCACGCCCATCGGCATTCGTGCGGGGCGCGGTTCCGTGTCAAATACCGACAGATAGGCTTCGCTGGCTTCACCAAACTGATCCAGGTCTTTCACGAAGACGTAAGCAGAAACCACGTGATCGAAATCCATTCCGGCCGCCTGCAGCACACCGTGAGTATTCCTGAGTGTCTGGAGCACGTGAGCCCGCATGTCACCCTCGACCAGCTTACCCGTTTGAGGGTCAGTTCCGGCATGGCCTGACAAATACAGCGTATCGCCCGCAAGAATGCCAGGACTGAATGGTAAACCCGATGGTTTGGCGCCGCGGGGAAAGATGACTTTCGTGGGGCCTTTGAATGCCACCATCGCAATCTGTACTGGTGATTCACCAGGCAGTGCACTGACTCCGACGGTTGTTCTCACCGGAAACTGCTTCGTAAAGAACGAACGATACACAGCATTCATCTGTCGATACTTGCCGAGATCCGCCAACCAGACGTGTGAGGCAACGACGTCGGAGAAGTCGTACCCGCTGGCATCCAGTTCACATTTCAGGTTCAGCATGACCTGTCTGGTGGCAGCACCCATTTCCATGAATCGTTCGCCGGTGGCTGGATTTTGGTTTCCCTGAGCTGCCAGGTAGAGCGTGTCTCCGACCTGGAGGGTTTGAGGAAACGTAGAATCCTCCCGGGTTTCCGCGACGGCATCGGAAAAGAAGTGTGTGATCGACAATGTCAGCAGCAAACTTAATCTGGTCATGAATTTACCGTTCTTCCTCGTTTCATCGATGGTTTCACAGCAGCGCCGGCACGGCGAAGACATTACCGAGCCATTTCAGTTCTGAGTCAATCCTTCCTGAACGGCAGAGTGTGATCAAGATTCCGCCGGCTTCACCGAAACTGGTCCGGACAATGGTCACGATCTACCGACAACGAAAGACTGAGAAAGGAAGAGGTACAATACTCGATCCCGGCTGAAAGTGCGCTCATTCCTCGGGAAGTCAGGCTGAGCAAGATCAAATGTGGCAGCTCTCTTTAAGGACTGGATCGGAGTTGTACACTCGATCCGGTACGGGGCCTTTCTGATGTTCACAACTTCAGCACACCCAGCTGTTTCGGTTCGTCGATCTGATCGACGTTTGAAACAGGGGTGAACCTTCTTGTTTTGAATGTGCCATTGCTGGTTCTCTTTCGGGTCTTTTTAAAGCGCCGGGTTGAGTCAGACCAATTTATTGTGTGCAGTTGGTCTGTGGAATCTGCCGTCCACATCCCGTAGAAATCTGACGATTTCACGCGACCGCCGTTCACATGCTACAATAGCTGAATCTGCAGGCATCGGTAGATACCTGCAGACGGATACTTCGAAGTCAACGGTCTCTCATTGGGTATTGCAAGCCTGCCGCCGGACTCATGAAAAACGGAGAATCTTTTCAGCAATGGCGAGGTCAGATTGGCTTTCAGGTCAGGTTGCAATCGTAACGGGCGGCAGTTCCGGTATCGGACGAGCTGTCGTTGAGCTACTTCTCGAGTCGGGTGCGGCTGGTGTGACGGTCGCGGATATTGAACCGACAGCTGACGATGCTTTCCGGGGACTTCGAGATGTCCCCGATGGTGAATTTCTGACTATTCGAACCGATGTCTCTGATTCAGCTCAGGTTAAACAGCTGGTGACTCAGACACTTGAGCGATTCGGACGCATTGATATTCTCGTTAACAATGCCGGCATCGCTCCGATGGTACGCTGGCCCGATGTGACCGAAGAAAACTGGCGACGTGTTTTGGATGTTAATCTGAATGGTTCATTTCTCTGTGCGCTGGAAGTTCTTCCGCACATGCGTCGCCAGCAATCCGGTCGCATCGTAAATATTTCCTCCGTCGGCGCATTTATTGGCAGTGTGACGGCCCATCCGGCCTACGGCGTTGCCAAAGCGGGTCTCATCGCAATGACAAAATCGCTGGCCAGAGAGTGTGCTGAAGACGGGATCCTCGTAAACGCGATTGCACCTGGATCGATTGATACTCCGATGCTCGACAGCTTCGGCCACGACGCACGAATCAATTACGCGAAGGTATCAATGTTGAAACGCCACGGGACACCGCGTGAACTCGCAGAAGCAGTGCTGTTTCTGGTGTCCGATTCCTCCACCTATATCACGGGTTCAACACTGCATGTTAACGGCGGCTCGCTTCTGGTCTGAATCATCAATCGACTAACAGAGAATTGTCACATGCCCAAATACGACCGCTGTGTCATTGAACCTGAATTAAATCCTCTTTGGGAAGCCCCCGACGGCTCGCGCCAGGTTCAGGGATTGATCTCGTCGGAAAGTTGCGGTGCGGAAGACATTGCTGCCGGTTTGTGGTGGCTGCATCCGGGCGAAGAATGTGAACCGGATATCCATCCCGACGCGTCGGAGATCTACTATGTCGTCAGTGGCCAGGGAATCCTGCGTCTGGGTGAAGAAAAATATGAGGTCCGCAAAGGTATGACAATTTATATTCCGATGGGCGTCGAGCACCAGACGTTCAATACCGGCGAAGAAGACCTGTGCTACTACTGGGCATTTGCTCCACCGCCAGGTGGACCTTCGAAAGCAGAATTGCAGGGTTGGAAACGGTTGTAGATTCGACTATATCCGGGACTACTTGTTTTTTATTGGTGAAATGGCTCTCAGCCGTCTCTGGTTCGCCGCTGTGTACCTCAAAAATGTACCTTGAGGGGTTCCAGCCTGGTACATCTTCGAACAGCACCTGATTCGCCACAGCCGGTTCGTCAGCAGTCAGTTGCTGAAACGTGGGCAGTGCATCATCACTGGCCCGCATGATGTGGCGAACTGCAGACTGCAGTTCCGTATTACCTTCCAGGCTTTCGATAATCACCTCGAGCATGCTGTCCGCTTTGACCTGAATGTTTTGCAGCTGTTCGATTGTGAGGGTAGGTCATTGATTCAGCGCGGCGCGAGGTATTCGATCTGACATTTCGGCAAGGCCTTCCTGAGCTTGGTGAGGCCTGTGCCGGTGATCCTGGTGTCCACCAGGTTGTGAAACCAGAGGTGTTCGAGGTTCGTCAGTCCCGCAAGATTCACCAGCCCCGCGTCGGTGATTGGGGCAAAGCTGAGGTCGATCAGAACAATCTCACCCTGTTCATTGACCTCGACAGAAACTTCCGGTTTCTCCAGCTGTGCCTTCACGCTCACGCCAGCTTCGGTGGGTCCTTTGGGGCTGGCGTCTGTTGCTGACACCCGGCCAGACAAATGCACAACATTACGCTTATACGATACATGGTGGATTCCTTCGTTTTCTCCGGCCCAAAACGGCGGTCTCATCTTACCGAGACAAATCCCGTTCTTCCCTGCTCATCTTCCGCCGGTCCTCGGAAGCTGGACGCGAATTGCAGATTCAAACGGCAGCGGCTTGTCTGCAACAGCATTCTTTCGGAAAGTGGTCGTCACAGGAGTGGTCCGCCCGTCACCTTGCCCGGCCAGCAAACGATCATTGGCACGCGGATGCCGCCTTCAGTCAGGTCACGCTTCCATCCACGCAGCGGTCCCGGGCTGTTGAGAATCGCTTCATACTGCTCATCCAGTTCGGCGCGGCGGAAATAGAAAATCTCGGCGCCATTGTCGCTGGTGAAAAAAACGATGGTGGTGACGTCGATGTTGAGTTCCTTGAGCAGCCACAGGATTCTGCTCAGCCCCGTGACCGGAACTCGCCCGAAAAACTGCAGAATGTTGTGGCGCACAGCGGCGCTCGCCATCAGCCAGGTTATCGTTACGCCGCAACTTCAACGCGAAATATCAATTGAACAGCAGGAATGAGGCCATATTTGATCAATCACGCTGGGCGTTTGCCGTAGCGAGACGGGTCCGTGAACCGGAAGGGCGAAAAGTATTGCTCAGGATGGTAGTTGGGCTCACAAGGTCTTCCCAAAACAAGGTTCACAATCGTCTGTCCGGCGTTAAACGAGACAGCCGATCCGGCGCCGGCAAAGCCACCCAGCATGTAAAGGCCGTGACCGTCGAGCAAGCCCACGACGGGATATTTATCGGGCGTGGTCGATGTCGTGCCGGTCCATTCGTGGGTGACGTGTAACGGCACTGGATTCCAGTGTTTACCAATCGCCGCACTCTCAAATCTTGTTATAAAGCGAGACGGCTCGTTCCTGCCGGCCTGGTGATCTTTCACGGGCGTGTGATCGGAGCCAAATACGATACCTCCTGAGGCGACTCGGGAAAACCAGCCCAGCGGTCCACTCACGCCGATCTGCGGTGTCATCGACGGAGGACCACCCTCGGCATGCATCCCTTGCTCCCGATAGGGAGTTATGAGGTCGGGAAAGGGCGAAAGGAACTCTTTGAAGACCGTCGGTGTGTGCGACTCAGTCGCATTGACCACATGGCGCGTGCGGATGGTGCCGCGATCTGTGTGGACGAGGTAGAAAGAGTCGTCCCGCTGAACCGACTGCACGTTGGTCCGCGTGAACAGCTCAACGTTCGAGCTCCGCAAAGCTACGCTCAGAACCCCCCAGACCCATTTCGCCGGATGCCATGTCGCGCTGCCCCGGGACTCCGCGCCGTCCAGAGGTGTATTCACGCCGCTGCGTTCACGGACCTGTTCCGGGTGGTGGCGCACCCAGTCGCAATGGTCCATGCGACTGGCGAAGGCAAAAGACGCCTCAAGGTTGGGTTGGCTGTGTGGGTCGGTGAAGAACATCCAGCCCTTGCGCGCGTAATCACAGTCAATGCTCTCTGTCTCAATCGTGCGGGCAATCATCTCATGACTGGCCTGGACTGCCTTCACATAGATGTCGGCGAAATCGCTCGCCCGTATGTCGCGTTCCTCCGACGACATCTCGGGCTGTCTTTCCGTGAGGTACCTGAGTACCGGCTGGTACACGTAGTACCCGTGACAGGTTCCGCCGGCCATCACCACGATGCCACCGTTGCGGCCGGCTGACCCGCTCGCCGCTTCGTTGCGTTCGAGCAGCACCAGCGGCTCGGATCCGCACTTTGACCAGTGGTAGGCGACGGCCGCCCCACCGAACCCGGCACCCACAACAACCACAGCAGCGGTTTCGGGCAGTCGGCCCTGTGGATCGTTTACCCAGGGATAATTCTCAAGTGGATTCTTAACCGTGAGCCAGTACGGCGTACGGGAAACATTGATATCCAAGGTGACCCATGGAAGCGAATCGGGGATCTCACACCACATGACATACAGCGACCATAAAATCAACTTAATGATCCGCACAGGCCAGGGGTGCTGTCCGTATCGAAGAAGCATAAACTCCCGTGCCGACGTGATGTCCCGCCAGCGCAGACCAGCCAGCAGGCCTACGGTGACCCGAAACCTGGTCACCACGTGGGGAGGATCTCGGAAAGTGTGGTCCTCGAGGCTCGCGGGGGAATTAACCATGTGACTCATGTACTCCTTCAGAACTCCAGGTTTGCCGGCTGAAGCTTACGCGCCTGTTTCTCGGCTTCTGTCAAAGTGGTGTCGTCAGGCGCGTACTTCACATAATGCCAGGCCATTCCCGTGGCGACAAGCGCACGGTTGATCTGAGTGCCGTCGTGATAAATCTCACCGATCGTGCGGTCGTATTTGTCCTGAACGTGTGAGACAACATTTACGACATTACCCAAGCCTTCAATGTGTCGACCGTTCTATTGGCACCCGCCCACTACGTTGCAGTTTATTCGGGTTCTTTTCAATCTGTTCCGAGAATCTCCGCAACCTTTTCATTCACAGTCCGAGAATTCTTATGTAGCTGAAAAGTGCCAACCCGGCCCACTCAAAGGGCACACCTTTCCTGTCGGCAGCGTGTCGTTCAGCCCGGACAGGGAGTAGAAATGTCTATCGCCACCTTACCAGGCTTCCACGTGGTCCTGAATCCGTCCCGGGGCCGGCAGCGGAAGGCTCCAGATGACTGCAGAACGCCTGCATCGGAGGTTTGGATATCACTGACTGGAATCGTAACCAGCCAATCATTCACCAACTGCGAAGAGAGTTGCCTCGGTTTTTCCCGGTAATTTCACGAATTGGTGGATATAATAATCGTACAACATCGAGTGGCGGCTTTTCGGCACACTCGGAGGGGCGCGCAGCTGACATTCACCTGGATGCAAACGATCCGGAGGAACTCCGGATTGGCGACGCGCTGTTTGAAATGTTTTGTGATAATGCAACTGCTCTTGGTGTCGATCATGTCATCTGGAACAGACGCATTTGGGGCGCGGCCAGAGGTGGCCCTCGCCCCTACGGCGGCAGCGCACATCGAGACCACGTGCATGTGGCGTTTACACGTTCAGGAAGTCAGAGACAGCCTCCCAAGCTGGTCCAGCTGCTGCAGGAAATACGGGATCATTTGTACCCGAAATCGTGGAAGCGGCCGGCTGATCATGATTGCACGATCCACCGATGACCGAAGTCTGCCGAGACGGAGCGAAAGATGACCTGCCGGTTTGTTCGAATCACTTCCGAATTCGACCGAGGTTCGAACACCGGCCTTTGTCCCGGTTAAAGCCCCTGAAAGTGAAGTCCATCATCGGATATGGCATGCCCGGTCTTCGTCACACGATATCTCAGTCAGCATCGGTGTTCCCGCATTCGCGTCCAGACACATCTTGTTCGCCCGCACGAAACGCCCTGAGTCTGCTGGACCTCGCGCGCTTCCGCGTCACATGACCTACTTACCGAGCAAACAGGGATCCTTCCAGGAGTAAAGGAGTGGATCTTGGTCACCATAAAAATGATGGAAGACTATCGCAAGAAGCTGCTGGGTCTCGGCTTCAAGCTGGTCTGGCACCGTATCAACCTGAGTAACGGCGGATCGGTGGAAGTTTGTTCCCCACCCTATCTTCAACTCACTGTCCCGAATTCCACTTCGAGTTCAACCTCGCCGACAGTACTGCCCGACTGGGCAATCGAGTGTTTTCCCGACTCCGACAAGGAGCCGGCACCGAAGACAGTCTGGGTCTATCCGCCGGTCACGGGCGACGAAGCCTGGTGGTATGCCAAGAAGGTCGGTGCCTTTCCGATCACAACCGCTGTCGCCGACCAGGTCCATCGTCACAAGAATTCTCACAGCGTTACCTATGCCCCCTGGCCAGGCAACAAACTGAAGGGAAGAGCCGCCGGCGGACCCGGGAAGAGAAATTTTTGGAGTTTTAACTTTATCGGATACGGCCACATTCTCACCAAAACAAAGTACCGCAGTTTCGGTCGCACCAAACTCGTGTCCGGGGCTCACAAGCTTTGGATTTTGCACAACCATAACTAGGTCAAACTCATTAACTACGGCTTCTATCAGAATTCCAAGACCGGTGGACTGGGGAAATACCTTGCCAGGAGCAAATGGTCGACGGTACAAAGACCAGGAGCCAAGCATCCGGGAGCATCGTTCTGGGATTACTCACAATTGATGCAGCTCATGCGGAACTACATGAATCCGGACAAGACTCCAGGTAATCTCTACAACGCTCTCCAGGACAAGCAACTCGCCCTGTGGGACACCACTTACGGTGCGATGACCAGGCAAGTACTTGACACCTGGGGCCTGACATCGAAACAGGGCATGTGGAAGTGATCGCCACTGACATGGGTCACTTGAGGAGCACTGCCGTGGGCAGTCAGCCTCAACGGGAAACCATGACGAGCATCGTTTCTGTGCCCCACAGTGTTTCTTCCCGAGCTGCGGATTTTCACAACGCTGTTTTTTGCATCAGCTGTATTGTTTCACTGCGACACCACCTTCAAGAACGCGGTAATGATTGACGTCATGGCCTGATTTCCCAACCGTTTTATATCAACCCGGTTTTGGCATCGTCTTTGCTTTAGAGATGAGGCATTGCAAAATCGATATGTCGCTGGCTCATTCTGATTCCTCCATGCAAAACAGCAGTCTCTTCTTGATCCGCAGCTGAAATGATCAACATGCTCATCAACTGCCACGAGTGCCAAACAGAAATCTCGGACAGTGCTCCACAATGCCCAAAGTGTGGTGTATCTCGTCAACTACTCCGGATGTGGCGTTACTTCACATGGTCTTTCTTTGTACGTTCTTTGTGTGGGCTCCCGCTCAGGGAGGTGACTAGTCACAGGTTGTAAATCCGCCCGCTCGTACAGTCCGTCAACGCTCCGTCAACCGCGAGGATTTAAAACTACAGGTTTGGATCCGGTCGCTTGAGAGTCGGTGCCCGGTTCGGCGTACATTGCATTGCAGAATTCCGTTTCACATTCCAAACTCGCGGAGTCAGGCAATTGACACGGCGGCGCGTCACTGCCCCTCTGTGAACTCACCAGTACGGTGATTTTTACTGTGCCGCTGATCACCACGTCAGGCGTTGAACGCGGCCTCATCATCGAAGGAGGATCGTGCAATGCAATTACAGGACTATCCATTCATCGCTTTACTCGAGTTTCTGGCAATCGTCTCCATCATCGGAATCTTCAGTTGCGTCAGCGTGCTCTTTAAGCACTCAAAACGCGGGGTCCAACAGCTTGACCGCATCATAGGCTTGCTGGAAGAAATAAACGGCTCGCCGGAACCACAAGAAAAGTGAATTCGAGCGATCGCCGGTGGTAACTGGCTCGCACTACACGCAAGTACGCAGACGAGTTCATGATTTCATCCCATGAAGGATCGCTGCAATCCGCACTTAACCATATGCTGGACCGTAGCCGCCAATCCGGTCACACAGGCAATTACCGACAAAAGAACCTTGTGGCTTTGGCGTCGATGCTCGGCTTCAGTTCCAATTGATTGATCAGCCTGGCGAATGACAACCTGCTGTCCCGTTCAACCTTGGTCGCCAGGTACTCCCGGAACGCCGAACAGATCCGGGAGCATGCCGCCATCGGCTTCGATCGGCTTGTGAGTGCCCTGGCTTCGCTGCCAAAGTTCATACACAGTTTGCTGCAGCTTTGCCTGTGCCGGACTGAGTAGGTGGCCGGCCGCAAGATCACGCCAAAGGCGTTTGTCAGCTCGGCGCAGCTGTTTCCGTGCCTGTTCCATCCGTTATCACTTTCAAAATCGATAAAAATTCACGCGCCCTCAGAGAGAGGTATCCCGGCGCAGAGCCACCCGGATGTCACTCCCTGTCTCTCAGCAGCACTAACGATCAGTTCGATGAGCCGTTGTCTCAGCGGGGCGGCAGATCGGGACAAATGGCGATGGCCTTGCGCAGCTGAGCCCATAAACTCAGATTGAATGCGTCGTTTTTTTGAAGTGTGCTTGTGTCGTCTGCAGGTTAACCAGCACCCTCTTCTGCTTCCCTTTGTCGGACCACTTGTCGATGCGTTAGGTCATCACTGCAAACTGTTTGTAAAACGTCCGTTAGCTGGCCGCTGATATTTCTAATGGTTATGGTAGAAAAAACGTTTGATGAGGTTGCCAGGTGAAGACAGTCAGGGCGGTTAGGTCATAGCGCCGCCGAGGCCCACGGGTATGGTCAACCAACAGGTAAGAACCGCGATCGTCTCGGCCTGGCTGATTGTGTCGGCCATTGGATTGTGTTTATTGACCATCTCCTGTGTCTTATCCGAAAGCACGATCTTGGCGCTGAGCGATGTGATGCGACTGGATCATCACGGTGACATTCCGTGCGCCTTTTGTGGCATGACCAAAGCCTTCATGGCCATATCGCACGGTGACTGGAGTCTGGCACTCCACTTCAATCGATGGTCCATTGCACTTCTTCAGGCAGTAGTCTGCAACGAATTTCTGGCAACTGCCTTCGTTGTTACGCGAATCTGCAATTTGCGATCACCGCGTTTTCGTGTGGAAACAACTCGCCAATAACAACAGGACTCAGTGATGCAGTGGACAATGCAAACAGTTAGTTTGATTTGGGGAATCCTGTCGATCGTGGGAATGCTGATCGGATTCCTCCCCTGTTTTGGCGTACTCAATTGGTTGAACATACCATTTGCAGGTCTGGGAATCGCATTCAGCGCAGTTGCATTGGGCACCAGCGACAAGGAATCCAAAGGGAACAGTACTGCGGGTCTTATATGCTGTGTCTGCGCGGTCCTCTTTGGCGGCATGCGGCTGATTCTCGGGAGCGGTGTTTTATGAGTTGTGAGCATTGTGAAATTCATCCGGAGGGCGGCTTTCGCTCGCCTGGAGAGGACCTGGAACTGGACGCCATGCTGCGAGATCATCCTGTGCTTCGTATCACACCCGCTCCGGAAGACTGGATTTCTTATGGGCTGCAGGAACATTTTTACTGTTGCGATCAGTGCGGACAGCACTGGCACCATGCTCAGCCGGACGCCCCCTATAAAGGTGTTTGGCAGAAACTCTGACAGGTCGGGGGGCTCCATTGGCACGCAGTAGCTTTAAATGCGTTTCAACACACAACCAGACTGCACCTGCAGTCACGTGTGACGAACAATTAAGAGGAGCGCGTCCATCCGGACGATGTGCTCACCAGAACCGCACGTCCCACGAAATTCCTTCGAAAAAACAGAGTCCGCTCGACCGAAAAGACCTGGCCGGCTGTGCATCGGGTCGCGATGTGTCGCACCGCCCGGAAAAAAGCAGTTCACCAGCAAAAAACTGCTGGAAATTAGCGGTGCCGGGACTCGAACTAGTGCCGAAAACGCAGGGCAAACTGCACTTTTGCATGAAGGCGACGCAAAAAGCGACGCATTCGATCGCGGTTCATGGTCCGAACTGCGGGATGCAATCGCCGTCTGTTGCGACTTGCCAGAAGAAGTCAGACAATCGCTCATCGATATGGGCGATGCCGCCGCCTGAGGCACAGGAAACTCAGCACCACACAGCGCATCACGGGCGACAGCGGGTCGCCCGTTTTTTGTGCGCTCACATGTGCATCCGCAGGTTGTGACCACTGGGTGATGTCACTTCTTTGGCGTTGTTCAAAATGCGGACAGCATGCTCGAGGCGATCATCGTACGTCTGGAAGGCAGCACACAACTGCAGGCTGCGGGACTGGTGGAAAGCCGCCTGATCCGATTAGCGTTCTGACAGTGTCACCGCCTGCTTGTCGCTGCCGGGATGTCCGGGCATGATGTGCAGACACACAATCCGAATCGCGAAGGTGAACTCAGCCTCGGAGAATGATCATGCACAGCAGGGCACTTTACAAGGAGACCTCTTTATGAGTAATGAGATAAAAGTGTTAAGTCTCGGCGCCGGCTTCATGGGCACGCTGCATGCCAAGGCCTACGAGCAGATCGAGGGAGTTCGGAACGTAGGAATCGTAACGAGGAATTACAGTAGCTCCGAAGAGTTGGCTGGCGTCCTGTCTGGTGACATTCCTCGCTTTACAGACTTCAAGGAGGCCCTGGAAAAGACTGCGCCCGACGCGGTGGCCATCAGCACCTATACCGACTCGCACTATCACTACGTTTCCACGGCCCTGCAGCGGGGGCTTGATGTCTTCGTGGAAAAGCCTCTTGCCGAGACGCTCGAGCAATGTCAGGAACTGTTCGACCTGGCCAATCGCGTCAATCGAAAGTTGTATGTCGGCTACATTCTCATGACACATCCGTCCTGGAACCAGTTCACAGAAATTGCCCACGAGTTGGGCAAACCGCTGGCTATGCGGATGAACCTGAATCAACAGACCAAGGGTGATTTCTATGATACGCTCTACAATATCATGCAGGTGCAGTCGCCGATTGTTGACTGCGGTGTTCACTACGTGGATATCATGTATCAAATGGCCCAGTCCCGACCGGTGAGGGTTCACGCCATTGGGTGCCGTAACTGGGATCTCGTGCCGGAGCATATCTGTAACTATGGTCAACTCCAGGTGGAATTTGAAGACGGTTCGGTCGGATGGTACGAGGCTGGTTGGGGGCCAATGATGAGCGAGACGGCTTACTTCATCAAGGATATTGTCGGACCGAGAGGCGCAGCCAGTATTTGCCCGGACAAGGGTCGATCTGATGACAAGGACCATCACGTGGAGGCGAACACCATTATCCGGCATTATGCCGAGCAAAAGGAGAAAGAATTCATTCGGGAAGATGAAGTCATCAAGATTGAAGAGCCCGATCACGACGGGCTGGCACTGCTCGAACAGCAGACCTTTATTGATTGCATTCGTAACGATACGGACATGACCTCGCACCAGGATCGAGTGATGACCAGCCTGCGAATTGTCTTTGCGGCTGATCAGTCCCTGGAAACCAAGCAAGTCGTCGAGCTTTGATCCCGTAGCTGGCAGCGGCCCGAGTTGACCGGTTCATTGCGCGGGCTCAGCCATCCAACCCACGGAGACTTGCACACGCCTCCTGGAAGAGAGTGTATTGGAGTCGTGATTCCCGAGAAACCACCGCTTACACAAATGATCGAACTGGCAGGGGCGCACCGCAAGGGTTTGAGGCCCTGCCGCGTGGGCAACCGGGTATTCATTCGTGGCGAAGACTTCAGCCGGTTTTTAGCCGAGCACGCAAGCGACGCTACACGCGGCCCGCCCTCACAGCGCTCACGGAGCAATTCCACCATGGGACTGGCGAAAGATGAGCAAGGATGAGCGGGATGAGTATCGATGAACCTTCCCACCGACAAACTGACAGCACACCTGAACCGCGGGAAGCAGGCGTTGGCCTTACATCAATACTCACGCGGCAGGTTTCCATCACGAGTTCTCGGACTGCTTCGAGGAGGCTAACGCAGTATCGCATCATCAAGGGCATCGAATGGGCGACGTCCGGTGTAGGAGCAACGGTTAGGAACGCACGTTCGCACTCCACCTTCCAATCCCGGAATCAAGGGACGCTGAAATGCCGTGCCGGCCCGGACCGGTACTCCGCCCAACAGATTTGACAGTCCCTGCATCAGTGAGGATGCATGGCCGACCTCACACCCTTCGAGCGTTACCACGGCCCCGGCGCAGAAATGGGGGCGAAGCCGTTTGAGATTGGTGGCGTGCGAACCCAAAGCTCCTTTGTCGACCCAGTCAGCTCCGATCTGCTGGCCGGTCTTGTTGCCATGGCCCACGATGCAGAGTTTGTCGATGTAGGTCTGCCATAGTCCGCCGCTGCATAATTGAATCAGAAAATCGACCATATGCTGGACGCTGTAAATCTTGAAATGGGGCGCGCTGATCCTTGCCGCCCACATGACAGCATCGGGGTCGGACCAATCCACCACATTGAGCGTCATTCTTCGGTAAAATGCTACATTGGGTCGACTCATTTCCAGTTTCCTTTGAATTGATGGATGTTGCCAACCTGACCCGCATAGAAGTGTTCATGAGACCGTCAGTTTTTCAGGAGGCGCCCAAAACCCGCCTCCTGACATGTTTTCGCTTCGACTGCCGTACTGGTTGCGGCATTTTGTTGCGCAATCACATTTTTTTGGAGAATTGCTTGTTGCCGCATCGGCGGCCACAAATCGTCGACCTGCCGGAAGAGGCCAGACAATCTCTCATCGATATGGGCGATGCCGCCGCCTGAGGTACAGGACACTCACCACCACACAGCGCATCACGGGTGGCCATCTGGTCGCCCGTTTGCATTGAGTGGTTGCAGTGAGAAGCCCATACCCTCTTCCCTGCTGGAAGAACTGTCCGCTATACCGTCCCGTGCCTGTACTGCATTTTGTGAATCAGTTTGTCCCTGAACAGGATTCACCAGAGGCGGGATTAGAGAAATCTAAACGCCTCCAGGAAATCGGGCTGACTCCCAGCTCATCTTTCCGTTGGAAGGCCCTCAGAATCTCCTGAACCTCAGTTTTTACAGGCGTCGCCGGCAGAACATAGTTGCAACCGCTGAGACGTTCTGGAGGTTTATCAGCGACCGTACGACCCGGCGCGTCCCGTGGTCTGCCTGGACGAGCAGAGCAAACAGCTGACCAGGGAAACACGCACGCCAATCCCGGCAGCACCGGGACGTCCACAACGTGTCGACTACGAATATGAACGCAACGGAACGGTGAACCTGTTCATGCAGTTCGAGCCGCTCGCCGGCTGGCGTCATGTGAAAGTCACCGACCGTCGGACCAAAATTGACTTCGCGCATGTCGTCCGTGAACGTGTTGACGAACTCGACCCCGACGCGGAGAAGATCGTACTGGTGATGGACAACCTCAACACGCACAAGACCGCCTCGCTGTACGAAGCGTTCGAGCCTGACGAGGCTCGCCGCCTGATCGAACGGCTGGAGATTCACTACACGCCAAAACATGGCAGCTGGCTCGATATGGCCGAAACGGAATTGAGTGTTCTGACCCGCCAGTGTCTCGACCGCCGCATCCCGGATCGCCAGACGCTGACCCGCGAGGTTCAAGCTTGGGAAGACGAAAGAAACGATGCGGAATGTACAATTGACTGGTAGTTCACCACTCAGGATGCTCGC
>Ga0310123_10000763_pt1 | contig 28276 bp, 29 predicted proteins | sample CB6_AW_1057_MG_FD_203505 | JGI IMG/M metagenome (GOLD analysis project Ga0310123, IMG submission 203505) | Marine microbial communities from Western Arctic Ocean, Canada - CB6_AW_1057 | ecosystem: Environmental > Aquatic > Marine > Oceanic | place: Canada: Western Arctic Ocean | collected... | reverse complement strand
AAAGGGCAGATATACCCCAGGTTATCATTTTAATTAGTCTTTGCAAATAATTATTCGGCGAACAGATTCAAAATTCATTAGTATAGAAATAATAATCAGTGCAAGCAATGGTTGATTTATAATTGCGCCAACAATTATAATAAACGTTCTTACATCACGACCTATTCGTGTAAAATTATGAATAGAACTATTCTTATTAAAATTATCATATTTTATAGCGGTATAACTCACCATAAAAGATCCAATTATAGCAGTTATACCAATTAATAGGTATAAACTGGTATAAATTGCTTCATTAAAATAAACATGAAAAGTTAACCCTGTTAAAAGAAATGCATCAGCATATCTATCTAAAACACTATCTAACCACCCTCCATATTCAGATTGCATATCTTTTGCTCTAGCAATTTCGCCATCCAAATGATCAGATATTTCAGAAACAAATGTAAGTAATCCACCAATAACAAGCCAATTATATGTTCCCAGAAAGAAATAAAGAGATGCTAAACACGCCAATATAAAAGATGTTATAGTAATTTGATTTGGTGTTATATCATAACCGACAATCAAATCTTTTATTTTTTTAGCTAACGGTCGATATATTATTAAAGAAATCGGGCCATCTGATATATTATTCATTTGAAGATATCCAGTAATCTTTGTTTAAATTATTATAAAGATCTATCCATTTTGATTTTATACTAAAGTAGTTTTCATTCGGTTTTAAATTACCGTTTTGTTTATTACTAGAATACTTTTTAATATTTTCACCATCCTTATAATTTTGAATTGTGTTTTTTGATCGTTTATATTGCATTATATCAAATCCTAAATCAGAATAAAATTCATATTTAAAAGTATGATTTAAATCATCACCAATTTTACTATCATAACAATTATTTAGAATAATATTTTGTGCTTCTTTTCCAAACCATAAACTAGATCCTACTTCAGGTGTTGCTTGTAATATTCTAGTGCATCCAAGTATATTTTCTTGTTCAAAAATCGTATCCCAATTTAATCCATCACTAGAATCACTAACCAACCAACCGTGTTCTGTTAATATTAAACTTGGTTCTCCGGTTCCTATTATATTGTATTGACTTTTAGATAAAAATGTCGCCATATATATTTGAAATAGATATTCTATTTGAACCGATGTATATTCGGAAAATTTTGTATTTGCCAGCCAATTTTTCCAGAACTCTTCTATATCAATGGTTTTAATATAAAATTTTCTATTGTTTTTAAGGCAAAAGTCTATTGCGGCATCGGTTTCTATAGAGTTCATACTTTGATTTTTATCTTTCCAATCAAAGATAGTATGATTAATATCGATATCGTATTCCAAGCAAGCTACCGCTACCAGAAAACTATCACCACCTCCACTAAACAAAAGATTAATACTATAAATTTTGTCTAATTCTAAAAGAAGTTTTTTAAATTCTTCTTTAAATGAAGTAAACTTACTAGTTGTGTTTATTTTAAATCTATATCCTGTTGACAAATTTAGTAGTTTATACAAGTTCTTTTTTTCGTCGACATATAAATTATCAATTTTAATCTGATAGTCGTACCAACCATGCAAATTTATCATTATCATTTTAAAATGCTATAACGTAATCTTTATATTTTATTAAACTTCTATTAATTAATTCGTCGTGTCTTTTTTCATCAAGCCAACCATGAATAAAAACAACCCATCGGTTATCATCCATTTTAGTAGAATGTTTTGTTTCAATGGAATTTATACAATAACAATTAGTAAAGACGGGTAATTTAGATTCATATTCGGCTGAGTTATTATGAATAGTAAGAATATTATTTCTTCCTTCTAATACTAATCTATAACCATATGGTGATGTAAGATTATCATAATGATCGGCTAATTCCTTATTATAAATTGTTTCTTTTGAATCAGAAACACCACTTATGTTGTTTGGTTTTCCGTAATCATAATGTTTACCTATATCCATTAATTGTTTTGATATTCTAACAATATAAAATTTTTTAATAGGTAAATATTTTTCTATATACTCCTTAACAAAAAACCAATTTTTTAACATTATAGGATGCCATTCTTTGTTATGAACATCAAATGCATTGAGATGTAACCCATAATAAGGGTTTTTTGATTCAACAAATCCGTCAAGAGAAAACATTTCGGATGATTCTAATTTTGGTAGATCAATTGGTAGATAATGTATCATTATATTCTATTTTTAATTATTATCCCTGCTATATCTATTTCCCACCATTTAACCCGATGACACCTACTTGTTTGATCATAATGATGATTATTATGTAGTGCAAGCCCCCAAGTAAACAACGATAGTATAGGTAAATTTTTGCTATTATCTGTTGTATTGAAATTTCTATAACCAAATATGTTATCATGACACAACCAATTAACTAGATTTACACCCCAAAAAGAAATAATCGCAGGAAGTAAAAATAAATTTAAAACAATTTCAGATACAAATAATAAAGACAATACTACACACCAATAAATTTTTATGTGATGCAAATGTATATATTTTAGATACTTATTTGCTAGTAAATCTCGCCTTTTAATTTTAACAGGGCTCGAAATAAAATACCAACCTAAAAATGCAAACCATTTGCCTTGAATAGGTGCATGTACATCTAATTCCGTATCTCCGTGTTTATGATGATGAGTATGAGCGGAAGCCCACCAAAGTGGTCCTCCTTGGGCAGTAAAAATAGAAATAGTTGCTAATATATTTTCTTTCCATAAAGATAATTTAAATGCTTTATGCCCAAAGTATCTATGTAAACCTATTTCTTGTCCTATACAACCAATAATAAACCATCCGATCAAAAATAACCAAATATTAAAATTATATATTAGAATAATAGATAAAATATGAATAGGTAAAATTAAATAAAATATATCTTTATTAAAAGTCATAGTATAGGTGAAACTAAATTTTTTTCAAATGCTGAAAACGAATCTAATGAGCTGTGACTGTTTGTAAAAAAGTTAAATGTACACCAATATTTATTTGGAACATTATTTATGAAATATCTTAAATTAAGTTCATCTTCAATATTTGTTAAAGTTAAAATAATGTTATTTTTAATATCCGGGTTAAAACATGCATTTGAAAAAAATAAATCAATATTTTTATTATTTAAAAAAGTTTTATTATCAGAATTCTTTTGCAAAAAAGAATTTATCATTTGAATATTAAATTCAAATGATATACTATTACACCCTGTTAGATGCGATAATAAAATGGGGATGTAACCACCTTTACATATACCCATAAATATTATTTTTTTAGTTGTTGGTAATTTTTCTTTGATCGTTTTTAAAAAAAAGTCTGCTGTTTCGGTTGGTGAAGTTGTTAGTCCCGGAATACCCAAAATACCAAATGTTCGATTATCGTTAACACAAAAATAATTTATACTATTTACATTTTTTTTCTCTAAATATTCAACACTTCTAGGAATATTTGTATTATACAATTGTGGATAAAACCAATGCAACGTTTCGTCCCAGTTAACATATGTTGTAGTAGATTTATTATCCTTATAACATAGATTTTTTTGTATAAATTTAAATCCCATTTTATCAAACATTTTTAAATAATTTTTACTATTAGGCTTAAATGAATAGAAAGAATTCCATTTATTAGGAAATCTAAAATCTGCATGGGTTTTTAAATTTTTACCAACCATTAAAAATCCATGTGCTGTATTGCATTTACAAATTATAGGTGTATTTTTTGATATATAAACACCATCTTGTAAAAAAACTGAAGACATCGTATATAATGTTTTATTATTCACAGTTATTTCCATATAACCATGCATTTTAAATAATATTACATCATCATTACTTTCTATATTAAATTGTTTTTGTTTTAGAAAATTAAATTCATTTTCGTTATTTAACGAAAATATATATATCTTATAATCGTTATGATTCAAATGAGGAAATAAACTTGTTATTGGTATTTGTTTTGCAGTATTATCTAAAAAATAAAACTTTTCTTTAATATAAGATTTATCGGTTCCTGTAATTCCTATAGGATGTATAAATTGTACTGGTTTCATTTTTACCTATATTCCTTAAACCATGCATCTGCATTAAACGATTTATCACAAATATACATATCAAAATGAGGTTTATTAGCAACTTCTAATAGATGGTATTTTGCACCCCACTCTTTTAATTGCTGTTTGGTTAATTCGAAATAATCTACCTTTGAAATAGCTCCTCGGCCAGTCCAATAAATTATGTATTCACCATTATCGTATAATTCATTTACTATTTTAATTCTATTCATATACGGTGTTACATCTTTATATGAGGCATTCAGATTTGTTTTTTGTAATTCGTCTCTATTAGTACATATTGTACCATCGATATCTACACGTATAATCATAATAAGTAATCTCCGCAAATTCCCGCACAATCATAATTATTTTTAGACTTATTAATTTTTAAGTTAGGTGACACAAATATTAATTTATCTGATGGAAAATAATTGGTTGTCCATACATATCCGTTTTTTGTGTATACTGCTATATCTTGATCATGACAAAATACATCAGCATCTATATCTGTTTTTAAAAAAACAAAAAGTGTTTCAATTGTTTTTGCATGTATTAAAAACTTTTTGTTATTTAAAAAATGATAACTAGTTTTGTATTGAAAGGTATTATGACCTAACCAAAATTCACCATTAATACACCTAACATCAATTTCAACATAAAACCCTTTATCTAAAGCATTTTGAATATATTCGGGCTTATTTTCGTCTGTAAAATTTGGACCGTATATATTTCCTCTATGAGCAATTTTTTTCATACTATTCGTTTATACTTTCAAGATATGCTTCATCTTCTGTTGTTTTATATGGTCCAACAGCATTTGGTTCTGGATTATACCTATGTAATTGTTTAAATGAATCATTTGAATTATAATATCCTTTTCTAATAATATTGGTAAAAAAACAAACCCCTTCACAAACCCCTTCATATATTTTTATATCAGCATAATCAGCCATTACTTTAAATAATATCATCCATTGGACATGGGCACTATTTATATCTGACTTTTCGATTATTGGAAAATGTTGCATAGGATATATTTCAGTTTCATATAATTCAAAAAAATTATATTTCCAAGAATTAAAAATCCAATTACCTTTTATTAAAAAAATTTTATCCATAGTATGCAATCTAAATGGAGTATCAATAAGTAACAATTCAAGATATAATAAATTTTTATATGGCTTAGAATAAAAATAATTTAAACAATCGTAAAATGTTTTTTCGTATAATTGTTTATCCTTACTTTCTTCACATGCAATATAGCATTCAGGTGTTTTAGGTGCAATAAAAATATCAAATCTTGCTTTTAATATAAAATCATATTCTATTTCCGATTTATAAATCATTTCCAATGTACGAAAAAACGAATACATTTGTGGATTTATATTAAAAGAAGCCGCTTTCAATGCATTGACGTCTTCGATCATTAATTCTACTGGGTTGAAAATTCGTTTTATATCTTTTTCTAGTTTACCTAAGTCACTTATTTTAAGTAAACGGGTATCCTTGTTAGTATATCCCGCATCAGAGTAAACTGTAGACCAAGTATGAACAAAAAAATCTACTTGTAAATCCGAATTATTAATATTTAAAAAATTACACTCAGTCCATATCTGGTGCCAATGATGTCTGGCTTGTCCGGTTATGCAGATTGCAATCTTCATCTATGAACTCTTTTATTATCTATCAGATCAATAAGAAGAGGGTCATCTATTAAATTTCCTCCTCCGTCCTGTCTTTTACAAGGAGATGCATATTTTAAGACGTATACATTATTTACAGTTCTTCCTGCATCATGACCCATCATTGGTATCCATTTAAAGAATATGTATTCAGCAATTAATGACATATAAATTTCTGTTGGAAAAAACCGTACAAGATGTCTTTCATATGCTTTTAATGTTCGTAATTCTCGCATTAATACACCATTCTTTTCTGAATATGTTCTATTAATACAGCGAGCAAGTCTACTCATTAAATTTGCAAAATCGGCACCTTTAATAATAATAGAATATCCAGATAATCTTGGATGTTCTAAGTCCAAGATTAATTCTGGATGAATAATGTATATATAAAGTTTTTCTTCTTCACCTTCCCATTGTGGTTCCCCTAATAATCTTGGATGTTTTAACCATATAAATCCTTGATTTCCATATCTTTCCTTTAAAGGAATTATTTCAGATGCATTATGAAATATAATATATTCATAATTACTTAAATCGTATGTTTTATAAATGTGATGTAAGCATAATAAATCAGACCAAGGTTTAAAAAAGAAATCTGATTGTAAATATTCATCAAATGTTTTTATACCTCGATGATGTAAACCATGTATATTCATTAAATATTGATAATAAAAAATGCAACTTATATCCTCGTCAACATTTAATACATTTTTCCATTCTATATGTTGATTAATATAGATATGGTGAAAATCAAAGTTAGGCAAGAACGATTTGAGGCTTGTTTCGTCCTTAGTTATATAATTTAAATGATCATTGTCTAATATTGAACCAAATCGTAAATGTAAATTAGGTTGCGTTTTTGCTAATTGTTTCATATTTTTGTATTAATTCTGAAGTTAAAACAGGAAGCAAACACCATTGGTTATTATCAAAATCGTACGTTGTATACTTAATATTTTTGCTTAATTTTTTGAACAAAAAATCATTATCTTTAACATGAAAAAAATGTAAATTGGACGGTATGTAATTATTTACTAAATTATATGTTGTCTGTTTTTGTTTATTAATTTTATTTATATATGATTTTAGGTTTAATTTTTTAATAGCCTGTAATGCTATGTGAATACTATTATTACTAATAGAAAAAGCATCAAAACAGTTTTTAAATAAATTATTATTCGTATAACAATACCCTACTCGAATACCTGCTAAACCATATGCTTTACTAAATGTTCTTGTAAAATATAAATTTTCGTATTTATTTAAAAAATAATTATAATTAAAATTATTATCTACAAATTCAAAATATGCTTGGTCAATTAATACATACCGATTCTTAGCAAGATACAAAAAATCATCTAATTCATCTTGATTTAAATAATGACCAAATGGACTATTAGGATTGTTAATAATAATTAAATCATTTTTAGATGAATTAGTTATTAAATCATTAACTGGATTATCATAAAATGACTTTATTTTAATCTTAGTATATTTTTTATTATTAATTTGACAATATACTTCATACATAGGCCATGTTGGATCTAAAAATAAAATATTATTGCTATTGACATGTTGAATTATTTTTTGTATAATATATTCAGACCCGGAGCCTATTATATCTGTACCTAATGCCTTGATTAATTTTGGTAACTTAAATGGATAAAATTTAACATCTTGATAATCAAATGTATTACATGCTTGTATAAAATCATCCGAAAACGGTAATAATCGTTCACCCATATTTAAATAAGGATCAGACGTAATACGTAATGGAAATTTTCTAATTATATTATCCAGATGTTTCATAATGTTTAGTTATGGTTTGATTGCCTAATAATTGATCATTATATTTTTTGAGTGTATAATAACTACAAGTTTTGCAATGTGATATTGGCTTATTTAGACTAAGGCTTGTTTGTAATTTATTATAAAATCGATGTCCTTTAATAGTATCTAAATCCTGTTTTAGAATATTACCAATAGGCACAATGTCTGTATTTAACGGGCAAATAGTAATATCTCCGTTTGAATCGATATACATACCTTGAGATGGCCACCAACACTGATCGTATTCCCAATTTTTTTTACCAGCAAAATATTGACCCCAATTTATTTTTAAATAATCAATTTCTTCTTGCGTATATTCTTCCTTTGCTTCATTGCTTTCAGACCAACATTGGGCTAAATTTAATCTTATGCCGCCAAGTTCATATTCTAAAACTATTTCATTATAAACTTTTTCTATATCATATATTGTTTCTTTATTAACCGTATATTGTACATAAACTTTACTTAAATCAACTGCTGTTTTAAACTCATCTAAAAATGTAATCAATTTATTCCATTTAGACGGGGGTCGAAATTTTTCATAATTTTCTTTGTAACCATCAATTGAAAGATATAATAAACTAATATTCTCTAATACTTTTGGATATTTGTCTGAAAATTTTATTTGAGCATTTGTTGCTGTAATTACATAACTACCAGGAAAATAAGATTTAAATAAAGAACACACCTTGTGAAACTGCGGATGCATAAAAGGTTCGCCCAATCCTTGCAATTTTACATCAGTTATAGGTTCGTTTTTTAATTTTTCACAAATATGTATAACATCACTTATTGGCATGTGAACTAATTTAGAATTTGCTACAACATCATCTCTGTTACAAAAAGTACAATGCAAATTACAATAGTTTGTAGTACAAAGATAAACGTATCCTATATTATGATGCATATTTTAAAACAGCCTCAGGTGTTCCTAATTCAATATTTCGCTCAACTTGTTTAATTACAATTTTACGTTCAGGAATAATATAATTATATGTTGGCGCTACATAAAATTCGTTATTTGTTCTATCATTATTTTCTATTAATTTTGTAGCACTTTCGATAAAATACTTACCTTTACTCCAATGGTACCAGCCTGCAGTAGCATCATTTGAGATAACTATTTTTTCTTTAACATCTATTACATATCCATTTTCATCGGTTTTAGCATACGAAAATTGTTTGCCGGTTTCTTTCATGCACCATATACAGCCATCAACATTAATTAAATCTGTTAAATCTTTTTCTAAATTACAAATATTTAATTGATCACAATTTGATACTAATAAAGGTGTATCATTATTAATAAATTCTTTTGCTTTTAAAATAGTACAAACTGCGCCTTCAGTAACTTCATTTAATAAAATTATATTAACATTTGGTATTAATAATTTTAAATAATTAATAAAAAAATTACCTCTACAATGTTGTTTTTGAAGAATAACTGTATAATTTGCTTTTACATTTAAATTTTCATATACCAATTGAAGAAGGGGTTTTCCTTTAATACTAATCATAGGTTTAGGTATTATCCAACCTACCTCTTCAAATCGTCTACCATTGCCGGCGGCAGGAATTACTATATTAAGATTCATGTTATTTTCACTGTTACATCGTCATTATTCCAAATAAAATAATTACTGTCTTTTATAGGGATGGATATAATACCCATCCCAACTACTTTACCTAAAGGAATTAAACCATGACTATCCATTACACTTAAACCATATAAATCTAACCATTTATGAAAACTATCGCTATTAATTACTTTTAATCTACTATTATATAAATCAATAAAAATATTACCATGTATATGTGTTGGAGGAGTGATATCATGATTTCTAGGGTTATCATTATCAATAAAACATTGAACTATATCTTTTCCACATATTTCCTTATAAACCCATACATTAAATTTTTGATCAATTGACATATATTTACTATCAACCTTTTTCATTTCAAAGTTATTATCAATTCTAATTTCATAATGTACTAGGTTTTTTGTAAGTTCTTCACAAATAACACTATTTTTTGTTTCTGCTTGAAGTTCGCAGTGATGGATATGGGTATTAAGATTATCTATAAATTCAAGTAATTTTGATTTTTCTTCCGATAGTTTAATATTAATTATAGGTAAAATTTCATCTAAATCTTTCCCTGGATCCACAAAATTTCTATTCCAATTTAAATGGTTTTCTCGTGTTAATGACATAATACCTGATGTATAACATCGATGTAATCTATTAAAATCAAAATGCATATCATCTGGATTATTTGAAGTAAAAACTTCATGAATTGGAAACGGAACCATAGATTTAATATTATCTATATCTTTTTTTATTTTTTCTAGATCGTCAAAACAAAACTTAAAACTACCACAAAGACCTGTACCATATTTTACTTTTATTTTTTTTTGTATTGAAAGTAAATTATTATAATAAGGAAGCCATATATTTTTAACAAAATTAGTATCTGATAATTCTATTTCTACATACTCATTTTTAAAACCAAATTTAATGTTCATTCAAAAATTCCTTTATTTTTGCTCGCCTATGTATACCTTTATTAAACAATTCTAAATTTGGTTCGGCCGAATACATATAATTTGTAACTTTATCTTGTATAGCAGAAGGTAAATCAGAATATAATTGTTTTACTTTTTCTTTGTTGTCATGTGTTAAATTTGTTATACTGAATATAATTGGATCTTGAACTAGATTTATTAACCAATTTTTTTCTTTAAAATTGAATCTATTGTTTATGTAATGATATAATTTAGGTATATTTTCTACATTTAAAGTACTCACAGTTGGGGTAATTTCAATAGTAAAATTATAACTTTTAAGAATTTCTATATTCTTACATATATCTTCAAACTTTGCTCTTAGCCTGATATTTTTATTAACTTCGTCTGTTCCGTCTAAACTAACTAAAAAATGAATATGCTTAAATTGTTTTAATAGTTCTATCGGCCCCGATTTACGAGTTAAATCAATAGTTAAATTTGAACAAACAACAATTGAAGGCACATGATTGTTATCTATCCAATACTGTAATATTTCCAAAATTTGTTCTATTACAAGGGGCTCACCACCTGCAAAATATGCAGACTGAACATTTAATAAATGTGGCTTAATATGAGGTATTAAATTATTTATTTGAACTTTTGATTCTTCGACATTTAATCCTAGTTTTTTAAAAGGAGTATATAGATTTTGAGAAAAACTTGGCCCGCACGTTACACATGCTAGGTTGCATTTATTACTAAATCTAATGTCTAAAAATTTTAATTGAGGTTTGGTATTTTTATCGAAGTTGTCGCCATATTGTTTTAATGATTCTTGTCTATATGATTCGTTGCCTGCTTCTTCTTGAGCATAGCATTTCCAGCAAGTTTTAGGTTGTTCATTATTTAAAAATTGTTGTCTTAGTTTTATATATTCGGGATGATAAACTATGTCTTCGTATGTTTTTTCATTTGTGATTTTAAATAATTCATTGGTTGCAATGCAACACGGAAATACTTTTTTATCTGCCCATGCATGGAAATGAACCCATGGTAAAGGGCAAAAATTAGTTAGATTTCCCATCTTTCCCCCATTTATATAATTGTGATATGGCTCCTTTTTCACCACAATACATTGAACAGGCCGCTAATTTACCTTTTCGGACAGACGGAGCATTCCAACTGTTTCTGTATTTGTTAAAATAATTAGATTCGTATATTTCTTTTAATGTGTTTTTATGTAAATTTATTTTATTATATCCATGTTTGTATATAAAAGATTGTAATTGTTTTACTTCGAACGCATCATATCCAAGTTGTCCCATATCAGTTCCTAACCAACAGCATGGCATTACAAAACCATGTGCGGTTATATATATTTCATTTTCATCATCCTTTAACTCATTTTCATGATTTTTGCCTCCTAATACTCTACATTTTATGGTATTGCTATTCAACATATTTTCTCTATCTCTATCCATAGGGTGATTTAAATTATCAAATATTTCTTCTCGTTCAAATGTTGGTTTTTTATTTAACATACCATTTTTTATTTCAATTAAAGAATTTCTATGATTATTAATACGTTCGTCATCTACTATGCGTACTCCTTGTCTAGGTAATTGATTTCCGGTATTAGGATCTATAGTCGAAGCTTCTATTGTATGAGTATATTCTAATTGCCTATTAAACACCGGATATGGAAAATTTCCAAAAGGTTTTTTAGATACAAAATGCTTAAATCCTAACTTTTTTGAAAATTGCTCTGCTTCTTTTACTTGATGTTCGTTGTGTTTAAATACCAAATAATCCCACCAAGCAATACCGCCTGTCGATATAAATGTTTTAACATTTTCTATTAATTTTGACCAATTAACATATTGCCTGTATAAATGATTTGTATCCTCTAAACCATCTATACTAAATACCATATGACCTGTATCTTTACATGATAAAATCTTACCAAGTTCTTTCCAGAATTCTTTATTTTTCATACCACCATTTGAATGTATTTGAATATAAGTATCAGGCGTAGTCTTTCGTAAATATTCCATTATTTGTAATGTATCATTAGCAATACATGGATCTCCATATCCTCCACAAAATCGCCAAGCACGAATATTCGGAACTACATCTTGAAAAAAATTTATAAATTGATCTAACGTAATTTCAGTTAATTGTATAGCAGGATTGGTTATTGCTCCTTGACAATTACGAGGACAAGTGGGACACCCGGCATTGCATTTATTAGTTAATTCAACATGAATGTTGGAAACCTTATTATAATTAAAATAATTCATTTGTCATATAATTCTTTGTTTTTGTTTGCAAATTTTTCTATTTGCTCCCAATTAAAGTTATTAGTAATATTAAAAAAATCAGCAAGTTTATTCCATAAATCTTTTTTAGGTTCAATAATTAAATAATATGAATTTATTATTAACTTATTCTCATCTAATTCATATTTTTTATCATTCCAGAATTTTGTAATATTAATTTTTATCGGATCAACACCAATTTTTTTTAATTGCATATTTGTTAAAATTTTACGTTTAGATTCAGGCCAAGCAAGATTTACTATTTTAGTAGAATATTTTTTAGGTATTTTATTTTCATTATAATGTCCTTTCATCCAAAGAGGTTCATCTATATTAACATCTGGTAACTTATCTATTGCCCTTAATTTTTTAATATCTAATTTTTTAATATCATTTGTCTCAAACAAATATAACCCAGTCTTATGATACCAAAGTTTTAAACTAATTTCAAATAATTTATTAAAAAGATTATTATTAATATTTTGTGTAAATGTTGTTGGTAAATTAAAAAACAATTGGCTTATATTACTAATAAATTCCTCATGAAATAAATAGGATGTGCAGTCAGTACAAATTATTTTATTTTCTTTAGAATGAAAAGATGATTTATATCTATCTTTTAAGTTACTATTAGAAGAATGAACTAATATTTTAAATATATATTCGCCTCCTGTTCCTCCATCATACATTATTGCATTTAAATCATTCATCATATAATTTTTTATTTTTATTTGCATATTTTATTAATTTTGGCCATGTTAATTTTAAATTATTTCCATAATTAAAATAATCAAGCATTTTTTCTAATAATAATTGTTCGGGATTAATAATTAATTTATATGAATTTACTAATAAATAATCTGCGTATTCTTTGTATGTAAAATCGTCATTTACATAAACATAATTAACATATTGTTCAAATTTTGATGCATATGGAATAGTTTTATCTTCCCAATTTTTATATTTTGCTGGGATACCAGCAACTTTTGTTTCCCAAATGTTTTTTAATACATTTCGTTTTGATTTTGGCCATGCTAATTTAATTATAGTTTGATTAGGTAATTTAGAATACCAATGACCTTTTGTATAAAAAGGATCATCAAGACTGTATAAAATATCAGGCAGATTGTCAATTTCTTTTATCTTGGTCATAGTTGGTATTTCCCATAACTGCATTTGTTTTTGCGGAAACCCTAATTTTTTCATATTATAAAACCATATCTTTGAAGTAAAGTTTAAAAGTTTTATTAATTCGTTATCAGTAATATTTGCTAATGTTTTTTGGTTTATTCCTGTTTCAATATCTGTAAACAACTTTAAATCAAAATATTCATTAAGCAATTCAGGAACATATGATGTGCTAAAAAGCATAACAAATGCATCAAAGCAATACCATTTATTATTTTCTTGAGGGTATGCAATGTATTTGTTTTTATGTTTTAAATTAGAAGATTGCACAAGAATATTAAATATAAAATCTCCACCTAAACCAGCATCATATATTAATATATTTAATTTCATATATACAATTTATCTTTATCAATAATATCATATAAATTTAAAGATCGCATTTTATTCATTCTTTCAATATATGCAATAAATTCTAATTTATATTTCCAAGGCTCTTTAATATTTTTTTGTTCGTTTTTTAATCTATTTTCTAGTCTTTCTAAATAACAATTGGAAGAATGTTTAGATATTTCTTCTAAACACAAATTTATATAATTTGAAGATGAATATCGTAATGATAAGTAATTAGGATCATAAACTTCTATTAAACTTGTTTTTGCATATTTTGTATTAAATATTGATTCAAAATCTTTAAATAAATCTACTAAATTAAAAATATTAATTATTTGCAAAGTAATACTAAATGAATAAGAAATATTAGAATTCTTTATTTCTTTCAAAAATGTATTAACACTATATATGAGTTTATTCCAAAGTAAAGGCCATCGTATATAATCATATAATTTATCTATTCCATCTATACTGATAGAAACTTGAACTTCTTTAAAATTTTTAAACAAGTTTAATAAATCTCTTTTATGTAACATAGAAGCATTAGTATTAAAATTTATTGAAATATTTTTTGAAACACCTTCTTCAATTAATTTTTCAATAAAATATATAAATTCGTGTTGTATTAATGGCTCGCCACCAAATATGTAAATATATTTTAAATCATTTATATTATTTGATCTTAAAAAATTCAAAAACATTTCTATTTTTGTATCCCACGTAGTGATTTCTGGAGATATACGTTCATGCTTTGCCCATAAAGAACTACTATGACTACCGCACATAACACATACAGCATTACACTTATTACTAAAATCTAATTGTAAATATTCTACTTTTAAAAATTCATTTTTTTGTTCCTTTAATATTTGATTATATGTTTCTTTCCACATTCTATTAACATTTTGCCTAAAACTCCAAACCCCTTTTTCTTCCATAGCCTTACATCTGTAACAAGTTGGATGCCACTTATCTTCGAGCATATGTTGTCTAATTTCACGCAAGTATGCACTATTTCGTAAATCATGTTTTAAATTATTAATATTATCAGGTCTGGCCAATTCTCTATTTTCCCAAACATTTTCTGTTGTATAATTACAACATACACGTTGATGGCCAGAGCATCCTATTGATATTGTATTCCATGGATAAACACATAATTTTTTATCCATCTATTGTTCCTTTTTTTATTGCCTCATACCCTGCCGGCTTTGATCCTAATTCACCCGAATCTAACACATTATCTTTACCACAACAAGATGAGCATTGAAAACTTCGCATAGGATGATTCAATTCAAATGTTTCAGGCAAGTACTGTTGGTATATTGGAGTTTCAATTATTTCTTTTAGTGTATGTTTCTTTAGCCAAATACTATCTAAGCCTCCATTTAATTTAATAAGTGTTCGCATTGAATCTTGTTCTTTTCTTTTAGTATCATGAAAATTATCTTCTATTCCGCCCAAAAAACAGCAAGGATATAAATATCCGTTTGCTTGTAAATATATTTCATGGCCGTGCCCACATCCACCATGTGGTTTCTTATAATGTCTGATTCGACACTTTAATGGAATTTTTGCGTGTTCTATTTTAATGTTTTCACCTGTTTCAGGATCAAATTTTTCTAATTCAGTTCTAAACAATTTTTTTTCAAAATTTACTTTATCCATTAGAGTAAAATTAGTAGGACCTAATTCTAAGTTATCTTTAAAAACTTTATATGAATCTTCTTGGTATTTGTCATTAAGTGGCTGTTCGTAGGTGTAAATAACTTTGTTTGCTTTATTTCTAACGTTATACATTCCTCGAGGATTGGGCCCTGAAGTCCAACCACTCCATCGGCTTGTTCGTTTTACATTAAAATTTTCAAACCCTAATTTTTTTGCAAGTTGAAATGCTTCATCTACTTGATGCTCATTGTGTCTAAATACTATAAAATCCCAATGAGCAATACCACCACTAGATATAAATGCTTCAACATTTTCCATTATTTTATTCCACGATGTTCCGCGTCGATATAAATGATTAGTATCTTCTAATCCATCAATACTAAAAGTTACATAGTCTCCTCTTTTTCCGACTCCTTTATTACACAACTTACCCATTTCGTGCCACCAATCTGTAGATCTTGCACTGGCATTTGTATGCATGGATAAAATTAATCGTTCATTATTAGTCCGCATATATTCATATATTTCTAGGGTATCCTGTGCTACAATCGGATCCCCAAAACATCCACATGACATCATTCGAACTAGTTGTGTAATAAATTTAGGTGGAAACCATTCTTTAAATTGATCAAGTGTTACTTCATCTAATTGTAATAACGGATTTACTTCTGCTCCATCATTTATATATCTAGGACACATCGGACATTTAGAATTACATTTATTAGTAAGTTCTAAATGCATTCCTGTTATTTCGTTATATGTAAATAATGGTACAGTCATTTAATTACCTTTTATTAATTCTGCAAATTCTGGAAATGTTTTTTCAAAACTTTGGTTTCTATATGAATCATGTTGAGCAGTGATTTCTTTAAACCTATTAAAAACATTAATATCACATGGGGTTGATTTCATTAAACGTAATATAGGTTTCAATGACGAAAATGTTTTTTTATTATAATTTTTTTCTAGTTTATCAATTATATTTGGTTTTATCGAATCAGGTATATTAATTATATTAAAATATTCTGGCATATGAACTAAATTTAACCATACACTAAAATTCAATTTATTAAGTATAAAATCTACTATAATATCTAAATAATATATATTATAAATTGAAATAGTTACACATACATTATAATTAATATTATATGTATCGTTGGCCATTTCTTTATATTTCATCATATTATTATAAACTTTATTCCATTTTGCAGGATATCGTAAATATTCGAACATTTCGAATATACCATCGATTGAGAATTGTATATTAACATTTTTATATTTTTTTAATATATCCATATATTCTAGTTTGAATATAGTACCGTTTGTATTATAATGTATTGATTGGTTTTTCGAATAACCTAAATCTGCACTTTTTTTAATAATTTCCCATTGTTTTTTTATTAACATCGGTTCGCCGCCGTACATATCTATGTGTTTTAAATTAGGTAACCATTTATCAAATACTCCCCAAAGATTTGTATTATCTTTTTTGTACGCTAAATCAACTTGTTTTTGAAAGTTATTTATTGTTTGCTTAGTATGATTATCAGCAAAATGCATATTTTCTTTAACCCATGCTGAGCTATTAAAATATCCACATGTACGGCAAGAAATATTACATTTTGTTCCTAATTTTAAATCTAATATTATTGGTTGATTTAACTTTTTACCTATTTCATCATACCCTTTAAAGTAAAGATTATCTCTGATTCTTTTTGAAGAATGTCCTGCTTCTTCTTCTATTTTACAAAGTTTGCAATTAGGATGCCATTTACCTGCTAACATATATTCTCGTATTTCTTTTAAAACAGGACTATTTACATAACTATCTAATGAGACAATACCAACATGTTTATTAGGAAATAAATTATTTTCGCTCATGCAACATAATTTAACTTGACCCTCACAATTTGTTTCTAAAGATGCCCATGCATCAACACATTTAGTTTCCATCTTCACGTACCTTAAAAAAACACATCTCAAGAAAATCTTCATATTCAGGAAATGTTTTTAAAAAATTTTTATTTCTGCGTTTATCATGTTCTTTAACAAACTTAAAAAAATCTTTTTGGCCATCATTAATTTGTTTTACCGTAAATGGATTTTCAACCATTACATCAGTCACTCTTTTCATTTTTTCATATTCTATTTCACCAAATCCGTGCCACCCTATTTTATCCATTTGATTCTCTCGCATATACATAAGTATATCTTTTTGGTCATTTAAATATGAGCGAGGTAACGTATTAAGTAAAAACCATGGTGGTTCTTTAATATATGGCGTGTCAAATGCTATTCGTTGTTCTATTTTTCCATCTTTGTATTCGACTTCGGGGAATTCCTGTCGCCATCCCATTATTTTATCTAATAATAACTTAAAACTATTACGTACACATAAATTATGATACGTACACATTAAATGAAGTTTACTATCATTAACAGAATTTAAATATAATTTAATGTTCTTTTCCCATAAATCACAATTAAAACCACTTCGAATGTATTCTGCTTTTTCGCCCCATGATTCTACACTTGTAAAAATTTCAAATGCTTTAATTTTATTTTCTGCAAGTAGCTTATTTATTTTTTCTATTAATCGTTCGACAAACTTGGTTGCCATACCCATATTACTATTAATATGTATAGTTAAATGTGGCGAAGGATCTTCATCTAACATATCTAACATTTTATATGTATTAGGATTGATTAAACACTCGCCACCTGTTATCCGCAGTATTTCTAAATCTTTTTTTAGATCGGGCCACCATTTCCAAAAGGCATCTACGTACGGATTGTGATCATCTGGCTTATAAAATTGGTCATTTAAAAATTCTATACCATATTGATTATATGATACATCATAATTACCATGTCGTTCGATTTCGTCCATCCAACTAGAACTTGCTTGAGGACAACAATATATACATTTAAAATTACATTTATTACCGAAACTTAATTCTATATGTCGAGGATTCCAATCTGCATCCCAAGGTAAATTTTTAATTGTTTCATAATCTTTTCCTGCATACTCACTTGCACTATGAACCATTCTATCAGATATGTGCTCACCTTCTAAATCTTCAATGTTCCAACAGTAATAACATTCCTCAGGTCTTCCTCCTTCTAGCATTGTTTTACGTTGTTCTTTTTTCCATTCTGTATTATGTAATGCCGACGGGTTATTTTCTATTTCGTGTAATCCTATTCTACGAGGGCGAGGATGATAACAACTATGGTTATCACCCATATGAAGGTACAAGGTAACAGTTTGCCATTTCATTAAACAAAAACCTTTACCTACTTTATTAAGTTTTTCTTTTGTTTTTAATATAGAATTATAATAGTTCATAAATTACAAAGACTTTCCATTTTATTTTTAATTGTTCCGGCATTTTTCCGATTGGAATAAAGTTCATGACCTGAAACTTTATTTTTACTGCATTTTTCAAAACAAGGCTGGACAACTTTATTAGACGAAAAGGTAGATACAAGTTCTTTCATTTTTTTATGATTCATAATACTTTCTATAGAATTTTTTGATATGTCATTCCACCCTTCGCCCCACCATTTATCTAATTTATCATTTTGAACACATTCAAAAAAACAACATGGATATAATTTATTTACTGCATTAATATAAATCATATTATCCTGTTGACACCATGGATCAATACCATATTGATTTTCTCTCCAAATAGAATCATTAGATATTTTAGGACGTTCTTTTTTAAATCCTGCATTAACAAAATTTTTTAGATAATTATCTATTTCATCAAAATTACCATATATATTATTAGTTACTAATCGAAATTCAAAAAAACCTAATTTTTTTGATAATTTTTTTACTTCTTCTATTTGATGTAAATTATGTTTAAATGGAACCAATTTCCATATTGCTGTTCCGCCGGCACTTATAAATGCTTCTGCATTTTTCATAATTACATCCCATTTAGTTCCAATTCTATATAAATGATTTGTATCTTTTAATCCGTCTATCGAAAATGTTATTTGCCTAGGAAAATATTGATCCGTTCTATTAAAAATTTTACCCAATTTAGAAAAAGTGTCTTCTCCACCATAAAAGCCATTAGTTTCCATTTCTAACCCAGTTTTATTATTACAAGAAGATATTTTTTCATAGATATCTAATATATACGGATTAAGCATAGAATCTCCATTATTTCCACATGCTTTAATCCGCAGTATATTTTTAAACCAATTTTTAGAAAAAATTTGTTTATCTAATAACTCAAAACTCAAATGCTTATTTAAAGTTGATTTATCTGTAACTAAACGATTACAACCCAAACATTTTATACCACAATATGAACTTAATTCAAACTCTATTCTTTTTACATGCATAAAAGCTCTTTATATTCAGGAAAACAATCCAAAAGGTTAACGTTTCTGCGCCTATCATGCTCTTTAAAAAATAATCTAAAATCTATTAAAGATTGACTATTATTTTGTTGCATGTATTCTAAATTACGTTTAATTTTATCTATTTCAAAATTAGCAAACCCTAATAAATCACCTAAGTTATCTACATGGTTGGCCTGCATAAATTTGATTGCATCTCGTAAATAAGATTGATATTTGGGTGTTAATATATTTATATTTTGCCAAGCAGGATGAGTTAACAATGGTACATCAAAATTAATTCTACGTCTATTCCAATAATTATTAAACGTATTATTTTTACTAGGTATATTTTTCATATTATTAACAAATTTACGTAATTCTAAAACGCCATTTAAAAAATCTGTTAAACCTACCACACTAAAAACATTAAACGTATTAATAAAACATATACTTGTAAAGTGTGTTTCATATAAAAATGTTTTTACATTATTATATAATTGATTAAAATTTAATCCTGATCTACCATATTCTGCTCGTTTACCCCAATTATCACAACTAACATATAAAAATATATGTTTACATGCTTTATTATCACGTCTATAAAAAACTGTCTCAGGATCTACATCATATTTGTCTATATTCGGAAAGTCCTGGCATTCAAATTTATGTATTACATTATTTGATACTGTATCTTTATCCACTACATATTTTTTTCCTTTTATGCTAACAAGTTTAATACTTTGTTCTACATCTTGTACTTTCTTAATTGCATTTAAAAATTTATCAAATAATGTCGGATCATGTGGACAAAAATTAGAAGTAATGCCAACTTCTAAGTCATTTTTAGGATGCTTTGCTATATAATCTAAAACTTTATATGTATTTTTATCCATTAGCGGCTCACCGCCTGTCATTCTAAATACATGTAAATTTTTATATAATTCGGGCCACCATTTCCAAAATGCTTGTACATAAGGATTTTTATCATTAGATACTTTTAATGGCATATCTAAATATTGTATATCATTATGTTTAATATTAGTCAATTCATAAGGACCAAATTTATCTATTTCTTTTTCCCATGTGGTACTTAGATGCGGCGAGCAATATGCACATTTAAGGTTACATGCCTGATTAAAATTTACTTCAACATATGTAGGATTGGGATTGTCATATTGTATAATATCAAAATATGGGTTTGCCCAATGTTCACTGCTTCTGTATATTCTATCGCTTCTTGCTCCTAACCCTTCGGCTCTCCAACAATAAGCACATCCTTCAGGTTTTTTGCCAGCAAGCATTTCTTCTCGTTCTTTTTTCTTTAGAAGTGTATTATGCAAAGCACCAGGATTATCTTCTAATTCTTTTATATTAATTTTATGAGTAGGCGGGTGGTAACAACTGTGAGTTCTACCATTAGTTAAATGTAGGCTAACATGTAACCATTTAGCAAGACAAACAGTAGGACTAATAGAATTTAATTTATTTTCAGTTTCTTTTAAATTATTTTCTATTTCATCTGTAGTTTGAGGTTTAGTTGCTACATAACTCATAAAACTTTTTATACTCAGGAAATACTTTTAAAAAATTTGTATTACGCCTTTTATCTAATTGATCAATATATAATTTAAAATTTTTTCTTTGTAACGAATAATCATTCCTTCCATACACTTTATCTTCTATATGTCTTATAATACGTTGTAATTTTTCTATTTCAAAATCAGCAAAACCGATCAATGGTGCAGTTTTTTCAGCAGAATGTTTTTTCATATAATATTCTGCATCATACATATATTGAAGAAAGGGTTTAGTACAAATATCAACAGATAACCAATTAGGATATTCTAAAATTGGTAGATCAAACCATATCATTTGCCTATTTCTAAAGTCATTATATCTTACTCGTAAATTATATATAAATTCAAGATATTGTTTTATAGAACTCACTGATAAAATATTAAAAGTATTAATAAAAGATAAACTTGAAGAATACAACCAAAAATCATATTGAAATTCGTATGTATAACCAAATTTACCAGATAAATTATATGTTATATCTGCCTCATATATATAATTATAACTATCTTTATGTAATGATCCGCCTTCTGATACTATTTTACCACTAGGCATAGTGTTTGTACCATCACTAAATCCGGCAGGTTCTAACTTTTGTAATTCGTCTTCATTAATATACCATTTATATTTTTGCGTAGGGTTACTTGATGTTATCACGTAAGATAATAATGCATAGTCATCAACATTGATTATATAATGTTCGGTTTCATTTGTTTCTGCTTTAAATGGTTGTTTTTCAGATCTTTCATCTTTTACATAAATTTTAATTGTTTTTGTTTTTGTAGGTAATTCTTTTATAAAACTTTTGTCGCCTATTTTTGAAAGAGCACTTATCTCATCATATGTATCTTTACCAACTATATATTCTTTCCAATTGAGTTTTCGTACATAAGTTCCGTCTGGCTTTTTATCTCGTTCAAGAGTACCATCCATAGGATTTTCTACAAATACAGTTGCAGGTTTACTATATTGTTTTAAAAATTTATCTACATTAATATTAATTTTCTCCCAACTCATACCTGTTCGTATATATTCTGCTTTTTCTCCAACAGAATCTATACTTACAAAAAGCATAAAATGTTTTAATGATTTAGCACGTTCTAATACAAATAATTTATCAATAAATTTATCTATAAGTTTATTATCTGTAGGCGAAAAATTACTTGTAACACTCATTTGTAATTTGTCATTTTTGTGTTTGAGTGCATAATCTAATACTTTGTATGTATCTTTATGCATTAACGGCTCTCCGCCTGTCATTCTAAAATGACGTAAATTTTGATAAATTTCTGGTAACCATTTCCAAAACGCTTGCACATATGGATTATCTTTTTTCTTTATTTTATTCTCTTTACGTACTTCAAATGGTAATTTTCCTTGTTTTTCTAAATATTTTATATCATTATGATTTATAGAATATTGATTACTATTTTTAGAAGATTCCATTTTAAATGGCCCAAATTCTTCTACCTCTTCATACCAAGTACTACTCAAATGAGGTGAACAATATATGCATTTTTGATTACATGAATAGCTAAAATTAACTTCTAAGTATGTTGGTTTAACATCGAAATTATATTCATTATCTGTTACATAATCATAATTTTCAAACGCCCAATCCTCCGATGATCTATATAATCGATCACTGACTTGATTTAATTTTTCTATTTTCCAACAGTATTCACATCCTGGTGGCTGTTTACCTTGCGCCATTTGTTTACGTTCTGCTATTTTAAACTTTGTATTATGCAAAGCACTAGGATTCCTTTGTAATTCTTCTAACGGTATAGTATGGGTAGGAGGATGATAACAACTCTGTGTAAGTCCATGAGGTAAATGTATTTGAACATATAACCATTTTGCTAAACAAAATGTAGGTGATATATCATCCAACAAAGGTTTAACCCTGTCTACCTTTTTAGTTATTTCCCAATCTTTCATTTAAACACCTCATATTCAATTTGGGTTTCTCGTATTAACGGGGCAGTTCTAATAGGATTTATATATACTTCTTTAAAAAACTTCGAGTTTAATGCATCCATTTCAGCAACATTTAATCCTAGATCATTTCTTAACGCTCGTCCTAATTCTTGTGTTTCGGTTATTAATTTTGTTTTATCATAACTATATCCTGTGCGGGGACAAGTAGCCTCTTCACCCTTAAATTGTGGAACAATTTCATTTTCCCAAAATTCAGTATGCCACACAAAATCTCTTACATTTGACCAATCCCAGTCATGTTCTAAATTTGTTTTATAACATCCTAATCTTGCGCCGTATAATGCCCACAACCCATTCTCTGCATCGGCGCCCACCGACAACCATACTAATAATCTATTATAATTTTTATAATGCAAATGGTTCTTTAGTGGACGTTCTAATACTTTTTTCCCTTCACTAAGGCTCATTTTAACACCTTCGCGAAATCCTGCTCTGTATGCTTGATAAGGTGAAGAATTATTATGTACATCGCTATATATATTATTCATTTGCACATAATGAACATCCCAACAAAATTCAACATGAGAACGTTCCGGTCCTTTAGGATTAGATGCCTCATGTGTACGCATATTTTCTACTACTTTTTTTGGCCAACATTTTATACCACCATTACCATATACTAATCCGTTAACGTCATTTTTACCAGACCAACTAATAACCCAATCGTCTTTTATCTTTTCAGTATCAATTGTCATATTAAAAAAATCAGGATCAACAATATTATCTGCATCAATTCCAACAAATCGTTCAGTTTCTGATAAATTTGCCGCGGCCTTATGTGCGGCATCACTGCCAAATACGCCATGAGATCGTTTTGCCCATGGACACTTGTTTAGTAAATCTGCAAAATTTTCATCTGCATTTGGTTCATCGTATGATATAAAAACTACATCATACTCAGTTATAGGGACCTGCATATGGAATAAATTTAATGTTTAAATTTTTATTAGACCAAGTTATATCTTTGGCTGTATCAATAAAAGAATTTGTTTTTATTTTAATAGGTATATTTTTCTTTAACTTGGTTAATTCTACATTAACAGAAGAAGACATAGAATAAAGATTTTTTGCTTCTTTTAAAAATGCAATAAATTCTGATTTAGGATATTTTTCATAATCAATATCATTCATTAATTGTACCGAAATTACATTTGGTGCCTCGGCAACTATTACAAGATGATAATTTTCAGATTCTAATTCGTCTAACGATAATCTAGATATTCCTTCTGCATTATGGGTAGAAATAAATTTATCTTTAACCTGCCATGCATAATGCTCAAATATACGCCTTGTATAAATGCTTATTTCATCTACTGAAGCATTCGGTAAAATATCAGAAATATCATATTTTAATGTTTTAATATTTTTCGATTCACTTAAAAAATCATTTAAATCTACATGTATAGATTTAAACATTACATTTGGATTATTCTTTTTAGTAATAAACAAATTTAAAGCAGAACCTTTTTCAAATTGTAATTGGCTCATAAGAAGAGGCATACTTGTTTTATTAATTATAGCAGAATTAAGAGAAACTGTCAATGTTGAATTATCTTTATAAATGGTAATTGCTATATCTGTATTTTCAATTATATTATCTATTTTTTTAATTTCAAATAATTTGGATTCGGGTTTGAGTAATTTTATTACTTCGTTCTTCTTTACAGGGTGTACTGTGTTGGTATCTTTATCAAATATAACTATATATTCTGAAGTATTTTTAAGAATTTTATCGGCTACTGTACGTATTACAACAACAAACGGGTGGTCTATATCTATTTCATGATCGTGCGGACAACTTCCAACTATTTCGCCTGAAAATTTATTGTAATATATTTTAATTGAGGCAGAGAGTACTTCGCTGACTGCTCTTAATAATTCATTCATATTTTTGTTTTATAGATAGTTTTATATGTATTTAATATCTCATCTGTAATAAAATTCTTATCATTTATTTTTAGAGGAGATTGCATTAAATAATTTTCAATTATTAAATTGCATTTATCATCTAAAAAGTGATTATATTGTTCCGTCCATCCTTGTTCAGGTTTAGTATAATTTAATTTATCCGTATAGATATTACATAATAAATCATAACAAGATAATCGCATGGCAATAGACATATTAGTATGTGTATCTTGTTTTTTGGGTCTATATGATTTCATTGTATTATAATAACTTTCTCGCCAATTTTTAGAAATCATTTCTAACATATTAAAAAATTCATATATACTTTTTCCTGTTTTTTTAAAATAAAATATATCACACGAAATGTTAGGCAACTTGCATTCTTCAATATGTTTTGCTAGATATGTATTATGTTCAAAATTAAATGATATTGTATCTTGTGGGAATAACAAATTAAAATACGACATGTATTCAAATTCGTATTGTAAATCTTTAAAAAATAATATATTATTAACGCAAAAAATAGTCTCCTCAAACGGAGTTGCATGAATTGCTTGCCAAGTATTATCAATTTCTAATTCGGCAACATTAATTGGAAATTCTATTATTTTATCAAAATATTGTGAAGGAAAATTTGTTTTATCATCTGTCAATAATGCAACATTATTATATTCGCTTTGTGATATTTTTATACTTAATGCAGATAAAATAACTGAATTAATAATATCTTTTTGTTTACTGTTAGGAGCATATATTAAAAATCCTTTATTCATATAACTCCATGAATTTATTCCAATTTCTATCTATCGCTTTTTTATTCATAATATGCAAATTTTCGTTTTTACAAATTGCAAAAATATGTAACCATTCTTCGTCTGGTTTATGACTTAAACATCGTATTCCGTCTGACAATATATCCTGTATATCATCCTTTGGTTCGACATATTTCATTGGATTATCTGGTAATGGTTTAACTAATGTATTTTCAACAAACCCATTTAACATATGAGTTGCAATACTCACAGCAAAATCTGTTCTATAAATTTTAGTAGAAAATCCATAAAGATACCTGTAGAAATCCCAATTATCTTTAATATGATTCCATAATTCAAAAAATAATTGAACCACCTCATCATTTTTATCAAAATATATTGCAGTAGACCACAACATTGGAATACCATTTTTGTGTAATTTTCTTTCTAATGTATGAAATGGCTTTTCGTTGCGTAACGTTCTCGCATCTGTATATAACATTAATGACTTATCTATTTCAAATGCTATATCGAGAAGATTGTTATTAACAAAAAAATCAACATCTAACATTAATGTTTTGTCAAATGGTGTTAATTTTATAACATCATTCTTATTCCAATTTTCAAATTGACATTCAAAAGTTGCCCATGGACTATCATAAAATTTACGTATATTTGATTTATGTTTAGGTTCTTCTACAATAATATGATCAAATGCTTTGTCTAATACTTTATTTGTTATTGATTTAGTACTCCAATCCAACGAAGATTTAGCAGTAATTAAACATGTTTGATTATGTTTCATATGCTTTTTAACAGCAAATGCGGCCAAAACAGCAAGTCGAATATAATCTATTTGTTCATTATTATAAGCAAAAAATGTTACACCATTATTCCCATTCGACAAGTCGTTTAATGTTTCTTGCTTTTTTGATTTTTTCATGTGAAATTATATATTCATTCATTGCACTCGCATAGGCAGATATTAACTTTTCTAAAAACGTTTCGCTATCATCTATTTGTACAGGATTATCATGTACATCGTTAACTACAAAAGGAGTATATCCTTCGTCTTTCATAGTTTTAACAAAATTTATTAATGTTTGATCTGCTTTAAAAAGTGAATTGCTGTATTGAACTTGCAACATATTTTCTGCACGTTGCTTTGCTGATTGTTTTTGATTATGAAGTGTTAATCTAAAATTAGAGAAATCTAATGCTCTTTCTAATCTATCATCCATATTTCCTTTTTATTTTTATGTCCAGGTGCCTGCTCCACCGGAACCAGTTGGACTTTGTTTTGCGAAACTCGAAAAAGTTTCAGCGGTAAAATTAGCAGTATAGGCACCAACGACCAATGGCTTATCTATAGGAATTCTATGACCCCAGTTAAATACTGCATTACCATCTTGTGTGGTGCCTTGTTTTGTGTTGTCTAAAACAACTTTAAATGTATATTGTGAACTATCGGCATTTCGTTTTCCATAAACAAATACCTCTGCTCCTTCACCAGGAACAGGATCAGATCCGCCGGGAGAATCTCCTCCGCCACCATATATATTAGATGCTTGTTGTGCTTTAAATAATAACTTATAAGATGTCCCATAGTCATATGGAACAATTTTTTTTCCTGAGGCATTAGAATTAGCATTAGAAGTACCAAAATCAGCCGCTTGATCAGCACCTGGATTAGAATATGCTACTGTTGTTCCATCATGCTGGTATGATATAATAGACGAAGCGACACTACTTGGATTGGTATTTTGCCAATGAACACCTCCATATGCTAAACTGTTTATATCGCCTGCCATTGAAAAATATAATCTTCCGAAAGAAGCCATGAACGTGTTCCAGTTTACCGAACCATCTCGGCCTCCAGTATGGTTCATATCTAATGTAACTTTACCACCTTGGTTCCACCATTTTCTTGCTGATAAAAATGTACCAAAATTCAAATCAATATATGCAGTAAGTGTATCACCATAATTTAACGGAACATGGGCATCAGCATAACTACCCCAGTTACCTGAATGTGTAACAGTCTGTGCGGCATAGGTATTC
>Ga0310123_10000762_pt1 | contig 28293 bp, 21 predicted proteins | sample CB6_AW_1057_MG_FD_203505 | JGI IMG/M metagenome (GOLD analysis project Ga0310123, IMG submission 203505) | Marine microbial communities from Western Arctic Ocean, Canada - CB6_AW_1057 | ecosystem: Environmental > Aquatic > Marine > Oceanic | place: Canada: Western Arctic Ocean | collected... | reverse complement strand
CTTCCTCCGAGAAAGCCACGAACGCGTCTCCCTGCCCTTGTCCCACCTGACGGTACGGCTAAGTCCCCGGACAATATTCGCTGGTATCGGAAACCTTCCCCGCCAAGGAATGGACTGAGTCTCCTATGGGTGGTGTACCGTGGCCCGGCAGACGTGAAGTTTGAGCCGGCAGGGTATCAACGGTCGATTGCGGAAGAAAAGAAGGACGAGGAAGTTGACTTCAACGGTCGTGTCACACAGGAAAGCCAGTCTGGAAATGACGCGACACATATATCTGGTGACGGGTGGACCTCTGCATCGTTTGATGCCTCGGTGACCTTTGACACACCGGGCACGTATACGCTCAGAGCATTGGCGAGTGATGCGATGCTGATCACTCCGGCTGACGTGACGATTACGGTTGAGTGATTTGTCCTGTCGAGATCGTGCATGAAGTTAGTTCGTTTTCTGGAGTCATTGTGCTTGATATCATCGGAATGAGACGCAACGGCCCTATCGGTGTGTTCTAGTTACTTGTCCGTTAGGTTTCAGTCAGAGTCAGTTCGCACGTGCGGTCAGAAAGACCGCGACGAGTAGCAATCCAGCGCCCAAAGGCACGATCGCGATTCCGACGCCTGGGTCACCCGCGTAGAAAGAGATACCACCGAGAAAAAAGCCTCCTGGCAATAGCACGCTTGCGCCAATTAGTGCGATTGACACCAGGGATATGTTCGACTTGTTCATCTCAAGAGTCGCACGCAGGTTCAATCCGAAGACGATGTGAATTATTCCGAGTAATGCGCCGTGTGCGTGAGCCAACGTCCACATAAGTCGACGCGTAGCATTTGATACGTCAAGATAGAATCCTATTTTGAATCCGTGAAACACCTCGAGTACGAGGCCGAGTGTGAGAAACACTAGGAGCGACCACCAACCGAAGCGGATATGACGGCTTGCGAAAATTAGTTGAGCCGGTGTGTGCTTAGGCACGTGTGACATTATTATTCTCGCAGAAACAGGGCTGTCGTATCGCGCTCATCAAAGAGATCACGCATCGCGGTGATATCGAGCGCTCCATTGGCGTTGAAAAGGAGACGCGGCAAACGATACCGGTCTGGGAAAGAGCTGGTACTCCACTGTTGAATCACCCCTACCGCTGCGTCTATCCGGTCGTCAACAGGTCCGACAAAATCGTAAGCGAATTCTTCAAAGCCCGGGACGCTCCGAAGCGATTGCGCGGCAAGGAAACGGACCGCATCATATTGATCGCCAAGGAGTTCTCCGAGGAAAGGAACCATCCAAGGTGACCCCGATACGCCTTGAGCCGGTTGCCAGCCCATGTGCCAAGCCGTAATAGCCCGAACTCCAGCATCGCCTTTCATGAGCCAGAGAATGGACGCTGCAACTGACCGTTCATCACGGGCGAGCTCCGGGACGGGTATGTCATACCAATCATTCAAGTGACTCGAAGTCCAAGACAACGTCTGGTCTAGGTGGCAAAGGTTGCACGCGTTCGGTCGTCCGACTTCGATACTTTCTTGAACAGTTGGACTGGTGATTGTATGACTGCGAATCGCAGTCATCAGGCCGTATGACGTATATGGCATATGGCAGTTGTAGCAGCTTCCGCCAGATGAAGTTTCAGTATGGTTTGTGTGGGCTTGAACATCTGCTTCGATTGTTTCATGGCATGCGAGGCAGGCGGCGTTATCTGTCATGCCCGAGGAGAGTTGATGTGTATCGGCCCATTCGTCAATGGATCTAGGGTCGTCTGTTGATTTGTGCATTGAGTGGCAGGAAAAGCAGGTCAACGTACGTTCCGCTGTGGCGGCATCTTTGTAGCATGGTGAGTCGATTAGCCCGTTGTACTCGCGGCCAGAAACTCTCACGATACCGTCTCGCCAGAAGGAACCACGGACGAATTCCGGGTCCGCCAATAGCAGGTTCTTCATATGATCTGTGTTGGCGTTGACCGTTGGTTGGGCAACAAATCTGGTGTTACGCAGTTCATCCCCGGGGCGGTACGGAAGGCCCGCTGTGTTCGCCTGCCTTTCAGCCTTCGCATCGAAGAACTCCCATATCCCGTGGCACTGTCCACAGACTTGTGAGCTTCGGACTGAATCTAATTTCTTCGGTTGCACGATAGTTGGATCTGTTTCTTCGTTGGCGTACTCACGATAGCGACGCATGGGATTCCGGTTGATTTGTACATGCGCCTCAGCAGGCCCATGGCAGGCTTCACATGAGATTCCGAATTCTGTTGCGGTGGTGGCTACTGTTTGCTGATTGATTGGAACACTGCCGAATGGTTCACTTAAAAGGGGTTTTCCGTTCGTTGTATGACATGAAATACAGATAGCATTCCAATGTCCGTCTGTAGTTGCGACTCGCTGGTTCGGCGGGTGAAGCACGACGGCATCTCGAGGCACCCACCGTGCCTCATGAAGAAGGTAGACGGCCGGAAGAATGTTGAGGGTGCGTTCGTGTCCTGTTGCGTACCAATAGATGTTTTGGTGGTGTGAACCAGTGACCATGACAACCTGACGCGTGATTCGCGGTCTCGCTTCGGGTGGCCCGTTCCAGCCAGGATCATCGAATTCAGCCCAAAATTCATCTTGGTGTCTTTCAAGTTGCATCGGCCGACCATCAACGGAAGACACGATTATTCCATCGAAATCCGCGCGAACACTGTCGGATGTCGCGATTTGAGTCATGGTTCGATGGAACGACCCATGCCATGTCTCGTATTCGGAAGGATGGCAGGAGCGGCAAGAATTCGAGGAAACGTAACCGTCTTCAGGAACCTGGATAGGGCGGTTTGAGGGGCGTTGTTCAGGAGTGACCTGTAGTAGGGCAAAGAAACTACTCATGGCAAGCAACGATGCTGCGCAAACGAAGGCAGTGATTAGTGTCGTTTTCAATTTGGGTGAACCGGGGCGCGACGGGAAGTGTGGAAACATTCCTAGGAGATTATACTGGCCACCATCGTAATACCTTCCGTTCTCGGTGTTCCGCTTAGACGTGTCATCTGTTAGGCTGTCAACGTCAGAAAATGTTTTGTGTTTCGCACGGTCCAGGAGCCAAAAAGGAGATTGTTTTGAAGCATACATTAATTGGTGTCGTCGCTTTGCTGATGTCGGTTCCTGTGCTTGCGCAACAGTCGGGTACAAGTCCTGCAACAGAGATTCCGTTCGTATCGGTTCCCGACTACTTGAAATTTTCGCCAGATATGAATTTGGGAGAAACACTGGCTGTGGCAGAAAACTCGAAGGGACATCTCATCGTATTGAATCATCCGGGTTCAGCAACGACTGGCCCACTCTATGGCAACGCGACGACTCAGATTCTCGAATTTGATGATCAAGGCAATTTTGTCCGAGAAATTGGACAGGGAGTCTACGGCCTTGGATACTCACATGCTGCGAGATTCGATAGATATGACAACCTCTGGATCGTTGATAAGGGTACAAATGCGGTAATTAAGTTCAATCCTGCGGGCTACGTCACACTCAACCTTGGACGTCGCCCTGAGGGCTACGAGCCACCTGAACACACTTCGCCAGAGGAAGCGCGTCATGTGGACGGGTTCTTTGATGGACCAACAGACGTCGGCTGGGATCAGGACGACAATATTTATATTAGTGATGGCTACGTCAACTCGCGAGTCGCGAAGTTTGATAAACACGGAAATTGGATCAAATCGTGGGGAACGTTTGGTACTGCCCCTGGGCAGTTCCGGTTGCCGCACAATTTGCAGGTGGATCGGCAAGGTAATGTCTATGTTGCTGACCGGACTAATCGGCGAATTCAGAAGTTCGACTCTGATGGCAATTTCCTCAAATCGATTGTGCTCAAAGTGCCCTTCGACAAGGCCCGACAGCCTGTTCTAGGAAATGTGAATCCAAACCAGCCAGATGAGACGCAGCCATGGACCTTATGTATATCGGCCGGTGAAACACAATATCTGTTTGCGTCAGACCAAGAACCTGGTCGGGTCTACAAGATGACGTTAGACGGAGAAATGTTGGGATGGCTGGGCGAGTCTGGGCGCCAGTTTGGTCAGTTTAACTGGCTACACGGAATTAGCTGTCGTTCGGAGAATGAGATCTACGTTGCCGATATGAATAACTGGCGGATTCAGAAGCTCCTTCTGAACGCACCGGCGCAGACATCCAATTCGAATAATTAGCATTCCCGTTAAGTGACCCGGTCGATGGAGGATTGTTGTTCAGCACTTTTGTGTCAATTCTTGCTGACAGCAAGGTGCGGGCGATCCTCCAGCAACCGGACGTTCTATTAGTTGCTCGCGAAGCAGTAGAAGTATCCGTTGCCGCCGGTTCCTTGAAGGTCTGACTGCCCGCAACCACGCGAACCATGAGCGGAATTCCAAGATGACGGATTTGCACCACCACCCGTTCGGTCGTGATGGCCGACGAGAGCGCTACCTTCACTGTTGCTAGTCCAATTCCCGCAGGTACTGTCATCGCTCCCAGCGGATGCAGTGCCGTCGAGTTGCGAGCCGGTCAGAATGTCGTGCATGTTTGGGTCGTCGCCACGCCCGTTGGTTATTTCACCCTTTTCGTTCAACTGAGTTTCTTTTGTGAGATTGTTGCTGTCACTGTGGAGGTTATCAACGTCTTGAGCGATAGCTACGCCGTTGTAGTTGTACCAAGGACCCGACCCGATTCGGTCACGAGCGTTTTCTCCGTTTGCGCCTGTGGTGCTAAGGTACGCACGCCAGGTTGTTCCTGCTGCTCCAGCGGCACTCGCAAGCAAGCTGCAGTGACGGTCGGCACCATCGAGACCGCCAAGATTCGCACCGTCTCCGGGGCCCATACTCGTCAAGAAGAAGCTCATATTGCTGGTTTGCGTGAACGTCGAATATGAGATTGCGAGCGAGAGCACCATCGTGATTCCGAAAAGTCGTAATATTTTCATTCGCTATTCCTCCTTAAAAGACGAAGGGTAATCCTCGCATGGTTGGGTCAGGATGCCAACTCTCTTGGATGAGTGTCTCGTGTTTGAGTGAACAGCAGTAAGATAGACCTGATGGGTTTTAAATATTTGCTTCTGTCATTGGCAATTTTTGCTCTGTCGTTAGTAAATGTTTTTTCAGCGCAAGATGTTCGAGAAATCCTCGATCGCGCAGTGGAAGATTTTGAGGGCGTTCGACTTGAGGAAGCGGTCGTCGGATTTGACCGTGTCGCCGAACTGGTCCCGAATGCCGCGCCTCAACTGTGGCAGCGTGGAATTGCGCTGTATTATGTCGGCCGCTATCGGGATTGTCGCGAGCAGTTCGAATCACACCGCTTGGTTAATCCCAACGACGTCGAGAATGCGGCGTGGCACTTTCTGTGTGTTGCGCTCCAGGAATCCCCTACAGCCGCTATCGAAGCTCTCCTTCCGGTTGGTGCCGATAGTCGTGCTCCGATGGCCGAGATCTACCAGTTGTTTCGAGGCACAACAAGCCCGGAGGCTGTAATCGAAACCGGAAGACAAGCCGGCGCCAGAGGAGAGTTTTATGCTCATCTCTACGTTGGCCTGTTCCATGAAGCCTTCGGGCGCGAGCGTGAGACTCGTCGACACATTGCCATCGCAGCAGCTGATCAATTTGCGGCCGCTGGCGGCTATATGCACATGGTGGCTCGAGTGCATTTAGCCACTTTTGAGGGTGTTCAATAAACTAGAAAGTGTGTTGTGTGCTCTGTGTAAGACTGAATTTGTGGTCGACATGGTGCAGCCAGTTCATCATTCAGGGGCTCGTCGCTTGCTAAATGATTGAGTTGGAAAAGGAGAGAAAGATGCCAACCAAACTCCATAAACAGTCAATGAAACTGATGATCACGGTATCGGTTATTTCGGTGGTGATTTGTTTCCCCCAGTTGGTGATGGCTCAGCAAGGATCTGTTCAAGTCGACACTGATGACATTGGAGGAAAAGTGGTTGGTCCGAATGGACCGGAGGCCGGCGTTTGGGTTATCGCCGAAACCCTTGATCTGCCGACGCGTTTTAGCCGGATAGTCGTGACTGATGACAACGGCGATTTTCTCGTTCCGGATTTACCTGATGCGGTTTATGACGTCTGGGTCCGGGGTTATGGGTTGATTGATTCGAGAAAAGTTCAGGTGACGCCTGGCGCGACGGTTGAATTGTCTGCTGTGGTAGCGCCGAGCGACGCTGAGGCCTCACAGTACTACCCCGCAGGATATTGGTTGTCGCTCTTGGAAGTGCCTGCCAAGGACGAATTTCCTGGCACAGGACCTGATGGGAACGGTATTTCTCCAAATGTGAGGAGCCAAGCCGAGTGGCTACGGAGCATAAAGTCAGGAGGCTGCACGGCATGTCACGCCCTTGGAAACAAAGCCACGCGTGAGGTGCCACCCGAACTTGGTGAGTTCGATTCGATGGTGGCTGCGTGGGATCGACGTATCCAGTCAGGGCAGGCTGGAGGCAGTATGAATGGGGGACTTGATCGACTTGGCCGACGTCGGGCGCTGGAGATGTTCGCGGACTGGACTGACCGTATTGTTGCTGGAGAAATTCCAGAAGCACCTCCTCGGCCCCGCGGTGTCGAACGGAATGTTGTTGTGACTCAATGGGATTGGGCTGACTCACGAGCGTATCTTCACGACGAGATCTCGACTGATAAGCGTAATCCGACAGTGAATGCTTACGGTCCGATCTATGGCGCTCTTGAGGCAAGTGCGGATTATGTTCCGGTACTGGATCCAGTAAACCATTCGATACGAGAGATTTCTGTTCCAGTGCGGGACCCTGACACGCCTCTGGCAGCCGGAGCCCCATTGGCTGCATCTCCTTATTGGGGAAATGAGGCCATTTGGAAAAGTCAATCTAACGTCCACAACCCCATGCTTGACCAGGACGGGCGCGTTTGGTTGACTTCACGCGTTAGGGGTCCGGAAAATCCATCGATGTGTCTGGACGGTTCCGACCATCCTTCGGCGGTTGCATTTCCGGTAAATCGCTCGGGGCGTCACCTTGCCGTTTACGATCCGTCCGACGAGAGTATGACTCTCATCGGGACATGTTTTAGCACGCACCACCTTGTGTTTGCGGAAGACGAAAACAATACGCTCTGGACTAGTGGAGGGGGGCAGGTGATTGGTTGGTTTGATACCAAGCGATTTTTGGAGACGGGAGATGAAGAGCAGTCACAGGGATGGACGGCGTTGGTACTTGACACCAATGGAAATGGTCGCCGTGACGGCTACACCGAACCTGACGAACCAATCGACCCTTCTCGTGACCATCGTGTGACGAGTGGATTTTACGGTGTCGCCGTTAATCCGGTCGACGGAACGATTTGGGGATCGTCACTAGGGTTTCCGGGTGCGATCCTTCGTCTCGATCCCGGAGTTGATCCAGCGACCACAGCTTTAACTGAGGTCTTCGAGGTTCCGTGGGAGAATCCACGCGCTGAGATACAAGGTTATTCTCCACGGGGAATGGATATCGATCGGAATGGAGTCGTATGGACGCCGTTAGCAAGTGGCCACATGGCTAGTTTTGACCGTCGTAAGTGCGTTGGTCCTTTGAATGGACCGGAAGCAAGCGGGCAGCACTGTCCAGAAGGTTGGACGTTGTATCCAGAACCGTTACCGCAGATCAAGGGACTGGACGATTCCGGTAGTGCGGAAGGGAGTTATTACACATGGGTAGACCAGTTTGACATTCTCGGTCTTGGCGCCAATGTTCCGATCAATACGGGGAATGCATCTGAAGGACTACTTGCGCTTCAAGACGGAGAATGGGTCGTCCTTCGTGTCCCTTATCCTCTTGGTTTCTATACGAAGTGGATGGATGGACGGATCGATGACCCTGATGCGGGCTGGAAAGGACGAGGATTGTGGGCGACCTACGGAACCCGCGCTCCCTTTCACACGGAGACTGGAAAGGGAACGCCTAGTAAAGTGGTGCAATTTCAGTTACGCCCGGATCCTTTAGCGCGTTAGGTGAACTCGACTCATGGAATGTTTGCGCGGATTCGTCTTTCTGTGCCTTGTGATCCTGGGCGGTAGCTCGCTGAGCGCGGAGGTGCTTCAACTGATAATCAGTGAGCGTGAGCCATTCGCTGCTGATGTCTCGGACAAGGTTGGTCCATATGAGCGGATCCGCGGTCGCGTGGTTTATTCCATCGACCCGGTGCTTCAAGCCAACGAGGGAATTGTTGACTTGCGGTATGCGCTGACGAATGGAAACGGGCGCATTGAGTTCTACGGAGATTTCGAAATCCTCGCGCCACTCGATTTAAGTAAGGCGCAACCCACAGTTCTTTACGATGTGAACAATCGTGGACGTCGGCTTTGGGGTAGTGAGCCTTTTTTTCTGCGTCGTGGCTACATCACAGTGTCGAGCGGCTGGATAGCCGAAGTTCCAGTTGATAGCAATTTTTTGCGCTTGGAGGCTCCCGTTGCACATGATGACGGTGTACCTGTAGTCGGTACGGTTCGCGCTGAATTTGTAACCGATATGGTGACGGAACAGATGTCGATATCAGACCGGGGGCAGCTTGCCTATGAGCCGGTGATCAATGAACTCGAAAATGCGACTTTGACAAGGCGGTTGAGGGAAACTGATGCTCCGCAGGTGATTTCTCGCGAACAGTGGGATTTTAGACAGGTGGTTGGACCTCGTGAAGAAGGAAGCGGCTTAATTGAGGGCGTTATCGTTCTTGAGCATGGTTTTCAACCGGGCTGGATTTATGAACTGACCTATGTGGCTCGCGGATCCATAGTGCAAGGTCTCGGATTCGCGGCGATCCGTGATTTGGTGGCTTTTCTTAAACACGATCGTTCCGAGAGCAATCCTCTTCGCACTCAGAATGGCAACCCGATTGCAACTCGAGTAATTGGTGAAGGTCGCTCTCAGAGTGGCCGCGCGCTTCGGATGTTTCTCTACGAAGGCTTTAACGCGGACGAGCAGGGGCGACGTGTTTTTGATGGCGTAATGCCGGTTATCGCGGGCGGCGGCCAAGGATTCTTTAATCATCGGTTTGCATCACCGACCCGGACGGCAACTCAACATGAGGGACATTTGTTTCCTGTCGATCGGTTCCCGTTTACATACGGAGATGAAACCGATCCGTTTACGGGTCGTACGGACGGTCTTTTGGGACGCGCTCGTGCGAGCGGGACGCTTCCGAAGGTGATGCATCTCGATACCTCATCTGAGTATTGGCACAGGAGTGCGTCGCTTGTTGTGACTGACCCGTTAGGAACACTCGACGTCGTTCTTCCAGATGAAGTGCGTGTCTATGTGTTCGCTGGTTCGCAGCACAGTCCAGCGACAAGGCCATCTAGCCGTGGTCAGCAATTGCCGAACCCAACCAACTATCGTCCGTTTCAGGAAGCATTATTTCTTGCGTTGGACCGATGGATTTCTGACGGGACTCCTCCTCCGGATAGTGTTTATCCAAAAATTGGTGATGATACTTTGGTGAAGTGGAGCGTGGATGACTCCGGCTGGACGACCATTCCAGCGGTGCAATACCCAAGTGTGATTCAGCAGCCGGAGGTTCTTGACTACGGCCCGTTTTTCGACAGTGAACGCCGTATTGACCACCATCCACCGATTAGGACTGGTCAAAGGTATGCGATTCGCGTGCCCAAAGTTGACGAAAACAACAATGAAGTAGGTGCGCTTCGGTTGCCTTCGATCGCTGTTCCTGTAGCTACTTATACTAGCTGGAACCTGCGGAATTCTTCGATTGGTTCGGAAGAGGCGCTATTGAGTCTAACCGGTGGGTACATACCGTTTCCAGTGACGGTGCAAGACCGATTATCGACCGAAGATCCCAGAGTGTCGATCAGAGAACGCTATAAGAATTTTGATGACTACTTCGAGCGTTTTATGGCCGCGACTCGTCAACTTGTATTTGATGGCTACCTTCTTGAGGAGCACGTACCGGCAATGAAGTCTATCGCGAGTTCTCACCGGTCAATGATTGAACCGTAAAGGTTATAGAGCTAATGCGAATGTGGAAATGGCTTGTTATAGTGCTGGCGAGTGTGGTCACGGTTGGCGTCGGAATCTCTGAGGTGTTCGGTCAGCGGGGAGGAGTTTTTCGAGCTTCTCGCGATCATCCAGCTATCGCTTACTCTACAGGGGACGTCGTTAACGCTGTTGAAGCGCTTAATCAAAGCATTTTGGCCGGTGATGTTCGGCTGACATTTGAGGGGCGAAGCGGATACCTTCGGTCTGTGCTCGACGCCCTTGAGGTGCCAGTCGAATCTCAGGTCGCGGTGTTCTCGCCGACGAGTAATCAAGATGAACTGATCAAGCTAGATAGTCCCCGCGCTATCTACTTTAATGATTCAGTTGCTGTTGGTTGGGTTCGAGACGCGGCGTTGTTGGAAGTGGCCGCGCATGATCGCCAGCAGGGTGTTGTGTTTTATGCACTGCCACAGCAATCGGAGGCAGCCCCACAGTTTGGTAGAAATGACCGATGTCTGGCGTGCCATCTGTCCTGGGATACTCTTGGCGTGCCTGGATTGCAAGCGCTAAGCATGGCACCGCTACCAGATGATCCAAATGCCTATGCTTCAGGTTTTGTTTCCGATCACCGTAGTCGCCTTGAGGACCGCTGGGGCGGATGGTATGTCACTGGGTCTCATGGAGACACCGCACACATGGGAAACGTTGCAGTGTTCAACGTAGAGGACCCGACGGCGACTTTTGGTCTGGTTCCGCCAGTAATTGACTCACTTGATGGACAGTTTGACATGGATGGCTATTTGTCTCCTTACAGTGACGTTGTTGCCTTAATGGTTCTAAATCACCAAACACACATGACCAATCTGATTACGAGAATTGGTTGGGAGACAAGACGCATTGAGTTTCGAGATGACGGGCAATCGATTGACGACCCACGGTTTCAGGACGTATTGGAAGAGGCCGCGATTGAATTTGTTGACTACCTGCTCTTTATAGACGAGGCGCCGGTGCCGGACGATGTTTCGGGAATGTCGGGATTTGCGAAGATGTTTTCGACGCAGGGACCGTACGACGAACAAGGGCGATCTCTTCGAGAGGTCGGACTTAACGGGCGCTTGTTCCGCTACCCCTGTAGTTACATGATTTATTCAGAGGCGTTTGAGGCTCTACCGGTTTTGGCAAAGAACCTGATCTATAAGCGGATGTGGCAAGTGCTTTCGGGTCAACTTTCTGAAGGGCCGTACTCCAAATACACGCGTGTTGAGCGAATGTCGGTCGTTGAGATTCTCCGTCAGACTAAGTCGGACTTGCCAGATTATTTTCTCGAAACCGTTCACTGACAAGTGGGCGATAATGCCGAATTTTTCGCAAAAATGCTGTTCTGAACACCGAGAAAATCCGTGCCGGATTGGGCGCTAGAAGCGTTATGCCCTTGTTAAAAAAAACGGTAACTAAAACAAGGATCCGAAGAACGGTAGCAACGGTGTTGCGCCGCGTGTAAAATAGCCACAGGTCGAAATCCACGTTTTGGAGGCAGCAATGGCCGGTAGGCACGCTTTCAGTGTTAGTTTCGCAATCTTGACTGCGGTACTCCTGTTCGCGATTGGGGTAGCCGAAGGTCAAACATTCGACGGCAGACCTAGCCAGGTTCGCGAGACTCGCCTGTCGGAGGATGCCGTAATCGACCGGTATTGTTTGTCCTGTCACAACAACCGCCTTGAAACGGGTGGCTTGTCTCTGGAAGATGTCAATTCGTCCGACGTTGGCAGCCATCCTGAGATATGGGAAAAGGTTGTCAAGAAACTTCGTTCCGGCGCGATGCCACCGCGACCTCGACCACGTCCAGCCCCGAGTACATACAAACGCATGGTTAGTTACCTTGAGACGGCTTTGGACGATGTGAGCAAAGAGAAGTTCGACCCTGGTCGTACCGAGACGTTTCGACGTCTCACTCGGACGGAATACCAGAATTCTATTCGCGATCTCTTGGCTCTGGACATCGATGTGACCGAGATGTTGCCGCGTGATGATGTTGCGTTCGGTTTTGATAACGTCAACAGTGGCGGATTGTCTCCAACTTTAATGGAACGTTATTTGGCTGCATCTCAGAAGGTCAGTCGTTTGGCAGTTGGAGGTCAGTTGCCAGCGCCAGATAGTCGGATAGTGATTGTGCCGACTGACAAAACACAGGAAGACCATCTTGATGGTTTGCCGTTTGGTACTCGCGGAGGAACAGCAATCCAGTATGTGTTTCCAGCCGATGGCGATTATGAGATTCAGGTTCGGCTTCAACGTAATAGGAACGAGAATGTTGAAGGGCTGACTGAGCCTCATGATGTGGAATTGGCTCTCGACGGCAATCGGCTCGCCGTGTTCACGATGGAACCAAGCCGCAACATGCTCTTGCAGGCTAACGCGGTCTATTACGCTGATGAAGGAACAGACAATCATTTGAACATTCGAACTTCTGTTGCTGCCGGTCCACATACGGTAACTGCTACGTTTCTCAAGAAAAATTCGGCGTTGATTGAGACGACGCGTCAACCGTATGAGGCGCACTTCAATATGGACCGTCATCCACGTCAGCAACCGGCGGTCCGTTCTGTTTCTATCGTGGGTCCATTTGATCCCGTTGGAGTTGGGGAGACGCCTAGTCGGTCGCGTATTTTTAGTTGCCGTCCAGTGACCGAATCTCGCGAAGAAGCGCGTGACTGCGCCACTGGGGTCATTGAGCGACTTGCGAGGAGAGCATATCGCCGGCCCGTAACGGTTGATGATTTTGAGCAACTGCTGTCATTTTACGATCGCGGTTATGTGGAGGGCGGGTTCGAAATCGGGATCGAAACTGCGATTAGGGCACTTCTTGCCAGTCCAGAGTTTCTATTTCGTGTCGAGAGTGACCCCGGTGGACTTGCGCCTGGAACTCCGTACCGGTTGAGTGACCTCGAACTAGCGTCACGTCTGTCATTTTTTCTCTGGAGTAGTCTTCCTGACGACGAACTATTGGACTTGGCTACTTCTCGTCAGCTGAGTAGCCCCGAAATTTTCAGAGCTCAGGTAAGGCGCATGCTCGTCGATCGACGCGCTGAGGCATTGACGGCGAATTTCGCTTCGCAGTGGCTTCACCTTCGAAATTTGGATGCATCGCAGCCTGATGCGCGGCGGTTTCCCGACTTTGATGACAATCTTCGACAAGGGTTCCGAAGGGAAACGGAACTACTGTTTCAAAGCATCCTAGACGAGGATCGTAGTGTCGTTGACTTGCTTACGGCCGATTACACGTTCGTAAATGAGCGTGTTGCGAAGCACTATGGTTTGCAGAATATTTATGGAGACCATTTTCGGCGTGTTGCGCTTCCGGAGAGTAGCCCCCGTATCGGTTTGCTAGGGCATGGTAGCGTCCTAACGGTTACCTCGTACGCGACTCGGACATCGCCGGTTTTACGTGGCAAGTGGATCCTTGAGAACTTGATTGGGTCTCCGCCACCGCCGCCGCCGCCTAATGTGCCTCCGTTGGAAGAAAATCGATCAAACACGCATGTTGTTTCTATGCGAGACCGAATGGAAACGCATCGACGGAATCCCCAATGCGCTGTCTGTCACAGAATCATGGACCCAGCTGGCTTGTCTATGGAGAACTTTGATGCAATCGGTCGTTGGCGGGAAACTGATGGTGGCGGCATGATTGATGCAACTGGTTATTTGCCAGGGGGAGATGATTTTGAGGGCGTTGTGGGGCTCCGTCAGGCATTGCTCCAAACCCCGGAAGTGTACGTAGGTACTGTGACAGAAAAACTTATGACCTACGCGCTCGGGCGTGGCCTTGGTTTCGCTGACGCGTCGGCGGTGCGCGGCGTTGTTCGATCAGCTGCCGCTGAAGACTTTCGTCTGTCGGCTCTCATACTCGGAATTGTTGAGAGTGCTCCGTTTCAATATAGGAGATCGCAATCATGATAATCACGAAAATGGCATTGCCTCGGAGAACCTTTTTGCGCGGAGTAGGTGCGACGTTAGCATTACCGCTACTTGAAGCGATGGTGCCCGCAGCGTCGGCGCTCGCGAACACCGCTGCACGGGCACCGCGCCGTCTTGGATACGTTTACATCCCGATGGGGATGAATCCAGAACCGTGGACCCCCGGCGAAGTGGGACGGTTGACGACACTGTCCGAATCACTTTCACCGTTGATGCCGCATTTGGAGAACGTCACGGTAGTAACAAATACCGAGATTAATGCTGCTCACATTTCGGGCAACCATGCATCCGCGAATTCAGCGTTCCTGACATGTGTAAAACCGAAACGAACAGAGGGAAGCGACTTTTCAAACGGCGTTTCCGTGGACCAAATAGCAGCAAAACAAATCGGTGGAGATACTCCATTGCCGTCCTTGGAAATTGGAACGGATTTGATCGCTCAGGTTGGAAATTGCGACAACGGTTTTGCGTGCGTCTATATGAACAGCCTGTCGTGGACGACACCTACGGCACCGAATCCGACGGAAGCCGACCCCAGGATCGTGTTTGAACGGTTATTTGGTGACGGAGGTACACCAGAGCAGCGGAAGGCGGAACTGAGGACGAACAAGAGCATTCTTGATTGGGTCTTGGATGATATGTCAAGACTTCAATCGAAACTTGGTGCAACAGACCAGCGTACTGTGAACGATTACCTCGACACGGTTCGAGAGGTTGAACGCCGAATTCAACAGTCGGAGCGTTCGCTAGCTGATTCACCACTGCAAGATTTGAATAGACCGACGAGTGTGCCAGAAGTCTGGGAAGATCACGTCAAATTGATGTACGACCTGCAGGTTCTTGCGTTGCGTGCGGATTTGACACGAGTCATAACGTTCCAGATGGCACGAGAAGCGAGCACGCGAACTTATCCGCACATCGGAGTGCCTGAGCCGCACCATCCGACCTCGCATCATACTGATGATCCAGAAAAACTCGCGAAGCTAGCTAAGATTAACCAGTACCACGTCTCACTGTTTGCCTATCTAGTCGAGAAATTAAAGCAAACGGAAGACGGGGACGGGACCCTGCTCGACCATACTACTTATCTTCTCGGAAGCGGCTTAGGAAACCCGAACGTTCATGATCATCGCAACCTTCCGATTGTCGTGGCGAGCGGTGCCGGATCGAAGATTTCCGGAGGCCGGCACGTCAAGTACGACGAGCTTGCCCCGCTTGCCAATTTGCATCTGACTCTCCTTGACGATGTTGGTGTGCATCTTGATGAATTCGCTGATAGTACTGGGCATGCAGGAGAGGCGGTCGAGCCACTGACGCTGTAATCGTGGAGTAAAGCTAAATCTAGTTTGGTAATTTAAGCGGCGTAGGAGAGCTTCTGATGTCTTGGTTGATAAAACTGGCCGTGCTCATCGTAGCCTTTGCTGGTTCAAGCGTAAATGTACGCGCTTCTGCAGCTGGTCTAGAACTAGTAGCCGCGGTCCGGGCGATGGATGGTTTGGGCGTGCGTGCTGCGTTACAGGATGGGGCCGATGTTAACGCGGCCGAACCCGACGGGACAACACCATTGCATTGGGCTGTTCACTTGGACAATTCGGCGATAGTGGAATTCTTATTGACCAACGGAGCTGATGTTGACGCTTCGAATCGCTACGGTGTCAAGCCGATTTCGCTCGCATGTACGAATGGCAATGCGGAAATTGTCGAACTACTTCTTGAAGCTGGTGCCGATGCGAATACAGAGCTCGCTGAAGGCGAAACTTCTTTGATGACAGCGGCCCGTACGGGTGTATTGGAAGTTATTGAATTGCTGCTCAATCACGGTGCTGATGTCAATGCCGCTGAGACATGGCGTGGGCAGACAGCTCTTATGTGGACAGCGGCAGAAGGGCATGCCCGGTTGATTCCGACACTACTTTCTCATGGCGCAGATATAAAGGTGCGTTCCACGGATGGATGGACGGCTTTGCTTTTTGCTGTCAGGCAGGGAGAGATAGATTCTGTGCAGACGCTTTTAGAAGCAGGCGCGGACGTGGAGGAGTCTTTGCCAGTTGAAGAACAGCAACGTCGGGGCGGAACGAGTGCAGAACGTTCAGCTACAGGACTGAATGCATTCCTATTGGCCGCTGCAAATGCGCACTACGAGTTAGCTTCATTGTTGGTGGACCGAGGCGCGGATGTAAATGTAGCATCACGGGGATGGACGGCTCTGCATCAAGTATCGTGGGTTCGAAAAGCTGGCGTTGCAGGCAGCAATAATCCGGCCCCAAAGGGCTCCGGTTCTATGACGAGTCTTGAGTTCGTCAGAAAACTCGTCGCCGCTGGCGCCGATGTAAATGCTCTTGTTACTCGTCGTCCACCAGCTGGTATCACTCGTCTCAATTTTGTTGGCGGAACTCCCTTCCTTCTCGCGGCCCGAACGGGGGATGCCGAGTTGATGCGACTCTTGGCCGAATTGGGCGGAGATCCATTGGTTCCCAATGAAGACAACACGACGCCAATTATGGTGGCGTCTGGTGTTGGAACGTCCTCACCTGGGGAGGACCCGGGAACGGAACTTGAGGTATTAGAAGCGGTAACGGCTGCCTACGAGCTCGGCGGGAAGGTCAACGACGTTGACGACAATGGGGAGACGGTTATGCACGGTGCTGCGTATAAACATCTTCCCCGTGTTGTGGAACTTCTCGTTGAAATCGGCGCAGACATTGCTGTGTGGAATCAACCTAATGCGCAAGGTTGGACACCACTGGACATCGTCGAAGGTGTTCACCGTGGCATGAATGTTCAAAGCAATGCACCTACAGCTACAGCTGTCCGTTCCGTAATGAAGGTGGCCGGAGTTGTGCCGCCAGCTGGAAATTGATAGCAGCGTTAGGCGGAGCAGAAGAAACACCACCCGAAACGATTGAGAACAGCTCTTTAGATTCTTGCTGCGTCACTTCGCGTGATACTACGCTCAGAGCCCGGATTGGAATGTACAGCTCCCCTCAAGGCTTGCGATAACTGTCACGTTGAGGGCATCTTGCGGCCCTCTAATCAAGAAGCCTTTTGTTTCGACGCGGTGTCCGTCGTAAGCCGACGGCTCTGGAAACACATACATCAAGCGATATGAATCGGTTCCGAGCTCGGCATTCATTGTTTCCGCGAGATTGTCGCCGGATGAAGCACTCGGGTCACGCGTCCGTATCGGAGCACTTGCGTTTGTGAGGAGCCAATCACCGTCTTGCGTTTGTGAGAGACAACCGACCACTTGCACCAAAGAAAAATCAGGGACTTCTCCTGGCCCACCTTCTCCTTCGACGTCGATGTTGGAAAGCATGTGCAATGCTAGTGCCTCGACGCCTGAGGGAAATTCGTTGACTTGAAGCACATAAGTGATGATGTTGAGATAATCGGTATCCGCTAATGAGGAAGGTGCCCCGGGTGGCATGTTGCTGACTCGCTCATAAAATTGGTCCAACGTGAGCCCGCCCCAGTCCCGTATAAATGCATCGCCTGCGAGAGGTCTGGCATTTGCCCCGAGGAGGTCTTCTCCATGACATCGGGCACAATTGGCTTCGAAGAGTTCCTGGCCAAGAGATGCCTGCGCAGTCGTAAATACCCCGTCGCGAATAGTCCGTGTAGTATTCGGTTGTAACGCATTAATCGAGCGACTGGCACCGAAGATTAGGCCGATAAGGCAGCAGATGTAGGCTAGTTTTACTGTGAGAGTAGTTCGCATTAGTAGCTCGTTATTTCGTTAATCCAGTTCCTTCATTCTAGACCACGGAGCACGCAATGCGACGTTTTTGATCGATATCGAGGTATAGAGTCATCGAAGAGATGGCTCCGGGTTTTTGCCTTCCAACGTTGCCATTACTAGAATGATTGTCGTTGTGAGAGTATCTGGCGTCTAGGGACGCTTAAACATAGGAGATATTGATGAACACTCGACGTTTTCTTAATCCGTTTCTAGCGATGTTCCTAACGGTCGTTGTGACGGCACCGCTATCAAATGGATACGCACAGGAATTGAATGAAAACTGGTCGCTTCCACGGACGGCTGAGGGCTATCCCGATTTGCAGGGTGTGTGGGCGAATAACAACATAACGCCACTTGAGCGTCCGGAGGCGTGGGCTGGAAAAGCACACTTGACGGATGAGGAAGTCGCAGAACTTCAGGTTGCTGCGTCGAAAGCTGTCGGGGACGGGGACGCTCTATTTGGCGATCAACTCGTTCTGGCCGCGATTGCTCAGCAGCAAGCGCAGTCCTACGATCCGAGTACAGGGAACTACAACCAGTTTTGGATTGTCGAGCGTGATTTTTCCGCTCGCACATCATTGGTCGTTGAACCGGCAAACGGCAGGGTGCCTGCATTCACCCCTGTTGCAAAGGACCGAATGGCGATGAGGCTGGCCTATGGACGTGATCACCCAGCTGACTCATTTGTAGACCGGCCTTTAAGTGAGCGATGTGTCACGTATGGTGTACCTCGACTCGGTGCTGGCTATAACAGTTACTATCAAATTTTTCAGAGTGCTGATCATGTTGTGCTCTATATGGAGATGAACCACGACGCGCGCATTATCCCCATCGACGGCCCTGCGCACCTTGATGATGAGATTCGACAGTGGCACGGTGACTCACGTGGTCACTGGGATGGAAATTCTCTCGTAATTGAGACGACCAATTACTCCGCCGAAGCAACGTTTCGTGGGGTGCCAGCGGATGGGATGACATTGATCGAGCGTCTGACTCGTGTTGGACCACAGACACTGAACTATGAAGTTACGATTGAGGATCCAAGTACATATACGGAGCCTTGGAAGGCGATCATTCCCCTGATGGGAACTGAAAATGCTGTGTATGAGTACGCGTGCCACGAAGGCAATATTGGAATGGAAGGTATTCTTGCTGGGCACCGTGCTGAGGAACGTGAGGCGTTGGCTGAATCACGGTAATTCGTCCATATCGTTGGAGGAGTTGACTCGCTAGGTTCTCTGGTTCCGATGAATGGCACAAAGACGAGGGATACTTCGACGGCCTCTCTTAGCGGATGAAGTGTTGAAGTAACTGTTGATGTCCGGGATTGTCTTCTTGTGTGAGGCTGTTTTGGTCTCGCATAGAAACGGGTTACAGTAATGTCTGTCAATGCAGTAGCACTGTCCATTTGAGGAGGCGTGCATGAATCGAAAACAATCGAACCGTCGTCGGTTTTTGAAGGAAACTGGTGTTTTGGCCGGAATGGCGATGGCTCCGGCGGTCGTCGCTGTTGCCCCTCGTGCGGTGACAGCTGCCACTTCCGCGCCTAGTGCTGATGGCGTTAATGGACTCGATAGCGTGTTGTATGGACAGCGGTCCAGATTTGTGACGACGACTAGGGTTGTCGAGGGGCGAAGCCATCCTGATAGACCTCCGGTTCGGCCCACGCCTCATCGACCCAGTGCGCGCACGCCACTCGGCGAATCGATCGGAATTATTACACCGACGTCGTTGCATTTCACAACGCAACATCATTACGGTATTCCGGACATCAACCCGTCAGAGCACAAGCTAATGCTTCATGGGCTGGTCGACAAGCCATTGGTGTTTACGGTTGATGAACTGAAGCGGCTACCTTTTGTGTCTCGGATCCACTTTCTAGAATGTGTCGGTAACCGACCTAATCCTCGAGGCGCGACCGTTTCCGATACTCATGGACGCATGGCCTGTAGCGAGTGGACCGGTGTTCCACTTTCGGTATTGCTTAATGAAGTCGGAGTACGGAACAGCGCGAAATGGATTGTGGCTGAGGGCGCTGACGGCGGCAAACACATGAAAAGTGTTCCGTTGCCGAAAGCACTTGACGATGTGATCGTTGCGTTCGGACAGAATGGAGAACCTGTCCGACCAGATCATGGTTTTCCGCTGCGGTTGCTTGTGCCTGGCTTCGAAGGAATTTATAACGTCAAATGGTTGAGACGGATTAAGGTCGTCGATCAGCCATATCTCTCGTTTCAAGAACACTCACGTTTCTTGGGACCTTGGGATAAAACCCAGCCGGATACGTACGAGTTTGGACCAGAGTCGATTATTACCTACCCGTCTGGAACACATCAATTGCCTGGCCATGGTCCGTACATGATCACTGGACTTGCATGGTCTGGGGGTGGTTCAGTCCAAAAGGTCGAAGTATCGACTGACGGAGGTCAAACTTATCAGACTGCGGAACTTGCTGGGCCTGCGCTGTCGAAAGCGCACACGCGTTTCTATTTGCCATGGCGATGGAACGGTGAAGAAGCCATTCTTCAATCGCGGTGCACCGACGAGAATGGTTCAGTGCAGCCTTCAGAGGCACAATACGCTCGATACTGGGAGATGACGAGGCAAGAACTTTACGCCACGATTCAAAGTCGCCTTGGACATGCTAACTGGATGCAAACTTGGAAAGTCAATCGCGATGGGAGTGTTAGCAATGGACTCGATCCAGTTGAAGTTGTCGCCGATGTGCATGGTTAGTTCGATCGTCCTTACGCTTATTCTTGTATTCGGTGCGGCCGCTTCGGCGCAAGAGCCGTCTGGCTTGGGGCGTGCTCCGAGTGCGGCCGAAGTACGTGCGTGGGATATCGCGATTGGTCCGGAGGGTCTAGAACTTCCTGAGGGTAGCGGTTCCGTAGGCCAGGGTGCGGCTGTGTATTCTCAGCGCGGCTGTGCCGAATGTCACGGTCCAACCGGCGTTGAAGGGCCTGCTCTAGTGCTCGTCGGTGGCGAAGTGACTCGGAGGACGACATATTACCCAATTGTTTACTGGCCATTTGCAACGAGTATTTGGGATTTCATCCGACGGGCCATGCCGTACCACCGCCCCGGTCATCTCACCGATGATGAAGTTTATGCGCTGACGGCGTTTCTGCTTCAGCGAAATGGTGTCGTTGCCGCCGACGCTGTGATGGACCAGGATAGTCTTCCGAAAGTTGTGATGCCGCATCGAGATACCTATGTGGTGCCTGAGCCGTGGTCTCCTGGTACGCCTCGAGGCTTCAAGATATTACCGTAACTAGCCTTCCCGCCGGTGAACAATGGCGGCTACTTACTGCTACAGATCAAGACAAGATAGTATCGGCTTGGACATTGCCATTTTGGCGTTCGCAGTCGAGTGTTTGGACTGTTAGTTCCCATACGAAAAGGTGTAGAGAAATAAGCATGAGGATGTCTCGTTTGATCGCTGTTGGATTCGTGGCTTGTATTTTGAGTCTGTGTTCGATTCAAAGGGCGGCCGCCCAACTCAACACGCCGTGGTTCGTTCACAAATGGGGACAGTGTTGTAACGGAGAAGGACGATTCTTTAATCCGCGTGGAGTGGCTATTGATGCCGCTGGGTATGTCTATGTCGCGGACACCTTCAACAACCGTATCCAGAAGTTCGATCGTACAGGCACGTTTGTGGTGGCGTGGGGAACGAATGGCAATGGCCGCAGGGAATTCTCTTATCCGACAGGCGTCGCTGTGGATGGGAGCGGACATGTTTACGTTGCCGATACTTTCAATAATCGTGTTCAGAAATTTGATAAAACAGGAGAATTTCTGACGGCATGGGGGACAAGCGGATCGGAAGTTACACAACTTCAGCAACCGCATGGAATAGCCATTGGTCCGAATGGTGACGTTCTTGTGGCAGACACTGCAAATGACCGCATTCAGAAATTTAGTAATACGGGGACGTTTCTTTCGGCATGGGGTGTGCGTGGAGATGGCGATGGCCAGTTTAATTCTCCGCAAGGGGTGGCCGTGGATGCGATGGGAAACGTATTCGTTGCGGATACGGGAAATGATCGTATCCAAAAGTTTGACAGTACAGGCATATTTCTAGTCGCATGGGGTTCCAAGGGTAATGGTGATGGAGAATTTGTTTCTCCATTTGGAGTCGCGGTGGACGCTAGTGGAAACGTTTTTACGTCCGACACGCTAAATGATCGAATCCAGAAGTTCGGTAACGATGGTTCCTTTCTAACGACGTGGGGTTCTGATGGGAGTGGAGACGCCCAGTTTCAGAGTCCGCAGGGTGTGGCGATTGACGCCGCTGGCAATGTCTATGTGGTGGACCAGAAAAGTAATAACCGAATTCAGAAGTTTGCACCATCGCTGGCGGGTTTAGTCGCAGGACTCTCACAACAGGTCCGAAGCTTGGAACATTTATTAAGTACTGAGAATGGACATAGTTCGGCAGTGGACACTGCGCTTGCCCGCAGCAGTGATAACAACGCCATGGAGCAGGGTAGTAATGCATCTGCCATTGATGCGCTCTTAACTTTTATTGATGTAGTAGAGACCCAACGTGGTCTCAGGTTGGCCGACGTTCAAGCAGACTTCTTGGTTGCTGCCGCTGAGGCGATGGTTGCGTCCTTGGGCGGTTGAGCCTTGAACGGATATCTCTATTAATTGTTGCGCGAAAACTTTCAGTCGACCGGTTTTTCCCCTCGTAGTTAGCGCGAGCCTTGGTCTGTGCGCCGTTCTGGTGCGTCTGGGCCCATCAGCTCGCGCAACAGCGTAGCGGTTTCGGGGTGAGCTTGGAACCCACCGGATCTTCGAAACCCGTCGGCGACGGTTACTGGCAAAAGCCCTTTGTCGTCTTCGGCGTTGAGTTCGGCACCAAGTTCGACGAGAAAACGAACGATACTATCAGCACCTCTATAAGCTGCACCGTGGAGGGCTGTCTCATCATTGTTGTTCTTAAAGGTTACCTCTTCGCCGAGGTCAATCAGCAATTTGACCGTTTCTAGGGCATCGGCTTCGGATGAAGCGACCTGACCTGCGATGAAGCCCATACCAGACGCTACAAGTAAAGGAATCGTATTGTCCTCATTGCCGATGGTAGGGTCCGCACCGTTTCGGAGTAAGAGCCGTATCATCGGTAAATCAGTGGCTTTGACGGCAAGAAACAGTGGTGTCGCACCAACGAGACTCATACTGTTGGCATCATAGGTGCCTTTAGTCGGCGGGCGCGCGCTCATTCTCGCATTTACATCAGCATTATGTGCCAGAAACATTTCGGCAAGTTCCAGACTTCCCATCTGTGCCTTTTGTTCGGGGCAAGGCATGGCGGTCAGTTCGCAGTTTCTAGCACGAATCAAACCATGCAGAGCTGTTCCACGGGGGCCATCGGCATTGATGTCCGCACCTTTAGAGACAAGCCACGCCGCGAGGTCATAATGGGTGTTACGAATCGCTGTGGCTAGAACGCTCGACCCGAGTCGAGGAGGTTCAGGCTCAATGTCGGCTCCATTTTCCTCCGAGCTGTCGTCGTTTTTCTGTGGGACGAGCGCAATAGGGTCTTGGGCTGTCTCATCAAGATTGGCACCTCCTTTAAGTAAAGTAGAAACGGTGTTGATGTGTCCTACTCTGGCGGCAAATAAAAGGGCAGTCATTCCGCCATCGGACCTCGCAGAGACGTCCGCGCCCATCTCGATCAGCACCTTCGCTGCCGCTGCATTTTTTTCGGCCGCCGCCCACATCAGGGCGGTTTGTCCACGCCAAGTTTCTTTGGTGTTGACATTGGCGCCAGCTGTCAGCAAAAGTGAGACAACCTTCGCGTTACCAGTTCTCGCCGCTGTCATCAGTGGGGTTTCCCCATACGGGGAAAACGTGTTGGGCTTGGCACCAGCATCAAGTAGTGACGCGACAGTAGCGGGGCTTCCATTAGTGGCCGCCAGTGACAGCGGAGTGACACCGTACCGGTTAACGGCATTCGGGTCTGCTCCTTTGCCCAAAAGGAGATTCACGAGGTCTATTTGTTCTAGGTGACTCGCCCAGTGGAGAGCTGTGGTGCCATCGGCTTGTGTTTCGCTGACGGGAACACCCGAGTCCAAAAGTGAGCGGGCTAATGCACTGTCACGAGACTCTACGGCGTCGACAAGCCGTGCATCGTTTTCTGTGGCGGCGATAGCCGTCTGAAAAAGAAAACACGCGATCCATATGCAAAAGCAAGTTTTTCGCACTTTGACTCCCTCCAGAGGCACGAAAAAATTTTACGTCACTGTCGCAACATATGTTACAAATGTTTGAACTTCAATGGGGATTTTGTCCGGACTTATTTCGGTTAGTCCTTTTGGGCTATGAGAAACAGCCGGAGGATGAATGAGCACGAGGAATCGAGAACGTCGAGAGTGGATGCCGGTGAGATGGTTTGTCGTTGCGTGTCTCACTATCGTTAACGTTGAGCATTTTTCCGCACAGCAGCTGCCAAGTCAGGGATCGAATGCTGTCGAAGTGTCGGCTCGTGAGTTACTCGATAGTTACTGTGTTAGCTGTCACAACGAGCGCGTGGTTCGTGGCGGAGGGGCCGCGCCGTCCGCGCTTGTCGGGCAGTTGCGTGCTGTTGGACTCGCTCTTGATGTACTGGACCCGTTAGCAATTAGCGACCATGTGGAAACATGGGAAAAGGTGGTCGAGAAGGTTCGCGCCGGTGCTATGCCGCCGGCGGGGCGCCCCCGTCCAGATGAGGTGGTTCGTCAGGCATTCCTTGATCAGATCGAAGCCGCGCTTGACGAGGCCTGGGCCGCACGAGGTGATTTACCAAGAACGGCAGTTTACCATCGCCTGAATCGCTCGGAATACGGCAATGTGATCCGTGATTTGCTCGAACTTGACGTGGATGTTACTTCACTGTTACCGCCGGACGATTCCAGCTACGGATTTGACAATATTGCTGATGCATTAAGTGTTTCACCGCTCCTCCTTGAACGCTACCTCGCGGTTGCAAGGAGAGTTGCCCGTTTGGCAATCGGCCCTTCGTCCATGCGGCCGGTCATCGAGACATATCTTGCTCCGTCTGATTTAACGCAGGATGATCATATTGATGGATTGCCGTTAGGTACACAGGGAGGAATGCTCGTTAGACATCAGTTTCCGTTGGATGGCGAATATCTGATGCAGTTGCGGTTGCGCCGCTCTGTTATCGATACGATTCGTGGTCTCGCGGAACCTCACCAAATAGAGATCAGTCTGGACGGTGAACGCATCCAACTGTTTACCATCGGAGGTGAGCAGCCGTGTGGTGGCATCAACATTCCCTGTTCCACCGGGAGAACACAGAACCGTTCGACAGGCGATGCTGACCAGGCAGCTCGAGAGGCGGCGCTGGCCTATGCTATGGATGCCGACAACGTGTTGGATGTCCGAGTGCCAGTGCGGGCGGGTCCCAGAGAAATTACAGTTGCCTTTTTGAGGAAAACGAGTGCCCAGTACGATGGAATTCGGCAACCGCTGCTCAAAAGTTACATTGATCCCGTGGCGGAAGGCTGGCGACCACCACATCTTCGCAGCTTGACGATTACGGGCCCTTTTGACAGTTCAGGTCCTGGGGACACTCCGAGTCGGAGACGGGTGTTTTCGTGTCGGCCGGTTAATACGGACGAGGAGATTTCGTGTGCGCGACAGAGTTTGTCGACCCTTGCGCGCCGGGCGTATCGACGTCCGGTGACTGAGACGGATTTGCAGCCGTTGCTCGAGTTTTTTCGTTTAGGGCGTGAAGAAGGAAATTTTGAGGACGGCATGCGGCGAGCCTTACAACGAGTGCTTGTGAGCCCATCTTTTTTGTTTCGTGTGGAAACCGATCCGGAGCGAATTTTACCGGATACGGCCTACTCAATCAGTGACTTGGAATTTGCGTCTCGCTTGTCATTTTTCCTTTGGAGCAGTATTCCAGATGATGAGTTGCTGTCGGTGGCTGAACGGGGTCAGCTTTCAGACCCAACGATTCTTGAGCGGCAAGTGTCTCGGATGCTTCAGGACCGGCGGTCTTCAGCACTCGTAAAAAACTTTGGAGGTCAGTGGTTATATTTACGAAATGTGTCGTCTGCGACTCCGGATCCGATTCAGTTTGCTGATTTTAATGAAAACCTCCGAACCGCGATGCGCAAAGAGACGGAACTGTTTTTCGATCGTGTGATTCGAGAGGACCACAGCATTCTCGATTTTTTAACATCAAATTCGACGTTTCTTAACGAACGTTTGGCGCGGCATTATGACATCCCAAATGTTTACGGTAGCCACTTCCGTCCGGTGACACTCACGGACGGTAATCGTGGTGGCGTATTGGGACATGCGAGCCTGTTGACGGCCACTTCCTATGCAAACCGTACCTCGCCGGTGCTACGTGGGAAGTGGATATTAGAAAACATTATTGGAGCACCGCCTCCGCCGGCACCTCCGGACGTTCCGGAGCTAGAAGAAAAAACGGATGACGGCCAACCACGCTCGATGAGAGAAGCGATGGAAAGGCATCGACGAAATCCCGCATGCGCTAGTTGTCATCGGCCGATGGATCCTTTGGGTTTTGCGCTTGAAAATTTTGATGCGGTCGGTCGGTGGAGGACTCGTAGTGAGGCTGGAACAGCTATTGATTCTTCTGGCGTGATGCCCGATGGAACGGCGTTCGACGGCCCCGCTGGGCTTCGCGAAGTGCTGGCAAGCCGACCCTATGGTTTTGTTGCTACGTTGACTGAGAAATTGATGACTTATGCATTGGGACGCGGCTTGGAATTGGCTGATGCCCCTGTGGTCAGGGAAATCACGCGGAGAATTAAAGATCGCGACTACCGCTTTTCATCGGTTATCATGGGAATCGTGGAGAGTCGACCATTCCGGATGAGGAGATCCCAGTCATGATTATCACGAAGATGTCATTGCCGAGGCGAACATTCCTGCGGGGAATTGGTGCGACCGTGGCGTTGCCGTTGTTAGATGCGATGGTTCCGGCCGTGTCAGCAATGACACGAACTGCTGCCAACCCGGTCCGGCGCTTGACTTGTATCTATATTCCCAATGGCGCTTACCACGCGATGTGGACACCAGAAGGAGAAGGAACTGACTTCACATTTTCGCCAACCCTGAAGCCACTTGAGCCGTTCCGTGACCATGTGGTGGTTGTGAGTAACTTGGCCCACCGAAACCTGGAGTCGCACGGCGATGGAGGAGGAGACCATTCACGTGCGAGTGCGGGTTGGTTGAGTGGTGTCCACGCAAAACGCACGGAAGGTGCGGACCTGGAAGTTGGAATCACCGCTGACCAGATTGCCGCTCGAGAAATCGGACAAACAACGCCGCTTGCGTCTTTAGAGCTTGCTCTAGATGCAACGGATTATCTTGGACACTGCGACGTCGGATATAGCTGTGCATATATGAACAACATTTCTTGGCGAAGCCCATCGACGCCAAATCCAGGAGAACGAAATCCACGAGCCGTCTTTGAGCGATTGTTTGGTGATGGTGATAGTGCGGTGGACCGTCTTCGGGAAATGCATGTGGACCGGAGTCTGCTTGACTCTGTGACGGAAGAGATTGGCCGGTTAAAGACTGTACTCGGAGCGCATGACCGCCGTCGAGTCACCGAATATCTTGATGCAATTCGTGAGACAGAGCGGCGCATCCAGATGACGGAGCAATACAACAGTACGCAGGAATTGGCGGTTCCAGATCGGCCGATTGGAGTACCAGAAGACTTTGCGGCACATGCCAAACTGATGATTGACCTGCAGGTCTTAGCGTATCAGGCTGATTTGACGAGAGTGACGACATTTGCTTTTGGGCATGAAGCCAGTTATCGAACGTTTCCAGCGATCGGCGTGAACGATCCGCATCACTCGTTGTCTCACCATCAGAACAACGACGACAAGCTTGTGAAGCTGGCGAAAGTAAATAACTACCATGTTCAGTCGCTAGCGTATTTTCTCGGTGAATTGAAGGCTTCCCCGGATGGTGATGGCAGCCTGCTTGACCATGCGCTGCTGCTTTATGGAAGCGGTTTGAGTGATGGCAATCTCCACAACCACTCACCGCTGCCGATTGTGGTTGCAGGCGGTGCTGCTGGTCATTGCACCGGTGGTCGACATTTGAAGTGCCCAGCGGAGACGCCGATGTCGAACTTATTGTTGAGCATGTTGGACATGGTGGGCGTACCGGCCGATCGTCTCGGAGATAGCACCGGGCCGTTGACTAGCCTGTAAATACTGTTGCCGATTACGTGGAGTGCGAGTTCGGGTGGTGTGATGGGAATGAATCAGCGATCCATAACTATGGTCTGTGCCTGAACTTCGCGTTGGCCCTGCCGTCCTAGAGGTTTGCCCGGAGATTGGTGGAGCCATCTCTCGGTATGCATTTGAATATCCTGGTCTGACGATCGAATGGCTCCGTCGAGCGCCTCCTGATTCTGTCACTCGTCGCGCCGTTGGAGAGATGTCCTGCTTTCCGATGGTGCCTTTCTCGAACCGCGTCCGAAATGCTACGTTTCGTTTTGGTGGGCGCCAGATTACATTGGCGAAGAATTTTCCACCTGAGCCGCATGCGATTCACGGGCATGCTTGGCAGGCGGAATGGGAGATCGTAGACCAGAAGGCGACGAGCATAACGATTGAGTATCGTCATTCAGCCGG